>Ga0209347_1001433_pt1 | contig 38964 bp, 37 predicted proteins | sample AutmiccommuBRH23_FD_187382 | JGI IMG/M metagenome (GOLD analysis project Ga0209347, IMG submission 187382) | Deep subsurface microbial communities from Mt. Terri, Switzerland - Autotrophic microbial communities BRH/23 (SPAdes) (version 2) | ecosystem: Environmental > Aquatic > Deep subsurface >... | reverse complement strand
GGTGACGACCCGGTCGAACGAGCTCGTCAGGCCGTGGTCCACCGCGAGGCGGGACATCAGCGCGGGGTCGGCCACCCTCGTCGGGACGCGCAGGTCCACCTCGCCGACCGGGGCCTCCCGGACGACCTGCACCACCTTCGGCGCCGCGTCGAGGTACGTGGCGCCCGCCTCGAGCCGAGCTCGCTGCGCCCCCTTGATCGCGGGGTCGCCGGCGTCGATCGCGGCTCGCAGCGCCTCGAGAGAGCCGTACGTCGTGATCAGCTTCGCGGCGGTCTTCTCGCCGATCCCGGCCACCCCGGGCAGTCCATCGCTGGAGTCTCCGCGCAGCACCGCCATGTCGGCGTACGCCGCGCCGTCCGGGATGCCGTACTTGTCCTGGAGGAAGGCCTCGTCCACGAGGTCAGGGCTGCGGACGCCACCCCGGGCGGTGTACAGCACGCGGACCTCGTTGGCGTCGTCGACGAGCTGGAAGAGGTCACGGTCGCCGGTGACGATGTCAATCGGGAGCTGGCCCCGGTGCAGCGTCACGAGCGTGCCGATGACATCGTCGGCCTCGTGGCCGTCGACGCCGACTCGGGCCAGGCCCAGGGCCGCCAACGCGTCCACGATGATCGGCACCTGGACGGCGAGGCCGTCGGGCACCTCCTCCTCGAGGACACCTTCGGCGGTCGCCGCGTCCACGGGCGAGGTGACCGCAGCCCGGTGGGTCTTGTACGAGGGGATCGCCTCGACCCGGAAGGCGGGTCGCCAGTCGTTGTCCCAACAGGCCGCGAGGTGCGAGGGACGCGAGCGCTCGACGAGGGAGGCGATCATGTCGAGCAGCCCGCGGACCGCGTTCGTCGGCACGCCGCTCGGTCCGACGACCTCAGGGACCCCGTAGAAGGCGCGGAAGTAGAGCGAGGCGGTGTCGAGCAGCAGCAGGCGTCCGGTCATGTCGGCCATCGTGCCATCCCGGCCGGCCAGCGGTGCGGGGCCTGGGAGGGGCGCACCGCGACGCGTTGGCGGCGGCGGGGGTCCGCGGTAGCTCGGCTGGAGGTCGGTGCCGGCGGGAGTGCGGCCCCCAGGTGATCCCCATCGTGGAACGGACCTGCCCGACGGAGCCCGCTCGACTACTGTTCCAAGCATGGAAGACCTCGACCGTCGGCTCGTCGGCCTGCTGCTGGCGGACGGCCGGATGAGCTTCACCGATCTGGGCCGGGCCACGGGTCTGTCGACGTCCGCGGTCCACCAACGGGTTCGCCGGCTCGAGGAGCGTGGCGTCATCACCGGCTATACCGCGACCGTGTCCCCGGAGGCGCTCTCCCTCCCGCTCACCGCCCTGATCTCGGTCACGCCGTTCGACCCCAGCGCTCCCGACGACGTGCCGGAGCGACTGCGGCACATCCCGGAGATCGAGGACTGCTACTCGGTCGCCGGGGACGAGAGCTACATCCTCAAGATCCGCACGTCGATACCCGGCGCTCTGGAGGACCTGCTCGCCCGGATCCGCACGGCAGCCAACGTCTCCACCCGGACGACGGTCGTCCTCTCGACCCCTTGGGAGGGCCGGAGCAGCGCTGCGGAGGCGCCGGCGCACGACTGAGCCCTTCGAGGCTCCCGTTGGTGGTTCGGACCTTCAGAGCTGGTCCGTCGGCTCCTCGAGTGGGAGGTCCGGACGGGTCGACGGGGCCCGGTGAGAGCGGCGATGTATGAGCCAGAGCAGCAGCGCTCCCGACGTGAAGGCCCCCGAGACCAGGGCCAGGGTCACCAACGACCCACTGACGAGCGGAGCGGCCACCCCCGCCACGACGGCGTTGAGGAGCGTGCTGAGGAAGGCCTGGAACGACGAGACCGCCCCCCGTTCCCTCGGACGCAGGTCGAGCAGACTGATCGTGAGGATCGGGAAGATGAGGGCGACGCCCAGGGCTCCGGTCGCGGCGGGGACGACACTCCAGGCGGTCTGCGGAGGCTGCGCGGTTGCCTGGTAGACCACGGCGAACGCGGAACCGGCCAGCGCGATGGCAAAGCCCGCCGCCACGAACGCGCCCTGGCGGACGCGTCCGACCAGCCGGCCGGTGAGGAACGAACCGAGCATCATCGCGACGACGAGCGGCACGAAGAGGACGCCGAAGTCCTGCGCGCCCAGACCGAGGTGGTCGACGACGATCGCGGGCGCGGAGGCGATGTAGAGGAAGAGCGCCGAGAAGTTGAGCGCGATCGCGCTGCTCAGCCGAAGGACGGACGGGTCGCGCGCCGCAGCGAGGAACGATGTGACGAGAGGCTTGGGGCGAAAGGGGATCCGAGAGCTGCGTGGGTGCGTCTCGGGCAGGAGGACCACGGTCAGCAGCACGATCAGGAAGCCGTAGCCGGCGAGCACCCAGAAGATGGTCCGCCAGGAACCCCAGCCGAGGATCCAGCCCCCGACGATCGGCGCCAGGGCTGGGGCGACGGCGAAGATCATCGAGATGTGGCTCATGAAGCGCTGAGCCGAGGGCCCGTCGTAGAGGTCGCGCACGACGGTGCGGCCCACGATCATGCCGGCCCCGGCGACGAGGCCCTGCGCCGCCCGTCCGGCGAGGAGCACCGGCATGGACGGAGCCAGGGCGCACCACGCCGAGGCGAGAGCGTAGAGAGCGCAGCCGGTCAGGATGACCGGCTTGCGGCCGACCGCGTCGGAGAGCGACCCGTGGAAGAGACTCGCGAAGGCGAAGCTGCCGAGGTAGACGCTGAGGGTCTGCTGCACCGACGCGTCGTCGACGCGAAGATCGGTCGACAGGGCGTCGAAGGCCGGCAGGATCGCGTCGATGCTGAACGGACCGACCATGGTCAACGCGGCGAGAACGAGGATGAGCCTCACCCGGGTCAGGCGGCCAGAGGGACCGGTCATCCGGCGTCAGGCCCGGGCGACGGGGGAGGCTGACCCGTCCGTGGCGCGGAGCAGCTCGGCGGGGGACAGCTCGAGCTGGAAACCTCGTCGCCCGCCGGACACGTAGATGGTCGCGTGGTCGGTCGCCGAGGTGTCGACCACCGTCGGCAGCCGCCGCTTCTGGCCGAGCGGAGAGATCCCGCCGATGACGTATCCGCTGCTGCGCGCCGCGTCGGCCGGGTCCGCGAGCCGTACCGCCTTGACTCCGAGCGCGGCCGCCATGGCCTTGAGATCGAGCTGGCCGGCGACCGGGACCACGGCGACAGCGAGGCCCTCGCCGGTGTCGACGAGCAGCGTCTTGAAGATGCGTTCCGCGGGAACCCCGAGCTCCCGGGCGGCCTCGGCTCCGTAGCCGGTCTCAGCAGCGTCGTGCCGATAGGTGTGGCCCCGGTAGTCGACGCCCAGGATGTCGAGGGCGACCGTCGCAGGGGTTGCCGGACCGGCGGACCGGGGCCTGCGCCTCGGCGGTGACACTGGGTCACGCCCTGGCGAGCGAGCCCAGGCCGTCCCAGGCCATGGTGACCACGAGCTCGGCAGCCTCGTCGGACGTGATGCCGGGATGCGCGCTGCGGTACACGGCGAGCCGCTCGATGCCGCCGATCATCACCTCGGCCAAGGCGACGACGCGGCCGGGGGCCAGGTCCGCGAACTCGGGCAGCATGGTGATGCCTTCGGCGAGAGCCTTGGCGGTCTGCTGGCGGATCCGCTCGACCGAGGCGGCGGCCTCACCGATGAGGGAACCCTCGGTGCGCAGCAGGGCGAACGCCTGCTCGTGCTCGTCGATGAAGGTGAAGAACGCCGTGATGACCGCGGCCACCCGCTCCCGGGGAGCCGCCTCGGCGTCGGAGTCCCAAGCGGTGATGAGGGCGTCGAGCAGCTGGTGCCGAGCCCGCTCGATGGTCGCGGCGAGGAGCCCTTCCTTCGACCCGAAGTAGTCGTAGATGAGGGGCTTGGTGACACCGACCTGCTCCGCGATCTCGTCCATCGTGGTGGCGTGGAAACCGTTGGCGCCGAAGACCCGCTCGGCCACCTCGAGCATCTGCGCCTCCCGCTCGGCTCGGGGCATGCGGGTGCGGGTCGGCGGCTTGGCGGTCACGACGGCAGTCTAGGGGGAGGCGAGTCGTCCCGACCGGAGCCTGTTGCGGGCTGGACCACCGAGCGCGTCAGTGGCTCTGGACGAGCTGTGACTCGGCGGCAGCCCGGCTGGCTGCTGCCCGCCCCTGCGCGGCGACGAGCAGCTGGTCGTGGTCGACCGACTCTCGCCACCACTCTTGGCCCGACTCGGGAAGGGTGTAGATCGGGTCGTAGTAGACGTACTCCCTCGAGAGGGCCTTGGTGTCCTCGCCCTCGATCGACGTGCGGTAGTTCTTGCGCCAGTACGAGATGCCGCGCTCGGTGTCGTACTCGTCCTGCTGGTGGACCCATCGCTTGCCGACGAAGGGCACGTCGCACACGATCCGCGGGGTGGCGAAGCCCGGGAGGTAGCCCATGATCGAGTGCTGCAGGCGCTGGGCCTCGGCCAGCGAGAGGCGCCAGTGCTCGGCGAACGGGATCATGTCGCACATGTAGAAGTAGTACGGGGTGATGGACGCGCCGTCCGCGAGGGCGAAGCAGAGATCGAGCAGCTGCTCGGTCGAGTCGTTGATCCCGCGCATGAGGACGCCTTGGTTCCGGACGTCCCGGACTCCCGCCTCGAGCATGGCCCGCGAGGCCCGGGCAACAGCGGGGGTGACGGACTGGGCGTTGTTGACATGCGTGTGGATCGCCAGTGAGACGCCCCGGGCCCGCGCCGTGGCGGCGACCCGCGCCACCCCTTCGACCACGTCGTCGGCGAACCAGTGCTGCGGCAGGCCCATGAGTGCCTTCGTCGCGAGCCGGATGTCGCGGATGTTGTCGATCTCGAGGAGCCGGTCGAGGAAGGACTCCAGGTTCTTCCACGGCATGTTCGCGACGTCGCCCCCGGAGACGACGACGTCCCGGACGCTCGGCGTGTTCCGGAGGTAGGCGAGCATCGCGTCGTACCGGTCGACTGGCTTGAGGTCGAACTTCAGCTTGTTCACCTGGGGGGTGGAGTTGCCGACGAGATCCATGCGCGTGCAGTGACCGCAGTACTGGGGACAGGTGGGCAGCAGCTCGGCAAGCACCTTGGTGGGGTAGCGGTGCGTCAGGCCCTCGGCCACCCACATGTCGTGCTCGTGCAGGGAGTCGCGCGAGGAGAAGGGGTGGGACGGCCAGTCCGTGCGACGGTCGGAGAAGACCGGGAGCATGTAGCGCCGGATGGGATCCGCGTAGAACGCCTCGGTGAAGTCCGCCCCTGATGCGGGCATCGCAGCGGACGTCGCGGGCACCATCGTGTTGAGCATCTGGGGCGGCACGAGCATGGACATCGTCGCGCGCTCGGCCTGGTCGCGCTCGAGATCGGTGTAGAACCGGTCGTCGAGCAGGTCGCCCATGAGGCTGCGCAGCTGCTTGACGTTGCGAACGCAGTTGACGCGCTGCCACTGTGCACTGTCCCAGTCGGCCTGCGTGACTCCGCGCCATCCGGGGAAGCGGGTCCAGTCAGGCTCCACGAGCTCGCGGCGCTGGTACACGTAGGGCTGCTCAACCTTCGTCATGTGCACCACGATAGCCGAACTATTCGTTGCATATCTCGTAGGCTGCAACAGGATATCCTGCTCAAGTTCCCTCCGACCGAAGGATCTCTACATGAGCACACGATCGGCCTCCTCCCCGGTGGGCCTCCACCGCGTCCTCGACCCGACGGGTGACGCCGTCACCTTGCCGCAGGCAGTCCGCCGGCTCGATGCGCGCCCGGAGCTGTGGCCGGACGAGGTGCGGATCGACGTCGAGACCCTCAACCTGGATGCTGCGTCCTTCCGGCAGCTCGCGGAGAAGCACAGCAGCGGGGGCGTCGTCGACGGCGACGCCGTGCGCACCGAGGTGCGTGCCATCATCGCGGAGCGAGGGAAGATGCAGAACCCCGTCACCGGCTCCGGAGGGATGCTCATCGGCACCGTGGCCGAGGTCGGGCCGGAGAGCCGCACCGGCCTCGAGGTCGGCGACCGGGTCGCCACCCTGGTCTCCCTGTCGCTGACCCCGTTGGCCATCACCGATGGTCTGGAGCGTTGGGACGGCCGATCCGAGCAGGTGCCCGCCAGGGGGCATGCCATCCTCTTCGGACGGACGATCGCCGCCCGGATCCCGGCCGACATGGACCCACGGCTGGCTCTCATGGTGATGGACGTGTGCGGCGCGCCCGCGCTCGTCGCCCGAGTCGTGCACGACCACACCAGTGGTCGGGCGGGAACGACGACCGACCCCACCGTCGTCGTGCTCGGAGGTGCGGGCAAGTCCGGGTCACTCTCGCTCGCGGCCGCCCGTCAGGCGGGCGCCGGGCGGGTCGTCGCCGTCGTGCCGACCGAAGACGAGCGTGACCTGCTCCTGCCGACGGGGCTGGCGGACGACGTGGTCATCGCGGACGCCCGGTCACCCCTGGGCCTGCGCGCTGCAGTCGAGCGCGCCGGTGGTCCTGCGGATGTCACGGTCGTCTGTGTCGACGTCCCGGGCTGCGAGCAGCCCGCCATCCTCGCGACCGCAGACGGCGGCACCATCATCTTCTTCAGCATGGCCACCAACTTCGCCGCGGCAGCCCTCGGTGCAGAGGGGCTGGCCTCGGACGTGCGGATGCTCATCGGCAACGGGTACGTACCCGGCCACGCCGACCTCGCGCTCGACCTCGTCCGGAGCAACCCGAGCGTTCGCGCTCTCTTCGAGAGGCGCCTGGAGCCGGCCGGCGGCTGACGTCAGAACAAGGAGCTGGTGAGGGTGAGCCCGGGGTCGTGGGCGAACGCCCAGAAGAAGGCGAGCGCGGCTCCCGCGAGGGCGATGTCCTTGTTGAACTGGATCATCTCCATCTGCTTGGCCATCGGGTCGGTCTCCCTCCAGAATCCGTGCATGAGGAAGGCGGTGGGGACGAGGAAGAGCACCAGCAGGAGTGACCCGAGGTCGCCCCACACTCCGAGGAGCACCATGAGCGCCCCCACGACGATGAGGACGCCCGACGCGAGGGTGGCGAGTCTCGCTGAAGGCACGCCGCGTGCCTCCGCGTAGCCGGCCATGTCAGCCGTCTTGGTCAGATGGGCCAGACCCGACCCGAAGAAGAGAAGGACGAAGAGGACTCGGCCGATGAGAAGTGCGACATCCATGGTTCGCTCCTGGAGGGAAGGACGGTAAATGGTTGCAACTTCAACAGCCACATCGTCCTCCCTTTTGTCCCAGATGTCACGCACGACCGCGATGGGCCTGTGCGGTGCCGTTCTTGCGGTGACACCACCCTTCCACCGGAAGATGTCCGGGTTCGCTAGGCTGACACCGTGACTTCTCCGGCACGTCTCGACCTCGACCCAGAGCTTGTCCGCACGGCGCGCCGCCTGGCCCGCCACGCCGCGGCTCCCGTGGTCTCCATCGCCAGACGGCACACGACAGTCTCCGTCGAGCGGGCCACCCTGCGACTGGCCGGGCTCTCCGGCGCCGACCATGAGCGGGTTCCCTGGGTGAACCACCTGGTCACGGCGGTCCGCGACCAGGTCGGTCTCGAGCACGGGGTCACCACCCCCGTGTACGACGCGCTGCTGCGGGGGGACGCCGACGACCTGACGACGCTCGCCCAGAAGGCCTCCAGCGGCAACGTGTCGTTCCGTCTTCCCACCGGTCGGGAGGAGCAGGCCGCGCGGCGGGCGGCCGCCCGCGGGGTCGGGGTCGGCCTCAAGCGCATCGACTCCGCCCGACGGACGCGCGAGCGGCTCGTCTCCCGCCTGGGCGACCCGAGGCAGAAGCCGTGGATCTACCTCATCGTCGCCACGGGGGACATCTACGAGGACATCCCGCAGGCGCAGGCCGCGGCCCGCGAGGGTGCCGATGTCATCGCCGTCATCCGGTCCACGGGCCAGTCCCTCCTCGACTATGTGCCCGAGGGAGCGACCCGGGAGGGTTTTGCCGGCACCTACGCGACCCAGGAGAACTTCCGCCTCATGCGAGCGGCCCTCGACGAGGTGAGCAAGGAACTGGGCCGCTACGTCCGGCTGACGAACTATGCGTCCGGGTTGTGCATGCCGGAGATCGCCGCCCTCGCAGGCATGGAGCGTCTCGACATGATGCTCAACGACTCGATGTACGGCATTCTCTTCCGCGACATCAACCCGATCCGCACCTTCGTGGACCAGCGGTTCTCGCGCCAGATCCATGCGCGCGCCGGCATCATCATCAACACGGGCGAGGACAACTACCTGACCACGGCCGACGCCGTCGAGGCCGCTCACACGGTGACCGTGAGCCAGCTGCTCAACGAGCGCTTCGCCAAGGAGGCGGGGCTGGAGGACTGGCAGCTCGGCCTGGGCCACGCCTTCGAGATCAACCCCGACCTGCCGGACAGCTTCCGGCTCGAGCTCGCCCACGCCATGCTGGCCCGGCAGCTCTTCCCGGAGGCTCCGCTCAAGTGGATGCCGCCGACGAAGCACATGACAGGCGACGTCTTCCGCGGCTATCTCCTCGACGGCTTCTTCAACCTCGTCGGTGCGATGACCGGCCAAGGCATCCTGCTCGTCGGCATGATGACCGAGGCGGTGGTCACGCCCTTCCTCTCCGACCGCGACCTCGCGCTGCAGAACGTCCGTTACGTGATGAACGCGGCGAGCGGCCTGACCGAGGACTTCCACCCGCCACGCGACGGCTTCATCCAGACACGGGCCCGACAGGTCCTCGGTGAGGCGGTCGAGCTGCTCGAGCGCATCGTCCATGACTCCGACCCCTCGGGGGACCCGCCGCTCCTCGCCGCCATCGCCGACGGCACCTTCGGGCTGATGAAGCGGCCGGCGGACGCGGGAAAGGGTCTCGAGGGGGTCGTGAAGCGGGCACCGGGCTACGACAACCCGGCCATCACAGCCCTCGACGCCGGCGTCCCGGCTCCCAAGGTCACGGCCCCCAAGGGAGGAAAGTGATGTCCGCCGTCATCCGCCCGTACGGCGACACCACCGGCGACGGCATGGTGCAGCTGTCCTTCACCCTGCCCGTCACCCACGACAAGCGGGCAGAGGGTGCCGCGCTCCAGCTGGCGAAGAAGATGGGTCTCGACCCCGCCCTCCTCGTCCACGCCAAGCCGATGGGCTCCGACTTCACCTTCTTCGTCGTCTACGGCAGCGTGCACCACCTCGTCAACCTCGACGAGGTGGTGGTCGTGGAACGGGAGTACCCCATCCTGTCGGCGAAGGAGGCCAACGCGGCCATCCGCAAGCACCTGCACCGCCGCCTCGTCGTCGTCGGTGCGTGCATCGGCACCGACGCTCACACGGTCGGGATCGACGCGATCCTCAACATCAAGGGGTTCGCGGGGGAGAAGGGCCTCGAGTACTACAGCGAGATCAAGGTCGTGAACCTCGGCGCTCAGGTGCTCGTGCCCGACCTCGTGGCCCAGGCCAGGGCCGAGAAGGCCGACGCCGTCCTCATCAGCCAGGTCGTCACGCAGAAGGACGCCCACATCCACAACACGATGCAGATGTCCGCAGCCTTCCGCGAGGCGTATCCCGCGGGACAGGTGCCGATCCTCGTCGCCGGGGGACCACGCTTCGAGGAGGGCTCCGAGGCGAAGCTGGGCATCGACCGCATCTTCGGCCGCGGCACGACGCCCTCCGAGGTGGCCAGCTACCTCGTCCACGAGATGTCCGTCCGGAAGGGAAAGAAGCAGCCGTGAGCGAGCACACCACCAAGGCCGAGGTCGGCACGCGGGTCACCCACCGTCGCTACGTCCCCTACAGCCACGCGCACTACGCCGGCAACCTCGTCGACGGCGCCTACTCGCTCGCGGCGTTCGGCGACGTCGCCACGGAGATGTGCATCCTGACCGACGGTGACGAGGGCCTGTTCGCGTCCTACAGCGACGTCCAGTTCAAGGCCCCGGTCCGGGCTGGCGATGTCATCGAGATCAGCGCCGAGATCGTCAGGGTCGGCCGACGCAGCCGGGAGATGGCCTTCGAGGTGCGCGTCGTCGGCCGGGGCAACCCGGCCCGGGGGGAGTCCGCGGCGGACCTCCTCGAGCCCGCCCTCGTCGCGACGACGGCACGCGGCGTCGTCGTCGTCCCCTGAGGCACCCCACGAGCAAGAGGCGAGCCGGTCAGCATACGGTGGGGCGCGTGCTGTCTCGCGTACTCGCTGCCCTCGCCAGTGGGGGACTGCTCTGCCTGGCGTTCCCGACGTTCGACCTCTGGGTGGCCGCGCCGCTGGCGCTGGCGGTACTGGCGCTCGTCCTGACCGGAGTTCGCCCTCGGGCCGGCTTCGCGCTGGGCCTGCTCGCCGGCCTCGCGTTCTTCGTCCCGACCCTGCACTGGTCGGGGGTCTACGTCGGCAACCTGCCCTGGTTCGCCCTCTCGACCCTCCAGGCCCTGTTCTTCGGACTCGCCGGGACGGTCTACGCATGGCTCTCCGCGCGAGGCACCGTGCGTCCGCTCGCCTTCGCGGTGGCGTTCATCTGCGCCGAGTCGCTGCGCTCCCGAGCGCCCTACGGTGGCTTTCCCTGGGTCAAGCTCGCCTTCTCCCAGGCAGACGCACCCTTCGGCAGGCTCGCAGCGCTGGGCGGTTCACCTTCGGTCGGGTTCGCCGTAGCGCTCACCGGTGCCCTGCTCGCCGTGGTCGCGACCCGCGCAGTGGGTCGTATGCCGCTGGGCCGGGTCGCGCTCCCGGGTGGCCTCGCCGTCGGGCTGGCCGTGTCAGGACTGCTGGTGCCGATCTCGACGGACGGACCGACGGCGCAGTTCGTCGGCATCCAGGGCAATGTCCCGCGACCGGGTCTCGACTTCAACGCTGAGCGCCGAGCGGTGCTGGACAACCACGTCAACGCGACGCTGGCCGCACGCGCATCCGGGGAGGCAGCGGGCCAGCCGCGCCCGGACCTCTACGTCTGGCCGGAGAACGCCTCCGACATCGACCCGCTCCGCAACGAGGACGCCAACCAGCTGATCCGCAACACCGTGGCCCAGACCGGGGTACCGCTCATCGTCGGCGGGCTGCTGGAGGAACCCGAGGGATACCTCTCCAACACCTCGCTCCTCTTCGAGCCGGGGAAGGGCGATACGGCTCGCTACGTCAAGCGGCACCCGGTGCCCTTCGGCGAGTACATCCCGAACCGGGACTTCTGGCGCCTCTTCAGCGACCAGGTCGACCTGGTCCGTCGCGACTTCTACCCGGGTTCCGAGGTCGGCCTCTTCACCGTCCCGGCCCGTTCCGGCCAGGTGATCCGGGCCGGCCTGTCCATCTGTTTCGAGGTGGCCTACGACGACATCATGCGCGACGTGGTCAATGCCGGAGCCAACGTCCTGGTCGTCCAGACGAACAACGCCACCTTCGGCTACACGGCCGAGTCACCCCAGCAGCTGGCCATCAGCCGGCTGCGCGCCATCGAGCTCGGCCGGTCCGTCGTCCACGTGTCCACCGTGGGGCAGAGCGCCTTGATCACGCCCGACGGAACCGCCCATCAGGTCACGTCGTTGTACACACAGGCAGTCGTACGCGGTGCCCTACCATTGCGGGACTCGCGGACGCTGTCCGTCAGACTCGGTGGCACACCGGAGCTGGCGGCGGCGCTGGCCCTGCTCGGGCTGGTCGCGGCGGCCGCGCGGCGACGCTCCCGAACCACCGATGACATCGACCCGAACGACCGAGGACGGGAATGACCCGAGCATGACGACGCAGCGCGAACCCGTGGCCCGAGTTGCCGTGCTCGTTCCGACCTACAACGAGCGGGACAACCTTCCCCTCATCCTGGCCAGGCTGCGCGCCAGCGTCCCCGCGGCCGACCTCTTCGTCCTCGACGACAACTCGCCGGACGGAACCGGCACCGTCGCGGACGAGCTCGCAGCCCAGGACGACCGCATCCGCGTGGTGCACCGCGCCGGCAAGGAGGGCCTCGGTCGGGCCTACCTGGCGGGCTTCGCCCTCGCGCTGGAGGGGGGGTACGACGCCGCGGTCGAGATCGACGCCGACGGGTCGCACCAGCCGGAACAGCTGCCACAGATCCTGGCGGCGCTCACGGACGCGGACCTCGTCATCGGTGCGCGCTGGATCCCGGGAGGGCAGGTGCGCAACTGGCCCCTGCGGCGCAAGCTCCTCTCGGTCGGCGCGAACCTCTACACCAAGGTGCTGCTCGGGATGGGCGTCAACGATGCGACGGCCGGCTACCGGGCCTACCGGACCAGCGCCCTGCGAACGATGGACCTCAACGGCGTCGAGTCGCAGGGCTACTGCTTCCAGATCGACCTGACGTTGCGGGCGATTCGGGCCGGCCTCACCGTCGTCGAGGTGCCCATCACCTTCGTCGAGCGGGAGGTGGGGGTCTCCAAGATGGGCCAGGACATCGTCCGCGAAGCCCTCCTCAACGTGACGAAGTGGGGCCTCGAGCACCGGGTCGGTCAGCTCAGGTCCGCGCTGCAACGGAAGCGGCCACCGGCCTCCGCCGGCGAGCCGGAACCAGACCCGGTCGACCTCGGGCGCGAGCCGTGACCGCGACGCGCCGAGGAGGGCTGCGGCCGACCCGGGTCGTCGCGCTGCTCCTCCTCGTGGTGCCGGTCCTCGAGGTGATGGCCCTCGTGGCCGTCGGTCAGGTCATCGGCGGCTGGCCCACGTTCTTCCTCCTGGTCGCCATCTCCGTCCTCGGCGCCTGGCTCATCCGACGTGAGGGCGCGCGGGCGTGGGGGGCGCTGGTCGAGGCGCTCCGCAACGGTCGGATGCCCGCTCGCGAGCTCGCCGACGGCGTTCTCGTCCTCATCGGCGGCACCCTGCTGCTGACCCCGGGCTTCCTCACCGACGTCGTCGGCTTCGCGCTGGTCGTCCCCGTCACCCGGCCCGTGGCCCGCCGGCTGCTCGAGACGGTGATCACCAAACGGCTCCTCGCCCAGTCGCCCTACCTCGCGGGCGGCTCCGGCCGGATCGGGCCGGACCGCACGGGCCCGACCGCCCGAGGCGACGTCATCGAAGGGGAGATCGTCGACGACTGAGGGCCGCGTGCGGAAGCCAGCCCAGCGGCATACGGCGGGCATGTGAAAGAGCCCGCCCCCACGAACGGGACGGGCCCTCTCAGGCCAGGGGATGTGAAGGTCAGGCTGACTTCTTGCGGCGCGGCTTCTCGCCGCGCGACTCGCGCAGAAGCGTCAGCCGCTCCTCGAGGAGCTCCTCGAGCTCAGGGATGGAGCGCCGCTCGAGAAGCATGTCCCAGTGCGTGCGCTGGTGCTTGACCGGCTTGGCCTCCGGCTCCGGCCCACCGCCCTGAAGTCGGGCGTCGAGCCCGCAGCGGCACTCCCACGTCGGCGGCACCTCGGCCTCCACCGAGAACGGCAGCTCGGTGCGGTGTCCGTTGGCGCAGAGGTAGACGGTGAGCATCCGCTCACTGGGCACGACGTTCTCGTCGCTCTCGAAGCTGCGTGCGCCGAGGTTCGAACCTCGTAGTGCTCGGTCTGCCATCGGGACCCCTCCCAAAGAAAGTCTGTTCCTGGCCTGTACCCACGCGGGTACCTACCCTCACAGACGCTTGAACGACCCAGAGGGTTGGCTTGTTCCCGACGGTGCGCGACGAGGCGTCACACGACCACGGGGACGGGGTTGCCTGCCTCCTCGATGCCCCGCCGCATGTCGACCCTGGAGAGCAACAACCCACCGACGATGAAGAAGAGGATGAGCACGACGATGGCCCACCGGTACGAGCCGGTGAACTGGAAGGTCAGTCCGAACGCGAGAGTCCCGAGCCAGCTCGTGCCGCGTTCCATCGCCTGGTAGAGGCTGAAGAACTCAGCCTCCCGCCCCTTGGGGATCAGCTGGCTGTACAGGGAGCGCGAGAGCGCCTGCGTGCCGCCCAGGACGATGCCGATGAGGAGGCCGAGCGCGAGGAAGGTGGTCGTGGCTCGCTGGGGCGTGACGAACGCGACGATGACGACGACGGTCCACAGGCCGATGCCGTAGAGCACCGTCCGCCAGGCGCCGACCTTGCCGGCGACCCGCCCGAAGAGCCGGGCCCCGAAGAAGGCGACGAACTGGACGAAGAGGAAGACCCCGAGGACGAACGTCTCGTCGAACTTCAGCTCCTCGATGCCGTAGAGGCTCGAGCTGCCGATGACGGTCTGGATCCCGTCGTTGAAGAACAGGTAGGCGACGAGGAAGAGCAGCGTCTGGGGGTAGAGCCGCAGCTCCCGGAACGTCGTGCGCAGCTGGGTGAGGCTCCCGCCGAGGACGCCGGCCTTGCGGTCGACCGGGGGCGCCACGGTGCCGGTGATGTGACGCAGACCGCGATAGGGGATGACCGTGAAGGCCGCCCACCACAGCCCGGCGCTGAGCAGACTGACGCGGGTCGAGGTGGCCCGGTCGAGCCCGAGGTCCTCGTGGAACAGGTCGAGGGCGAAGTTGAGGGCCAGCAGGATGCCGCCGCCGAGGTAGCCGAAGGACCAGCCCTTGGAGGACACCCGGTCGCGTTCGTTCTCGTTGGCGATGCGGCACAGGAGCGAGTCGTAGATGACGAGTGACGCGCCGAGGCAGAGGCTGGCGATCATCACGAGCAGGACGCCGAGCTGCCAGTTCGAGCCGGAGACGAAGAACATCAGGCCGGCTGCCGCTGCACCTGCCCAGGCGAAGCCGGCGAACAGGCGGGTCGGCTGGCTGCTCCGGTCGGCGATCGCGCCGATGAAGATGAGCATGATGGCCGAGACGATCGTCGAGATCGTCACCGTGTAGGGGTAGACGGACCCCGGGGAGATCGGCACCCCGAAGAAGCTGAGGTTCGTCGTGCACGTCGCGCCCGCGGCGAGGTCCGGGCAGGCGGCGGCCTTCGCGACGGACGTGAGGTACGGGCTCATGAGCACGGTCGCCGTCGTCGTGACGTAGGCGGAGTTGGCCCAGTCGTACCAGTACCAGGAGCGCTGTTCCTTCGTCTCCGGGCGGGCCCGGTGGACGGCGACGTCGGTCATGCGTCGCACTTTCCCACACCTGTGCGCATCGGCGTGGGACAACACGTCCAGCTCGTGGAGCCCGCCGCGGCTCGTGTCCTGCCGGACCGTCTCCTAGACGGTGACGAGCGACACCACGGCGACGACGAGCGTGGCCAGGATCTCGCCGATCCCGAGCTGCTTGGGCGTGGCGCCGAGCCGCGGCACGACCGCGGCTCGTGCCGTGAGGACGACGAAGGCGAGGGCCAACCACGGGGAGTACGCCAGGACGACCCCGGTGGCGACGAGATGGGCCGCGACGCTCTCCCACAGGAACCGGCGGTTGCCGCGCTCGCGGATCGCGGACTTGACGTAGAACACCGTCCCCGCGAAGTAGAGGAACTGCGTCAGCGCGAGCAGCCAGGCACGGCCCAGGTCGGGACCCGGGCCGGCGGCGTAGGCCACGAGGGTCATCAGACCGGAGCCGACCACGGTGGCCAGGCCCGAGAGCAGCTCACGTTCCCGGCGCGCGGCCGCGGCGGCCAGCCCGATCCCCAGGGGAAGGAGGAACACCGGCGCCCACACCACGAGGCCGGGCTCGAGGGCGAGGGTCGCGAGGCCGAGGAGCAGCGTGGCGGCGCCGTACGCCCGGACGGGCGGCCAGTACCGGGGGCGCCGCCGCGCCTTGAGCCACAGGCTCGTGGCGAAGAAGGCGAAGTACCCGACGAACCACAGGCCGGTCAGGGGCAGGTGCACCCACGCCGGACCACCGGCGAGGACGCCGACGGCCAGGGGAGAGGCGAGCATGGCCCACGCGCCGTGCTGGTTGGGAACCCAACCCGGGCCGCGTGACCTGCTCACGGGCCCGAGCCTAGAGGGCGAGCACCCCGGTCTGCTGCCCGCGCGGTCCCCACCGCGGTGTCGCGGGTCAGGTCGCCTCGACGTCCCGACGGTGGAAGCCGACCAGGCCGAGGCCGATGAAGGCCAGGGCGATCACCGTGAGCAGGATCACGGGGGTGGCGCGGAAGTCCTCCGCCGGCAGGGAGGCGATGTGGCTGAAGGGGGAGAGGCTCATCATCCACTGGGGAAGGTCGAGCAACGCACCCATGTAGCGCATGAAGAACGCGTACACGACGAGCAGCCAGGCGGCCAGCGCGGCGCGGGGCGCCCAACCCACGGCGAGGACAGCCACGCCGACCACGACCCAGACGGCGGGGGTATAGGCGAGCATCGCCGGGATGACCTGCCCCAGGATGGAGCTGCCGGTGGCGGTGCCGAGCGCCGCCAGCCCCAGGCCGAGACCGGTGACGAACAGGATGAAGACGCTGCCCAGGAGCGCGATCACCAGATGTGACGCGTACCACTCGGTGCGGGACACCCCGGTGGCGAGGACGCCCTCCGCCCGTCCGGACGTCTCCTCGCGACGCGGTCTGAGGGCGGCCGTCACGGCGAAGATGCTGACGACGATGGCGAGGATGCCCATGATCATCGCGAGGTACGAGTCCGTGAGCGTGGTGCCGCCCATGCTCTCCACGAGGTCAGCGACGACGTCGTTGTCGGCGTAGTCCTCGATGACGTCGATGGCAGACCCGTAGGACGCGCCGAACACGAACATGCCGATGCTCCACCACATGACGGTCGAGCGCTGCAGTCGCCAGGCGAGGCCCAAGGGAGTGCCGAGGGCACGGGACGCCTGGGCGACGCCGCGTCGCTCGGCGCGCAGGCCCGCTCCGACGTCGCGTCGGCCGGCGAGGCGGAACGCGAGAGCCGCGAGCGCACCCGCGACGACCAGCGACAGGATGATGGGCCACCAGTTGTCGTCGACGTAGGCTGCGGTCGCCTGCGACCAGCCGATGGGGGAGAGCCACGAGAGGCCGTTGTCCATGACGTCGCCGATCGCGCGAAGCAGGTAGGCGGCGCCGATGAGGGCGCCGGCCATCCCGGAGGCGGCGCGGGCGAACTGTGTCACCTGCGTCGTCACTGCGGCGATCGCGGCGAAGACGATGCCGACGGCGGCGAACGCGGCACCGTAGAGCAGCGAGCCGGGCCAGTCGATGGTCTCGATGCCGAGCGAGGCCATCCCGGCCGCGACGAGGAGCCCGAGCGCGACGTTGGCGAGCACGGCCGCGGTGAGGGCCGCGCTCAGGGCGGCGGCGCTGCCGGTGACGTTGGCCCGGACGAGCTCGGCCCGCCCTTCCTCCTCCTCGGCTCGCGTGTGGCGCACCACCATGAAGACGCTCATCAGCGCGGCAAAGATGACCATGAGGCCGAGGTACTCGTTCGTCATCATCGCGCCGAACGTGTAGTCGTCGAGCCCATGGCCGGGGCCGGTCATCGCCTTCATGGCGGGGTTGGACCCGATGACCTCCGCCTGGACGAGACGGGCCGCGGCATCGGGGTAGAGCCCGGGATAGGCCGCTGCACCGGCGACCTGGGTGGCAGTGATGGCGAGGATCCACAGCGGCACCCGGACGCGGTCGCGGCGGCCGATGAGCCGGAGCAGCGTCCCGAAGCCCGTCAGGGGTCCGCCGTCGCTGCGTGCCGGGCGAACCGGCGTGGCGGGTCGGGTGGTCGTGGCGGTCATCGGTCCTGCCCGACCTTCTCGCGCCCGTTGCCGGCGAGCTCGTCGCCGTAGTGGCGGAGCATGAGCTCCTCGAGCGTCGGCGGCTGGCTGACCAGGCTGCCGAGGCCGAGCGCACTGAGGTGTCGGACCGCCTCGTCGAGGTGGTCTCCGTCGACGGAGAAGCGCACCCGGTGGCCCGACACGGTCACGTCGTGGACGCCCGGGAGACGGTCGAACCCGACCGGCGTCTCGCGGGTGTCGGCCTCGACCGTCGTCCGCGTGAGGTGACGCAGGTCGAGCAGCGTCCCGGTCTCGACGACCTTGCCGAGCCGGATGATGCTGACGCGGTCGCAGAGCTTCTCGACCTGGCTGAGGATGTGGCTCGAGAGCAGCACCGTCTTGCCGTCGTCGCGCAGCTGCCGGATGACGTCCTGGAAGACGACCTCCATGAGCGGGTCGAGCCCGGCGGTTGGCTCATCGAGGAGGTAGAGCTCGACGTCCGAGGCGAGCGCGGCGATGAGGGCCACCTTCTGCCGGTTGCCCTTGGAGTACGTGCGGCCCTTCTTCGTCGGGTCGAGGTCGAACCGCTCTATCAGCTCGGCGCGGCGGTCGCGGTCGAGGCCCCCGCGAAGGGAGCCGAAGACATCGATCGCCTCGCCGCCCGTGAGGTTGGGCCAGAGGTTGACGTCGCCGGGCACGTAGGCGAGACGGCGGTGGAGGGCGACGGCGTCGCGCCACGGATCACCGCCGAGGAGACTCACGGTTCCCCCGTCGGCGCGCAGGAGTCCGAGGAGGGTACGGATCGTGGTCGTCTTGCCCGCGCCGTTGGGGCCGAGGTAGCCGTGCACCTCACCCGTGGCGACCTCGAGATCGAGGCCGTCGAGCGCGACAGTCGAGCCGAACGACTTGTGGACACCGGAAACGAGGATCGACGCCATGGAAATGACGCTACACTCATTTCACAAATCCGTGAAGACAATATGTGGCGGGGGAGGAAACGTGGTCGCTGAAGTCGAATGGCCGGACGACGAGGATCGCACCGAGCTGCTGCGTCTGGTCGAGCGGTTCGCGCTCGTGCTGGCCGAGTCAGGGTGGCCCAGGATGCCGGCGCGGGTGTTCTCGTTCGTCCTGGCGGACGACGCGGACCGGTACACGGCGGCCGAGCTGGCTGCCGGCGTGGGCGTCAGTCCGGCGGCCATCTCCGGCGCCGTCAAGTACCTGACCCGGGTGGGCCTGCTGTCCAAGGAGCGCGAGCCGGGGGCCAGGATCGACGTGTACCGGATCTTCGACGAGGACGTCTGGGGGACGATCTTCCGACAGCGCGTTCCGTCGCTCGAACGGTACGAGCAGGCGGCGGCCGAAGGCGCCGAGATGCTGCCGAGGGGTTCGATGGGTGCGCGACGTATGCGCGAGACCCAGGAGTTCTACCGGTTCCTGCGGCTCGAGGAGGAGCAGGTGCTGGACCGATGGTCGGCCCACCGTCAGGCGCTGTTCGGTGACACCACGAACGGGACCTGACGGATCGGAGTCCCAACGGCATCCGACGAGCGACCACATAACGCCGATAATCGACATTATGTCATATCAGTGAATCAGCGGCCCTCCCCTCAGATCGTCGTAGCCTTGGCTCCGATGCAGTGCCACTACTTCGACGCCGCCCGGTGCCGCTCGTGCACCCTCATGGGTGTGCCGTATGCCGCTCAGCTCGCTTCCAAGCAGGAGCGGTGCCGTGCCGCGCTGGCTGGGTCCGCGACGTCCGTCTCGTGGCTCGAGCCCTTCGCAGGACCTGAGAACGCCTTCCGGAACAAGGCGAAGCTCGTCGTCGGCGGTCGGCGCGGCGCCGTCACCGTCGGGATCCTCGATGCCGAGAACCGCGGCGTCGACCTGCGCGACTGCGGGCTCTACGAGCCGGGCCTGCAGGACCTGGTCCCCCGTGTCGCCGACCTCGTCGACGACCTGCTTCTCGAGCCCTACGACATTCCCACCAGACGTGGTGAGCTCAAGCACCTGCTGTTGACCCGCTCCCCCACCGGCGAGGTGATGCTTCGGTTCGTCCTGCGGTCGCAGCGCGACCTCGCCCTGCTGCGTGCACGTCTCCACATCGTCCAGGACCGGCTGCCAGAGGTCGTCGTCGTCTCGGTGAACATTCAACCAGTGCACCAAGCCGTCATCGAGGGGCCGACGGAGGTCGTACTCAGCCGGGCTGATGCGCTGACCATGCCGGTCAACGGCCTCTCGTTGCACCTGCGGCCGAACAGCTTCTTCCAGACGAACACCGAGGTCGCCTCCGCGCTCTACCGGCAGGTCGACGAGTGGGTCGACCGGGTCGACCCCGCCCAGGTGCTCGACCTGTACTGCGGCGTGGGCGCATTCGCCTTGCACGCCGCCCGGTCCGGTCGCATGGGACGGCGGCGAGTGATGGGAGTGGAGGTGTCCTCCGACGCGGTGGAGAGCGCCCGGCGCAGCGCCGCTGAGCTGCGCCGCCAGCTTCCCGACCTCGGTCCGGTGTGCTTCCAGTCCGGGGACGCCACGGCGGCCGGCGCCCTCGGTGGCGCGGGATCCGAAGAGGCGCGGCCCGGCGCCCACACCCTCGTCATCGTCAACCCGCCCCGGCGCGGGATCGGACCGGACCTCGCCGGGAGGCTCGAGGCTTCGCCCGTCGGCCACGTCGTCTACTCCAGCTGCAACGTCGAGAGCCTCGCCCGCGACCTGCGTGCGCTCCCGTCCTTCAGGGCGCGTGAGGCGCGCCTGTTCGACATGTTCCCCCAGACCTCGCACCACGAGGTGGCCGTGCTCCTGGAACGGACGGCGGGCTGAGCCATGCCCCAGGAGGAGTCGCGCCGGGCCACCATCGAGCGCCGGTTCAGCGAGTTCGCCCGCGAGTTCGGTCACCTGCCGCTCTACGGGAGGCTGGCTCGCGCGCTGTCCCAGGACGGCGAGGCTGCCGGGCTCCTCCTGGCCGCCCAGCCCGGGCAGGACCGACCCGTCCTGTGGTTCGCGGCGCTGCATGACCTCGTGCTGCAGCGACCAGACCTGCCTGCGGCGCGGTGGTATCCCAGTGTCGTGCGCCGCGGGCACGTGGCCAGCGGCGACCCGTGGCCCGATGTCCGTGACACCGTGCTCGCGCACCGCGAGGAGCTGACGGCGACGATCGCCACCCACACCACCCAGACCAACGAGGTCAACCGGTGCGTCTACCTCGCCGCCGGCTTGGCCGCGGCCACCCGTGACCGTTCCGCCGACGCCGTTGACTCGATCGCGCTCGTCGAGCTGGGAGCCAGTGCCGGTCTCCTGCTGGGGATCGACCGCTACGCCGTCCGGCTCACCCGCGACGGGCTGGGATCCGTGGCCGGCGACCCGGGCTCCCCGGTGCGGTGCGAGGGTGCGGACCGCTCCCCTTCAGCGGTCCGGATCGACCCCCTTCCACGCATCACCGGCCGCTCCGGGATCGACCGGGAGCCGGTTCGTCTTGACGAGGAGCCGGGGGTCCGTTGGCTCACCGCCTGCCTCTGGCCCGACGTCCCGGGTCGGGTCGAACGCTTCCGGGCCGCCGTTGACGTCATGGGGCAGCGGCCCCCGCCGCTGGTGCGGGGCGACCTCGTGGACGACCTCGGCGTGGTGGTCGCTGCCGCTCGCGCCGACGAGCCCTCGACCTCACACGTGGTCGTGTTCAGCTCCTGGGCCCTGACCTACGTCGAGGCGTCTCGCCGGGCCGAGCTGGACGACCGGATCACGGCCCTGGGCGGTGAGCTGCCGGCTCTCTCCTGGCTCACCGCGGAGCCGCCCGGAGCGGCGCCCGGACTCCCGGGCCCGGAGGGCGCGCGGCCGGACGCGGGCGGGACCGTCCTGGGGCTCCGTCGCTGGCGGGACGGCGCGGAGGACCAGCCCATAGTCCTCGGCACGTGCCATCCGCACGGCGACTGGATCGACCTGGTGCCACTGCCCTCCGGATGAGCTCCATAATGTCGATTACCGGCCAATTTACCTGTGCCACAGGGGAATTCACGCGTGAAAAGATGCCGTGTCGATGACCCACCAAGCGGCATAGGGGCTGACCATGGCGTTACCGTCCGCTCCCCCGACGACCGCGTGCCCGCTCAGGGCATTGAGCGGCTCGCTGATCCCCGCTCGGGCGAAGGTGTCCATCGCGACGGGCCGCCACGTGTCGGTCACGTTGTAGACGCACACCATGGTGCCGCTCGGATGGCGCCGCTCGACGACGAGAACGCCCTCGTCGGAGTCCGGGTCGACTCTCGTCAGGGCCGCCGCATGGAGCTGCGGCAGCGAGCGCCTCGTCCGCGCGAGGTGGGCCATGCCTTGGAAGACCTTGCCGACGGTGCTCGAGAGGTGGTCACGGTGCTCGGCCAGCCTCCAGTCGAGGCGGGGCCGGTGAGCCCACCGGTTGTCGTCCTCGTGACCGGCCTCCGCACGCCAGCGCGGGTCGTTGGGCTGACCCAGCTCGTCGCCGCTCCAGACGACCGGGATGCCACCCCAGCCCGCGATGATCGCGTGGGCCAGGAAGACCCGGGCGAGTGAGCGGTTGACGGCGTCGGCAGTGGGGCCCGTGCTGAGACCGGCGAGAGCGGCCGCCGTGCCGCTGATCCGCTTGTCTCCGGTGGCCGGGTTCTCCTGGAAGACGAGACCGTCCGCCCACGATCCCGGGTGGTCACCCGAGTACCACTCGGAGAGGAACCGTCGGTGGGAGGGTCCGTCGAGGCCCACTGCGTGAGCGTCGCCGTCGTCGATGGCCCAGCCGATGTCGTCGTGGCACCGGACGTAGCAGATCCACGTGCTCGTGGTAGGGGTCTCCGGCAACGCGGCGAGGGCCCTTCGGGCGAGAACGACGTTGCCCGTGGCCAGCATCGACCACACCTGAACCATGAGGCTGTTGTGGTAGGCCAGCTCGCTGACCCGTCCGGCATGGCTCCGGGTGCCGAGGTACTGGACCAGGTCGCGGGGACCGACGATCGCCTCTGCCTTGAACGCGACGCCGGGACACGCGATCCGGGCGACGGCGCGCAGGGCCTGGGTCAGGGCATGGACCTCCGGCTGGTTCTGGCACGAGGTCCCCAGCCGCTTCCAGGTGAAGGCGATGGCATCGAGGCGCAGGACCTCCACGCCGAGGTTGGCGAGGTGGACGACGATCTCTGCGTACTCGCAGAGCACGTCGGGATTGGACCAGTTGACGTCCCACTGCCACTCGTTGAACGTCGTCCAGACCCAGCCGGAGAGGTCGGGGTCCCACGTGAAGTTTCCGGGGGCGAAGTCGGGGAAGACCTCGGGCAGGGACCGCTCGTAGGCGTCAGGCTCCTCCCGGTCGGGGAAGACGTGGAAGTAGGCGCGGTAGTGGTCGTCGCCCGCCCGGGCGCGCTCGGCCCAGTCGTGTTCGCGTGCGACGTGGTTGAGCACGAGGTCGCAGACGAGGGAGATCCCGCGGGCCCGCAGGGTGCGGGTCAGGGCCTGGAGGTCGTCGTTGCTGCCCAGGTCGGGCCGGACGCTGCGGTAGTCAGCCACGGCGTAGCCACCGTCGTTGTCTCCGGCGCGGGGTTGCAGCAGGGGCATCAGGTGCAGATAGGTGACGCCCAGCTCCGAGAGGTAGTCGAGTTTCGCCGGCAGGTCCAGCAGCCGACCGGCGAAACGGTCGGTGTAGCAGGCGTAGCCGAACATTCCCGGCTGCTGGAGCCAGTCGGGACGGAGCAGCCGACGTTCGTCGAGGATCCGCAGGTCCTCGTCCCGGTCGCGGTACCCCCGGGCGGCCACGGCAAGGAGCCGCGCGCTGAGCTGCGCGATGTCTGCGGTGGGGTACAGCTGGCGCAGGGCAGCGTCGAGGTCGGGGGCCCAGCGCTCCATGCGGAGCCTCAGACTCGTGCGCTCGGGCTGGCTGAGCTCGTCGAGCACCTGCTCGGTGGTCGGCTCCGCTTCCGCGCTGGCTGCTGTTCCGCTGGACATGCACGCATTCAAGCGCAGGCCGGCGGTGCAGTCACCTGCTGCGGTGGCCGAGGCTCTCGGCGTAGCCGTCGAGAGCCTCGAGGACCTCCGGGGAGCGATAGACCCGGTTGCGCCGCCAGCCCGTCGACTCGACCAGTACCTCGGCCTCGACGAGCCGGGCCAGTGCGGCCTGTGCCGTGGGCGCGGAGACGTCGAGCTCAGCCGTGACGAGCTTGGCCGTCACGACCGGTTGGCGCAGGACGAGGTCCGCGATGCGCCACACGGCGGAGTCGGCCCGGGCCGATACGCGGTCGTCCCACTCCGCGCGCACCTGCCGGAGTCGAGCGACGAGCCGCTCCCCCACGGCCACTCCGGTTCGGGCGGCCTGCGCGACGCACCGCAGGATCGGAGCCGCGTCACCGCCCCGGTAGGACGTCAAGGCACTGAAGTAGCGCCCCTTTTCGACGAGGAGCCCGGCGGAGATGGGCACCGTGACACGGTGGATGACCCCGGTGTTGACCAACGACGCGTGGAGCAGGGCTCGACCGGTCCTGCCGTTGCCGTCCGTGAACGGGTGGATCGTCTCGAACTGTGCGTGGCCCAGCGCGGCAAGGGCGAGCGGGGGCACGTCGTCGCGGGCGAGGAAGGAGGACAGGTCCGCCATCAGGGCGGGAACGTCCCCCGCCACCGGAGGAACGAAGTCGGCGTCTCCTGGGTGCAGGCCACTGCCCCCGATCCACACCTGCTCCTCCCGCCACCGACCGGGGCGCAGCTGGCCCTGTCCCGTCATCAGGGCCCGATGCATGGCGAGGATCGAGGCCTCGTCCAGGTCCCCGGCAAGGTCCATCGCCGCCTGCATCGTCCGCACGTTGGCCAGGATCGACAGGGCGTTGCTCCGGTCCCCGGCCCCGATCGCCGCCTCGGCGAGGGCCCGTGCTGACGAGCTGAGGTTCTCGATGTGGGAGCTGGCTGCGCTCTCGGACCGAAGCAGGATGGCGGCGAAGGGTGCGACCTCACCCGCTCCCCCGGCATCGAACGCGGTCAGCAGCCGGGTGGCCTCATCCAGGTCTGCGGCGAGGTCGCCGGGCAGGCCGACCGCGGTGGCTGCGATGTGCGGCGCGACTGCGGTGAGAAAGGACGCGGGCACGCTCCGTCGTGCTCGTCGCGAGGTCGCCGCCAAGCCCTCGGGCCGCGGCGTCCAGGTCCGTGGGACGGTCCCAATCGGTGGCCAGTCCATCGCCACATCGTATCCTAGTTAAGGATAGGTCAATATCGTTAACTATGCCTCGAAGTCGGACGGGTCGCCGGCGCCGACCCGGATCAGCTCCGCATAGCCGTCCGAGAAGTCCACCACCGTCGTCGGCTCGAGCCCGCACTCCCCCGAGTCGATCACCGCGTCGACGACGTGGTCGAGGCGCTCCTTGATCGCCCAGCCGTCCGTCATCGGCTCCTCGTCACCCGGCATCAGCAGCGTGCTCGAGAGGATCGGCTCCCCGTGGGCCTGCAGGAGGGCGCGCACGACCGGGTGGTCGGGGATGCGCACCCCGACGGTCCGCTTCTTCGGATGGAGCAGCCGGCGGGGCACCTGCTTGGTCGCCGGGACGATGAAGGTGTAGGGCCCGGGTGTGTGCGACTTCACGGCCCGGAAGACCGTGTTGTCCAGCTGCGCGAACTGGCCCAGCTGCGCGAAGTCGGCACAGACGAGGGTGAAGTGGTGCCGGTCGTCGAGGCCGCGGATCCGCAGGATGCGGCTCCTGCCGTCGGGGTTGTCGAGGGAGCACCCCAGTGCGAAGCCCGAATCCGTCGGGTAGGCGATGAGCCCACCGTCGCGCAGGATCTGGACGGCCTGGGCGATGCGCCGAGCCTGCGGATCGACCGGGTGCACGTCGAAGTACTTCGCCATGACGCACACCCTCCCATGTCGGGCGCACGCTCAGGCTGTCCCTCCCGTCACAGTGCGAGGCTGGCGCCACTGACCCACCACGAACACGGCTTCGTGGACCCGGGGCGGACGCCTTCGCACGGGGGAAGGACGCTCGGCGCGGCGAGGTCCCCCGACTGCGGGTCCCGGGTCCAGAGCACTGGTGACGGCTGCCAGATCTCGTGGATCACCTCGCAGTCACATCGCGCCCCGAGGGCGGTCAGGCGCCGCCGCAGAGTCACGGCGCGCCGCGCCCGGACGAGTCGGTAGTGCTCAGCCCAGCCGAGACCGTTGCTGCAGCCGCCGGCGAGCACCATCCGGTGGATGAAGCACCCGAGGCACTCGCCCCGGCGCGGCACGACACCGACCTCGGGGTCGACCTGGCTGCCGGTGAAGATGTGGATGACGTTGGACATGGCCCTCCTTCAGCGGACAGCCTCTGCCCCCGCCGCCGTCCTCGCCCGACCGCGACGCAAAGCTGTGGACGGGGATGCCTGCGGCCAGGGGATGTGCACGACGCCTTCGGCTCGAGCCAGGCGCGCCCTCGGGCGCACCGGTCAGCCGCGAGACGCCTCGGCGAGGAGGGACTCGAACGGCGTGACGTCCTCGAACGGGTCGAGGACCGCCGGCGCGGGCGCGCCCGCGACGATCCGGACGAAGTCGGCGCCCGCCCGGTCGATCCTCGCCCCGAGCCGGCCCGCCGCCACGCTCCCCCAGTCCTCCGACGCGGCGAAGACCGCGACCGGTGCGACGAGGGCGCCGAGGTAGGCGAACAGCGGCCGCAGCGCATGGTCGATGGCGAGCGAGTGCCGCGCCGTGCCCCCGGTCGCGCCGAGGAGCACCGGCTTGCCCCGCAACGAGTCCTTGGGCAGGACGTCGACGAGCATCTTGAAGAGACCGCTGTAGGACGCGCTGTAGATCGGGGTCGACACGATGAGGGCGTCGGCCGCGACGATGGCGTCGAGGCGGGCCTGCAGGTCCGGCGACGCGAAGCCGGTGAGCACGTTGTTGGTCAGGTCATGGGCGACCTCGCGAACCTCGATGACGTCCACGAGGACGTCCTCGGCGCCCAGTGCCCGGACGACCGCCTCGGTGAGGCGGTCGGCGAGCAGCCGGGTGGACGACGGTTCGGTGATGCCGGCCGTGATGACGGCGAGTCGGGTGGTCATCGGGGCTCTCCGTTCGCGGGGGTGGGGGTGCGCGACGCGTCGGGCGAGGCGCCCGTCACGTCGTCGGCGGGGGCATAGACGGTCGCGTCGTGACCGCCGCCCGCCTGGGCGACGAGCGAGGCGTGGGTGGGTGCGTCCGGCACGTGGGCGGGCTTGAGCGCGGCGAACTCCTTGCGGAGGACGGGCACGACCTCCTCGCCGAGGATGTCGAGCTGCTCGAGGACCGTCTTGAGCGGCAGCCCGGCGTGGTCCATCAGCCAGAGCTGACGCTGGTAGTCACCGACGTAGTCGCGGTAGCCGAGCGTGGCCTCGATGACCTGCTGGGGGCTGCCGACGAGGAGCGGGGTCTGGGCCATGAAGTCCTCGAGCGAGGGGCCGTGCCCGTAGACGGGGGCGTTGTCGAAGTACGGTCGGAACTCGCGGATGGCGTCCTGGCTGTTGGCCCGCATGAAGACCTGGCCACCCAGTCCGACGATCGCCTGGTCCGCCGAGCCGTGGCCGTAGTGCTCGAAGCGGCGCCGGTAGAGCTGCACCATCTGGCGGGCGTGGCTGGAGGGCCAGAAGATGTGGTTCGAGAAGAAGCCGTCACCGTAGTAGGCGGCCTGCTCGGCGATCTCGGGGCTGCGGATCGAGCCGTGCCACACGAAGGGCGGCACCCCGTCGAGCGGCCGCGGGGTCGAGGTGAAGCCCTGCAGCGGGGTGCGGTACTTGCCCTGCCAGTTGACGACGTCCTCGCGCCACAGTCGGTGGAGCAGCGCATAGTTCTCGATGGCGAGCGGGATGCCGTCGCGGATGTCCTTCCCGAACCACGGGTAGACCGGTCCGGTGTTCCCGCGCCCCATCATGAGGTCGATCCGGCCGTCGGCGAGGTGTTGGAGGTAGGCGTAGTCCTCGGCGAGCCGAACCGGGTCGTTCGTCGTGATGAGGGTGGTCGAGGTCGTGAGGATGATCCGCTCCGTCACGGCGGCCAGGTTCGCGAGCAGCACGGTGGGGTTGGCGGGGGCGACGAACGGCGGGTTGTGGTGCTCACCCGTCGCGAACACGTCGAGGCCGACCTCCTCAGCCTTGCGCGCGATGGCGACCGTGGCCTTGATCCGCTCCTGCTCGGTGGGGGTCCGGCCGGTGGTGGGGTCGGTGGTCACGTCGCCGACCGTGAAGATCCCGAACTGCATGTGTCCCAGCTCCTAATAGTTGATGATTCAATCATACCAACGAAGACACTCCCCCACGCATTCCCGTCCCCGGCTGATCCACGCTGATCCACGCCGTATGCCGCTGGGCTGAGTCCGCCCGCCCGCTCGGGCCCCGCGCGGCGGCGTCCGCACGCCGGGCCCCGCGTGGGATCCTGACGGCGTGACGCCAGAGATCTCCCCCAAGGACCGGTTCATCACGGTCTACGGGCGCAACCCGGTCCACGAGGTGCTGCTCGACCCTGACCTGCACGTCGACAAGGTCGTCATCGCGGACAGTGCGCGCGGGTCGGGGCTCACGGAGATCCGCCGCGCGGCCGGCCGGCGCGGGATCACGGTCCAGTCCGCCCCCGCCGAGCGGGTCAAGAAGCTGGCCGGCAACGGCCGCCAGGACCAGGGCGTCTTCGCCGATGTCGTGGCCCCACGGATGCTTCCGCTCGAGGTCGCCATCGACCACGCCGACCTGCGCACCGTCCTCGTCCTCGACGGCATCACGACTCCGGCGAACGTCGGGATGATCCTGCGCTCGGCCACGGCGGCCGGCATCGACGGCATCGTCGTGCCCCGCCGCGGCGTGGCCTCCATCGACCCGCTCGTCGTCAAGGCGTCGGCCGGCATCGCGTTCCGGGCCCCGATCCTCAAGACGTTCACCGCGGTGGAAGCGGTCACCGCTCTGAAGGAGGCCGGCTTCCACATCGTCGGGCTCGACGCCGATGGGGACGAAGACCTCTTCACGGCGCACCTGCGCGAACGGGTCGCCGTCGTCCTCGGCAGCGAGACGGCCGGACACGGGCCGGAGGTCGCGCGACTCGTGGACACCTGGGTGTCGATCCCGATGGCGGGCGGCGTCGAGTCGCTCAACGTGTCGGCAGCGGCCGCTGTCGTCTGTTTCGAGCTGGTCCGCCGCGCCCGGTCGTGACGCTGCCCGATCCAACCTCCGTGACCTGACCGGCGACGAAGACGGTCCCGTCGTCGTCGACCGACACGGCGAGGCGCGCCGGCCTGGAGACCTGGGCGCCCTGCGAGATCGTCAGCTCCTGCCCGCGCCGGCCCCTCAATGAGAGCCAGCTGCCGAGGTTGGCCGCGGCGGATCCCGTCGCCGGGTCCTCCTCGAGGGCCGTGCCCGTCGCCGAGAACATTCGCGCAGTGACCGAGGACTCCCCCGTCCACGCCCAGACGTAGACCTGCGGTTCGCGGCCCGGCATCGAGAGCACCCGGTGCACCCCGCGCACGTCGGGGGCGCAGGCCGCGACCGCGTCGGCATCGGCGAGCTGGACGAGGAGCTGCTCGACGCCGGCATCGACCCAGTGCCCGCCCTCAGCGACCACGGCGGCCTGGACTCCCAGCACGCCCCCGACCTCGGACGCGGAGCTCTCGAGCGGCCGCGTGACCGCCGGGTTCGCCCGCAGCTGCCAACCCCCGTCGACCCGCCGCACCGGGATGCGACCGGCGGGCATCGACAGGGTGACCGCGTCGCAGCCCCTGCCGCCACCGTCGCAGAGGTCAGCGACGACGTGGGCGGTTCCGAGGGTGGGGTGGCCGGCGAACGGCATCTCGGAGGAGGCGGTGAAGATGCGGACGTCTGCATCCGCTGCCGGCAGCCGCGTGCCCGTGATGAAGGTCGTCTCGCTGAGGTTGAACTGCCTCGCCCACGCCTGCATCTGCTCGGTGTCGAGCTCGCCGGCGTCGTCGAAGACACAGAGCGGGTTCCCCGAGAACGGGTCGTCGTCGACGGAGAACACGTTGAGCAGCCGGAAGCGCAGGTCCATGGCCCCAGTCTGCCCGGGCCGCTAGATTGCGCGCATGGCCAAACCCGACGGCGTCGTGCCCGGCAGCATCTACCTCTTCCGCCACGGCGAGACCGAGTGGTCGATCAGTGGCCAGCACACCGGCACCACCGACCTGCCGCTCCTCCCCGAGGGCGAGGCTGCCGCGCGCGAGCTCGGCGAGATCCTGCGCCACCGCCGCTTCGAGCGGGTCCTCGTCTCGCCACTGCAGCGGGCGCGCCACACGGCCGAGCTGGCCGGTCTGGGCGACTTCGAGGTCGAGCCGCTCCTGCGCGAGTGGGACTACGGCGCCTACGAGGGCATCACCACAGCCGAGATCTCCGAGCGGCTCGGCCGACCGTGGGAGGTCTTCGCCGACGGCGTCACGCCCGGCGACACCCCGGGCGAGACCGTCGACGAGGTGGCGACCCGCGGCCAGCAGGTCATCGACAAGGTCTGGCCCACCCTCGAGCGCGGCGACGTCGCCCTCTTCGGACACGGGCACGCGCTCCGCGTCCTCACCGCCGTCTGGCTGGGAACCACCCCTCGCTTCGGTCAGCACCTCATCCTCGACGCGGGCTCGATGAGCGTGCTGACGCACCACCGGTCCACCCGCTGCATCGGGACCTACAACCTGTCCCCGTGGCGCCTGCTCAAGGACTCCACCCCGTCGTAGCCCGGCGGACCCACGAGAGCGAGCCCAGCGGCATACGGGATGGTTACCTGGCCGCCGGCAGCTCCCACTCGTGGACCGGCTCGTTGGCGCTCATCCCCTCGATGTACTTCGCGAGCATCTCCCGGAGCGCTCGGTCGCGGGGCAGGCCTCGGGACTCGAGCCGGGCGACGCACTCCGCCTGCCAGCACGCGCCGTTGGTGACCTTGAGACACCGCTGCTCGATGATCGTCAGGAAGCGGTCCCGAACCTTCTGGGAGACCCCCCACCGCTCGAGCCCCTCGTGCGCCATCGGCAACAGGCGCCGCAGGACCAGCTCGGTCGCCGGCACCTCACCGAGCCCCGGCCAATAGGTCCGCGCGTCGATCCCGAGCCTGGCGCCCTCCTCGAAGTTCGCCTCCGCGGCGGAGAAGCTCATCCGGGTCCACACCGGTCGGTCCTCCTCGGCCAGGACCCGGACCACGCCGTAGTAGAACGCGGCGTTCGCGAGGACGTCGGCGATGCTCGGCCCGGCCGGCAGGACCCGGTTCTCGACCCGCAGGTGCGGACGGCCCTGCACGATGTCGTAGATCGGCCGGTTCCAGCGGTAGACGGTCCCGTTGTGCAGCCGCAGCTCCTTCAGCTCTGGCACCTCGCCGCTCTCGAAGACCTCCTCCGGCTCCTCCTCCGAGATCTCGGGCAGCAGCGCCGGGAAGTAGCGGACGTTCTCCTCGAAGAGGTCGAAGATCGAGGTGATCCAGCGCTCCCCGAACCAGACCCGCGGCCGGACGCCTTGGTTCTTCAGCTCGATCGACCGGGTGTCCGTCGCCTGGGTGAACAGCGGGATGCGCGTCTCGGCCCAGAGCCGCTGGCCGAGGAAGAACGGCGAGTTCGCCCCCACGGCCAGCTGCGGGCCGGCGAGGACCTGCGCGGCGTTCCAGTGGTCGGCGAAGCGCTCCGGCTGAACCTGCAGGTGCAGCTGCATCGACGTGCACGCCGACTCGGGCGCGAGCGAGTCGGAGTAGCGGGCGATCCGCTCGCCCGTCGGTCCCTCGAGCTCGAGCCACACGTCCTCGCCCCGCGCGTCGAGCACGGCGTTGTTGAGGGCCGCGTAGCGGATGTTCTCGCTGATCCAGTCACCCTCGAAGTGCTCCGGCATGACGGTGGGCAGGATGCCGATCGCGACGATCCCGGTGTGCAGCTCGGCCGCCCGGGCGGAGGCGTGGTTGAGCGACTCGCGCAGGTGCTGCTCGAGCTCGAGCGCGGCGTCGCCGGGAAGCGGTCGCGGGTGGACGTTGAGCTCGATGTTGTAGCGCGCCAGCTCGGTCTGGTAGTTCGGGTCGGCGATCTGCTCGAGCACGGTCTTGTTGTCGAGCTTGGGTCCGAGGTCCTCGTTGACGAGGTTCAGCTCGATCTCGAGGCCCGTCATCGGACGGTCGAACTCGAACTGGCTGTGCCCCAGCATCCGCTCGAACACGTCGAGGTCGCGGCGAACCTTCTCGCGGTACTGTTGCCGCTGCTCCCGGGTGTACCTGGCCTGTTCGACGTCGGCTCCCACGAGCCGAGACAACCACACATGGCGCCTCGGCGCGAGGGAATCCGACGGGTGTGTCAGCTCACGAACGCCTCCGGCGGCGGGCAGGAGCACACGAGGTGACGGTCGCCATAGGCTCCGTCGATGCGCCCGACCGGCGGCCAGTACTTGTCGGCGGCGTCCACGCCGACCGGGAACGCCGCGGCCGACCGCCCGTACTCCTTGTCCCAGTCGTCGCTCGCGAGCGCGCGGGCGGTGTGCGGAGCGCTGCGCAGCATGCTCCCCGCAACGGCGACGTCGCCCTTGTGGATGGCCTCGATCTCGTCCCGGATCGCGATCATCGCATCGCAGAACCGGTCGAGCTCGTACTTGTTCTCCGACTCGGTGGGCTCGACCATGAGCGTTCCCGCGACCGGGAAGCTCATCGTCGGCGCGTGGAAGCCGTAGTCGATGAGCCGCTTGGCGATGTCGTCGACGGTCACGCCGGTGTCCGCGGTGATCTTGCGCACGTCGAGGATGCACTCGTGCGCGACGAGCCCGTCCGGCCCCGAGTAGAGCACGGGGTAGTGCTCGCGCAGCCGCGCCGCGACGTAGTTGGCATTGAGGACGGCCACCTGCGTCGCGTGGCGCAGACCCGCGCCGCCCATGAGCCGCACGTACGCCCACGAGATCGGCAGGATGCTCGCCGAGCCGTAGGGGGCGGCGCTGACCGGCCCCACCCCGGTCTCGGGGCCGGCTTCGGGGGCGAGCGGGTGGTTCGGCAGGTGCGGTGCCAGGTGCGCCCGGACGGCGACCGGGCCCACCCCGGGACCGCCACCGCCGTGCGGGATGCAGAACGTCTTGTGGAGGTTGAGGTGCGACACGTCGGCACCGAACTTGCCGGGCTGGGCGAGGCCGACGAGGGCGTTGAGGTTCGCTCCGTCGACGTAGACCTGCCCACCGGCGTCGTGGACGAGCGCGCACAGCTCGGTGATCGTGTCCTCGTAGACGCCGTGCGTCGACGGGTAGGTCACCATGATCGCCGCGAGGTTCTCGCGGTGCTGCTCGATCTTGCTCCGAAGGTCGTCCATGTCGACCGTGCCGTCGGGAGCCGTCTTGACGACGACGACCTTGAGGCCGGCCATGACGGCCGACGCGGCGTTCGTGCCGTGGGCGCTGGCCGGGATGAGGCAGATCCGTCGGTGGCTCTCGCCGCGAGCCTGGTGGTAGGCGTGGATCGCGAGGAGGCCGGCGAACTCGCCCTGGGAGCCGGCGTTCGGCTGGAGGGACACCGCGTCGTACCCGGTGATCTCGCAGAGCCACGAGGCGAGGTCGTCGATGAGGGCGCGGATGCCCTCGGTCTGGTCCGCGGGCGCGAAGGGGTGCAGGTTGGCGAACTCGGGCCAGGTGATCGACTCCATCTCGGTCGTCGCGTTGAGCTTCATGGTGCACGAGCCGAGCGGGATCATGCCGCGGTCGAGGGCGAAGTCGCGGTCGGCGAGCCTGCGCAGGTAGCGCAGCATCGCCGTCTCCGAGCGGTGCGCGTGGAAGACCGGGTGCGTCAGGAACTCCGACGTGCGCGCCAGATCAGCCGGTATGCCGCTGGGCTCGTTCCCGGCGTCGCCGACCGGCTGCTCGGGCTGGGCCTCGACGCCGAAGCCGGCGAGGACGGTGTCCAGCGTGGCCGCGGTGCTCGTCTCGTCGAGGCTCAGCGACACGTGGTCGTCGTCGACCCGTCGAAGGTTGACGCCCCGCTCCAGCAGGTCGCGGACGACGTCGTCGGCTCGACCGGGAACAGAGACCGTCAGCGTGTCGAAATGGGTCTCGGTGACGACGTCCACGCCGCCGGCCCGGAGAGCCGCACGGAGGCGAGCGGTGTGCGACTGGATCCGCTGGGCGATGCCGGTCAGGCCCTCGGGACCGTGCCAGACCGCGTACATCGACGCCATGACGGCGAGGAGCACCTGGGCGGTGCAGATGTTGGAGGTGGCCTTCTCTCGACGGATGTGCTGCTCGCGGGTCTGCAGCGCGAGGCGATAGGCCGGCTTGCCGTGCGCGTCGACCGACACGCCGACGAGACGCCCGGGCAGCTGGCGCTCGAGGCCCTGGTGAACCGACATGTAGCCGGCGTGCGGGCCGCCGAAGCCCATCGGCACGCCGAGCCGCTGGGCGCTGCCGACTGCGATGTCGGCGCCCCACTCGCCCGGCGGCACGACGAGGGTGAGGGCGAGCAGGTCCGCGCAGGCGGTGACGAGCGCCCCGGCGCCGTGCGCGGCCTCGGCGAGAGCCCGCCAGTCGAGCACGGCCCCGGTCGCGTCGGGATACTGCACGACGACCCCGACCACGGTGGCGCCGTCAGCGGCAGCACCCAGGTCCTCGGCCGAACGGACCCCTCGGAGGTCGGCGACGACGAGCGGAAGGCCGATGGCGGAGGCTCGGGTCTGCATCACGGCGATGGTCTGCGGGAAGACCCGCTCGTCGACGACGACCACGCCGTCCGCGGCACGGGAGGCCCGGTGCATGAGGGACATCGCCTCGGCGGCCGCGGTCGCCTCGTCGAGCAGGGAGGATCCGGCGATGTCGAGGCCGGTCAGGTCGCTGACGACGGTCTGGAAGTTGAGCAGGGCCTCGAGTCGACCCTGGGAGATCTCAGGCTGGTAGGGCGTGTAGGCGGTGTACCACGCCGGGTTCTCGAGGACGTTGCGGCGCACGACGGGGGGCGTGACGGTGCCGTAGTAGCCGAGGCCGATGAGGGAGGTGAGCACGGTGTTGCGGGCGGCGAAGCCGCGCAGCTCCTCGATGACCGCGGACTCGCTGTCGGCGGCGTCGACCCGGAGCGCCTCGGTCGACCTGATGGCTCCCGGGATGGCCCGGTCGCACATGGCGTCGAGGCTGGGTTGGCCGACGATGCCCAGCATCTGCTCGATGTCGTCGGCGCGGGGACCGACGTGCCGGCCCACGAAATCGGCGAAGGGGGTGTCGAGCGTGGCTGGGGACTGGGAAGACATCGGGGCTCCTGACGGGACGAGCGGATGACACACGCTCCCCGTCTGTCGGCGTCGGCGGCAGTGCCCACGTCCTCCAGGGTGCCTCGCCACATGGTCCGGGTGCCTGAGAGGTTCCGGGGATGTTGCCCCTTCGGCGCCGAGCCGAGGTCAGGCGACAGGCGCCTCACGTCGACCCGGTCTCTCCCATGTGGGTTGGACGGCACGGCAAATCTACCAGCCGCCACCGGATGAGTGAGCGCCTCAGGAGATGCGGCGCGCCTGCCGCCGGGCGGTCAGCTCGTCGTCGGGGTGGTCCGACGGCTCCGAGTCCTCCGCGCGCTCACTCGGGAGCTGGGCCAGCTCGCCCTCGACCTCACGCCAGACCCGACCCACGGCGATGCCGAAGACTCCCTGCCCGCCCTGCACGAGGTCGATGACCTCGTCGGCGGAGGTGCACTCGTACACGGAGGCGCCATCACTCATCAGGGTGATCTGGGCGAGGTCCTCCACACCCCGTTCGCGCAGGTGCTCGATCGCCACGCGGATCTGGTGCAGCGAGACCCCGGTGTCGAGGAGTCGTTTGACCACCTTCAGCACGAGGATGTCGCGGAAACCGTAGAGACGCTGGGTCCCAGAACCCGTGGCTCCGCGCACGGACGGCTCGACCAGCCCGGTCCGGGCCCAGTAGTCGAGCTGACGGTAGGTGATCCCGGCCGCGCGACAAGCCGTGGGCCCGCGATAGCCGGCGTCCTCGGCCAGGTCCGGGAGGTCGTCGGAGAAGAGCATCCCCTGCGAGGGGAACGGTGGCCGCCGGCTCGCCGGGGCGGCATCCTCGATGGCGGCCATGCGAGTTCCTCTCGTTCGGGTCCGGGCGTCGAGCAGACGACATCCAGGTAACTACAGGCACGTTGTTCACTTCGACGGTAGGACCACGACCGGGCACCGTCAATCACCGGGGTCCCGAACGGCGCCGTGTCGTACGGACCCCGCGGCGACGATCAGGGCTCCTGGGCCGGCCCGGGCTCACCAGGGTGCTCGAAGTCCTCTGCGGAGACATGGTCGAGGAACTCCTTGAACCGCTCGACCTCGTCATCCTCATCAGAGGAGACCACGATCGCGGCCTCGTCGAGAATGCTCGGATCGACCAGGACCTTCGACCCGGTCCGCAGGGCCAGCGCGATGGCGTCAGAGGCTCGTGAGCTGATCTCCGTCGTGCCGTCGATGATGAGGGCGGCGTGGAAGACGGAGTCCTTGAGAGCGACGATCCGCACCTCGGTGAGCTGGTGCCCGAGAACCGCGAGGAGGTCGCGCATCAGGTCGTGCGTCAGGGGCCGTGGCGGGACCACTCCCTGCTGCGCGTAGGTGATGGCCGCCGCTTCCGGTGCGCCGATCCAGATCGGCAGGTACCGACCACCGTCCCGCTCTCGCAGCAGCACGATCGGCTGGTTCGTCGGCATCTCCACGCGGACGCCCAAGACGTCGACCTCTCTCACCACTCCACCGTACCTCTAGCGCGGCCCGGCGACCCTGTCACCGGGCCGGGTTCGCGGTGGGTCGTCCGCCCCGGGCCGGTGGCGGACGACGGCGGTGCGGGCAGCCGGTGAGGTGCGGAGCCCCCGGGGTCAGCGCTCGAGGCCGGAGCGCACCAGTGCGACGTGCAGGGCCACGCAGGCCGAAAGGATCTCCGCGGTCCGCTCCTCCTTCGACCCGCTCCCCCGTCGGGTGGCCAGGACCTGGTCGACGAGGCCGATCTCCCGGTCCGCGGCGGTCCGGAAGGGTCGGAGGTGTCGAGGTTCGAGCCCGTGCTCGGCCAGCCTTCGGGCCGCGACTGCGACGGAGACCGCTTCGGCGGTGAAGTGGCCGGTGCGGTCGGCGCGCAGCAGGCCGAAGCTCTCGAGCGCAGCGAACATCGGCTTGTCGATGCCGCTCGCCTGCCGCAGCTCAGGACCGGTCAGGCGCACTCGGGCGCGGGGGCGGAACGCCGCCGGTCGGGGCACGACGGGATCCGGCGTGGGGACGTCGGGGTGCGGCCGAACGGACTCCGTGCCGGGGTCGGCCAGACCACGGTCGAGGGCATCGAGAGCCTCGCGAATGACCTTGAGGGGCCAGAAACGGTCCCGCTGCGCGGCGAGGATGTAGCGCAGGCGGTCGACGTCCTCGGGGCGGAAGACTCGGTAGCCGGCCGGCGTGCGTTCCGGTGCGACGAGACCCTGGGTCTCGAGGAACCGCACCTTGGACGAGGTGACGTCGGGGAAGTCGTCCCGGAGCCGCTCCAGCACCTGCCCGATCGTGAGACCGCTCCGAGCTGCTGGGTCAGGCCGCGTAGTAGACAAGCCGGAACTTGCCGATCTGGACCTCGTCCCCCGTGTGGAGCTGCATCTCGTCGATCCGCTCACGGTTCACGTAGGTGCCGTTGAGGGACCCGGCGTCGCGCACGAGGTAGCCAGAGTCGCCCGCGATGAAGCTCGCGTGCTTGCGAGACACGGTCACGTCGTCCAGGAAGATGTCGGAGTCGGGGTGGCGTCCTGCGGACACCTCGAGGTCGTCCAGCAGGAACCGGGCGCCGCTGTTGGGGCCGCGGAGCACGATGAGCAGTGCGGTCCCGGGGCGGAGCGCCTCGATGGTCGCCTGGTCCTCCGGGCTGAGCCCACGGATGTCCGTCGTCTCGACGTGGTCGGGCCCGGCAGTGGGGACGCCCTGGAACCGCATGGTGCGGGGTTCGACCGTGTAGTCGTCCTGGCCGCGCTGGTCGCTCGACATGCGGTCCTCCTCGTGGCGATGGTTCGTGGGGTTCTCCACTCTAGTTCACTCCGGCGCCCTGTCGGCGAGCGCACGTGCGGGGGCCGCACCGGACGCCGACAGGGCCGCTGGCCGGAGTCAGGAGAGGGTGGCCACGTAGCCGTTGGAGTCGAGCAGGCCCTCCAGCGCAGAGGGGTCCTCGAGGCGCAGCTCGAACATCCAGCCCTCACCGTAGGGGTCGGAGTTGACGAGCTCCGGCGTGGCGTCGAGAGCTGGGTTGACTGCGGTCACCTCACCCGCGAGCGGTGCGTAGATGTCGCTGACTGACTTCGTCGACTCGACCTCGCCGCAGGCGTCACCGACTGCGACCGTGTCCCCGACGGCCGGCAGCGAGACGTAGACGACGTCGCCCAGAGCGTCCTGGGCGAAGGAGGTGATTCCGACCCGGACCACGCCGTCGTCGTCCGCCTCGCGGACCCACTCATGGTCACTCGTGTAGCGCAGGTCGGAGGGGTAGTCGAGGTCACTCATGAGTCGCTCCTGTCAGAACGGGTTGGATCGGGTGGGCGGGATCTGCTGAGCGGAGAGAGCCGGCCGGAGGGCCGGCCCTCGTTGGTCGGTCCCACGGGCGGACGGCTCGAATCTACCGCTCACTGCACCGGCTCCGCGTGGACCGGCTCGACCGGGGTGTGGATGGAGGTGATGGTGATCGACTTGGCCTGGTTCACCGATGCGTTCGCGCCCTTGAGCCGGATCGTCTCGACGATCCCGCCGGGGATCGTCATGGCCGAGGCGAGCGTGTTGGGGTCGCCGATCGCCTTCACGAGGATGGGGCGCCGGATCGGCTGCCCGTCGACGGACAGGGTGCCCCTGGCGTCGCCGACGTAGGACGAGGCGACGACCCGCACTCCCCCGACCTCGATCGACTCCGCGCCCGCGTCCCGCAGCTCCTGGATGAGGTCAAGGACGACGGGCCCGCTGACGCCCCGGTCGGGGTCGGTGATGGAGACGGTGATGCCCGGTCCCTGGGCCCCGATGGTGCCGGCGAGGATGCCGAGCGTGTCGGCGCGCCGCTGCGCCTGCTCCAGCGCCTCACCGGCGCTGCCGGTGCCACTGAGCAGCCGGTCCCTCGTGGTCTCCAGCTCGTGGATCTGCTGGTCGAGTCGGCTGGACCGGGAGGTGATGTCGTCGAGGAGCCGGATCAGGTCGGTCTGGCTCAGCTCGCTGAGGCCCCGTTCGTTGGTCAGCTGGACCTGGGTCGCGATGGCGACACCGAGGGCGATGGCCAGGAGAGCGCCGAGGGCGTTCGCCTTGGTCGTGCGCGGCTTGCTCATCCGCAGCAGCCGACGCCAGGCGGCCTTTCCCTCCACGTGCCCGGGCGGCACCGTGGGCGGGGCGCCCCCCTGGTCGATGGGCAGCGCTGACGGTAGGCCGTATGCCGCCGGGCTGGCTTCCCCGGCCGAGGTGGCGGGAGGCGTCGGCGGGACGACCGCGGCCGGGGTGTCGGCCACGGCGGGCGTGGGTGTCATCTCGGGCTCGACCGGCGGATTGTCTGCATCCCCGGGCCGTGCCTGGGCTGGCTCCACGTCCTGCGGCTGGTCGTCGGCGAGCTGGGCTGCCCCTGGCTCCACGTCCTGCGGCTGGTCGTCGGCGAGCTGGGCTGCCCCTGGCTCCACG
>Ga0209347_1001430_pt1 | contig 39026 bp, 41 predicted proteins | sample AutmiccommuBRH23_FD_187382 | JGI IMG/M metagenome (GOLD analysis project Ga0209347, IMG submission 187382) | Deep subsurface microbial communities from Mt. Terri, Switzerland - Autotrophic microbial communities BRH/23 (SPAdes) (version 2) | ecosystem: Environmental > Aquatic > Deep subsurface >... | reverse complement strand
AACATCGGTATCGAGAACTACGGCCAGTTGCAGTCGTATCCCGCCAACGAGGTCGAAGGTTCGAGCGACTGACGCTCGCGCGCGAGATCGGTTTCGCAAATTTGCAATGGCGCCAGCTCCGAACGGGTCTGGCGCCATTGCTTTTCGCGCTGAGCTCTTTCAAGCGCCGTTGCGCTGCGCATCCAGCGCGCGGAAGTGACCGCGCCGCGTGAGCCAGACCATCAGCGCCAATGCCGGCAGCGCCGAAAGCGCGGTGCCGACGAAATAGAGTGGCCAGCCCAGAGATTCCGCTGCAAAGCCCGTGCCGGAGGAGAACAGTGTGCGCCCCGTCGAGGCGAGTGCGGTCAGCAGTGCATACTGCGTCGCCGTGTGCAGCGGGTCCGAGCACAGCGCGGAGAGGTAGGCGACGAAAATCACGGTGCCGATGGCGCCGGAGAAGTTCTCGATCACGATGGCGACGGTGAGCGCCCAGGTGCTCGTCTCCTGGAAGCCCAGCCAGACGAACACGAGGTTTGAGAACATCTGAATGAAGGCGGCGATCCACAGCGCCGTGACGAGCGGCAACGCGCGCGCGACCGCACCACCGGCGAAGCCGCCGATCAGCAGCGCCGCCAAACCGACGCCTTTGACGATCGCGGCATAGGTTGCCTTCGTGTAGCCAAGCGAAAGCACGAACGGCGCGGTCATGGTGCCGGCGAGCGCATCGCAAAGCTTGAACAGCACGACGAACGCGAGAACCGCGATCGCAGCATCGCGCAGCAGGAACTCCGAGAATGCGCCCTTGGCGGTCTCGTAGAGGCGGGCGAGCGGTCCTTTGCCGGTGTCGTCCTCGCTCGCGCCGTTCTCCGGCTCCTTGGCCAAGAGCGCGGCAGCAAGACCGACGAGCACCAGCGCGGCCGCAGCGGCGTAAGCGAGCGGCCAGATCGTATCCTTGCTAAACCCTTGCACCTCGAGCCACGCCGACAGCCCGATCACACCGGCGCCCGAGGCGAGCATGCCGATGCGATAGGCGGCGACGTAGCTCGCCATGCCGGCGGCCTGCTCGTCGGTCGGCAGGCTCTGCACGCGAAAGGCATCGACGATGATGTCTTGCGTCGCCGACGCGCACGCGACGATGAGCGCAGCCAGCCCCACCATCAGCGGCGTACCAATGGGATCGCGTGTGCCGAGAAAGATGATCGCCCCCATCAAAACGAGCTGCGAGGCGACGAGCCAGCCGCGCCTGCGTCCCAACCTGCGCGTCAGCAGCGGCACGTGCCAGGCATCGACCACGGGTGCCCAGAGAAACTTCAGCGTATAGGGGAGACCCGCGAGCGACAGAAGACCGATGGTTCCCAGATCGACGCCGCGATCGGCCATCCACACGCGCAGCGTCTCGCCCGAGAGCGCGAGCGGAAGGCCCGAGGAAAAGCCGAGGAACATGACTACCAGGACGCGCGCGCGCAGATAGACGGTGATCGCAGACAGCCAGGAGGCGCGCTTGTCGTCCTCGGTCTCGCTCGTCGCGCTCATGATCGGGATTTTCCCTTTGAAACCGTTGATGGCGTGGACAGCGGTTGTGCTACTGCGCCCTGCGGCATCTGTCGATGCTAGAGTGGTGGCACTAGGGCGACACTAGGGGGAGGAAGAAAATGACGCGCTATGTCTTGGCGCTGGATCAGGGCACCACGTCCTCGCGCGCAATGGTGTTCGACAAGGATTTGCACGTCGCCGGCATGGCGCAGGAGGAGTTCACCCAGCATTTCCCGGATTCGGGCTGGGTCGAGCACGATCCGGAGGACATCTGGCGCACGACGATCGCGACCGCGCGCGCAGCCCTCGCGCAGGCGAACGCCCGCCCTGCCGATATTGCCGGCATCGGCATCGCCAATCAGCGCGAGACCGTCGTCGTATGGGACCGCAAATCCGGGAAGCCGATCCACAACGCGATCGTGTGGCAGGACCGGCGCACCGCGCAGATGTGCGAGGAGCTGCGCGCCGACGGTGCCGAGCCCACGATCATCGCGACGACGGGCCTGAGGCTCGATCCCTATTTTTCCGCGACCAAGATTGCCTGGCTGCTCGACCACGTACCCGGCGCGCGCGCGAAGGCCGAGAACGGCGAGCTCGCATTCGGCACGGTCGACAGCTTTCTCCTGTGGCGCCTGACGGGCGGTCGCGTTCACGCAACCGATGCAACGAACGCCAGCCGCACCTGCCTGTTCGACATCCGCACCGGCCGCTGGGACGCCGTGCTCGCGGACATCTTCAACGTGCCGCTCGCTATGCTGCCCGAGGTGATGGACAACGCCACCGAGTTCGGCTCGACCTATCCGGACCTGTTCGGCGAGGCGATCACGGTGCGCGGCATGGCGGGAGACCAGCAGGCGGCGACCATCGGACAGGCGTGCTTCAAGCCGGGAATGATCAAGTCGACGTACGGCACCGGCTGCTTTGCCGTGCTCAACACCGGCGATGAGGCGGTCTCCTCCAAGCACGGGCTATTGACGACGATTGCCTATCAGCTTGCGGGCAAGCGCACCTACGCGCTGGAGGGATCGATCTTCGTGGCGGGTGCTGCTGTGCAATGGCTGCGCGACGGGCTCAAGATCATCGACAGTGCGTCGGCGGCGGGCGCCATGGCGCAGGCGGCCGATCCCACCGAGAACGTCGTGCTGGTGCCGGCGTTCGTCGGGCTCGGTGCCCCCTACTGGGATTCCCATTGCCGCGGCGCGATCTACGGCCTCACGCGCAACACCGGGCCCAACGAGATCGCCAAGGCCGCGCTCGAATCCGTGTGCTTCCAGACCTACGATCTTCTGCACGCCATGCACGGCGACTGGCCCGGAGCCGCCCATACGCTCTTGCGCGTGGACGGCGGCATGGCAGCCTCCGACTGGACCATGCAGCGACTGGCGAGCATCCTCGATGCCCCCGTCGACCGGCCGACAGTGCTGGAGACGACGGCGCTGGGCGCCGCCTACCTCGCCGGGCTGCAGTGCGGTTTCTATCCCGCGCCGGAGGAGTTCGCCGAGCGCTGGGCGCTGGATCGCCACTTCGAGCCCAACCTTGATGCCGGCGAGCGTGCGCGTCTTCTGGGAGCGTGGCACCGCGCCGTGCGCCGGACGTTGCTGGAAAGCGATCCGCGTACTACCTGATGAACTCTCCCTCTCCCTCTCCCCGTGAGCGGGGAGAGGGAATTCGTTAGCGGATTACGGCGACGACGCGGGCCGGAGCCGCGGAGCCTCCGACGATCTTCAGCGGAAACACCATGACCTCGAAGCCAGCGGGCGGTAGCGCCCCCAGATTGGTGAGCTGTTCCATGTGCCAGTAGGGGCGGCGCTGGCCGACGCGGTGCGCCTCCCAGAACAGCGTGTCGTCACCGGTCGCTTTCGCCTTCGCGATTTGCGCGCGAAACGGCAGGTCCCAGCCCCACTGGTCGATGCCCATCACGGTGGGGCCCTGGTCGATGAGCCACTCGGTTGCCTCAGCACTCATGCCGGTGCCTGTAGACCAGAAGGTTTTGGTGCCCATCAGCTTGTCGCGGTCGGTGCGGATCAACACGATCGTCTTGTCGGAGAGCGTGGCGCCGGTCTTGGCGATCGCCGCTTTGAGATCGTCGATCGTGATCGGATCGTCGTCGGCCTTGTGCGTCATGTCGAGCACGACGCCCGGGCCGATGCACTTCTCCAGCGGGATCTCCTCGATGGTCTGCGCGCGCTTGCCGCCGGATTCGGGGCCGTAGTGCCAGGGCGCATCGATGTGGGTCGTGGAATGCACGCCCATCTTCGTAATCGTGTCGTCGGCCCAGCCGGCGAAGTCCTTGGGAAACAGACGCCGCGGTAGCCCCAAGATCCAGACCAGGATTTTGGCCGCACGGTGCGGCTTGTGCTTGATGCGCACCTGCATGAAGCGCGGATCGCCCGGATTGAACTGGATTGGCTTGGAAAGATCGATAATCTTCATGCCCTACTCGCGACGATATGGGACGTCAGCGTTCCAATGCCGTTTATCCCGATCTCGACCGTGTCGCCAGGATTGAGAGCGTGCCCGGTCTCTATGCCGCTGCCGCCGGGAAGCGTGCCCGTGCCGAACAGCTCGCCCGGGTGAAGCTGCTCCGATCTTGAGGCGTGCGCGAGCATATCGCCCAAAGACCAGTGCGCACCTGCTGTCGAGGTGTCGGTGATGCGCTCTCCGTTGACGCTCACATGCGCGGCAAGGTCGCGCCAGCGCGGCAGGATCTCGTCTGCGGTCACGACGATTTTGGACATTGCGCTGGCGAAGTGTTTGCTCTTCTGAGGCCCGAAGCCGGACGCCATCTCGTCGAGTTGAACCTCGCGCGCGGAAAAGTCATTGAGCACCACGAAGCCGCCGATCGCACTCTCGGCGTCATCCGGAGAAACATCGCGCAGGGGGTGGGCGAGCACGAAGCCCAGCTCCAGCTCGTAGTCGAGCGCGCGCGCGTAGGAGGGGAGCGCAATGTCCTCACCGTCGGTCACGAAATTGAGGTGGTTGCCGAAGTAATAGATGGGTTGACGATACCAGAGCGCGTGTGGCTTCAATTTCGGAAACGTACGTTTGGTGACGGCTTCGTAGGCGCGAACGATCGGCGAAGCCGCCGGCATATAGTTGTTCACGAATCCCCGCGCCGCTGCGATCGCGTGCGCTTCATAGAGCATGAAGTCGCGAAACGAACGGGCTTCAAAAGGGATCACGACATCACACTCTCGTGTCCCCACCGGCTCCACCGACGTCGCGTCTTGGAGAATTGTTTGGCGCAGGTCTGTCGGAGCCGCAAGAAGCGCAATCATATCGACAGACAATTGCACTTTATTTTCCGCGCCTTGTGAAACGCGCGCCAAACAATTTTCAATTGCGACCCAGCCCTGTGGTGCGAGCACTTCCACGTGCAACTCGTTGCCGGTTTTTGCGCGGCGCAATTTCATTTGTGCTCCTGTCTCGCATTGTCGGTCTACGTTTTAGAGATTAGGAACAAGGGCGAGGCTACGACAGGCATAACCTCTGGCGTTCGGCGCCCATAACACAAAAATCGAGAGGAAAACCCATGCGCGCGTTTGGTAAGACGACGACCCTCATACTCGCCGGTGCGTTGGCCGTGCTGATGGCTGCGTGCTCACCCTCGGAACCCAAGAGCAAATACGCTGGCACGTGGGGCGTGGCCGATACCGACGGGGCGCCCTTCGAAATCGTGCTCGTCGAGGACGGAACCGCGACGGCGAACCGCGCCGGCGAGGCCATGAAGGGAACGTGGAAGGAAGACGGCGGTGCGGCCGTGGTCGAATGGGGCGACGGCTGGGTGACCGTCATCTCCGAGGAAGACGGCGGCTACACCAAGAAGGGCTACGACAAGGGTGTGTCGCGCGACAGTCCGCCGACGAACACCTCCGCGGCCACGAAGAAGAATTGACGGACCCGGTCGGGGCCGTCGGGAGGCAGCGAGGGGCGCCGCAAGTATGTGGCGCCCTTCGTCTTCGAAGGTAACCGATCAAAGAGGCCCCAGGGCGGAGCGGTAGAATGACCATCACACTTTCAAAGATCATCGTCTGGCTCGTGATCGGAGCGATCGGCGGTACGCTTGCTGGCGCGCTCGTGCGCTGGCAGCGGGAAGGCTTCGGCTGGTGGACGAACCTCGGTATCGGCCTCGTCGGCGCGGTCGTCGGCGGCATCATCTTCAGCCTCTTCAACATCCTGCCCGGGCTCGACGGCATCTCGATCTCGCTGCGCGATATCGTCTCCGCCTTCATCGGCTCCATCCTGTTCCTGCTGGCGCTGTGGGCCTGGCAGAAGCGCGCCTGACGGGGCGGGCCGCGCCACCCAAGCGGAACCGGCATTGGCGCAAGTGCGAAAGCCGAATTTGCACTTCCTTAGTGGTGCTGAATCGCATTGTCGAAAGCCGGTTTACAGCTTCGGAACGGGGCTGGGCGTACGGGCTTTGATCGTCCTCGACGTTTGGCCGAGATGCGACGATTGAGAGGTGTCCCCATGCGTAAGACGACAAGGACAATGATTTGCTTGGCGGCGGGTGCGGTTGCATTCGCTATGACGGCAGCAGCGAGTTTCGCTGCGAACCATTACGAAGGCACCTGGAAGGTGAAGGACACCGAAGGTACGCCGTTCGACATCATCTTGAGCGGCAACGGCGACGCAAACGCCAGCTTGCGCGGTGAGGAAAAGATCGGAACCTGGAAGGAGAAAGATGGCGTCGTCGTGATTAGCTGGAAGGACGGCTGGCACTCGCAGATTGCGAAGAACGGCGACGGCTATGTCAAGAAGTCGTGGGACGAGAAGAAGACCATGGACGATGCGCCCACGAACTCGTCGGACGTTATCAAGCAATAACCGCGGCCTCTACCGGGAGGCATCATCTCTTGGCGTTAGGAGCCGCGCGGGCGCATGAGCTTGAACGGCTCCGGAATAATGGGCGTCGCTACGAGCGGCGCCCTTGTCGTTTGAGGCCCGATTGGGATCCACGCGGTAAATCGCGGCTTAAGGGCAATGATCCCCGTCAATGTCGCGCCGCCGGCGCCTCTCTAGACATTGACACTCGGGATCTCGCAGCGCCCCTCCGGAGTTTGATTGGACCATGTCGCATCAGACCACGCAGAAGACCCTATTCGCCATCCTTGCCGCCGCAGCCGTGACGCTGGTCTGCGCGCTCGGCGCGGCAGCGACCTCGCAGGACAAACCGCCGTTCGCCAAGCGTGACTACTGGATGCCGGAATGGATGATGCGCGAGCCAGGCGGTCCCGGCCCGATGTCGCCCACCATGACGGCGCGCATGCTGCGCCATGCGGAGTTCTTGAACTTCGGCGTGCCGGCCGCGTATCAGGACGTCCACTCGCCGATCAAGGACGACCCCAAGGCGATCGCGGAAGGGCGCGCGCTTTACCAGTCGCATTGCGCGCGCTGCCATGGCGAGGACGGGCTTGGCGACGGTGACACGGGCAAGGCGCTCTCACCTTCGCCGGCCGTGCTCGCCTACATGATCACGCAACCGATCTCGGTCGATCGCTATCTCATGTGGTCGATCTCGGAGGGCGGCAAAAAGTTCGGCTCCAAGATGCCCGCGTTCAAGGACCAGCTTACGCGCGACGATCTATGGGAGATCATCGCGTACATGCGCGCAGGCTTTCCCCCGGTCGACATGAAGTTGCCGCCGCCGGAGACGCAGGATCCCTATCGCTGATCAATCGGAGCTTCGCCATGGTGCGCGTCGTCGGCATCGATCACATCTCGCTTAGGGTCAGCGACTTTGAGGCGTCGAAAGCCTTCTACGATCCTTTGATGAAATTCCTCGGCTTCAAGGTGCTCGATTCGTATCCAGATCAGATCGGCTGGACCAACGGCAAGACGCGGTTGTGGATCGGCCAGGCCGATGCCAAAGGCAAAAAGCAAAAGCACCGGGTCGGTGACGTCGGCTTTCACCACTACGCCTTCGAGCTCGAAAGCCGCAAGGACGTCGACGCGCTGCAAGCCTTCGTGAAAAAGCTCGGCGCTAAGATCGTCGATCCGGCGGATGAGTATTACGACGACTACTATGCGGTCTTCTTCCTCGACCCCGACGCGCTGAAGCTCGAGGGCATGAAATGGGGTGAGCGGACCGCTGCCGCGAAGGCCCAGGCCAAGAGCAAGGCCAAGGGCAACGCCAAGCCAGCCGCCAAGGCGAAGAAGACGGCCGCCTCAACGGGCAAAGCGAAATAGCCCCGTCAGTTCCTTTGAGAACTGGCAACAGGGCCGGCATTGGGTCATGTTCCCGTCATGCCCCATATCAATACCCCCTTTCGCCGCGCCGAAATCGCCGATGCCCCCGCCCTCACCGAGCTCGTCAATTATGCGGGCGAGGGACTGCCCCACTATCTGTGGAGCACACTTGCCAATCCCGGCGAGAACCCCTGGGACGTGGGTCTTGCCCGTGCCGCCCGCGAGGAGGGGAGCTTCTCCTATCGCAATGCCTATCTGATCGAGCAGGACGGACAATGCGCCGGTGCCCTCATCGGCTACGAGATTCCCGATGCGCCCGAGCCGATATCTGCCGACATGCCAGCGATGTTCGTGCCGCTGCAGGAGCTGGAAAATCTCGCGCCCGGAACCTGGTATGTGAATGTGCTGGCGGTGATGCCGCAGTATCGCCGGCGGGGCTTGGGCACCGCGCTTCTCGGCCTCGCAGACCGGATGGCGGGCGAGCTTTCCAAGCCGGGCCTCAGCGTCATCGTCTCCGACGCCAACGGAGGTGCCCGGGCGCTCTATGAGCGCTGTGGATACGCCGAGCGCGCGAGCCGGCCCATGGTCAAGGAGCGCTGGCGCAACGACGGCCGCAACTGGGTGCTCCTGACCAAAGAGTGCGCCCTGCAAGTCTAGGCAATCGGGAGACAATGCGCGCCGCTCTTCAGCATTTGGTGGGGAATGCGGCGCATGACTGTTGCCAGGCGCGCTTAAGCGGAGGCCGGCATGGATTTTCGCTCGCAGTTTCTGGTCGAGCCGGGACGGGATCTCAAACTTTCGAAGATCGATCCGGGTTTCCACGGCCCCCACGCAGATGAGAACGCGGCGCAGACCGACCTCAACGCCTATAGAGACAAGATCTCCAAGCTGCAGCGCACGCTCTACGGCGATCGCTCGAAGGCGCTGTTGATCGTGCTGCAGGGCATCGATGGCGCGGGCAAGGACGGTACCTGCTGGCATGTGATCAGCGCGATGGATCCGCAAGGCGTGCAGGTCACAGGCTTCAAGCAGCCCACGCCCGAGGAGCGGGCGCACGATTTTCTATGGCGCGTTCACCCCCATGCTCCCGCGAAGGGCGAGATCGCCGTCTTCAACCGCTCTCATTACGAGGACGTGCTCGTCGTTCGGGTACATGATCTGGTGCCGAAGTCGATGTGGGAACCGCGCTACGACATCATCAACGAGTGGGAGCACATGCTGGTGCAGCAGAATGCGACCACGATCCTCAAGTTCTTCCTCTACATCTCCAAGGAGGAGCAGCTCGAGCGCTTCAAGCGGCGCCTGGACGACGCGGCGCGGCAATGGAAGATCTCCAATTCCGACTATGCCGAGCGCAAGCGCTGGGACGACTACATCGCCGCGTTTGAGGCCGCGATGTCCAAGTGCTCGACCAGGCATGCGCCCTGGTACGTGATCCCCTCGAACCACAAGTGGTTCCGCAACCTCGCCGTCTCGCAGATCATCGCCGACACGCTGGAGGAGATGCACCCGCATTGGCCCAAGCCGACGGTCGACATCGAGGAGATCCGCCGCCTCTATCACAGTGCTGCGCAGCCCTCCGCGGTGCCTGCCGGCGAATAGCTGGCCGCCGACACGCTCACGATCGCGTCAGGGAAGCGAATTCTGCCACGAGTTCCCATTGAACACGGGAAGGCGCGTAGCAAGATCGCGCGAGAAGCGCTGCGCTGTGCCGCGGCGCTCCTCTAACGCCAAACCGATGGAGCGATCAACGATGCGCACGAAGGGGCTTTTCATTCTCGCAGCCGTGGCTGCGGCCGTGCTGGTATCGCCGGCGTCTGCGCGCATGGCCTTCGACGACAACAAGCTCAACTTCAGAAGCTGCGATGGAAAGAACCTGACGGCGCGCTGGCGCGGGACGGATTTTCATCTGAGCGTTCCGGGCAAGACGCTGAACCCTGCCTCGCCGGAGCTCAAGTACCTCGACTGGGACGGCAAGTGCCGCAGCGTGCATCTGGATTCCAAAGGCCGTTTCGCGCAGACAGGCGCTGACGCCGCCGAGGCGAGCCCGGTGGTCAACTATCTGAGCTGGGACGGGACGAAATGGGCGGCGATGCCGTCCGGTAACGGCTTCTATGCGGTTCTGGTCGGCGACGAGGGGGCGACGGTCTCTGCAGCCGACCTCAAGGAGGCGGCCCGTTGGCTCACCGTCAACAAACCGGACTCCAGTGTAGCTGGTCAGCTCGCCAACGCGTTGACGTCGGTGTCGGGACAGTGAGGGCTGCCGCTGGTCTCGACGGCTACTGCAGGCGCGGCCGCTCCAGCCGCAGCAGTGTGGTCAGAAGATCGGATGGCGCGCAGATGCGCGTGTAGAGCCCGGGCTTGGGCGAGACGAGCAGGTAGGGAACGGCGCAGAACTCCAGGCACGACGTGATGCGGAAGATGGTGTCTGCGCCCAGTCCGGCATCGATGACGGCAGAGCTCAGCGGATGGCGACATGCGATGAGCTCTGCCTGATAGGCATTCTCGGCCAGTAGCACCGAGGCGCCGGCGCTCCACAGCATGTCCTCTATTGGACCCGCAAGTTCCGCCTCGTGGGCGCCGTCGTCGGCCAGAAGCACGCTGTGCCCGGCCAGCAGACAGGTGGCGCGGGAGCGGGGCGGCGGGCGAACGGCTATGCGGATTGGCATGGTCCGGTGCCTCGTGACGGGCCAGCAATGCCCTGCAGTCTAGTGCCGGGATTTTCTCCCGAAATCCCCACTTTGGGGGAATATCCGAATCATCTGGGGATTGGGTGTGTCGCCTGGACCACCACTGGGCCTCCTCCAGCGCCGAGAATGCCCTTCTCGGCATCCGGCGAAGGCTACGAACAGCCTAGTGCCGCGCGGTGGCGTCGAATCGCGTTACCGAGTTGAGAGATCGGTAGCATAGCGGTTGAGGGTGATGTCTCACAGCGCGGCGCGCAAAGTCCCTGATTCGTCTACATCCATAGAGCTCGCACGCAGGGTGCTCGCCGACGTCTTCGGGTACCGGCAGTTCCGCGCGCACCAGGAGGAGATCGTCGCCACGGTGATCTCGGGCGACGACGTGCTGGCGCTGATGCCGACAGGCGGCGGCAAGTCGCTCTGCTATCAGATCCCGGCTCTCGTCAGGCCCGGCGTCGGCGTCGTGGTCTCGCCGCTGATCGCGCTCATGCAGGATCAGGTCGAGGCGTTGACGCAGGCCGACGTGAAGGCGGCGTTTCTCAACTCGACGCTCGACTTCCAGGAGCAGGCAGCGCTCGAACGGCGCATCGCCATCGGCGACCTCGACATCCTCTATGTCTCGCCCGAGCGTTTGTTGCAGGAGCGGACGCTAGCGTTGCTGGCGCGCACGGAGCTTTCGCTATTTGCCATCGATGAGGCGCATTGCGTCTCTCAGTGGGGACACGACTTCCGCCCCGAGTATCGCCAGCTCAAGGTCCTGGCAGAGCGCTTTCCGAGCGTGCCGCGCATCGCGTTGACGGCGACCGCCGATGAGCGCACGCGCGAGGAGATCGTAAGCGAGCTGCGGCTCGAGGGCGCGCGCCGCGTCGTCGCCAGCTTCGATCGACCCAACATCCGCTACACCATCTCCGACATGGGCTCGATCGGCGCGCGCGAGCGGCTGTGGCGGTTCATCGAGGCCGAGCACGCAGAGGACGCCGGGATCGTTTACTGCCTGTCGCGCAAGTCGGTGGAGGAGACCGCAGCGTGGCTTGTGCGCAAGGGGCGAACCGCGCTCGCCTATCACGCCGGGCTCGATACCCACGTCCGCCAGAACGTGCTGCAGCGGTTTCGCAACGAGAGCGGCATCATCGTCGTTGCCACTATCGCGTTCGGTATGGGTATCGACAAGCCCGATGTGCGCTTCGTCGCTCATCTCAATCTTCCGAAGTCGATCGAGGCCTACTATCAGGAGACGGGTCGTGCCGGTCGCGATGGCATGGCCGCCGACGCCTGGATGTCCTACGGGCTGCAGGATCTGATACAGCTTCGCCAGTGGATCGAGAAGAGCGACGGCTCGGAAGCCTACAAGCAGACGCAACGCCAGAAGCTCGGCGCGCTAATCGGGCTTTGTGAGCTGCCGAGCTGTCGGCGCCAGGCGCTGCTCGCTTATTTCGGAGAGCGGCAGACGCAGCCGTGCGGCAACTGCGATAACTGCATCAACCCGCCGGAGACGATGGACGGCACCGTGCTGGCGCAGAAGGCGCTGTCTGCGGCCTACCGCACCGGTCAGCGTTTCGGCGTCACCTATCTTATCGATGTGCTGATGGGGCGACCCAACGAGCGTGTCATCCGCAACGCGCATGACCAGCTCCCGGTGTTCGGGATCGGCAAGGATACCGAAGAGACGGTATGGAAAGGCGTCTATCGCCAACTGACGGCCGCGGGACAGCTTTCCGGTGACAGCGAGGGGCACGGCACGCTGCTGCTGACCGAGGCTGCGCGCCCGCTGCTGCGTGGCGAGGAGCGCTTTCTCGTGCGCGTGTCGGCCAAGCAGGAGCGGCCCAAGTCCAAGCGCCAGAGCAAGAGCGCGATGGCGGTTGCCGACACCGACAGGCCGCTGTTCGATGCCCTGCGTGCGCTTCGGCTCAGGCTCGCCGGCGCGGCCAAGCTGCCGCCCTATCTCATCTGCAACGATGTCACGCTGGCGGAGCTTGCCGTTCTGCGGCCTGGCAGTCTCGAGGCGCTTGCCGACATCACGGGGCTTGGGACGAGCAAGATTACGCGCTACGGCAACGCCCTGCTCGCGACGATCGCGGAGTATCCGCGCCGCAGCTAGGCTGGTGGACGGTAAGGCGCGCGTGCAACCCGCAGCCAATGTTCTGCCCGGAGCGGCAAGCGTCAGCCTAGAGGCGCGATCAGTTGTGGCTTGCAAGAAATGGTAGCGGGGCCCGGACTTGAACCGGGGACCTACGGATTATGATTCCGCCGCTCTAACCAACTGAGCTACCCCGCCACGGTAGCGCGTCTATAAGGACCGCCATCCGTAACTGTCAAGGTTTGGTATTGCCACGGCCCACACCGATTCGGGCCGCGACCTTACTCGGCTGCGATTGTGCGCTGAGCCTCGCCGTCCTGCTTGGCGAACCGGATCATCGTGAAGAGGCCGAATGGGCGCAGGGCCTTGCGCTCGACCAGCTCCAGGTCGTCGCAGACCATGACCCGCTCCAGGTCAAAGACCGAGCGCCAGCCGATGCGGTCTGCAAACGGTGCCATGCGCCGCTCGACCCAGCCGCGCACACCTTCGGTCTGGCTGAAGTGGTTGACCAGCATGACCTCGCCACCGGGCTTCGTCACGCGTGCGAGCTCGCGCATCACCGCCTCGGGCTCGGGGACGACCGTCATCACGAACATGGCAACGACGGTGTCGAAGGAGGAATCTGGGAACTTGAGATCGGAGGCGTCCATCTCGTGGAGCCCGGTGACGTGATCGAGCTCTTTCTCGGCCACGCGCTCACGCGCCTTCTCGAGCATCTCAGGCGAAAGGTCGATGCCGACGACCTCGAGGTGCTTCTCGTATCCGGGCAGCGACAGGCCGGTGCCGACGCCCACCTCCAGAATGCGCCCCTCGCGCTGGTTGAGAACCTCCACGGCGTGGCGGCGCCCTTCTCGTGCGACAAGACCGAAGGTGTGGTCGTAGACCGGCGCCCAACGACGGTAGGCATCCAGAACGGAGCTTTCGTCGATGCGACCGATGCCGACGATGCGACCTTGCGCCCGTTCCAATAGTACCGAGCGGCGTCGCAACTCCGAGTGCGGCATTGATTTCATTTTAGTTACTCGCTCCTCTCCCGACGCCACCCATTCGCCCTGTTCTCGCATAGCTGATCCGATCAGAGCTTGGGTGAGAATTCAACCCGTTGCCGGCGCGGCTTGTTCCAATTCAGCATCTTGATGGGCCGTCGACGTCCGCGCAACGAATCCTCCGCCCAAGAGCCGTGCTTCATTGCCGCCGTGCTCGTAGAACACACAAGCCTGACCCGCCGCGACCCCGTCCTCGCCGTCCTTGAGTAGCACCCTTGCGCTGCCGTCGGCTTCGGCGAAGAGAATCGCCTGCTGCGGTGGCTGGGACGAGCGGACACGAACGTGAACGGAGAGCCCCCTGGAGGCGGCCTCGTCGAACGGTCCGTCACCAAGCCAGTTGGTGTTTCTAAGGAAAAGTCCGGTGGTGCGCAATGAGGCGCGCGGCCCCACGACGACCTCGTTGTGCTCCGCATTTAGCCGCACGACGTAGAGCGGCTCGGGGCCGGGAATCCCGAGGCCCTTGCGCTGCCCGATGGTGTAATTGACGATGCCGTTGTGGCGGCCGAGGTGCTGCCCGTCGACATGGACGATATCGCCCGGCTTGAGCGCACCGGGCGAAAGCCGCTCGATCACGCCGGTGTAGCGTCCGGTCGGCACGAAACAGATGTCCTGGCTGTCGGCCTTGTCGGCGACGGTGAGCCCGAACTCCATGGCGAGCTCCCGCACCTGTGGCTTGGGCAAGCCGCCCAGTGGGAACCAGAGGTGGCGGAGCTGTTCGGGCGTGGTGGCAAACAGGAAATAGCTCTGGTCGCGCTCGGGATCGGTGGCGCGAAGAAGCTGCGGACCGGCCGGTCCGTCGCGGCGCTGCACGTAGTGCCCGGTCGCCAGCACGTCGGCGCCGAGCTCCTTGGCGGTGTCGAGCAGGTCGCGGAACTTGATCTGCTGGTTGCAGGTGACGCAGGGGATCGGCGTCTCGCCGGCGACGTAGCTCTCGGCGAAGCTCTGCATCACCGACGAAGCAAAGCGGCTCTCGTAGTCCAGCACGTAGTGGGGGATGTTGAGAGCCTCTGCAACCCGGCGCGCATCGAGTATGTCCTGGCCGGCACAGCAGCTTCCCTTGCGTCCGGTGGCGGCGCCGTGATCATAGAGCTGGAGCGTGATGCCGATCACCTCGTGCCCGGACCTCTGCATGAGGGCGGCGACGACGGAGGAATCGACGCCACCCGACATAGCCACGACGACGCGCCGGCGTTCGGCCGGAGCGACTTGGGGCGGCTGGGTAGCGGCTAGCGGGGTCGTGGCCACGTCTGCGGGCACCATCAAACTCGAGCAGCAGAATTTGTCGCGGCCAAAGCCGGCCACTCGGCTGCCGTGGGACGGAAGCCTGCCGGATTTGTCGCGTTGCGATGAAACTTAGGTCGGGACCGGGCTTTCGCGCAAGTCGGCCGGAAAAGGTGGGCTTTCGGGAGCGAGAGAGCCCCGTCCGGCGGCCACTTATGCTGCACTCTTACATAAACCTTAACAGACACAGTTAGGGCCGGCAGGCCTCCGTTTATGTTACGTTTACTCAATGGGTTAGGCCGGTCTTAATCGTGTTGGTCTATCGAAGAGAGCTGGTCACTGAGTGTGTAACGAGTATCATGACCGAACAACAGATGAGAGCGCGTGTGCGCTATGTCATCGGCCCCGATGGGAGTCCGCTGACGGTTGCAGATCTTCCACCTCGCGACACCAAGCGCTGGGTCATCCGGCGTAAGGCCGAGGTGGTTGCCGCTGTTCGTGGCGGTCTCCTCTCTATTGAGGAGGCTTGTGAGCGTTATAAACTCACAGTCGACGAGTTTCTGTCTTGGCAGCGTTCGATCGACAAGCACGGGCTACCGGGGCTGCGCGCGACACGGATTCAAGACTACCGGGACTAGACGACGGGGCACCTCAATGCTCTGAAGTGTGTTCGCGGTGGGAGCCGCTGCACGCGAATTTTCCCATTTAGACTGAGTTCAGTCAGCTCACGCTGAACGGCCAGGCTTGGCTTTCGGCGTGTGTTTTGGCGCCTGTGGGTCCTTCGGTGGCTCGGCATCCCAGCCGCCGCCGCTGTCCGCGCATCCGATGGCGCCTTCGACCCAGCGGTGCACGTCCGCTTCCATCGTCCGGGCGAGGGGCTCTGCCAACTTCAGGTTCTCGACGCTAACCTCGGAGGTTTCGCCCGAGGGAAGAATGGCGATGCGAAAGGCCCTCAGACCTCTGGGGTTGTCGGAGGATGGGTCGCGCTCGTGGATGACGATGATGGCCTTGCCCCCGCGGGAAGGCGGATCGGCCTCGCCGTGAAAGACGTACCCGGCCTTTAAGGGACCATTGGGTCCGAACCAGCAGGACATAACCTCCCGGGCAACGCGGGCATAGATGTCCGTCGGCGGTCCGACGACGGGGCGGGTCGCGGGCGCGAGCGAGCCAGTAATTTCGGGGAGCGAGGGAAGTTTCGGGGCCGAATCACTCGAGCACCCTGCGGCGAGGAGCCCCGCCGTGGCGACGATACCGGCGCTGAGTAGGCCCCGTCGCAGCATGAACTTTTCCAATTGAAGGCTGGCAGCCGAAGAGGAGCAGCACTTCCCGTTTCTCTGCGTCCCCCGAAAATTGGTTGGCACGAGGACCAAACGAAAACAAGGCCGCCTTGTTCAGGCGGCCTTGGACAAATTCTCTTTTTGACCTGCTTCGTGCCGATTTGCGACTTAGCGCACGGCACCCGCTGAGGCACGGTCGGCGCGGCGGCGTCCGCGCAGCTCCGAGCGCGTCTCCGGCGTGTCGGCACGGGCGACCTGCTCCATGGCATCGTCGCGCTCGCGCAAGGCGGCCTCGAGCTTGGGTTTGAGCCCGTCGGCGGAGGCGCGCAGGTTGTCCCGGCGCTGGCTCGCCGACTTGGCGAAGGTGGAGTAGGCAAAGTGCCCCGGATCCTTGACCCCGGTGCGGTCTTCCTCTGCCTTGATCTGGCGGTCGAGGTCAGCGGCCATACCCTCGAACTCGCGGATCATGTGCTCAAGGTCAGCGACCTTGCGCGATTTTTCGTCTGCCTCGAAGCGCTTCAGCCTCAGCGCCGATTCCCGTGCTTTCATAGTTCGATACCCCGGACTCGTTTCGAGCTCTCGATGGCATGAGTAACAAGAAGCGTGCCAATGATGGCGTGAGGCCCTGTCCCCATCTCCCTCAACTTGTTCCGTACCCAGAGCGGGCTTTGGACGTGGAGCGGCGAGCTGCCACCACCCCGCCGTTCAGACCAAATCTGACATGACGCCATTAAGTTGCGGTAAAGCAACGCAAAGAGCATTCTCGACTTATTAAGCCTAATGAAGGCGAAAAAGTGATGTCAGGTCACTATGGATCTTAGCCAAATCACGTTACTCCTTGACTCGTAGGCGTTTTGGGGCTCCGCGGCAGGCGTGCGCTGCGACCTGGGCTCCGAGGGTTCGGGCACACAATCAGATATTGTGTCGGTATGACGCGGTCGCCGAGGCCGCGAGCGCTCGGCTGCGTCCGGCGCCGGTCCTTGGCGTGCCGGTGGCAGCGTTCCCGCGCTCTCCCATTTTGGTGCAGTTCGGGTCTTCGTCGGACAGTTCGTTAGAGTGTTGGGTCCGGCAGCAAGACTTAATTAGGGTTTGTTAACTTTCGACGGGTAATTTCCTAACGATGCCTTAGCTTGAAGAGATTGGGCGATCTCTTTGTTGCTGCGGGCGGCCGGCGCGGGACTTGAAGGGCAAGAGGAACGATCATGAGAGTTCTTTTGATCGAGGACGACAGCGCAACAGCGCAGAGCATCGAACTGATGCTGCAGTCCGAGGGATTTAACGTTTACACCACCGACCTCGGAGAAGAGGGTGTCGATCTCGGTAAGCTTTACGACTACGACATAATTCTTTTGGATCTCAATTTGCCGGACATGTCCGGTTATGAGGTCTTGAAGACTTTGCGTGTCGCCAAGGTCGGCACGCCAATCCTCATTCTGTCCGGCCTGGCCGGCATCGAGGACAAGGTGCGGGGTCTCGGTTTCGGTGCCGACGACTACATGACGAAGCCCTTCCATAAGGATGAGCTCGTCGCCCGCATCCACGCCATTGTGCGACGCTCCAAGGGCCATGCCCAATCGGTCATCGAAACTGGCGATCTTCGCGTCAACCTCGATACCAAGACCGTCGACGTCAATGGTCAGCGCGTGCATCTGACTGGCAAGGAATATCAGATGCTGGAGCTGCTTTCTCTGCGCAAAGGCACCACGCTCACCAAGGAGATGTTCCTTAATCATCTCTACGGCGGCATGGATGAGCCGGAGCTGAAGATCATCGACGTCTTCATCTGCAAACTGCGCAAGAAACTGCAGGCAGCGACTGGCGGTCAGCACTACATCGAAACGGTTTGGGGGCGCGGTTACGTGCTTCGCGATCCGAGCGACGACAACACGGTTGCCGCTTAACGAAGCGGCTCTTCCGTTGTTGCGTAGCTGCGTCTCGGGGGTCTTCGGGCCCTCGAGTGCTTTCTGGAAGGCTTCTGCGGAGGGCTAGCTGTGCAGAAGCAGCTTGCCCTCGATCTGCACAATGCAGATGTCGATGTTGTGCAGCGTCTCGTCGATGAGATGCAGCTCGCGTTCCATTGCCTCCACGTCCTGCAGCGGCTTTTGGGAGCGGAACAGGCTCCGGGCCCTGGAGAAGAGCCCGCCGCGCCGCGCGCGCTGGCTAGCCTCGCGCTCGGCCCGCGCATGCGCCTTGGTTGCGGCCTTCAGCCGGCGTAACAGCGCCCGCCGGTGAAGCCCGACCTCCTTCTTGCGATGCTTGAGCTCCTTGATCGCCGTTTTCGCTTCCTGGGGTGAGTTGACCCTGACCGTGACCTCGGTTCCCTCGATGGTCGTGAAGCGCATCGGTGTCAGCTGCATGCGGACGCTTGCCCCCGTGCGAGTGCCTGCCAAACCCAAACCTGGTGTTACGGGCGAGAGTACACGAGCCCAATCGGTTTCGTCAGTCGCGCGCAGAGCGCATCGGGCTGAATCTTGACCAGCCCGGCAATTGTCCGATGATGGGCGAAATTCTTGAAGGGGGCTGGCTTGGACGAGAAGAACGTCGTGGGCTACTCAGTCACCTACGGCCGCGACGAGACGGACATACCCGTCTTCGTGCTGGCGGCGCTCGCAGTGATTCTTCTGTTCTCGGCCTGGTACACGGGCAGCACGCTCTGGCTTGCGCTGGGCATCGGAGCCGCGGGAGCCGCCTACTACAACATTCCGCTCCTGGAGACGAACCGGCCGACGATCGGTGCCAACCAATACGGCATCTTCATCCAGGGCTTCGGACTGATCGGCTGGCGTGCGATCGGCAGCATCGAGCTGGTCTCGATCGCGGTTCGCGCCTCGACGGTCCACGAGCTGCAGATCGGCCTCAACATGCGCATCTCGAGCGCCCTGGTTGCCGACTGGCGCAAGCAGCCGTTTTACCGCTCGTTAATGCGCCTGCCCTGGTCGATGGACCACACCAACGTGGTTCGCGTCAATCTGGAGCCCTTCGACCAGCCCCCCGACGAGATCCACCGCACGCTGGTGCGCATGTGGCGGCACTACCGGAGCTGACGCGACCGGTTGCCACCCGTTAATCCTGCTCTATTAGAGCTACAAGCTGCTTTCCCCTGCATCGTCGATATCCCAGATCAATGTGCGCGCCGTACGAGGATGATAGGTGCGGGGCCGCGCAAGTTCGGGAGCGTCATGCTGCCGTGCTAGATTCGCGTCGGCCGCAGCAACGGAGAGACGATTGATGCCGGGATCGCTTCGAGAATGGCTCGGTAAAGGCCCCAAACTGCCCAAGGTCCTCGCAGGCCTCGTTGTCGCGGCATTGCTCGCCGGCGGCGCGTATGTGGGCTGGCGTCTCATCAACGCCGATCAGCTCCCGCGTGGCTTTGCCAAGGCCAACGGTCGTATTGAGGCCGAGCGCGTGGATGTGGCGACCAAGCTCGCCGGACGCCTGGAGCAGGTCCTTGTCAAGGAAGGCGATACCGTCAAAAAGGACGAGGTCGTCGCGCGGATGGATACCGCCGAGCTCGATGCCCAGCTTGCCGATGCCAAGGCGACGGTGCGCCAGGCCGAGCGTCAGCTCGATCAGGCCAATGCCCTGCTGGCCCAGCGTCAAAGCGAGCTGACCCTGGCGCAAAAGGAATACCAGCGCTCCAAGAAGCTGTCGGAGAAGGGCTTCACCGCGACCGAGACGGTCGACCAGCGCCATTCCGCCCAGGCCACCGCCGAGGCTGCCGTCAACAGCGCCCACGCCCAGATCGATCTTTCCAAGGCGACGATCGAATCGGCCAAAGCCAAGGTCGATCGCATCCAGACCTTCATCGACGACAGCGTCCTGGTGGCCCCGCGGGCGGGCCGCATCCAATATCGCCTCGCCTTACCCGGCGAGGTTCTGGCGGCTGGCGGCAAGGTGCTGACCCTGCTCGATGTCACCGATGTCTACATGACGGTGTTCCTCCCCACGTCCGAGGCGGGCCGCGTCGCGATCGGTGCGGAAGCCCGCATCATCTTTGATGCCATCCCCGACTATGTGGTGCCGGCCAGCGTATCGTTTGTGGCGACGGAAGCGCAATTCACGCCCAAGTACGTGGAGACCAAGACCGAGCGCGAGAAGCTGATGTTCCGCGTTAAGGTGCAACTGCCGCGCGAGATCCTCGAGAAGTATTCCAGGTGGGTGAAGACCGGCGTCCCGGGCGTGGCCTACATCCGGCTCGATCCGGATGCGCAATGGCCAGAGTTCCTCCAACCGAATCTGCCGTGAGTGCGCTTTGATGGGTGGTTCCAACCCCGTCGCCCAGCTCAAGTCGGTCACCCACCGCTATGGCGGTGTGCTGGCGCTCGACAACGTAACTATGGTCATCCCGGCGCGGCGTATGGTCGGGCTGATCGGTCCCGATGGGGTGGGCAAGTCGACGGTGCAGGCGCTCGTCGCGGGCGTGCGCAAGATCCAGGCCGGTGAGGTCACGGCGCTCGGCGGCGACATGGCCAGCACCCGACACCGCGACGAGGTGTGCGCGCGCATCGCCTACATGCCGCAGGGCCTGGGCAGCAATCTCTATTCGACGCTGTCCGTCTACGAGAACGTCGATTTCTTCGCCCGCCTGTTCTCGCAAGGCGAGGAGGAGCGGCGCTGGCGCATCAACGAACTCTTGCGCTCCACCGGTCTCGAGGCGTTTGCGGCCCGTCCCGCCGGCAAGCTCTCCGGCGGCATGAAGCAGAAGCTCGCGCTGTGCTGCGCGCTCATCCACGATCCGGACCTGCTGGTGCTCGACGAGCCCACGACCGGCGTCGATCCGCTCTCGCGCAAGCGGTTCTGGGAGCTCATCGACCGCATTCGCGAGCGCCGAGAGGGCATGAGCGTGCTCACCGCGACCGCCTACATGGAGGAAGCCGAGCAGTTCGACTCCCTCATCGCCATGGATGCCGGCCGCGTCGTGGCCACCGGGTCGGCGACCGAGCTCAAGGACATGACGGGCAGCGACACGCTCGAGCAGGCGTTCATCGCGCTGTTGCCGGAACCCGAGCGCGGCGGCTACCGCAGCCTGGAGCTGCCGCCGTTCAAGAAGCACGGCGGTGTGCCCGCCATCGAGGCGGAAGGCCTCACCATGCGCTTCGGTGACTTCACCGCCGTCGACGACGTCACCATCCGCATCGAGCAGGGCGAGATCTTCGGCTTCCTCGGCTCCAACGGCTGTGGCAAGACCACGACCATGAAAATGCTGACCGGCCTGCTGGAGCCCAGTGCCGGCAGCGCGCGGCTGTTCGGCCACCCGGTGGACACGCGCGACATGGAGACCCGCAAGCGCGTCGGCTACATGTCGCAATCCTTCTCGCTTTATGGCGAGTTGACCGTGCGCCAGAACCTGGAGCTGCACGCCCGCCTGTTTCAGTTGCCGTCAGACGAGATCTACCACCGCATCGGCGAGATGCTCGACCGGTTCGATCTGATGGATATGGCGGATAAGCTGCCCGACGCGCTCTCGCTCGGCGTGCGCCAGAGGCTGCAGCTTGCCGTCGCCGTCATTCACAGGCCGGAGATGCTGATCCTCGACGAGCCGACGTCGGGCGTCGATCCGATCGCGCGGGACGGCTTCTGGCGGCTCCTGATCGAGCTGTCGCGCAAAGATGGCGTGACGATATTCATCTCCACCCACTTCATCAACGAGGCCGCGCGCTGCGATCGCGTCTCGCTCATGCATGCGGGCCGCATCCTGGCCGTGGGCGCGCCCATCGAGCTCATGCATCAGCGTCAGGCCAAGACCTTGACGCAAGCGTTCATCGACTATCTGGAGGACGCCGACCAGAGCGGTGATGAGGAGGAGGTGGAGGCCGCAGCACCTCCGGCCCCATCGACACAGACGCCGCCGACCCAAATCCGCGGCATCGACCCGGGACGTGTGTGGGCCTTTGCGCGCCGCGAGATGCTGGAGCTGGTGCGCGATCCAATCCGCATTGCGTTCGCCCTGTTCGGGCCGCTGGTGTTGCTGCTCGCCATGTCCTACGGCATCTCGTTCGATCTGGAGGACGTGCGCTATGCCGTGCTCGATCGCGACCAGTCGCAGGAAAGCGCGACGCTGCTCGAGAGCTTCTCAGCGTCGCGCTATTTCAGCGAGCAGCCGCCGATAACGCACCAGAGTGAGATCGACGAGCGGCTGCGCAGGGGCGACATCAAGGTCGCGCTCGAGATCCCGCCCGAGTTCGGCCGCGACCTGATGCGCAACGCCAACCCGCAGGTCGGCGTCTGGATCGACGGCTCCGATACGTTTCGGGCGGAGACGGCGCGCGCTTACGTCCAGGGCGTGATCAGCAACTATCTGGAGGATCTGTCGCGGCGCGAGACGGGTTCGGTGCCTGCCGTCTATCCTGCCGACGTCGCCGTCCGGTTTCGCTACAACCAGGCCTTCTTGAGCATCTACGCCATCGCACCGGGCGTGCTGATGATGCTGATGATCATGTTCGGCAGCATGCTGACCGCGCTCGGCGTGGTGCGCGAAAAGGAGCTCGGCTCCATCACCAACCTTTACGCCGCGCCGGCGAGCAAGCTGGAATTTCTGCTCGGCAAGCAGCTTCCCTACATCGCGGTCGGACTCATCAGCTTCGCGATTCTCGTGATCACCATCGTTGCGGTGCTCGATGTACCGATGGCCGGGAGCTTCCTGGCGCTTCTTATTGGCGCGGTGCTGTTCTGCGGTGCCTCGACCGCGTTTGGCCTGGTGTTGTCGACCTTTGTGCGCTCGCAGATCGCTGCGATCTTCGCCTCCGCGATCGTGGTCTCCATTCCGACCATCAACTTCTCCGGCATGATGTATCCGGTGTCCACGCTGGAAGGCGGCGCGCGCATCCTCGGACGGCTTTTTCCCTCGCTCTACTTCCAGAAAATCAGCACGGGCGTGTTCAACAAGGGGCTGGGGATCGGCGCTCTCTACATGAACTACGTCGTGCTGCTGGTGTTCGTGCTCGTGTTCCTCGGTGCGGCGACGCTGCTGTTGCGCAAGCAGGAGCCCTAAGATGAAGCGCTCGCTTGCACATATCTACCGGCTCGGGATCAAGGAGCTTTATAGCCTGCGGCGCGATCCCGTGTTGGTCGCGCTGATCCTCTATACTTTCACGTTGGCGATCTACACGGTCGCGACGGGCGTGAAGACGGAGGTGCGCAATGCCTCCATCGCATTCGTAGACGAGGACGGAACCGAGCTTTCACGCCGTCTGCGCGACAGCTTTCTGCTTCCCTATTTCAAGCCGCCTGCCGTGCTGCCTTCGGGCCAGGATATCGACGCGGCGATGAACTCGGGAAAGTACACGTTCGTGGTGACGATCCCGGTGAAGTTCCAGGCCGACGTTCTGGCCGGGCGCGAGCCGTCGCTGCAGCTCAATGTCGACGCCACTGCGATGACGCTCGCCGGCAACGGCACGGCCTACATCATCACGATACTTCAGGATGCGCTCGCCGACTTCATCAGTCGCTCGGAGGGCGGAGCGACGCTGCCCGTCTCGCTGGCCGTGCGCGTGAAGTTCAATCCCAACCTGGAATCGAGCTGGTTCATGTCTGTGGTGCAGATCATGAACAACATCACCATGCTGTCGCTGATCCTGGCGGGGGCGGCCGTCATCCGCGAGCGTGAGCACGGCACGATCGAGCATCTGCTCGTGATGCCCGTCACGCCCATTGAGATCATGCTGGCCAAGACATGGGCGAACGGGCTCGTCATCGTGCTGGCGACGGTGGTCTCAATCTACGTGGTGGTGAAAGGTTTGCTCGATGTGTACATCGTCGGGTCGGTGGGACTGTTCGCGTTCGGGACGGCGATCTTCCTGTTCGCGATGTGCTCGCTCGGCATCGCGCTGTCGACCGTCGCCCGAACGATGCCGCAGTTCGGCCTTCTCGCCATCCCGTTCTTCGTGGTGATGAACCTGCTCTCGGGCGCCGTCTCGCCGCTGGAGGCGATGCCGCAGGCCTTGCAGGTGATCATGCAGGCGGCCCCCTCGACCCACTTCACGAGCTTTACCAAGGCCGTGCTCTACCGCGGCGCCGGGCTCGACGTTGTTTGGCCACAGCTTGCCGCCATGGCCGGCATCGGTCTTTTGCTGTTTTTTATGGCGGCTTGGCGCTTTCGCCGGACCATGTCGGCCGCGCGCTAAACGGTCGCGGCGCTTGCCGCCCCAACCGCGCTCTTGATCTGGCGCAACGAATAGGCTTCTTGGCCGTGCGATGGGCTTTGCCCGGGTTGTCTGCAAGAGGAACACATGAACCACAAGCACCGCGCCGTTCTGGAAGCGATCTTCGCCCATCCCACCAGCGGTAACATCGATTTCAAAGAGACCATTTACACGCTCGAGTCGCTGGGTGCGGAGGTCGTCAACAAGTCGGGAAACCGTATCGGCGTGACGCTCAACGGGCACACCGTGGCGCTGACGCATGCGCACCATGACCTGCCCAAGGACGAGGTCATGCAGATCAAGAAGTTTCTCATTGCCTGCGGGATCGACTCGGCCGACGCGGTCCAGTCCTGAGGTGAGGATACCGCGCCGCGCCGCTAGCGCGCGAGCAGCCGCGCGACGCAGTCGGCCGCACCCTCCTGCCATGACGGAAGCCGCAAGCCGAACGTGCGTTCGAGCTTGGCACAGTCGAGCTGGGAGTTGGCCGGCCGTTGCGCCGGCGTGGGATAGTCGACGCTCTTGATCGGCTCCACGCGCGCGCTCGGCCCGCCCAGCTCGGCCGAGCGCCGGAACACCTCCTCGGCGAACTCAGCCCATGTCGTCGTTCCGCTGTTGGTGGCGTGATAAACGCCCCATGGGCCTTCGTCGGCCTTCTTGCCCGAAAGCTGCCGCGCCAGTTCGAGGATGGCGCCAACGAGGTGAGGCCCGTACGTCGGGCTGCCGTGCTGGTCGTCGACCACGCGGACCACGTCCTGCTCGGTCGCCTTTTCCAGCATCGTCTTGACGAAGTTTCGCCCTGTCGGACTGAACACCCAGGCAGTGCGCAGGATCACGTGCTTCTCGTTGGCATCGCGAACGGCTGCCTCGCCTTCCAGCTTCGAGCGGCCGAAGACGGTCGTCGGCGCCGTGGGATCGTCCTCGACGTAAGCTCCGGGCTTGTGCCCGTCGTAAACGTAGTCCGTCGAGATGTGGATGATCGGGATGCGCCGGCGCGCAGCGGCCTCGGCTAACAGCTTCGCACCATCGCGGTTCAGGGCGAAAGCGCGCTCCTCGTCGCTCTCTGCCTTGTCGACGGCAGTGTAGGCGGCCGAATTGATGACCACGGTCGGCTCAATGTGGGAGAGCGCACGCTCGATGGAGCGCGCCGAGCAGATGTCGAGCGCGGCCCGGCCCACGGCACAGGCCATGACATCGGGGCAGGCGGGAGCCGCCTCGACCAGGCCACGAGCGATTTGTCCCTGCCAGCCGGCAATCAACAGGCGCATGAGCAATCCGTCCTCCACGGCGACGGCGAAAACAAGGCTCGCCGCTGTCGCGCCCGGGGTTGAGTTAACGGGCGCGCGCGTTCGCCGCTAAACTACGTCCTCGTCGCGCTGATTGAGAAAGATGAGGACGAAAGCCAGGCACGCCATGAATCGGAATGCGGACGGCTGCGCGTTCCAGTCCTTCGACTGCCACATCTCGAACCACTCCGCGGCGATTGTCAGGAATCCAAACAGATAAAGCCCAATTCCGCAGACGAGCCCTGCAACCGCAAGCTCCTTGGCTGCGTTGAAGGTATGAGCAGGTGCGGTGCGGGCCGCCCAGAGCCGGTGCGCGCCGAGGATGCACAGAACGCCCGTTAACAGTTCGATGACGATGATGACGGCGTAAGCCGCATGCTGCAGCGCCGGGTTGGAAATGGCGCGCCATACACTGGTTGTGCTGGGGAACACGGTGTCCATCGCCAGCACGTGCTGGACTGCGGTGAAGTTGGTGCCATAGTCGAGGATGTTGTCGATTCCGGCCATCAGCACGAGCAGGCCGGCCATGAGCACCAAGAGCACTTTAGACAAACGCACTGTCATGAGCCGCCTCATGGTTCCGCGGAATCACCGGCTCGATTATGCCGCCCTGGCCCTTCACAGCCAACTCCGCTAGGAAGGGAGAAAATGGGGGAGGAACCGAGGAGTAGACAGAGCAGCAATGACAAACTCTGCCAATACCGCCGCGGCCGCAACCAAAGGCCTCAAGGCAGCCATCCTTCCCGTGACGCCGTTTCAGCAGAACTGCACGCTTCTCTGGGACGCCGAGACGATGACCGGCGCGGTTATCGATCCGGGTGGTGACCTGGACGACATCGAGCGGGCCATCGCCGAGATCGGCATGAAACCCGAGAAGATCCTGATCACGCACGGACATATCGATCATGCCGGCGGCGCGGCGGAGCTGAGCGCGCGCCTCAAGGTTCCGATCGAAGGGCCGCACGAGGCCGACCGTCCGTTGCTCGACAAGCTCGATCAGCAGGGCGCCTCATACGGCATGCTGGATTCGCGCCCGATGACGCCGGATCGCTGGCTTGAGGAGGGTGATACCGTCACCGTTGCGGGCCACACATTCGAGGTGCTGCACTGCCCCGGGCATTCGCCGGGCTCGGTCGTGCTCGTCAACCGGCCGCAGCGCTTTGCGCTCGTCGGCGACGTGCTGTTTCAGGGATCGATCGGCCGCACGGATCTGCCGGGCGGCAATCATGCCGCGCTATTGGAGGCGATCCGCACCAAGCTTCTGCCGCTCGGCGACGAGTTCGCCTTCATCTGCGGGCATGGGCCGACAAGCACCATCGGCCGCGAGCGGCAAACGAACCCGTTCCTGACGGGTGATTCCGGCTCGTTCTACGTATGAAGAAATCGCGCCGCGTCACCGGCGCGATTTGAAACCTGCAACGGTCTTAAAAGCCCAGCGACCAGGTCAGGCAGCCGAGTGCGCCGCATTCTGCGTCGAGCGTGCCGGCACCGATCGGCGAGCCGTTGTCGATGACGGCGTCCCAGATGTCGACGGTCTCGACGCGCAGCGTCTCGCGGCAGCTCGTCCGGCAATAGACCCAGGTGCCATGCGGCAGGCGGATCTGATAGCCGACAGGCGTCGAGCGGTAGGGCGCGCGCACCGATCCGTTGCCGAAGTGGCTCTCGGCGGTGATGTAGCCAAGGATCGGCCCATGGCCGTAACGCGTGCCAGCCGATACCTGGCTGCTGGCGAACGCCATGACGGCCAATGCCGGCACGAGGGCGCGGACGAAACGATTACGGCTCATGCTCATCTCCGATCCAATCTCCGCGCCTTCTGAGGGCGCTATATCTCTATCTCTCAGGCTAGCCGATTCGCGCGAAGGTGATGTTCACGCCTTTGAGCGCCGACCCGCTGGTGGACAGCGAGACCGACTGGTTGGTGCCGTCGATCTCCACTGACAGGCGTCCGGACAGGGCCCCGCCGCCGATCACAAGGCGAAGCTTGGAGTCGGTGGCGCTGCCGGTGATCGTGCCCTGCTGGTTGAAGTTGCGCTCTTCCCAGCTACCGGTGACGTGCCCGTTCGCGTACTTGAGCTTGGAGCGCAGCTCGACCTTGGTGGAGGGGTTGGCGCAGATGATGTTAAGGCGCAGTTCGCTCGAGCCCGAGCCGGTGTAGTAACCCTTGCAAGACAACCGCTCGCTCTTGCCGCCTTCCAGGCGCGCCGTTCCCCTGCCGCTCCAGGTCCCGACCAGGGACTTGAAGGGGCTCTCGGCGGTCGCCGGGGCCGTGTCGGCCAGAAGAACGAGTGATGCGCCGGCCGCCAGAATGGTCGCCGTCCTCTTAAATAGCCGCACTTGCCACCTCCCAGAGTCCCAGAAATCCTGCAAACTCGGCGCTCAAACGCACACAAAAGCGCCGGATGCCGACCGAATGCCAGCAGCCCGCTCCAAATCGTATCTGTATCAAAATAGCACAGTCATTGTTAATCAAGTGTCTCGCGCATGCACCAGCAACCCCAAAGTCCGTCTGAAGGTGGGCAAGCTGCTCGCCGATGTTGCGCGCTGGCGATTGCTGGCTATATTGCGCGGCCTTCGCGCCGTTTGAGCGCGCGCAGGAGGGGTGGCCGAGTGGCTGAAGGCGCACGCTTGGAAAGCGTGTAGGCGGGCAACCGTCTCGAGGGTTCGAATCCCTCCCCCTCCGCCATGTAACCCTTTGAAAATAAGTCGTCATTTCGGAGTCGAGCGGCTGCGTGGCCGCTCTTCGGTACGCTCCGAGCCCGGCGCTGCCGTGCGGGCGCCTCCCTCCAGCTTTGAGCCATCCGCAAACTTGTCACTGTTTCGCGCATTTGCCTTGAGCTGTTGCGGCCGGCGTGATCGGCTCGATCCATCAAAGGGCTAGGGAGTTCGCATGAACGAGCAGATTTCTGCCTTGCTGCAGAAAATCGACGCGCTGCAGAGCGAGCTCGAGGTCGAGCTGGCCAAGCGTCAGGCGGGGCTGCGCTATGGCCTGGAGCGCGGACGCATCTTCTTCGAAGAGGAGCTTCTCCGCCGGCACCGGGAGCTGCGCACGAGCCTGTTGCGCTACATCGCCAACGCGCGTCCGCTCATCGTTCTCACCGCGCCGGTGATCTACGCGCTGATCGTTCCCTTGGTGCTGCTCGATCTGGCCGTCATGTTCTATCAGGCGGTGTGCTTTCCCGCGTACGGCATCGAGAAGGTGAGGCGACGGGATTACTTCGTCTTCGATCGCCATCATCTGGCCTACCTCAATGCGCTCGAGAAGCTCAACTGCGCCTACTGCTCCTATGCCAACGGCATGATCGCATTCGTGCGCGAGGTGGCGGCGCGCACGGAGCGGTACTGGTGCCCGATCAAGCATGCGCGCCGCGTGATCGGAGCGCATCCTTACTATCCAGCCTTTGCCGACTACGGCGATGCGGATGCATTTCGCGAAGACGTCGCCGAGCTTGATCGCATTAATGCGCCGGAGCAGGACAAGAGCTGAGCGCCAAGCGCCAAGCGCCAAGCGCCAAGCGCCAAGCGCATCAGACGAGCTTGATCAGCCATAACAGGCCGAGCGAGCTCGCCGCCAGCAGCACGAGCGACAAGACGACGGCGATGGTGATGCGCGGGCCGGCGGCGGTGACGCTGCGGACGTCGACGCCGAGGCCGAGGCCTGCCATCGACACGACGGTGAGGATGCCGGCGACATGGTTGGTCGGCACGATGGCCATGCTCGGAAACAGTCCGGTGGAGCGCAGCGTCATCATGGCGAGGAAGGCCAGGATGAACCACGGCAGGACGTGGGTGATGGGGTGCCGCGGTGGCGTCGGCTGCTTGGTCCGCTCGGTGCGCCGCATCATCAGGCCCAACAGGGCGACGACGGGGCCCAGCATCAACACGCGCACGAGCTTCACCAGGATTCCGATCTGAGCTGCGCCTGCGCCCATGGGGCCGGCAGCGGCCAGAACTTGCGGGACAGCGTAGACGGTGAGCCCGGCAAAGGCGCCGCCGGCGAGCGGGCTCAGGTGCAAGGTGGCGGCCGCGAGCGGGAGCAACAGCACGACGGCCACGCCGAGCACGGCGGTAAAGGCGATTGCCGCGCCGACATCGTCGCTTTCGGCTTCGATCACGGGAGCAACGGCGGCGATCGCGGAGTTGCCGCAGATCGCGTTTCCGCAGGCCAACAAGGTCGCCATTTTCGCGGGCAGGCCGAGCACCCGCGCGAGCGCAAAGCTTCCTGCAATGGATAGGACGACGATTGCCGCGATGCCGCCGACCAGCGGCAATCCCGCTTGCCGCACGGCATTGAAGTTGATCATCGCGCCCATCAGCGCCACCGCCGCCTCGAGGACAGTCTTGGAGGCGTAGCGGATGCCGGCCTCGAAGCGCGCCGACGGCTGGAAGACGGTACGGATCAGGGTACCCAAGAGGATGGCGATGACGAGCGCTTCTAGCCACGCGCGACCGGTCAGTGTGCTCTCGGCGCGCTCGCCCGCCATCGCGAGCGCCGCGACGACCGCGCAGAGCAGCAGTCCGGGAACCGGAGCGAGCCATGCGGTCAGAAAAGGGCATAGGGGGCGAGGCATTTTCATGCCGGCCAACATGAGAGGCTGGCAAAGATAAAGCCAATCGATCATAATAGTTATAACGATAAAGGAAATCGATTGAATGACGCTCGAGCAGCTACGGGCCTTCCTGAGGGTCGCCGAGCTTTTGAACATGACGCGGGCGGCCGAGGAGCTGCACCTCACCCAGCCGGCCGTCAGCGCGGCAATTGCTGCGCTCGAGGGGCGCCACGGTACGCGCTTATTCGACCGCGTGGGCAAGCGGCTCGAGCTGACCGAGGCCGGACGGATTTTTCTGCCGGAGGCGCTGGCAGTCGTCGCGCGCAGCGAGGCCGCGCAGCGGGTGCTCGAGGACCTCAATGAGCTGATGCGCGGTGAGGTCCGGGTGTTTGCGAGCCAGACGGTTGCGAACTACTGGCTGCCCTCGCGTCTGGCCCGGTTCGCCGCCGCCCATCCGCAGATCGAGCTGTCGCTGCAGGTGGGCAATACCGCGCAAACGGCCGCTGCGGTTGCAGCAGGCGAGGCCGATCTCGGTTTCGTCGAGGGCGAAATCGATGTGCCCGTGCTCAAGGTGCGCAAGGTCGGTGGTGACCGGCTCGGCCTGTACGCTGGGCCCGATCATGCGCTGGCGGGCCGTCGCCTCAGAAAAGCGGAGATCGCCGGCGCCGAGTGGGTGTTGCGCGAAGAGGGATCGGGGACGCGCGCGCACTTCGTCGCAGCGCTTGCCCGCTATGGGCTCGCTGTCGATGACCTCCAGGTGAGGCTGGTGCTTCCCTCCAACGACGCGGTTCTGGAGGCGGTCGAGACGAGCGCGCTGTTGGCGGTCGTCTCCGACCTGGCGGCGCGCCCGCGCCTGAAAGCTGGCCTGATCTGCCGTCTCGATTACGATCTGCCGCCACGCAGCTTTCGGCTCGTCCGTCACGGCGAGCGCCAGCTCGGACGCGCTGCGGGAGCGTTCTCGGCGGGCCTCCAGGAAGCTTAACGAGGCGGCAGATCGGGAAAGAATTCCCGAGGTTGATCAATTTACCGCCAGGACAGCGTCGTCCTGATTGCCATTTGATCTTGCAGATTTGCCAGATTTGCCCGACGCTGAACAGCAATCGGCAGGTTCTCCGTGCCGCAAATGCAGGTTGGGCCTCAGGACCTGTCGGGCCTCGGCGGCAGATGTGCCGCCGCAATAAGGAGGTGCGACATGACCGATCGCTTTGCTCCAGTGCGCCGGCTTGTGGGTCCCGGCCGTTTGCGCGGGCATTTCTGGTTCGCGGCCGCTGCTGCGGGACTTCTGCTGATGCCATCGGCCAATGCCGATCCCAGTATCGAGCGCGTCAGGGGCTTTTTCTGCAACGCGAAAGACGATTCCGTTGCGTTCCTCTTGGCGCAGGCCAAGGGCGAGAACGAGGAGATGGCGGCCTACGCCGTCAACAAGCGCATCGCCAAGTTCTCCTGCGCCTACTACTTGCCGGCCAACGCCGTCCATACCGGCGAGCAGACGGTGATGGAGGACGGGCTCGTCTTTAAGCTGCAGAAGTATCTGTTCCTGCCGGAGAAGGTCGAGCGTTGGAGCGGATCGGTGTTCGGCTCGCTGCAGACCGAAGCCCCGCACCAGGCGGACATCTAGTCGAGGCTGGTCCGATGCGATGCGGTCCCGCGGGCGCTTCACGCGTCGTGAGGGGCCGCTTCGATGTCGGCGAGCGGCCAGCTTTCTTCCAGGTAGCGGCGGAACCAGTACGTAAAGCGATCGGGTTCGCAGCCGACCCTGCGGCGCACCTCGGCGACGGGAAGCCAGCACCAGTCCTCGGCTTCTGAGGGATCGGGATCGATCACGCCGTCATGGTGGCCCATGAACAGGTAGACCAGCTCGTGCTCGATCAAACCGTTGCCGACTTCGGCGCGGTAGATGAGGCTTCCGAGCGGCGTGAGCTCACTGCTGAAGCCCATTTCCTCCTTCAGACGGCGTCCGGCTGCTGCGTGCGTCGCCTCGCTGGGGCGCGGGTGGCCGCAGCAGGTGTTCGTCCATAGGCCGCCGGAGTGGTACTTGGCCGGATGGCGCTTCTGCAAAAGCAGGTTGCCGGAGCCGTCGTGGATCAACACCGAGAAGGCGCGGTGCAACACGCCGCGCTCATGCGCATCGAGCTTGCCCGCCGTCCCCAGGGGACGATCGGCCTCGTCGATGAGAATGACCTCCTCGGTCGCGTCGTCCACGGCCTCACCCATTCGTTTATCGTTGGCTGGTCTCGCCGAATACATGGGCAAGCATCAGCTCTTTGACCATAGCAGCCTCGATCGGGCCATCGGGAATGAGGTCGGGCTCGGACGAAATCAGCACTGGGCCGCGCTCCGGCGGCGTGTCGGCGCGACCGTGCGAGCCACGCACGAGGCCGGCGTCGAGGGGGATCACGTCCATCAGCGTGCGCTGGCCCAGGGCCTTCTTGAGAAGTCGCCAGCCGATGGCGAGCTTTGGGAAGCGGATCGCAGGGTCGAGAAACAGCTCGACGGGATCGTAGCCCGGCTTGCGGTGGATCTCGACGCAGCGGGCAAAGTCCGGGGCGCGGTCGTCGTCGAGCCAATAGTAATAAGTGAACCAGGCGTCCGGCTTGGCGACGGCGATGAGCTCGCCGGAGCGTGGATGGTCGAGGCCGTTCGAGCGCTTTTCTTCCTCACCCCAGACCGCATCCACGCCGTCGAGATCTTCGACGATCGCGCGCACGCGCGGTATGTCGGCGGCGTCGGCGACGTAGACGTGAGCGAGCTGGTGATCGGCAAGTGCGAAAGCGCGGCACTGCGGAGGATCGAGCAGCTCGCCGCCTTCCTCGACGCGCACCGACAGCAGCCCTGCTTCGCGCAAGGCGCGATTGATGTGCACGGGTTTCGATACGGGAACGATGCCGTATTCGGACAGAATGATGATGCGTCGGCCTGAAGCTCGTGCGAAATCGATCAGCGAGCCGGCAATGGCATCGATCTCGGCGAGGTCCTGCGCGATGCCCGGATGATCGGGGCCTAGCCGCTGCAGGCCGTAGTCGAGATGCGGCAGGTAGACGAGCGTCAGCGTGGGATTGCGCGTTGCCATCACGTGCAGGGCGGCATCGGCGATCCACTTCGAAGAGGCGATCGACGTCGCCGGTCCCCAGAAGTGAAAGAGCGGGAACGTACCGAGCTTTTCGGTGAGTTCGTCGCGCAAGTCCGGCGGCTGCGAATAGCAGTCGGGGATCTTGCGTCCGTCGGCTTTGTAGATCGGGCGCGGCGTCACGGCGATGTCGGCGGAGGACGCCATCGCGTACCACCAGAAGAGATTGGCGCAGGTGAAGCGCTCATCGCGCTTCTTGCCGGCATCCCAAACCCGCTCGCCCGAAAGCAGCTTGTTCGACTGGCGCCAGAGCCAGATTTCGGACAGATCGCGGAACAGCCAGCCGTTGCCGACCGCCCCGTGGCCGCTCGGCGCTTCGCCTGTGACGAAGCTTGCCTGCACGGTGCAGGTGACGGCCGGCGTGACCGTTTGCAGGGGGCGCATGACCCCGTCATGAACGAATTGCGCCAGGCGCGGGGTGCGCGGCCCGATCAACTCCGGCGTCAGCCCGACGATGTTGAGGACGACAACGGGATGCATCAATCCATTCCGGGCAGTCGTTGCGGGCCCGCGCGGCTCGCCGGCGAAGTGTGGCCTACTTCTTCAGCGTGTGGATGTAGGCAATGATCTTCAGGATCTGGTCCTGGGTCACGCCGCGCTTGGAGAACGGACGCATGGCGCCGGCCGCACCCGAATGGATGATCTCGAACTTGCCGACATCGGTGTTGGCGCGGTCGTTGACGACGACGTCGTCGATGAGGCTCGGCCCCATGCCGCCGGTGGCGTCGGGCTTGTGGCAGACCTGACAGTTGTCGGTGTAGAGGGCCTTACCCTCGGCGATGGCGCCGGCGTTGCCGACGTAGGGATCCTCTCCGGTCTCGTAGAACTTCTTCACCTCGTCGGTGATCGTCTCGCCTTTGATGGGGCTCAGGTCGAGCGGGGAATCGTCGAGAGCGCTGCGAAACTCGATGGCCGAGGCCGGGGCAGCGAGGAGGACCGCAAGCGCGGCGATTGTCGGCAGCAAGCCGCAGCGGCGTCCTTGACGCGACTTGATCACGGGCATGTCCTTTTGTCTGAGTTGGGCTCTGGAGCAGAGCAGGGGCCCTTCGCCCGCAGGCGGAAGGCCCCTGTTCCTAGGCGTGGCAAGGCGCCTAACCAATTACTTCTTCATCTTCGCGACTTCGGCGCCGTCCGGCACCTTGTCAGCCGCGACGACGCGCCAGAGCGAGCCCGGCGGGTTCGCAAGCGGACCCTTGTCGTCGGTGTAGAAGCAGTCGCAGTTGACGGCGAGAACGGTGCCGTCCTCGTCGTTGTTGCCGGACGTGAACTGCAGCGCAGTCTGGCCGAGCTCCTGCATCTGCCACTTCTTGCCGTCCCAGCCGGTGCCGAAGATACGGCCCGAGCACCAGTCGCCGGTCAGGAACACGCCCTTCATGCCGGCGTAGTTGGCAACGCCGAGGCCCATCACGGAGCAGCCCCAGCCGTCTTTGAGCTTCTCAGCGCCGGGATAAGGCTCCTGGTGCGGATACTCGGCGACGGGCAGCACGCCAACCTGCGGGCACTTGTCGTCAGGCCCGGTCATCGGATGGCAGTTGGTGCCCATGTTGAACTTCCAGCCGTAGTTCTCGCCACCCTTGCTGTCGGCCGGCTGCCAGTCGATCTCTTCGAGATGGTTCTGGCCGACGTCTGCGATGAACAGGCCGCCGTTCTTGCGGTCGAAGCGGAAGGAGTAGGGATTGCGAAGGCCGTAAGCCCAGATCTCGGGACGTGTGCCCATGTGGATCTTGGAGAAGCCCTCCTCGGTGATGCCGAAGAGCGCCATCATGCGATCCTGGTAGGCGTGAGCGAACGGATTGTCGTCGGGCACCTTGTAGCCGACGCCGTCGGGCGTGTTGACGTCGATGCGGAGCAGCTTGCCCCACAGGACGCTCTTGTTCTGGCCGGCGTCGAGCGGATCACCTTCCCAGCCAGCGTCACCCTTGCCGACGTAGAGATAGCCGTCGGGGCCGAACTCGATGCCGCCGCCGTAGTGGTTGTAATAGGGCTGCGGAATGATGGTGATGACCTTGGCCGATTTGTTGGCCTGATCGACGGTCACCTCATCCGGGCTGCCGGAATCGACGGTGTAGCGCGTGATCATGTGCGCGCCGTTGAACGGCAGGGAGGAGTAGCTGACGTAGAAGTAGCCGTTCTCCTTGAACTTCGGATCGAAGGCCACGGCCCACAGACCCTGCTCGACGAAACCGGTCTGGACTTCCGAGCCGAGCGGCGTGTTCTTGGTGAGGTCGAGGAACGGCTTCTCGAGGACCTTGCCGTCCTTGACGACCTTGATGCGGCCGACGCGCTCGACCACGAAGATGCGGCCTGAGCCATCGAAAGCGGAGGCAACGCCGACGGGGTCGTTGAAGCCGTCGGCGATCTTGACGAGGGCGATCTTGGGATCGCCGGGCAACTTGCCGCCTGGACGGGCGACTTCGTCTGCCTTTGTAGGAACGGTCTGGGCCACGCTGGGCGCGGCAAGCATGACGCTGGCCGCGGCCATGCCGATAGACGCGGCGCAAACTAACCGCATTCTCATTGAACGTCCTCCCGTATACGGTTGGGGCTGCTTCCCGCCGCTTGTTGTTTTTTGGCGGGAGCTCGCATTTATTCAGTTGGCCAAGTAATTTACTTAGCTTCCTTGCGAGAATTTGACGCTAGTCAAGCGAATGGCCGCACGCAACAAGCCCTGGCTAGAATTGCAGGCATTGCGAACTGTTTAGACAAAGACCACGCTAGGATTGCCATTTTTTCCTGGCTATTTTTGCCACTAACTCCCTTGCATTCCTCGTGGTGGCTTCGGATCCAAATTCCCTCAATGTTACCCGTTGCTTGCAGATGGCAAACCGCGCATGATCCGGCCCGTCGGCACGCGTTGCCGGTAGGAAATGATCCCGCCCAATGGAGAACAACTTCCATTGTTGGGAAGCGGGATTTCCCGGGAATGGCAATTCGAACAACGAACAAATAGCTATTCCGGACGGGAGCATAAAAGGGGAAACGTCGCGTGGGTTTGTCGATACGTGATGCGCTCGAGAAAATAGAAGCGCCGGGCGAAGATCGGGTTTTTGTTCAGCGTTTCTCGGTTCCTTTCGAATATCCCGTGTTTTTCGCGCGAGATGTTTTTGCGGAAGGAAATGGAGTTCTCAAAGAGGCGCTGTTCTGGGGCGAGGATCGGCGCGCTGCGCGCCTGGCGGTCTTCGTCGACGACGGCGTGGTGCGTGAGATGCCGGACCTGCCCCGCAGGATCGCAGCTTATGTGGATGCAGACGCCGATCTCGAGCTGGCGGGCGCCGTCGAGATCGTGGCGGGCGGCGAGCAGGCAAAGAACGATCCGCAAGTCGTCGAGGCCTTGCAGCGGCGGCTGGTGGCGCTGGGCATCGACCGGCATTCGTATGTTGTCGGCATCGGCGGTGGCGCCGTTCTCGACCTTCTGGGCTATGTCGCCTCGACGACGCACCGTGGTGTGCGGCACGTGCGCCTGCCGACCACCGTACTGTCTCAGAACGACTCCGGGATCGGCGTCAAGAACGGCGTCAATGCTTTCGGCGTGAAGAACATGCTCGGCGCGTTCGACCCGCCGGTGGCGGTCATCAACGATTCGGCCTTCATCGACGTCTTGCCGGGCCGGGACCGGCGTGCGGGAATGTCGGAAGCGGTCAAGGTGGCGCTGATCCGTGACAAGGCTTTCTTCGAGTGGATGGAGGAGAAGGCGGGGGCGCTGGCACTATTTGCCTCCGAGCCTCTCGATCGGTTGATCCGCCATTGCGCGCTTTTGCATATGCGCCAGATCGCCAATGGCGGCGATCCGTTCGAGCGCGGCAGTGGCCGTCCGTTGGATTTCGGGCATTGGGCGGCCCACAAGCTGGAGGCGCTGTCGCACTACGAGCTGCGCCACGGCGAGGCGGTCGCGATCGGCATAGCGCTGGACACCCGCTACTCGGTGCTTGCCGGGCTTCTGAAGGAGGGCGAGGACGAGCGCGTGCGGGCGCTGCTGGAACGGCTCGGATTTGCGCTCTGGCACGAGGCGTGTGAAGCGCGTGGACCGGACGGCGAACGTCGGCTGCTTCGAGGTCTGCAGGAGTTTCGCGAGCATCTGGGCGGCGAGCTGACCGTCACGCTGCTCAACGAGATCGGCACGGGCGTGGAGGTGCACGCCATGGATGCAGGTCTCATCGAGCAGGCGATCGAGTGGCTGCGCCCGCGGGAGGGCGCCTGATGCAACTCGATCTGCCCGGCGGGCCGCATCTGACCTACTGCACCAACATTCATGCCGGGGAGCGTTGGGAGGAGATCTCCGACGCGCTGCAAAGCCATGTGCTGGCGGTGAAGCGGCATGTCTCTCCTGCCGAGCCGATGGGAGTCGGCCTGCGGCTGTCGGGGCTGGCGTCGGAGCGGCTTGCCGAGCCGGAGCGGCTTGCGGAGCTGAAAGCCTTCCTCGCCGAGACCGGGCTCTACGTCTTCACCATCAACGCGTTCCCCTATGGGCCGTTTCACGGCACGAGGGTGAAGGAGGAGGTCTACGAGCCGGACTGGCGCACGCGCGAGCGGCTGAGCTTCACCAATCGCGTGGCCGATATTCTGGCCGAGCTGCTGCCCGACGGCGTCGTCGGCAGCATCAGCACGGTGCCCGGCGGCTACAAGGCACGCATCAAGACCGACGCCGATGTGGCGCGCATGGCCGAGGCCATGATCGAGCATGCGGCGCATCTCTATGAGATCGAGCGTGCGACCGGCAAAGAGATCGTGCTGGCGTTCGAGCCGGAGCCCTGCTGCTTCCTGGAGACGACGGACGAAGCGGTGGCGTTTTTCCGCGAGCATCTGTTTGCCGCCGACGCGGTCGATCGGTTCTCGGCGCAGACCGGCACCTCGCGGGCAGCCGCAGCCGCGGCCCTGCGCCGCCACCTCGGGCTGTGCTTCGACGTCTGCCACGCTGCCGTCGTGTACGAGGACGTGAGCGCGAGCCTCGATGCGATTGCCACGGCGGACATCCGCATTCCCAAGATCCAGCTCAGCTCCGCGCTCAGGCTGCCGGAGGTGACGGAGGCTGCGGAGGAGCTGCTCACGCGGTTCGACGACGGCGTCTATCTGCACCAGACCTACGAGGTCCGCGAGGGACGGCTGACCCGATACGCCGACCTGCCGGATGCGTTTGCAGCCCTGCGCCGCGGCGAGAGCGGCGGAGAGTGGCGCGTGCACTGTCACGTGCCTGTGTTCGAGCCCTCCTACGGGGCGCTGCAATCGACCCGTGACGTGCTGAGCGAGGTGCTGGGGCTTTGCCGCACGCAGGCGATCGCTCCGCATCTGGAGGTCGAGACCTACACCTGGGGCGTGCTGCCCGAGGATCTGAGAACCGACGACATCGATGGCGACATCGCCCGGGAGCTCACATGGGTTCGTACGCAACTCGGCGCGTGAGCGGCTGGCGCACGGCGCTGAAGCTCGGCCGCGTCTCCAACCTGCCGACGGTCTGGAGCAACGTCATTGCAGCAGCCGCGCTCGCCGGCGGCGCGCCGGTGCGCACGCTCGCCGTCGTCGCGGGTGCGATGTCGCTGCTCTATGTGGGCGGCATGTATCTGAACGACGCCTTCGATGCCGATCGCGATGCGCGCGAGCGGCCCGAGCGACCGATCCCCGCGGGCGAGATCTCCGCTGGTGCGGTGATGGGTGCGGGCTTTGCGCTGCTGGCCGCCGGCGTTGTGCTGCTGGCCGCGATCGATGCGCAGACGGGGATTGCGGGCCTCGCCCTGGCCGGCGCGATCGTCCTCTACGACTGGCATCACAAGGAGAACACGCTGAGCCCGTTCGTCATGGGGCTGTGTCGCGCACTTGTCTACGTGACGACGGGCGTGGCGGTGGCGGGCGCGGTGACTTGGGCTGTGCTGGTGCCGGGTCTTGCCATTCTCGCCTACGTGGCGGGGCTCACGTACGCGGCGCGGA
>Ga0209347_1001429_pt1 | contig 39034 bp, 54 predicted proteins | sample AutmiccommuBRH23_FD_187382 | JGI IMG/M metagenome (GOLD analysis project Ga0209347, IMG submission 187382) | Deep subsurface microbial communities from Mt. Terri, Switzerland - Autotrophic microbial communities BRH/23 (SPAdes) (version 2) | ecosystem: Environmental > Aquatic > Deep subsurface >... | reverse complement strand
TTCGTCCAGGTTGCGCTCGGCCAGGCTGCTGCGAGCGACGAACAGGCTGTCGATGCCGAACAGCGGCAGCGCCTGCAGATTCGCGGTCAGATCTTTCTGCTCGAGCGATGCGGCCTGCTGCGCCTTCGTAAGCTGGTATACGCCGTCATCGAGAAACAGCAGCCCTAGCGGCAGCTCGAAAGCGCCACCGGCCAAAACGATATCCAGTGCCTCACGCGCAGAGGGGCCGGCCCAGGGCGCATGACGGCTAATGATTAGCATGGAACGAGCCATCATTGGCCTCCGAAGCAGACGAGCCGATCGGCCTGCTGCGCGGCTTCATGCAACTGGCCCAGCCCCGACAGCTCCCAGCCAGCGGCAAGGTTCGCTGCCGGACGCTGGTAGCGCTGCGCTTCGCCGGCATCCAGTACGCCGCGACGCAGGCCGGCGGCGATGCAGACCACGCCGTCCAGCTGGTTGGCGCTGACGAAACGGCTCCATTCAGCCGCCACGTCCAGTTCGTCCTGTGCCGCCACGACGTTCGCCGAAGCGCTGTGCACGCCATCCTGATAGAAAAACAGCCGGACGATTTCATGCCCGCCGGCGAGGGTGGCTTCGGCGAAGCGCAGCGCGCGGCGTGCCGCGGGTGAATGGGGCGGGGCGAACAGGGCGATTACGAATTTCATCGGAGCACCATGGCAGAACAGCGGACATGATACGCCAGCTGCGGGCATGAAAAAGCCCGCCGAAGCGGGCTCGTTCAAGGCGATGCCGGATCAGTCGTCACCACCGAAGATGCCCAGCAGCTGCAGCAGGCTGATGAACAGGTTGTACAGCGAAACGAACAGGCCGATGGTGGCCATGATGTAGTTACGCTCGCCGCCGTGGATGATGGCGCTGGTCTGGAACAGGATGCAGGCCGAGGAGAACAGCACGAAACCTGCGCTGATCGCCAGTTGCAGCCCGGTGATCTGGAAGAAGAAGCCCGCCAGCATGGCGCCGATCAACACGAAGAAGCCCGCGGTGATGAAGCCACTGAGGAAGCTCATGTCCTTGCGGGTAATCAGCACGTAGGCCGACAGTCCGAAGAACACCAGGGCGGTCATCGACAACGCCGAGCTGATCAGCTCACCGCCATTGGCCAGACCCAGATACATGTTGAGGATCGGGCCGAGCGTGTAGCCCATGAAGCCGGTCAGAGCGAAGGTGGAAACCAGGCCCCATGCCGAGTTGCGCAGCTTGGCGGTGAGGAAGAACAGGCCATAGAAGCCGATCAGCACCACGAAGATGTTCGGGTAGGCCGCGTTGGCCTGCATGGCCATATAGGCAACCAGGCCGCTGAACGCGAGCGTCATGGCCAGTAGCCCGTAGGTGTTGCGCAGGACCTTGCTGACCTCACGCTGTTCGACCTGCGTGTGGCTAAGCGCGTATTCGTGTTCGTGCATGGCGACACTCCTTGGATGAATTCAAGCCTGAGACGATTTGTCCCGGATCATAACAGAGGCAAGTTGGATGCCTAGCATCAGTGTTTGACAGTGTATTTCTATCCGGTACTATTGCGCCCGCTTTATCCGGAAGTGTGGCCGAGTGGTTGAAGGCAGCGGTCTTGAAAACCGCCGAAGGGGAGACCCTTCCCAGAGTTCGAATCTCTGCGCTTCCGCCATCTGCAATCCTGAAGGCCCCGATTACGGGGCCTTCAGCGTTTCTGCGGTATGGAAAAGCGGGTGTGAGTGTTCCCATATTGTTCCCATCACGATCATGCGAGCGGCACGGAAAGCAGCCCGCCCAGGCACAGCGCCGCGTTTTATCTTGACCCATCGAAAATGGGTAATTTTGGTAATCGATCCTCTGGAACGGACGAAAAGCCTTAAGAATCATAGCATTACAGAGTTTTGTTAAAGGTAATAATAGGGTAATAAACAGGTAATCGAATTACCTAAAACACTGGTCAGCAGGCCGAAAGCTAGAGGCCTTTAAAATCAGGCACTTGCAAAAAAATTACCTTTTGCCTTACCTCAAATTACCTTTCAAGGTAATTGCTCCAGCCCAGTAAATACGCAGCCTCCAGCCGTTTCTAAACCACACCTTACCGAAATTACCCATTTCCGAATTCGGCTCTGAAATTGGGGCGCCGTAGGGCTTTGCTATGGGACGTACCTTCGCAGGGATCCGCAGGTATTCCTTTCGGCGCGATCATGCCGCCAGCGCAAGCGCTGGGCCGTTCGCGGCAGGGTGCAGGGGTGCAGTGGAAGCGACCTATTTAGCCCGCAGGTGTGGTGGGGGGACAACGGCGCGCGCCGGGTACGATATGATTCTGTGGGGACTGGGAGAGGAGTCGGAGCGAGATGGAGTCTGAATTGGGGGCAGTAGTCGGAGCGGTCGCGACAATCCTAGTCGGTGTATCTGCAGCAATCGGAGCTATAGCTACTGGATGGCTAACGCGGCGTAGCGAGAAAAAGGCGATACAGGCGGCAATACTTGCGGAGGTGTCAGCTCTGGCCATGCTTGTTAAAAGCAGGCGGTATCGAGAAGATCTGCAAAAGGCAGCGGATCATGTCCGAAAGACAAAAGCAGTTTGGGGTATGAAAGTACCGGTGCCTGAGCACTATTGCCGAATTTATGCAGCTAATGTGACGTCCATCGGGCTGTTGCCAGCCGACCAAGCAGGCAAAGTTGTCCGGTTCTATCAATTGATCGACAGCGTGGTCCAGGATGTTTCGCCGGGCGGTGCGCTAGCCACCGGAACGAATATCCCTGAATCTTTCCTTGAAGCGAGGCAGCTGTTAGATGAGGCTCTTGGGATTGCCGATTCGTTGAAGTAATAGCCGCAGCCTTGCTTGTCACCGGTATCTACCGGACGAAACGTGAAGTGGTTGTCATATCCATCACCGGCGAATGCAGATCGGGCTGCTAAAATCTCCGCTCAGACAAAAGGAATTGTCAGATGATGCGGATAAGACAGCCCGAGGCTTTGGCGCTCGTGCAGGAACACTTCAGGCCGTTGCTGTTCACGGCCGCAATGGACTCACCCCAGACCATCCAGGCCATGCTGCTTGATGAGGTCAACGGGGAGTCGCTGGTACTGACCGGCCTCCCTTGTGGCGTATCGCTCACGCGCGGCGAGCTGGCCGGGCTGATCAGCGTGATCGAACTCGATATCGCCACGCTCAGGCCTGCTTTGCTGAATCGGTTGAGGCAGCGAGAGACGGCCGACCAAGGCACGCGAACCGCTTGAAGAAAAGCCGCCTCATGGGCGGCTTTGTTCTATCTGAAGGCTCAGCCCTTCGCCGGCAACTCAAACTCCCGAAACCGCACTACCTCCTCCCCAACCCACTCATTCACCTGAGCCAGCCTTGCCTGGATCGGCTCCAGTTCGTTGACCGCCCACACCTCAGCGGCCTCGCGCAGTGAGCCGAAGCCCCCCGCGTTCTGCGGCACGATGCCCATCAGTTGGGGCGGAATCCGCAGCGCGGCCAGCAGATCATCGCGGCTGATGTTCTTGATCGAGCCGAATTCATCCTTCGCCGCTACCTCGCTCACCGGCAGCAGCTGGATGCCGTCCTTCTTGCCGCCCGGCGCATACATGAACAGGTTGCGGAAGTTGCCCGGCCCCTTGGCCGACTTCAGCGCGGTGCGCAGGGCGTCGACGTCTTCTTCCTTCTGCGCTGCGTCGGTCATGTACATGATGAAGCCGGCGTGCGAGCCGTTCTGGTAGTAGCGCCGGCGGAAGAGGGTGGCCGACTCATTGAGCAGCGCCGACTGCAGCGCCGACAGCCACTCCGGCAGCCCGTACACCTCCTGATTGATATCCGCCTCGCGCAGATGGCAGATCGTCCCGGCCTTGAATTCATGCTCGTCGCGCCATCCGCGCACCTGGTAGTAGGTTTCCAAGTCGGCACCGCGGCGCATGTACTTCGCCAGCGTCGGCTGCAGGCTCAGCGGCTGGCCGAGCATGTTCTGCCGCCGCTCCAGGTACGCATTGCCACACCACAACCAGTCCAGGGCGAACTGGCCGAACGCCTGCCGGCTCAGCAGGCGATGCGGGATAAAGGTGCGCTCCAACATGTTGCGCTTGAAGTTGAGCCCGCTCTGCAGGAACACGCTCGCCCTGGTCGACTTCGCCAGCCCATCCAGCGACAGCGGCGGCTCGTACCAGCGGCCATTCAGCCAGCATTCCAGATAGTCGAGCAGCTCGCGGCCATCGAGCACCGGCATCGGGTCGCCGAACGTGAAGGCCTCGATACCTGGGGCGGGTGCGGCGGCAATGTCAGTGGTCATCAGTAGATCTCCATAAAGCTGGTGTTCTGGGCGGTCATGCCCTCGAGCGGCTCGTTGTGCAGGGCATGGAACAGCGCCCAGGCCAGATCGGCGTGGCCGGTTTCATCGGTGCGGCCGGCGGTGTAGGTCATCTGCCGGCCGCTGGCCGTGGTGGTTTTGCGGATCGCCATCAGCGAGGAGGCAAGGTCCGTCCAGCCGGCATCGAACTCGAGCCGGCCCTTGTGAATCACGTCGTAGGCTTTCAGCACCAGGCGCGTCTTCACCTCCGGTGAGTAGCTGAAGGTGGTCAGGTTCGGGAAGAACTGCTTCACCAGCTGCGCCACGCCTGAGCCCATGCCCGTCATGTCGATACCGATGTAGGTCACCCAATAGCGCAGCGTCACCCGGCGGATAGCCTCGGCCTGGGCGGCGAAGTCCATCCCGCGGAACTGGTGGCGCTCGAGCACGCGGAACTTCCCGCCCGCGACCAGCGGCGGCGCCACCACTACCAGGCCGGCGCTGTCGCCGGTTTCGGCGGGGTCATAGCCCACCCAAACCTGCCGGTCACCAAACGGCCGATCGGCGAACGGCTTGTAGTCCTCGTTCCACTCGATCCAGCTGTCCACCATGCACGGCTGCAGCACCGCCAGCGGGAAGATCGAGGCGCCATCGTCGACGAACTGGCACATCAGCAGGTTCGCGTAGGCCTCGGCGCTGTACTCCAGGCGCAGCTCCTCGATGTCGAACAGATCGCAGCCGCGCTGCTCCGCGTCCAGGATGGTGACGATCTGCCGCCAGATCCGGTCCTCGCACAGTCGGCCCTGCTGTAGCGAGTCGTGCGAGACGTCGATGCTGATCCGCTGCGCCGCCGGCTTGCCCTTGTTGAAGCGCTCACCCGTCCAGAACGAATAGGCCTCATGCGCCATCGAGGAGGGCGTCGAGAAGTAGGTGCGGCGGTATTGCTTCTGCATCGCCATGCCGCTGGCGACCTTGTTCAGCTCGTTGAACTTGAACGTCCAGAAGAATTCGTCGAAGTAGAAATTGCCGTGGTAGCCCTGCGCCGTGCGCGCGTTCGTGCCGAGGAAGTGCAGCTCCGCACCGTTGCTCAGAATGATCGGGTCGCCGGTCAGCTCCACCTGGCACACCTCGCGGGCGAACGCCTGGATGTAAGCCTTGAAGATGTGCGCCTGATTCTTCGATGCAGACAGGAAGATCTGATTGCGCCCCGTCACCAGCGCATCGAGCAGCGCCTCCCGGGCGAAGTAAAACGTCGCGCCGATCTGCCGGCTCTTGAGAATCGCCCGGGTACGTTGGTTGCCTGCCCGGTACCAGTCCAGCTGATAGCCGAAGCACCCATCGCGGAACGCCTCCTCGAGCTGCTCGACGTGCTCCTCGGCGAACTCGTTGCGCTTCGGCGCCTTCTTCGGCCCGGCGTTGCGCTTGTCCAGGTTCGGGTTGAGCTCCGCCTCAGTGCCACCGCTCTTGAATCGCTCGATTCGTGCCTGCCGCTCCAGCTGGCGGTGCAGCAGGTCAATTTCCTTGAAATCGCCGCCGGTCTTGCCGTCCTTCAGGATCAGCTGCACCAAGCGGGCCTCCAGCGCGCCGCCGATGCGCTCGACGTTGTCCGCCCGGTCCCACTCGTCCCGGGTCTTCCAGCTGTGGACGGTCTTTTCCTTCTCGCCCAGGTAGTCGGCGATATCCGTGATGCGCCAACCCGTCCAGTACAAAAACTTGGCCTGGCGGCGGTTGTCGCGTTGAGCGGGGAGTTCGGCGGGTGCATTCATGGCGCCGATGCTGCCGCTCACGCGCGCGAGCCGTTACTCCGGCGCCCTGTATGTCCAGCCAGTACAGGGTGCGCGAATTGCCCGCAGTGCGCGGGCTGCCGACCATGCCCTCACAGCAACTGCACCCAGCAGCTACCGACTGAGGACAGACCGCATGGCCGGCACCACCACCCCCGCCAAGAAATTCCGCTCCAAGTGGACCCGCATCGCCGTCGAAGGCGCGACCACCGATGGCCGCACCATCGAGCGCAGCTGGATCGAAGACATCGCAGCCCAATACAACCCGGCCACCTACGGCGCCCGCATCAACTGCGAGCACATCAAAGGCATCGCCCCGGACACCCCGTTTGGCGCCTACGGCGACGTGCTCGCGGTCAAGGCCGAAGAGGTCGAACTCAACGGCGAGAAGAAGCTCGCGCTGTATGCACAGATCGAACCCAACGACGCGCTGCTGGCCCTGAACAAGAAGCGCCAGAAGGTCTACACCTCCATCGAGGTGCAGCCCAAGTTCGCCGACACCGGCAAGGCCTACCTCATCGGCCTGGCCATCACCGACAGCCCCGCCAGCCTGGGCACCGAAGCGCTCGAATTCAGCGCAAAGCACGGCACCCTGGCCAATCGCAAACAGCATCCGGACAACCTGTTCACCGCGGCCGAGGAAGTCGAGCTGCAGTTCGAGGAGGTCACCGACCAGCCCGGCGCCTTCAAGGACTTGGCCGCCCGCGTCAAGGCCCTGTTCACCAAGGGCAAGGAAACCGAGGGCCAGTTCAGCGAGCTGGGCGAGGCCGTGACCTCCCTGGTCGATTTCGCCGAAAAGCAACAGGCCAGCCTCGAAGCGTTCCGCACCGAGTCCACCGCGCTGGGCGAGAAGGTCACCAAGCTCGAGGAAACCGTGGCGGATCTGACCACCAAGCTCGGCCAGACCCAGGACCACAACCAGCAGCAGCGCCCGCCGGTTCCCGGCAACAGCCAGCAAGTCCTCACCCAATACTGACCGACGCCGGAGCACCCCATGCGTAACGAAACCCGCAAACTGTTCAACGGCTACCTGCAGCAGGTGGCCAAGCTCAACGGCGTGGACAACGCCACCGAGAAATTCAACGTCACCCCGACCGTGCAGCAGAAGCTGGAAACCGCCATCCAGGAAGCCAGCGGTCTGCTAAAAAGCATCAACATCATCGGCGTTGAGCAGCAAGAGGGTGAATCCCTGTTGTTGGGCGTCAACGGCCCGATTGCCAGCCGCACCAACACCGCAGGCGGCAACCGTCGCAACCCGGCCGACCGCAGCGCGCTGACCAAAGACAGCTATGCCTGCAAACAGACCAACTTCGACAGCGCGTTCCCCTACGCACTCATCGACGCCTGGGCCAAGTTCCCGGACTTCCAGGTGCGCCTGTCCAGCTCCATCACCGAGCGCCAGGCACTGGATCGCATCATGATCGGTTTCAACGGCACCAGTGCCGCTGCCGTGTCGGACCTTGCCACTAACCAGCTGCTGCAGGACGTCAACATCGGCTGGCTGCAGAAGATCCGCACCGGCGCGGCCGACCGCGTGCTCGACGAAGTCGTCGACGCTTCCGGCAAGGTGACCGTGGGCGCCACTGGCGACTACAAGACCCTCGACGGCGTGGTGTTCGACGCCGTGCAGATGCTCGACCCATGGCACCGCAGCCACCCCAACCTGGTGGTCATGGTTTCCCGCGACCTGCTGCACGACAAGCTTCTCGCCGCAGTCGAGAAGGGCGCAGCTTCCAACCAGGAAGAGAACGCTGCCGACCAGATCGTCACCAAGGCCCGCCTCGGTGGCCTGCCGATCGTCGACGCGCCGTTCTTCCCGGCCGGTACCGTGCTGGTCACCACCCTGAGCAACCTCTCCATCTACTTCCAGGAAGGCGCACGCCGCCGCCATGTGAAGGACGAGCCGGAGTACGACCGCATCGCTGACTACCAGTCGAGCAACGATGCCTACGTGATCGAGGACTTCGGTCTGGTCGCCCTGGTCGAAAACATCGAGGCGGTGTAACCCATGCTCAGCCCAGCCCAACGCAACCAGCTACGCAAACGCGCAGCCCTGCAGGCAGCTGAGGTAGCCCCGGCCATGTCCATGGCCGGCGCCACCGCCTACGAACAGCAGCTGCTGCAACTCAACCAGGACCGGCTGCGCCTCAAGCAGGTGCAGTCGGAGCAGGGCAAGGCTGAGCTCAAGCGTTTGCTCATCCCGGCCTATCAGCCCTACATCGAAGGCGTGCTGGCCGCCGGTAAAGGCGCCCAGGACGATGTGCTCACCACGCTTATGGTCTGGTCCATCGACGCGGGCGACTTCGCCGGCGCACTGGCCATCGGTCGTTACGTGCTCGAGCACAGCCTCAAGATGCCCGACCGCTTCGCGCGTACCACCGGATGCCTGCTGGCGGAGGAGGTGGCCAACGCTGCCCTCAAGCAGCAGAAAGCCGGCGCACCGTTTGACCGTTTCGTCCTGTCGCTCGCCGCAGACATCACCGCCGAGCACGACATGCCGGACGAAGCACGCGCCAAGCTGCACCTCGCCCTGGGCAAGGCCTATCTGGCCGAGCTGGACGAAGCGGCGCCAAACGCTGAAGGCATGGAGGAAGCACGCGCCCACCTGGCCCGTGCCATCGACCTGCACAGCAACTGCGGTGGCAAAAAGGATCTGGAGCGCGTCGAGCGCCTCCTCAAGAAACACGCGGAAAGCAAGCCAACCGAACCCGGTACCGGCGAGCCCACCGAGCCCGACCAGCCGACGTCCGAGCAAGACGAAAGCCAGCCGAGCGAAGAGGGCGCACCGAGCACCGTACCCGGGACCGGCGAACCACCCGCTAACTGAGCGTCCCCCACGCACTCGGCGGCTCGGGGCTGATCGACAGGCTTTCTCCTTGGCCTTGTCGTGAAGCCCCGACCACCGCCGAACTAGGGCAAGAATTCATGAGCGCATTCATCGCAGCAGGCGGCAGCACTGCGCCGTACCCCATTAGCAACGATGGCTGGTTTCCAGACATCGATGGCCAGCACCTGCGCGAGTCCCTGCGCCTGGACGGCAGCATTACCGATGCCCGTCTCGAAACCGCAGCCGTCAACGCGGTGATTGAGATCAACCGAGAACTGAAATCCTGGAAGGTCCAGCAGCTCGCTGCCGGCAACGCCAGCCTGGCCGATGTGCCGGCTGACTCCATCCAGGGCGAAAGCCAGCTGCTGCACCTCTACCGCCGCGCCATCTACTGCAGCGCAGGCGCCGAGCTGGCCGAGCGTATGCGCGATTACAGCGCCACCGGTGACGGTGCAGAGCGTGCCGAGGCCCTGACCCCGACCGCCGACGAATACCGCCGCGACGCCCGCTGGGCGATGCGCAGCATCCTCGGCCGTGTGCACACCACCGTGGAGCTGATCTGATGGAAACGATCGACTGGAACGAGATCAGCCGCCGCGGACTGCTTGAGCGAATCAACCGCGAAATCATGCACCCGCTCGGGTTGGCCGTTTGCCGAGTCGTTGAAACTGGCGTCTCGCCTGGCGCGCTGGTCTCCGAGGATGGCCCATTCGTGTATCCCGACGAAGGCACCGCTGAGGCGGCCGACTGATGGCCAGCCTGCGCGCCCAGCAGGGCGACACCGTCGACGCCATCTGCTGGCGGCACTACGGGCGCACCGCCGGCGTGGTCGAGCAGGTTCTCGATGCCAACCCCGGCTTGGCCGACCTCGGCCCGGTCATCCCACACGGCACGCAGGTTTTGCTGCCCGAACAGGCCGTGCGCGCCGAACAACGCCAAATGGTGAACCTATGGGACTGATCTACCTCGCCCTCTACAAGGGCCGCGGCACGCTGTTCAACCGCCTGATCCGTCTCTGGACGCGCTCCAAGTACAGCCACTGCGAGCTGGTCCTGCCCGATGGCCGCTGGCTTTCGGCCTCGGCCATGGACGGCGGCGTGCGCGCCAAGCGCATCGTGCTCGACCTCGAGCATTGGGACTTGATCCCGGTGCCATGGGCTGACGCTCGCCAGATCCTGCATCTGTTCGAGAAGCACCAAGGCAAAGGCTACGACTGGCTCGGCCTGTTCGGCAGCCAGCTGCTGCCCCTGACCATCGACAACCGCCGCCGCATGTTCTGCAGCGAGTTCTGTGCCGCCGCCCTGGGCTTCCCCCTCGCGCAGCGCTACAGCCCCGCGCTGCTGGGGGAAGTCGTGCAGCGCGTTCACGCCATCACAACCACAGGGCCACAGGATGAAGCACATGCCTGACAGACCGGAAACCTACGCGTGGCTTGCGGCCTGGCTCGAAGCCAACTTCCCGGCCGTCTATGCCGGCGCCCTGGCGCTGCTCATTGCCGCGTGGCGGATCATCTACAGCGGCGGCAAGCTGCGGCAGCTGCTGCTCGAAGCCCCTCTTTGCGGGCTGCTCGGCATCGGCGTGTCTTACGGCCCCGCGCTAATCGGCGCCCCGCAAGAGGCGGGCGTGTTCCTCGCCTGCATGGTCGGCCTGTTCGGCGTCGAAGCCAGCCGCGCCGCTGCGGCGAAAGTCATCACCAAGAAGGCCGAAGAGCTATGAGCGAACTCCTGACCATCGGCTCGCGCGGCCTCGCCGTGCGCAACCTACAGGCCGCACTCAAGCTGGCCGGCTTCGCTGTCGAGGTCGACGGCGACTTCGGCGAGCAGACCGAGCGCGCCGTCGCCGCCTTCCAGCGCCGCGCCGGCCTGGTGGACGATGGCGTAGCCGGGCCGAAAACCCTGGCCGCGCTCGCCGGCCGCGACACCTCCAAGCTGCTCAAGCGGCAGGATCTGCAGCAGGCCGCCGACCGCCTCGGCGTGCCGCTGGCCAGTGTCATGGCCGTCAACCAGGTGGAAAGCAGGGGAGAGGGCTTCGCCGCTAACGGCCGCCCGGTGATCCTGTTCGAGCGGCACGTGATGTTCGAGCGCCTGCAGGCCAATGGCTTGAGCGAGGCCGAGGCCGATGCACTCGCCGCCAAGCATCCCGCCCTGGTCAACCGCAAGGCCGGCGGCTACATCGGTGGCACAGCCGAGCATCAACGCCTCGCCCAGGCCCAGCAGCTCCACGCCACCGCTGCGCTGGAGTCCGCCAGCTGGGGCCTGTTCCAGATCATGGGCTACCACTGGCAGCGCCTCGGCTACTTCGACGCGCAGCACTTCGCCGACACCATGGCGCTCAGCGAGGCCGCCCAGCTCGACGCCTTCGTTTCATTCATCGAAACCGACACCGCGCTGCACAAGGCGCTCAAGGGCCGGAAGTGGGCCGAGTTCGCCAAGCGCTACAACGGCCCGGCCTACGCCAAGAACCTCTATGACGTGAAGCTCGCCCGGGCCTACGCCCAGTTCGCCGCAGAGCACGCCCAGGAGCAGGCAGCATGACCAGCTGGAAAGCTTGGCTTGGCGTAGCGGGGCTGGTCGTTGCCCTGCTGGTGGCCTTGAACATCCAGGCTCAGTGGATCGACGCGGCAAACGCCCGCGCCGATCTCGCCGCAGATCGCCTGCAAACCGCCCAGCAACGCAACGCCAACCAGGCCGCCACCATCACCCGCCTCACCGGCGAAGTGGCAGCGCAGCGCCTCGAACAGCTTGCCCTGCAGCAAACGCTCAGCGACCTGCGCCAGGGCCATGCCACCGACCAGCTCAAGAAGAAGGAACGCCGCCGTGAAGACCCAACCCATGCGACTTGGGCTGCTCAGCCTCTGCCTGATGCTGCTCGCCGCCTGCACCAACGCCCCGCCATCACCGGAGCCGCAGGTTACCGTCAGTGGCTGTCCGGTCGTGACGCGCTGCACGCTGGAGCCGGCAGCGCCGGCCAGTAACGGTGAACTGAGCGACGACAGCGACTACCTCATGGCCGCCTGGGGCGAATGCGCCGCCAAGGTCGACCTGGTGGTGGACCACAACGCGCGCAGCACCCAGCCATGAACAAGCCCGAATCCCTGCGCGCCCACTTGCTGGCCGCCATCCCCGAGCTCAAGCGCAACCCCGACCGCCTGCTGGTGTTCATCGACAACGGCAGCATGCGCAGCACCGCGGCGCCGGGCCTGTCGTTCGAATACAGCTACACGCTCAACCTCATCCTCACCGATTTCGCCGGCCATCCGGATGCCGTCGCCATCCCGTTGTTCGCCTGGGTGCTGGTCAACCAGCGCGAGCTGATGGAGAACCAGGAGCGGGGCAGGGACGCCATCAAGTTCGAGGCCGATATCCTCGACAACAGCAAGGTGGACCTGTCCATCACCCTGCCGCTCACCGAGCGCGTAATCGTCAAGCGCATGGATGACGGCACCTTGCAGGTTGACCATCCGCCAGAGCCACAGCTCGACGAGTTCTTCCCGGCTGGGCCGTGGCAATTGTTCGGCAACGGCGAACTGCTCGCCGAGTGGGACAGCCTTCAAGGCACGGGCACCGACATCGCCAGCCCGCACCCAGGCCGCACAAATGGCTGACGATCTGCGTGCCCTTGAGGACTGGGCCGGCGCGCTGCTGAACCAGCTGCAGCCGGCCGAGCGCCGCAAAACCACCCAGGCCATCGCCCGCGAACTGCGCCGCAGCCAGCAGCAGCGCATCGCCGCACAGCGCAACCCGGACGGCACCCCCTATGCGCCGCGCAAGCCACGGCAGCAGCTGCGCGCCAAGGCAGGGCGCATCAAACAGCGCAAGATGTTCGCCAAGCTGCGCACAGCCCGCTACCTGCGCCTGCAGAGCGATGCCAGCTCGATCGCCATCGGCTTCGCCGGACGCCTGTCGCGCATCGCCCGCATTCATCAGTACGGCCAGCGCGATCGCCCAGCCCCCGGCGCGCCGGATGTGCAGTACGCCCGCCGCGAGCTGCTCGGCTTCACCGATGCGGATCTCGAGCTGATCCGCGACCGCCTGCTCGGGCACTTAGTGCGCTAAGCCTGTAACGCCAGCCGCTTCACAGCCCCGCGAATGCGCCCCGCGCGCGCGAACGCCAGCATGGGGCCATGAATATCACCGACCTCCTGCGCCGCCTCGAAAACCTGATCCGCCTCGGCACCATCGCCGCAGTGGACCATCAGGCCGGACGCTGCACCGTCAGCACTGGCGGGCTGCTCGTCCCGAATCTGCCCTGGCTCGCCCAGCGCGCCGGCACGACGCTGGATTGGGATCCGCCCACGGTCGGCGAGCAGTGCATTCTCTTTAGCCCCAGCGGCGAACCGGCCCTGGGCGTTGCCCTGGTCGGGCTTTACTCACAGCAACGTCCGGCACCATCGAACAGCGCCACCGTGCGCCGCCGGAAATACCCGGACGGGGCTGTGATCGATTACGACCACGCCAGCCATACCCTGAGCGCCACGCTACCCGCCGGCGGCAAGGCCCAGCTCAACGCACCGGGCGGCGTCACCATCCTCGGCAACGTGGATATCACCGGCACCGTGACCGTCAGCGCAGACGTGGTCGCATCCGGCATCAGCCTGGTCACGCACAAGCATGGCGGCGTGCAAACCGGCTCCGGAACCACGGCGGTGCCGAAATGATCGGCATGTCAGCCACTACCGGCCGCGCGATCGAGGGTAACGCCCACCTCGCGCAGTCGATCGCCGACATCCTCACCACGCCCATCGGCTCGCGTGTCATGCGCCGCGAATACGGCAGCCAGCTGCCTGACTTGATCGATTGGCCAACCAACGACGCCACCCGCCTGCAGGCATACGCCGCCACAGCCATGGCACTGCTGCGCTGGGAGCCCCGCATCCGTCTGAGCCGGGTGCAGTTGTTCCTGGGCGCGCAGCCCGGGCAGGTCGTGCTCGATATCGAGGGCAGCCGCGCCGACGTCAACGAGCCGCTCAGCCTGCGCATTCCCCTCCGTCTCGGAGCCATCACATGAGCCAGTTCACCGCCATCAACCTCGCCCAGGTGGCCCCGCCGGATGTGATCGAACCGCTCGACTTCGAGCAGATCCTCGCCGCCATGCTGGCCGATCTGCTCGAGCGCGCATCCGAGCTGGACGCCCAGGTCGAATCGGAACCGTTCATGAAGGTGCTGGAGGTTTGCGCCTATCGCGAGCTGCAACTGCGCGCCCGCATCAACGATGCCGCCCGCGCCGTCATGCTGCCGTATTCAACCGGCACCGACCTGGACAACCTCGGCTCCCTGTTCGGCGTCGAGCGTTTGCTCATCAGCCCCGCCGTTCCAACAGCGGTTCCGCCCATTGCCGCCGTCTACGAAAGCGACAGCGACTTCCGCTATCGCATCCAGCTTTCGCTGGAAGGGTTGTCGACTGCAGGCCCCGAGGGCGCCTACATCTTCCACGCCCTCAGTGCGGACGGGCAGGTACTCGATGCCAGTGCCACCAGCCCATCGCCTGGGCAGGTCCTGATTACTGTGCTTTCGCGTTCCGGTACTGGAGTGCCGGACGCAACGCTGCTTTCAACCGTGCTGACCAAGCTGAGCGACGAAAGCGTCCGGCCGCTCACGGACTACGTCCAGGTACAGGCCGCCACCATCGTCCAGTACCAAGTCACCGCGACCCTGTACTTCTACGCCGGCCCGGACCGTGAAGTGATCATGGCCAACGCCCGCGCGGCGCTGGAGGCCTACACCAACGGCCAACACCGCCTGGGGCTGGACGTCACGCTCTCCGGCATTTATGCCGCGCTGCACCAACCAGGCGTGCAACGTGTGGACCTCGCCAGCCCAACCGCCAACCTGGTGGTCAACCGCCAGTCCGCCTCCTACTGCACCGCCATCACCCTCACCGATGGTGGCCTGGATGAGTGACCAGCCGAGCCTGCTGCCGCCCAATGCCTCGCCGCTTGAGCGCAAGCTGGAGCAGGCCACCCTGCGCCTCGGCACCATGGCCGTGCCGCTGCGCGATCTGTGGAATCCGGATACTTGCCCGGCGCGCCTGCTGCCCTGGCTCGCCTGGACGCTCTCGCTGGACAGCTGGCAGCCGTACTGGCCCGAGGCCGTTAAGCGGGCGCGTATCCGCTCAGCCGTCGACATTCAGCGTCGCAAGGGCACCGCCAAGTCAGTACGCGACGTAGTGCGCTCGTTCGGTAGCTCGCTTGCCCTGCGGGAGTGGTGGCAGAAGGAACCCATGGGTACTCCGCATACCTTCGAGGTCGTGCTAAAGCTGGGGGCCAGCGTGCCCAACACCGCCGCCTACCAGCAGGACATCATCAAGGAAATCGAGCGAACCAAGCCGGTACGCTCGCACTTCACGCTCACGCTCGGTCTGGCCGCTACTGGAGGCCTCGGCCTCCAGGGTGCTGCCCGGCCAGTCATCTACCGCCGCCTGCAATGCACTGAGGCCCCGTAATGGCACTACCCATCACCATCACCGATGCCGGCCGCGCCGAGATCATCAACGCCCAGAACACCGGCACAGGCCCGGTCACCATCACAGAAATCGGCTTCGGTACCGGGCAATACACGCCCACGAAAACGCGCACGGCGCTGCAGGCGCAGGTCAAGCGCGTGAGTTCGATCGCGGGGCAGGCCGTCGCCGCCGATACCATTCACGTAATGGCGTTGGACGAAAGCAGCGATGCCTACAACGTCGGCGAGTTCGGCCTGTTCAGCGACAAGGGCACGCTCATTGCGGTCTACTCGCAGCCGGCGGCCTCGGGCTGGATCATCCAGAAGGCAGGGGCATCCACCCTGCTGCTGGCCACCGACATCATTCTGGAGAGCCTCAACGCCACCAACATCACCTTCGGCGATATCAGCTTCCTCAACCCCCCTGCGACCGAAACGGTGCCCGGTGTGGTCATGCTCGAAAACACGCTGACTAGCTCCAGTACAAGCCGTGCGCTCACTGCGGCGATGGGCAAGAAGCTGCACGATGAGAAGCAGCCTAAAGATGCAACACTGACGGCCCTGGCTGCGCTGATCACTGCGGCCAATAAGTTGATCTACGCAACGGGCAGCGACACCTTTGCCACGGCGGATCTGACGGCATTCGCACGCTCACTACTGGACGATGTCGATGCCGCCGCAGCTCGGACGACGCTGGGTGCTCAGCCTTTGGACTCAACGCTGACTGCCTTGGCTGGCGTGGTCACTGCCGCAAACAAGCTGATCTACGCAACGGGCAGCGACACCTTTGCCACGGCGGATCTGACGGCATTTGCACGCTCGCTACTGGACGATGTCGATGCCGCCGCAGCTCGCGAGACGCTGGGGCTGGTGAAACAGAGCAGCAGCACAGACACCACCGCTGGGCGCGTAATGACAGTCGGTGCGTTTGGGCTAGGATCGACAGCGATCAGTCTGGCTACGCCGAATCTCAACGACGAGCGCACGACCGGTTTCTACTACTGCAGCAGCCCGACCAATAGTCCGGTGGCGGAAAATGGCTGGTTGCTACATGAGGATCTTTCGGGCGCCGGCTACGCTGCGCAAACGTATAAGGCGCTGAACGGACGGGTGTTCCAGCGCGTGCAAAGCGGCGGTGCCTGGCGCAGCTGGGTCGAACTGTTTCACTCAGGCAACGTCTCGCCTTTTATCCAGTCACTGCTGGATGACGACAGTGCGGCGGTCGCACGGGACACATTGGGGGCACAAGCAAGTGACCCTACTCTGACGGCGTTGGCTGCGCTGGTGACTGCCGCAAACAAGCTGATCTACGCCACGGGCAGCGACACCTTTGCCACGGCGGATCTGACGGCATTCGCACGCACGCTACTGGATGATGCCGATGCAGCCGCAGCTCGCCTCACGCTGGGCGCGGCCCCGGTGGAAAGCCCGACATTCACCGGATCGCCAAAAGTTCCAACTGCCTTGGCAACAGACAGTGGCACAAGTGCTGCCAACACTTCGCATGTGAAAGCGGCGATGGCGTTGTATGGAATAGGGGGGCAGGCGGTCTCCACGGAAGTGGATCTCAACACCTATAAGATTGGTGGTGCCTATGTGACCCCTAGTTCGGGCTTACTTAATCTACCTTCGGGATGGGCGCAGGGGCGACATATCATTCTTGTCTCCGGCGGGGCGAGCTACGCCGCGCAGTTGCTCTACGGGGCTAATGCCAATGTGAGACGTCAGGCTATTCGCATATGGGACGGTACGGTCTGGAGCGCCTGGGACGAACTGTGGCACTCAGGGAACACCATTAAACAAGCGAACTTGGCAGACACTACCGCTGGGGCATTTATGCAAGTGGGAGCGTTCGGCCTCGGCGGGGATGGAATACCCGTTTCTGATTACAACACTACGCCAAGTGGTAATGCCTTTCTCTCTGGTCTGAGTGGCTCAACACCCAACAGGCCGGGTAGTGGCACTTCTTTTGCAATTAATCTTTCCGGTTCCGGTCTTTATGCGCATCAGCTTGGCGCAGGAATCTCGGAGAATGAACTGCGCTTTCGAAATAAGAACAACGGTGTATGGGGTGCGTGGAATACGTTACTTCACACTGGTAACACTTCGTCGTTTATACAGACACTATTCGACGACGCGGACGCTGCTGCGGCAAGGTCTACGCTTGGTATAACCGTAGCGGACGGCGGCCTCGGTTACGGACAAGTTTGGCAGGACGTCACTGCCAGTAGGGCCTGGGAAACTACATACACAAATACAACAGGCAAGCCGATTCTTGTCTCGGTAATTGCGCAAGATACCGTCTCGGGCAATTTGCAGGTTCAACTTACGGTGAACGGTGTTGTGGTCGCGCGCCATTATCATGGTGGCAACATGGAGGCGACGGTAGCGGCAATTGTTCCGCCGGGCGGCACATATAAAGCTGATCGATTTGACACTAACGACAAAATCACTGTTTGGGCGGAATTGCGATGAAATATTTTAGAAACGCCGAAGGCGCAGTAGTTGCTTTCGAAAGTGACGGTTCGCAGGATGAGTTTATAAGTGACGAGTTGCTGGCGATGACCGCAGAAGAGATATCGCTGCATCTGAATCCGCCTGTTGACGTGGAAAACCTCTGTTCAAAAATTGACTCAGCTGCCGATGGCGCTCGCCGTGCCGTCGCCGGCGACCCGCTACGAGCCGTCGAATACGACCGCGCCCGCATCGAGGCGCAGGCCTTCGCTGATGCCGGTTACCCAGCAGACGCGGTGCCCCGCACAGTCGCCGCTTGGGCTATTAACGGACGAACGCCAGCGGAAGCAGCGGAAAGTATTCTCGCCGAAGCGGCCGCCTACACCAATGCACTGTACTCGCTCCGCGAGATTCGTCTCCGGGCCAAAGCGGACATACTCATCAGGATGGCAGCAGGCGAAACCGAGGAAGCGCAGAGCATCGCGCATGAGGCAACGGCTGCTATCGAAGCAGCCGTTGCTGGCATAGGAAATGCTTAGCGCGTTGAATTGGCAGACGCAGCCTGCATGTCTCCGATACCTTTCAGGGCATCAGCGATCTCAGCGGCCGCGGCATCGCCATACCGCTTAGAGCCGATCTCGTTCAGGTGATGGCTGTCGTGATAGATCAGCTCCCCGTTTGCAAATGGAGGCGCTGCGAATAGTGGGAGCGATGTGAGATCTAGAAACGATGCGTTTGGATATTTGTTAACCATCTCTTCAACTTTTCGATTGGCGTTCTGCCAAGTGCCTTCCAGCTGTGCAGCCTTTACGCTACCTAGCGCATTGAAGCGATACATTCGCTGAACATTCGATGTCAGCATCGGCACCTGCGCGAGGACAATGAGAGACTGGTCTCGCTTTGCCGTTGCGGCCATGAACTTTTCAAGTGCAGCCATGAATTGCGGACTCTTTCCATGGAATTGCCACATCCCCGCTAGCAACACGGCATCTGCAGACTCAAGGTAGGGTTTTACGGTCGCTATCTGTTTTTCACATGGTGGCCTTGCCCATTCGGGTAGACGATCTAAGTCAAAGCCATCAAGCGGGACGCAGCTGCTCGCAGTAATTACTCGAACTCGTATTCCAAGCGCTTTACCTATCTCGTCGGCAAAGTGGTTTAACTGTGCAGCGTGGCTGTCTCCGAGCAGGAGTATCTCTTCGCCGGCTGCCAAATCGCCTCGAAGGCACTCGCCAACTATCTGACCGTGACAAATCTCTTCGGGCGCTGCGTATCGGGTCATTTCGACTGGCAATGGCCTAGTTACCATCGGGTTCATGGTTTTTGAGATGATAACCACGAGGAAAGCGATAGCGGCGATTGCTGCTAGCTTAAAAGCGCCTTTTCGCTCGTTCACTTGACGGAGTGGGTTTTCAATAAGCACATAGGATGCGATCGATAACGCAGCTACGAGAACAGCGCTGGCGAGTAATATGCTTGCTGGCAATTCGTAGGTTTCGTAGTAGTAACGAAACCCAGCGAGAACCGGCCAATGCCACAGGTAGAGCGAGTAGGAGATAGTGCCTATAAAAACTGCGGCCCTGCTAGCAAGCCACTTATTTACCACGCTGCCGGAAGCGCTAATAAGTAGAGCTGTCCCGATGCATGGGGCTAATGCGAGCAGACCTGGGTACGCGGCTTCCTCAGAGATGAGGATAAAGCTTAGCGAAATGAGGGCCAAACCAGTCCACGCCTTCATGTTTCGGAAAGGATTTGTTAAAGAGGGAATTCCTGTAGTGGCGAGAAGAGCGCCGACTAGGAACTCTGGTATTCGAGCTAGCAGCGAAAAATATACGGCTTGCTTTTCTCCACTGGCTAATAGAAGAGCGGAGTACATAAAAAGAAAAGCGGCCATCAAGCCGAGCGTAGCTCTGACGAATCTAGTAGGTACTATGACCAGTAGCGCGGGAAGGAAAAGGTAAAACTGCATTTCGACCGCAAGTGACCACGTGTGTAGCAGCGGAAGCTCATGCGAAGCGGGGGAAAAGTAATCGCTTTGGTCGCTAAAGTAGCTATTACTGTTGAAGTAAGTAGCAGATTTAAGCGAATCGAAGAACGTATCGAAATCTCTAGGTATCAGAAGCACTGCCATAACGGCTGCAACCGAGGCTAGAAGAAAAAAATAAGCCGGGACAATACGACGCAGACGGGATGCGTAAAAAGAGATGAAATTAAAGCGGCGTTCTGTCTTCTGCCGCAGCACAATGCCAGTTATAAGATATCCAGAGATAACAAAGAAAATATCAACGCCAATAAAACCACCTGGGAGCCAGTTGTGGTTCGCGTGATAAATGATGACCGCCAGAACAGCCACCGCTCTTAGTCCTTGAATGTCATCCCTGTGCTGATTCACTGCGTTCATTACTGCCCCCTGATAGCTATTCGATAGCGGCCCGAGCCCGCGATATGCTGGCGGGCTTTTTACAGTAGCGCACTGCGAATCGCCACATTCTTGAGCGCCGGCTCGTAGCTGTATCGGCTATAGCTACACAGCCCGCCGCGTGCGCCTCTTGCGCGCGCGCGTCACCCTCAAGGCTCACTGATCAGGCATACGCCCCGCAGGAGCCTCCCGCATGTCGACCGATTACCATCACGGCGTCCGCGTCCTCGAAATCAACGAGGGCACGCGCCCCATTCGCACCGTTTCCACCGCCGTGGTGGGCATGGTCTGCACCGCGTCGGATGCTGATGCGGTCAAGTTCCCGCTCAACAAGCCCGTGCTGCTCACTGACGTGCTCACCGCCTCCGGCTCCGCCGGCGAGCTGGGCACCCTGGCGCGCAGCCTGGATGCCATCGCCGACCAGGCGTCGCCCGTCACCGTCGTGGTACGTGTGGAAGAGGGCGCCGACGAGGCCGCGACCACCAGCAACATCATCGGCGGTGTAAGCCAAACCGGCGATTACCTGGGCATGAAGGCCCTGCTGGCGGCCGAGGCCCAGCTCGGCGTCAAACCGCGCATTCTCGGTGTGCCCGGGCTCGATTCGCTGCCGGTCACCACCGAGCTGGTGGCGATCGCCGAGAAGCTGCGCGGCTTCGCCTATGCCAACGCTTACGGCTGCGAGACCGTCAGCGATGCCATCGCCTACCGCGCCGGCTTCGGTGCGCGTGAGTTGATGCTCATCTGGCCGGACTTCGTCTCCTGGGACACCGTGGCGAACGCCAACGCACCGGCCAGCGCCATCGCCCGCGCCCTGGGCCTGCGCGCCAAGCTGGACGAGCAAGTCGGCTGGCACAAGACCCTCTCCAACGTGCCGGTCAACGGCGTGTCGGGCCTCTCCAAGGACATCTACTTCGACCTGCAGAACCCCGCCACCGACGCCGGCCTGCTCAACGCCGACGAGGTCACCACGCTGATCCGCCGTGACGGCTTCCGCTTCTGGGGCTCGCGCACCTGCAGCGCCGACCCGCTGTTCGCCTTCGAGAACTACACCCGCACCGCCCAGGTGCTGGCAGACACCATGGCCGAAGGGCACTTCTGGGCGGTGGACAAGCCCATGCACGGCAGCTTGGTGCGCGACATCGTTGAGGGCATCAATGCCAAGTTCCGCGAGCTGAAGCGTGGCGGCTACATCATCGACGGCGAGGCCTGGTTCGACCCGGCCGCCAACGACAAGGACACCCTCAAGGCCGGCAAGCTCTACCTGGACTACGACTACACCCCCGTCCCGCCGCTGGAGAACCTGCTGCTGCGCCAGCGCATCACCGATCGCTACCTGGTCGACTTCGCCGCCAGCGTCACCGCCTGACCCATTGACCCGCGCGGCCCCGGCCGCGCCGTAGGAGAGCCCAGCCATGGCCCTGCCCAAGAAACTCAAGCACATGAACCTGTTCAACGACGGCAACAGCTACGTTGGCCAGTGCAAATCCGTCACCCTGCCGACCCTCGGCCGGAAGTTCGAAGACTGGCGCGGTGCCGGCATGGATGGCCCGGTGAAGGTCGACATGGGCCACTCCGACGATGGCATCCAGCTCGAATGGACCCTCGGCGGTCTCGACCTGACCGTACTGCGCCAGTTTGGCGCGGTGAAGGCAGACGGCGTGATGCTGCGCTGGGCCGGGTCCGTGCAGCAGGACGACACCGGCGCCGTGACCGCCGTCGAGGTCGTGGTGCGCGGCCGGCATGAGGAGATCGACTTCGGCGATGCCGAGTCCGGCGAGGACACCGAACACTCCATCACCACCACCTGCACCTATTACAAGCTCAGCGTGGACGGCAACGTCGAGATCGAGATCGACCTGCTCAACTTCGTCTTCATGGTCAACGGCGAAGACCGCCTCGCCGAGCACCGCAAGGCCATCGGCCTGTAACCCCGGCGCCGGCCCGCGCCGGCGCTCCTGAATCAACCCAAGGAGCACACCCATGAGCAAGACCAGCGAGCCCATCGTCCTCGAGCAGGCCATCAAGCGCGGCGAAAAGACCACCATCACCGAAATCACGCTGCGCAAGCCGGCTGCCGGTGAGCTGCGCGGCCTCAAGCTGACCGACCTGCTCAACGGCGACGTCAACGCCACCATTCGCCTGGTGCCGCGCATCAGCCAGCCGACCCTCACCGAGCAGGAAGCTGCCGCGCTGGATATCGCCGATCTGCTCATGTGCGCGGATACCGTAGCGGGTTTTTTGCAGAAGACGGGCAGCACGGCGGAATCCCCCGCCGCGTAGACGATGTGATGGCGGACATCGCCCTGGTGTTCCACTGGGGGCCGGAGCAGATGAACGCCATGCCCCTGCATGAATTGATGGACTGGCGCGAGCGCGCCATCGAACGATGGGAGCGCACGCATGGCGCGTGATCTAAACCTTAAGGTCAACCTGCAAGCGCTGGACAAAGCCACGCGGCCGCTGCGCACCATCGCCAGCGGCGCGACCACCCTGGGCCGTGCCCTCAAGGACACCCGTGGCGAGCTCAAGGGCCTGCAGGCCCTGCAGAAGGACGTCAGTTCATTCCGTAACCTCAAGGGCGCTGCCGACCAAACCGGCAGCGCCATGCAAGCCAACCGCGAACGCGTCAAGGCGCTGTCCCGCGAGCTGGGCAGCACCGCCACCCCCACCAAAGCGCTCACCCGTGAATTTCAGAGCGCGGTCCGCCAGGGCCACGCCCTCAAGCAAAAACACAACGAGCAGCAGCGCGAGCTGCAGGGCCTGCGCGGCAAGCTGGGCGAGGCGGGCATCAGCACCCGCAACCTTGGCCAGCATGAGCGGGAGCTGCGCCAACGAGTCGAGAGCACCAACAAGACGCTGGCCCAACAGGAACAGCGCCTCAAACAGCTCACCACCCAGCAGAAGCGCCTCGGCCAGGCCAAGGCCCAGTACGAGCGCACCCAGCAACTGGCCGGCAGCATGGCCGCCACCGGCGCGGGTGGGCTTGCAGCTGGTAGCGGCATGCTCTACGCCGGCGCGCAGATGATGGCACCGGGGCTCGAATTCGACGCCGCCATGAGCAAGGTGCAGTCCCTCACCCGCCTGGACGCTGCATCCGAGGATATGGCCGCACTGCGCGAGCAGGCCCGCCAGCTCGGCGCCAGCACCCAGTTCACCGCGGGGCAGGCGGCTGACGCGCAAGGGTTCCTGGCCATGGCCGGCTTCAAGGCTGAATCCATCCAGGCGGCCATGCCCGGCATGCTAGATCTCGCCAAAGCGGGTGACAGCGGACTGGCCGAAACGGCGGACATTGCCTCCAACATCCTCACCGGCTTCAACCTGCAGGCGAGCGAAACCGGGCGCCTGGGTGATGTCCTGGTGGGCACGTTTACCCGTTCCAACGTCAACCTGCAGATGCTCGGCGAAACGATGAAGTACGCCGCGCCGGTCGCTGCCAGCGTAGGGCAGGACATCGAGACTGTTGCCGCTATGGCCGGCAAGCTGGGCGACGCCGGCATCCAGGGCAGCATGGGTGGTACCGCGCTGCGTGCCATCCTTAACCGGCTCAGCGCTCCGCCGGCGGCAGCTGCCAAGGCACTGGACAAGCTTGGTGTGAGCGCCGTGGATGCCCAGGGCAACCTGCGCGACATGCCCACCGTGCTGCAGGAGATCTACGAGAAAACCAAGAACATGGGCGATGCCGAGCGGGCGGGCCTGCTCAAGCACATCGCCGGTGAAGAAGCGGTAGCCGGCATGCAGGTGCTGGTCAAGCAGGCCGGTACCGGTGCGCTGCAGGAATTCGTCAGCACCCTCAAGGCTACCGAGGGCGAGGCCAGCGCCACGGCCAAGACCATGGCCGACAACCTGCGCGGCGACCTCTCCGCCATGGGTAGCGCCTGGGAGGACCTGGGCATCCAGCTCCAGGAGCAGCAGAACGGCCCCATGCGCGAGATCACCCAGACGCTCACCGGCATCATCGGCGGGGTGAAAGGCTGGGTGGCTGAGAACCCCAAACTCGCCAGTAACCTGGTGAAAACGGCCGCTGGCGTCGCCATCCTCATGGCTGGCATGGGCGGGCTCACGCTGGCGATCGCCAGCATGCTCGGCCCGTTCGCCATGGTGCGCTACGGCATGACGCTGTTCGGCATCAAGGGCGCAGGTTTGGCCGGGACGCTGTTCAATCTGGGCAAGACCGCGCTGCCGCTGGTGGGCAAGGGAATCCTGTTCATCGGTCGCGCGTTGATGATGAACCCCATCGGCTTGGCGATCACCGCCATCGCCGCGGGTGCCTATCTGATCTACCGCTACTGGGAGCCGATCAAGGCGTTCTTCCTTGGCATCTGGTCGGAGATCCGCGCGGGCTTTGACGGTGGGCTGGCGGGCATCGGCCAGCTGATCGTCAATTTCAGCCCGCTCGGGCTGTTCTACCGCGCTTTCGCCGGTGTGCTGGGCTGGTTCGGCGTGGAGCTGCCGGGCAAGTTCAGCGAGTTCGGCGGCAACCTGGTGCAGGGCTTGATAAACGGCTTCACCAGCATGTTCCCCAACCTCACCGCATCGATCGGGGGCATGGCCGAGAGTGTCGTCGGTACCTTCAAGAACCTGCTCGGCATCCACTCACCGTCGCGCGTGTTCGCCGAGCTGGGCGGCCACACCATGGCCGGCCTTGAGCAGGGCCTGCAGGCCGGTGAACGTGGCCCGCTGTCGCAACTGGGCGACACGGCCAAACGGCTGACGGCAGCAGGTGCTATCGGCCTGAGCGCGGCAGTCGGTGCCATGCCGGCAGCGGCAGAGCCGGTCGCGTTCGATACGCGCCCACCGCTGGCCGCCCGTGCGGCTTCGCCATCCGCAGCCCAAAGCACGCCGGCGCCAATCACCGTGCACATCCACGCGGCCCCCGGGCAGGACGCCAACGCCATCGCCCGCGCCGTCGCCGCCGAGCTGGACAAGCGCGAGCGCGAACGCGGCGCCCGTGCCCGCTCGTCCCTATTCGACCAGGACTGATTTACCAGGAGTAGCAGACCATGATGATGGCCCTTGGCATGTTCGTCTTCAGCCTGGAGACCCTGGCCTACCAGGAATTCCAGCGCCAGACGGAATGGCGGCACGGCAGCACCTCGCGCATCGGCACCAACCCGGCGCGCCAGTACCTTGGCCGCGGTGATGACAGCATCACCCTGCCGGGCGTGCTGCTGCCCGCGCTGGCCGGCACCCAGCTCAGCCTCGACACGCTGCGCACCATGGCCGACACCGGCAAAGCGTGGCCGCTGGTTGAGGGTACCGGGAAGATTTACGGCACCTGGATCATCGAATCCTTGAGCGAAACCCGCACGCTGTTCTTCCGCGACGGCCAGGCGCGGCGCATTGAGTTCACCCTCACGCTCAAACGCATCGATGACGGCCGGGTGGATCTGCTCGGCAGCGCCATAAGCGCCGGCGGCAACATCCTGCGGAGACTGCTGTTGTGATCGACACCATCATCGCCCAGGGCAAAAGCCTGCTCGGCCAGGCCGCGGACAAGTACCGCGACGCTACCGCCTACCCGCAGCCGATCTGCCGCGTGATGGTCAACGGGCAGGACATCACCAGCGCCATCGAGCAGCGGCTTATCAGCATCGAGCTCACCGACAACCGCGGCATGGAGGCCGACCAGCTCAGCATCAGCCTCAGCGACCACGACGGCCTGCTGGCCATCCCGCCACGCGGCGCCGTGGTGCGCCTGTGGCTCGGCTGGCACGACACGGGCCTCGTGGACAAGGGCAGCTACACCGTGGACGAGGTCGAGCACAGCGGCGCGCCGGACATGCTCAGCATTCGCGCCCGCAGCGCCGACCTGCGCGAAGGGCTGAAGAACAAGCGGGAGCGCTCCTGGACGGGGCAAACCATCGGCACCATCGTGTTCCAGATCGCCGCTGCCTACGGCCTGAGCCCGGTGATCAGCGCCGCGCTGGAAACCATCGAGCTGGTCCAGATTGATCAGGCCAACGAATCCGACGCCAACCTGCTCAGCCGCCTGGGCCAGCAGTTCGACGCGATTGCGAGCATCAAGTCCGGCAACCTGCTGTTTATGCCTGCGGGCAAAAGCGTGACTGCCAGCGGCCTGGCGTTGCCGCACATCACCCTGACCCGCGCCGACGGCGACCAGCACCGCTACCTGCAGGCCGACCGCGACAGCTACAGCGGCGTGCGCGCCTACTACTACGAGCTCAACAGCGCCGAGAAGAAGGAAGCCATCGCCGGCGGCGGCGACAACCTCAAGGACCTGCGCCACACCTACACCGACCAGGAGGCCGCCCTGCGAGCCGCCCGGGCAGAATGGTCCCGCCTGCAGCGCGGTACCGCGACGCTCAGCTACACGCTGGCCCGCGGCCGGCCGGAGCTGATCCCAGAACTCACCTACAGCCTGATCGGCGTGAAGGCCGACATCGACGCCGTGGTCTGGCTCGGCGCCAACGTCCAGCACAGCTTCACGCCGGACAGCTACACCACCTCGCTCGAGCTGGAATCCAAACTGCCGGACGCCGACGACATCGCCAGCCTGGCCGAGGCCGGCAACTACACCGGCGTGCTCGCCTGGTACCGCGACGAGAAAACCGGCGACCAGAAGAAACTCACCGAAGGCGACCAGACCAGCCCCAAGCGGCTGCTGCACCTGTACGCCGAAAAGAGCAGCGCCCAGCGCGCCGTGGAGCGGGAATGGATGCGGATCCAGCAAGCGAACGCGTGACCGAGCCCGCGCCGTTACCGGCAGAGCCGCAGCGCTCCGCCTGGGAGCTGATCGACGAGGAGTGGGGCGAGCACGGCGAGGTGCCGATGTGCATGTAGCACGGGCATGAAAAAGGCGCCATTCGGCGCCTTCAGTGTTTCTGGGTTTCGGCCAGCACCGAGACGAAGCGAATCACATGCGCCCTGTCCGTCGGCGTGCATTGCCGGTACCAGCGCAGCAGCGCCCGCTCGGTTTCACTCACCGGCTCGACCAACTGCGGTACCTCCTGGGCGACCGGGCGGGCTTCCTTCTGACTCGACAACATGCGCGAACTCCATACGCTGACTACTGTATGCCCGTACAGTATATGAGGAATGGCATTCTGCCAACGCGTCAACATTTCGCACAGGCCGTCAGACTTCCGGAACGAAGCCGTAGCCGTCGCAGCACGGGCAATCCTCGACCTCGGCGAAGCGCCCCTCACATTCCGGGCAGGGGTCATACGGTGCGGCGCGAAGGCCCGCGGCGATCCGGGAAGCACGCGGCTGGCCTTGTTCGGTGAGCACCTCGCAGCACAGCAGAAGGGCGCCGTAGGTATCCGGGCAGGCCGGCACCTCTGGCACGCGTGGGATCTGCTCCAGACGCCAGCGCTCGCCATCCGCCAGGACAATCTCCATCCCTTCCAGCCACCCGAGGGGCGGCCCATAGCGTCGGGTGATATAGGGTTGATCACCGAAGGGGCGGCGCTCGCCAGGTGCCGGCGCACTGTTGTGGATGATGCCGGTATAGCCGTCCGTCTCGGTGAGGAGGGTCAGAATCCCGCGGCGCACATGCCCGATCGGGCCGGCATGCCCAGGCTTGTGCACTTCGTAATGCGCGGCGGGCTTGTAGCGTTTCATCGTGGTCAATCTGTAATGCTGTATAGAAATACAGTAGATCGAATGCCACGCGCTGCGGTCAATCACCGTATGGCAGCAGGAGGTGGCAACCATGTGCGGTGGAGTCGAGGCGCGCGACGCAGAGCGCAGCTACAAGGTCTATTTCCCCAGCCCCAAGGCGGCCATTCCCGTCATGCTCGAGGGCGGCGAGTCGCTGGGCTGGGTCAGGTGGGGCCGCCGGCGCGAAGAGCCCGGCCAAGGCCCGCAGGGCGGCTGGGCACGGCTGGAAACGGTGGAGCGGGGCGGCTGGGCCAAGTTCCAGCCCATCAAGGCCTACGGCCTGGTGCAGCGCTTTATGGAGAAGGATGCCGAGCGCACATCACACTGGTTCGACGTCGAGCCGGGCTTTGCCTTGGACTGCCTGGTGCTGGGGGAAGGAGAGCAGCGGCGAGTGTATGTAATCACCAGCTCGCCACCGGAAGAGTTTGCGTGGATACACGACCGGTGGCCGATGGTGCGATCGATCACCGATCATGGCGGGCGAATCAGCTAAACAGCGCCTGCTGCCAGTGGTCTTCCCCAACGATATGCAGCGGGCAGCCTGCCTCCCGCAGCTCGACGGCGCGCATGATCTTCAAGCCATAGCTGCTGTGCCGCCATTGCTCGTTGCCGATGCTGCCGACGATCAGGTAATGCGTCTTCTTGTTCACGCTCCCTCCGATCAGCCCGCCGCGCTCCTCGACCAGTTGCTGGCAGGCTTTGCGCGGCCCGTAGGCCATGGTCCCGGTGAACACGAAGAGGCGACCATCCCAAGCCAGTTCAGGTGCTGGCGTGCAGAATGGCAGATCGTTTGGCGCGGTAAATGCCTGCTCGCTTGGCGTGGGCTTCGCTGGGCTAAGCCCCGCGAAGCTGTGCAGCATGCTCAACAGATCCGCGGATTCGTCCGAGTCGAGAATGCCGTCCTGGAGCATGCAGGAAAGGCGGCCATAGAGCAGATTGACGACCGGGTCATGCAGGTGGACCAGATTGCTCTCCAGCCAGTTCTTCAAGAACTCAGCCTCGGCCTGGTTGATTGCTCCGTCTGCGATCATCCCTGCCGCCAGGCCCACCAGCGCATCGGCGGCGCGCCGATCCATTCGCGCCTGGTTGAAGAAACGGCTCTGCTCGAATTCGCCGTGTAGATCCATCAGCGTTCCCTCCCCAATGTGTGCACTGCAAGGCAGCGCAGAAAAAAGCCGGCACTGAGGCCGGCTGCGTTCGTTGATCAGTTGCAGAGCGCGAGGCCAGCTTTGATCACTGTCCCAACGCTCACTTTCGTACCAGGAATGCTCTCGCTCTCCGCCCAAACCTGTTCCAGCGGGTCTAGGCCAAGTTGGCGAGCCTTGCCACTGGCGGCACCGTTCACCGCATACATCCGCCCCGATTCTGGATCGGTCACCACCACGGCATTACCGGGCAGGCACTGCAGGTGCATTTCCTCGGTGGTGAAAGGCCAGTCGGCGCCGAACTCCTCGGCACTGATCAGCTTGGGCGGAGCGGCGAGGGCGAGCGGGCTGGCCAGCAGCAGGCCGAGCAGGATCTTGCGCATGGGTACGTCCTTGTGGGGTGATGTCAGTGGCTACGAGTGCCGGTGATGATGTACAGCACATCCGCCTCGCTGTGAGCGGCCAGCGCCTGCAGGTAGTCGATCGGCATCACCGAGGTGCCGTTCTCGAATCGCTTCTGCATGTAGTCGGTCTGGCCAGCCAGGTGCGCCATTTCGTGCACTTGCAGGCCGAGGCGCTTGCGCTCCTCGAGGAGGCGGTCGCCGAAGTCGCGCGGGCGGTCATCGAGGTCGATTGCTGCTGCCATGGTGCTCTCCTTGTCGTGTCACTCAGCGGTGAGTGAGTCAGCCGCTATTTTTTCGTTTCGTACCGTCCAGCGGACTCAGCTAGCGCCGTGGTCAAGCGTCGTACTGCCGCCTGATCGCTATCGGGCATCGAGCGGTAGTGGTTCAGCACCTCGCTCTCATCCTCGGCCAAGCCGTCAGCCGTCACCGGCGTGCGCTGGCCAGTGAGCAGGTAAAGCACGTCCACACCTGCTGCGGACAGGCCGGACAGATATGCAGCATCAGGGCTCCGCTCATCGGCTTCGTACTTGCCCTGGGCGTTCGCTTTCACGCCGCCGAGTGCACCGAAATCCGCTTGTGAGAGGCCCAGCCGCTTCCTTTCTTCGCGCAGTCGTTCGCCAAGACCACTCATATGGATAGAAATTCCCGTTGACACCACTCAATTGAGTGGTAATCTGTCGCCACATTGAACGCATTTGAATGGTTTTGAATGATGCCAGCCACACGCACCCCCAAACAAGCGAAGGAATGGCTCGCCAAACAGGGCAAGACCGTCCAGGAATTCGCCCGCGAGCACAGCCTCGATCCGTACACCTGCTACCAGGTGCTCTCCGGCGTGAAAAAGGGCGTTCGGGGCGAGTCGCACCGCGCGGCTGTGCTGCTGGGCATCAAGGAAGGCGTGGTCGCTGACCTGCCCGATGAGTACGGCCGTCGCGCTACCGACATCGGCGCCGTGATTTCAAAGTAATGGCAACTGGCCCAGCGAGAAACCAGAAGATGAAGCGCACCGTTCTAGATACCCGCCGGCAAGTGATGAGCGCTGTGGTGTGCGACTACCCGGGCGGCCGTGAATGCGCTGCGGCCCGTTTGGGCCTGCCGCTCAAGAAGCTGGACAACCATCTGTACGAGAACGCCGGTAGCCGGCCGCTTTCGGACGAGCAGATCCACATGCTCGAGCAGCAGTCCGGCACCACGCATTTCCCTGATTACGTCGCCGCGTTGTATGGCGGTGTGTTCGTACCGGTCGCCAACCCGGACGAGCTGGACAACATCGAGCTGTTCGAACGCTGCATGAAAACCGCCGTCAAGCGCGGGGCAGTGGACCGAATCATCGCCGAGGCGCTGAGCAACGGTGAGATCGACGAAGGGGAGGCGCGCGCCATCCTCGACGCACACCGCCAGCACATGGCGGCGCGGCATTCGGAAGTACACGCGGTAATCCTGCTGCACAAGGCCCGTAAGCCAGGCCAGAACTAAGAAGTAAGCCGCGGTGGCGGTTTGGGGAGGGGAAGTGAGCGTAGCCAATAACGGCGGATACAAATGCCTATGCCCGGCCTGTGGCCAGCGCATGCGCATCCGCAACAGCGAGGCGCAAACGCCGACGTTCAAGACCATGTACGCGCAGTGCATGAACATGGCCTGCGGCGCGACCTACACCGGGTCGCTCACGTGGGACTACGCGCTCAGCCCATCAGGGCTGGACGCACCGCGCGTGGTACTGCCGGTGGCACCTTCGGTGCGCCGTATGCAGGCACTGCGCGACAGCCGTGAGAAGACCGATCAGCTCGACATGCTCGACCAAATGGAACCGGAGGTAGCAACCGCATGAACGTCACGACCCTCAACGACGCCCAGGAATACCGGGCGAGCATGCAGCGCGCCGCGCTGACCTTTCTGCAGCGCCACCAGGGCGAGCACCTGACCGACGATGGCCACCTGTTCGAGCGTGCCGTCGGCTACCTGGTCAACTCGCTGGAGGTGCCGGCATTCATGGCTGACCGCCTGGTACACCTCGCCATGGGCGAACTGGAATGCCTCAAGCGCCCGGTGATCGGCATCGACTACGGCACGGCGGACGTGACTCGCGTTGCCCTGGTGAATTTTTTTTCGGGCGAGGCGGTATTAATCCCTCTGCGCCACCTGCCGGCACGCTTGCAGCCGCCTGCGGCGCTGATGGCTGCAGCAGCCACTCACTGATCACCCCCTGAATTGACCCATTCCCATGCCCGCCATTGCGCGGGTAGGGGAAAGTTGCGCCCGAACGGTGGCCCCATGAGTACAGACGTTTCCATTCAAATCCAGCTGAAGCACGCCCAGGCCGACGCCTACCTGCGCTGGCTGACCAGCCAGTATGAGCAGCTGATGGCTGCCTGCTGGTACGACGACCGCTACCGCTACACCCCGCAGGGGCTGCGCGGCCCGAAGATCCTGGCCGACCACCCGCACATCGCCGGCCTCAACCGCACCATGCGCGAGCTGGTGAAAGCACGCCAAGGAGCCAAGGCATGAGCACTCACCCGATGCCCGCCTGCGAGGCGCTGGCGGCCGATCCTGCGCGGCACATCTTCAAGCTGCACCTGCAGCGCCTGGTTCTGTCGCCCAGCTACGAGCTGCGGCTGCACGAGGGCATCCGCATGGCCGGTTATCTCAGCGCCCTGCAGGAAAGCGCGCTGATCACCGAGGCGCAGCTCGAAGCTGTGAATGACGAGATTCATGCCTTCGTTTGGGGGGCGCGCTCATGAAGGACATGGACCGCCACATCCGCGAAGAGGTGCTGCGCCGTTTCGAGGGTGACTTCGGCCTCAAGCGCCGCGCCGGCACCGACTACATGCGCGGCGGCACCTGCCCGAGCTGCGGCAAGAAGGAGCTGTATTCGCGCTACGACCAGCCCTGGTTTATCAAATGCGGCCGCGAGAGCAAGTGCGGCGAGCAGTGGCACGTGAAAGAGCTGTTCGACGACCTGTTCGACGACTGGAGCAAGCGCGCACCGAGCACCGAGCAGGCGCCGGCTGCCAGCGCCGATGCCTACCTGCAGTTCGCCCGTGGCTTCAACCTGGGCATGATCCGCGGCTGGTACAGCCAGGAGAACTACTGGAGCCGCGAGCTCGCCCAGGGCAGTGCCACGGTGCGCTTCACCCTGGAGAAGGGTGGCTACTGGGAACGGCTGATCGACCGCCCGCACCGCTTCGGCAAGCAGAAGGCGCGCTTCGCCCCCGGCCAGAGCATGAAAGGCTACTGGTGGTGCCCGCCGAGCGTGGACCTGCTCGAGGTCGATGAGCTGTGGATCGTCGAGGGCATCTTCGACGCCATCGCGCTGCTGCATCACGAACTCGACGCCGTGTCGGCCATGAGCAGCAACGCCTTCCCGGCCGAGTCGCTCAAGGCGCTGGTCAAGGCTCGCGCCGAGGCCGGTCGCAAGCTGCCGCGGCTGGTCTGGGCGCTGGACAACGAGCCGGGCGCGCATCGCTACACCCGCCGCTGGGCAAAGATGGCCCGCGAGCTGGGCTTTACCTGCGAGGCCGCGCAGATCCCGCAGCGCGACCGCAAGGTGGACTGGAACGACCTCCACCAGCGCTGGGCCTTCATCGAGGGCGACGACAAGCGCGCGGAGCAGATCGAGCGCGACCTGCGCGAAGCGCGCTACCACGGCAGCCTACTGCTGGCCGAAAGCGCGGCGGAGAAGGGCGCGCTGATGTTCGATTGGCGCCAGCGGCATGAATTTCACTTCGCGTTCGAGAACCGCCTGTACTGGTTCAAGATGGACCTGGAGAAGTTCAACAAGGCCAAGCAGGCGCTCGAAGGCAGCGAGCACCACGACGACCAGCTGCTCAATGATCGGCAGATGACTGAAAAGGCGCTGCAGCAGTGCGGCGCGGTGGTGGAAATCGCCAACTGCTATCCGCAGGCGCTGTACTTCCAGCGCAACGAGGTGACGGACGAGAGCTGGTACTACTTCCGGGTGGACTTCCCCCACGATGAGCCGACGGTGCGCAACACCTTCACAGGCGGCCAGGTGGCGGCGGCCAGCGAGTTCAAGAAGCGCCTGCTCGGAATGGCCGCGGGCGCCGTGTTCACCGGGACCGGCGCGCAGCTCGATCGCATCATGCGCGACCAGCTCTACGGCCTGAAAACCGTCAAGACCATCGACTACATCGGCTACAGCAAGGAGCACTGCTGCTACGTGTTCGGCGACCTGGCCGTGCGCGGTGGCGTGCTCGAGCAGGCCAACAAGGAGGACTACTTCGAGTTCAAGCAGCTGCGCTTGAAGACGCTGCAGAAGTCGATCCGCCTGGAGATCGCCCGTACCGACGAGGGCTACCGCGCCGAGTGGCTCGACTGGCTGTGGACCTGTTTCGGCACCCAGGGCATCGTCGCGCTGGCGTTCTGGTTCGGCTCGCTGTTCGCCGAGCAGATCCGCGACGAGTACCAGAGCTTTCCCTTCCTGGAAGTGACGGGTGAGGCCGGCGCGGGCAAGTCGACGCTGCTGATGTTCCTCTGGAAGCTGTTCGGGCGCCCGGACGAAGAGGGTAAGGACCCTTCGAAAATGTCCAAGGCGGGTCTGCGCCGGTGGATGGGGCAGGTATCCGGCATGCCGCTGGTACTGCTCGAGGCCGACCGCAGCGACAACGACCGCGGCGCCGCCAAGGCCTACGACTGGGACGAGCTGAAACCGCTGTTCAACGGCGGCACCCTGGGCGTGACCGGCGTGAAAACGGCCGGCAACGAGACCTACGAGCCGCCATTCCGCGGCACCATCGTCATCAGCCAGAACGCCACGGTGATGGCCAGCGAGGCGATCCTCACCCGTATCGTCAAACTGCACTTCGTGCGTCCCGAGGTCACGGCCGCCAGCCGCGCCGCGGCGGACAACCTCAACCACCTGAGCGCGATGGACGTCAGCCACTTTCTGCTGATGGCCGCCCGCGCCGAGGGCAAGGTGCTGGAGACCTTCCGCGCCCAGGTGAAGGTGCACGAGCAGGCCCTGCGCGAGCTGAAAGAGATCCGCATCGAGCGAATCATCAAGAACCACGCGCAGCTGCTCGCCCTGGTCGACTGCCTCAAGCTGATCGTCCCGCTCACCGATCGGCAGCACGCCGGCGCGCAGCGGGAGCTGGTGGCCATGGCGCTGGCTCGCCAGACGGCCGTCAACGCCGACCCGGCCGAGGTGGCCGAGTTCTGGGAGGCGTTCGACTACCTGCAGGGCCTGAGCGAGGACCCGGTGGTCGACCACTCGAAGAAGCCGGACGTGATCGCCGTGAACCTCAACGAGTTCTGCGAGCGCGCCGCCGACCACAAACAGAAGATCGCCGACATCGGCACGCTGCGCACCCTGCTACCCAACAGCCGGTCGCGCAAATACCTCATGCACAACAAGGGCGTGGACAGCGCCGTGCGCGCGGCCTTCAACCGCCGCAACCACCTCAGCCAGCGCGGCACCACCGTGAAGTGCTGGATTTTCCAGAACCCCGACCCGACCGGGCGCGGCAACGCCTGATCGGTCGAGCAACACCCCAACCCAAGGAGAAGCACCATGCAAGACGAAAAAACCACCGAGCCCAAGCCGTTTTCAGCACTCAAGGAGGCGCTTTTCTACCTTGATTACGCCAACGACTCAGTTCTCGAGGCGGAACGCGACCTGGCGAAAGCAAAGCAGGCGTTCACTGACAAGCTGCGAGCGCTCGGGCCTGTCTGGATTCAGGCATCCAATGCGGCTGAAAAGATGGGAGAAAAACTGCCAGACGCGTTCCGTGAAGGCGGGCTGCTCATCAGGTTCGACGAGGAAGGTGTAGCGAGTGCCGAACGACTACCCGCCGCCGCCTCGAGCCACACGTTGTACACGCTGGCCAACAAGGCTGGCGAGTAAGCAGACCAACCCAAGGAGAAGCACCATGCAAAAGCATTTCAGCCTTACCAACGCCATGCGCGAAAAAGTCGCCAACCAACTCACCGTGCAGGCGGTCGCCCAGCACGGCCCGCGCATCGCTGCTGACCTCGCCGCGCTCAACGAACAGTACTGGGCAAAGCACCGCGCCGCCGTTGAGGCGCTGCCCGGATTGAGCAAGAAGCACTGGCCGGACCTGATCTTGGCCGGAGCGGTGACAGCTACAGCGAGCTGCACGCCCAGCTATATGCAGCTGCGCGAGGGCAAGGCCCCGTACGAACAGAAGCTGGTGGCCGTGTACAAGCACCACAAGGAAGACGCTCGCAATGCGCTAGTTGCCCAGGTGCTGGGGTCGTCTGCCTTCGAGGGCGTCAGCCGCTACCTGGAGCGTGAGCGTTATGAGGGGCACTGGCTTATCGGCTTGAAAAGCCCAACTGGTGGTGTTCCGCGCCTGCATTACATGGAGCGAATCACCGACCCCGCGTTGGAATCGCTCGCGCTGCTGATCTGCTCCGAGATTGCGGGTGTGATCGACGCGGCGGTTGCTTTCCGCGCCCAGGCGATGGACGTGCTGCTGGCCTGCCGCACCTCCCGCCAAGTCGAAGACCTGTTCCCCGAGGCCGCCAAGCTGCTGCCGCAGCCGGTGAAAAACGAGAGGGCGCTGGCACCGACCGAGCTGGCGGCCAACGTGCGCAACATGCTCAACCAGGGCGTTCCGCCCGTTGTGGCCCAGGCGTGAGGGTGGCGGCGATGAACCACTACGACGATGACGAACCAGGCCTCAGCCTGCGCGCCCGACTGGCCATGACCGGCTGGATCGGTACCGGCCTGGCCGGCCTGCTGACCGCGGTCAACCACCTGCCGGACCTGTTCCTGCTGATCGCACGCTGAAAACAAGAAGGCCCCGGTGAGCGGCAACTCACCAGGGCCTGACCAACCCAAGGAGAAGCACCATGCAAGCACATCACACCCAGGGAGGCGGGGCACAGCATAACCCAGCTTGCCACCCGCACCTGATGACCATAGCCGACGTCCCGGAGAAGCTCTGCCGCAAATGCGGCGACACCTGGCCGGCCGACACCGAGTTTTTCTACCGCCAGGCCGCCAAGTCGGACGGCCTCGGCAGCGTCTGCAAGGCCTGCTATGCCGAAACGCCCAGCGTCACCGCCCGCAACCGCAACAAGGCCGGGCGTATCAGCTCGGAATGGGAGCGGCTGTTCCAGGAGGAGGTGCGCCATGCGTGAACGCCCAACTATGGCCAGCCAACGGCTGGACCTGCCCAGCCTCTGCGACATCTGCGGCAAGGCCCGCTCCACCCGCAAGCACGCGTCCTGCAGCCGCATCCGCCAGCAGATCAAGCAGAACGAGTGGGCCAGCTATATGGCCAACGTCTCCGCGAAGAAAGCCCAGGGAGGCCGCCGCTATGCCCGTTGAGATCCGCACCCGCTTCGCCGGCATGACCTACGTGGCCACCGTACGCGGCGAGAAGCGTACCGCCAGCAACACCATCGGCGCCCGACAGGCCGCCGAAGCCATGGCCCGCAAACTGGGCCTCGATCCGGCGCTGCTCCGGGAGACCCAACGCGACCTGCTGCGCAACGGGGTGGAGTTGTTCGTGCATCCGGAAACGCCGAAGGCAAAGGAGGTGAGCCATGGCTGACCACGCGCAAGCGCAGCCGGACCTTTTTTCAATAGCGAACCTGGCTTCGGCTGTCTGTATGCACCAGGCCCCTGCGCTCATCGCCCACCAGTGGCCATATCCAGGCTTGAGCGGTGAGGACTGCGCGCGCTCTTCGATCGCGCAATCGTCGCTGTTCGTTGAGGTCATCGCCCTGACGATCAAGCGCCAGAGCGCGGAGTTGATAACGGACGCTGAGGTTAAGACCCTGCTACCGGCAGACTGGAAACACATCCTCGGCCGTTGGGTACATGCAACGCTGGCCCAGTGGCAGGGCGAGCAGCATGGCATTCGCGTGGAGTACGTCAGCCACGGCGATGGTGGACACCACTGGCAGTACCGTTTAGCTCAAGAAGGCGCGCACTAAGGCTGGTTTACCTAGAAATCTGACCAACCAATTCGAGGCCCGGCAACGGGCCTTTTTCTATTGCTGCGGGTGTGGCACCGGTACCGTGCCCGCTGGGTTTCGCGTGGGGACGCATATGGCAGATGGAGTCGAGGTAAGAGGCCGCTCGATCAGGGTCTACTTCCGCTACGAGGGGAAGCTGTGCAAGGAGCCGTTCGCCGGCGAGCCAACGCCCGGCAACCTGGAACGGGCGGAGCGGCAGGCGGCGATCATTCGGCACGAGATCCAGGCCGGGACGTTCAACTATGCTCGCTGGTTTCCCGATTCAGCGCGGGTGAAGGAGGCGAACTTCGGCCACTGGATCGACCTCTGGCTGGATATCAAGCGCAACGAACTGGCGCCGTCGGCGATCAGCAGCCACGAAAGCAAGATTCGTTGCCACATCCGGCAGCAGTGGGCCGATCGACAGGCCGAGGACATTACGTTCGTGGAGATGCAGCGGTGGGTGCAGAAGAAGCTGATGCCCAAGCTGCACAACAAGACGGTGCGCGAGATCGTGGCCATCGTGCGGCAGATCTATCAGCTGTACCGCACCACGAACCAGGTGGCGTTCGACCCGACAGAGGGCATCGTGATCCGGATGCCGGACGATGAAGACCCGGACCCGTTCGAGCGCAAGGAGATCGATGCGATCCTTGGCACGCCATCGCCTGGCCGCGAGCAGGAGCTGGCTTTGATCAAGTTCATGGTCTGGACCGGGCCGCGGGTGAGCGAGGCGATCGCGCTGGCCTGGGAGGACGTCGACCTGGAGCGGGGCGAGGTGATCTTCCGCCGCGCCCGGGTGCGCAGCGCCTACAAGGTGACGAAGACCAAGCGTTCGACGCGAAAGCTGAAGCTGCTGAAGCCCGCCCTCGAGGCGCTGCGGGAGCAGGCGGAGCGGACGAAGGATCTGCCGGCGGTGGAGATCGAGGTGACGGACCGGGACAACCGGACGATCAGGAAGCAGAGCGTGCGCTTCGTATTCCACAACTCGCACACCGATCTGGCGTATTCAACGGCAGATAACTTGCGCAACGGCTGGTGGAACGCTCATCTGAGGGCGGCGGGTGTGCGCCACCGCGGGCCGAACAACTGCCGGCACACCTTCGCCAGCCAGATGCTCACCAGCGGCGTGGTGCCGCTCGATTGGATCGCCGAGCAGATGGGGCATACGTCCACGGCGATGATCCACAAGCACTACGGCACCTGGATCAACGAGGACGCCGCGGACATGACCAGCCTTATCGAGCGACAGCTGAAGCTGTAACGCCGCTCATTCCCACGCCGAAAACCGCTGGAAGCCCCGTAATTCGGGGCTTTCGGCTATCTGGCGGTTCCCAAAATGTTCCCATTTCGTTCCCATCAGCCCATCGCGTAGCGCTGCAGGCCAGCAAATACGAGCCTCTATAGTTGGCGGGCGTTGATTTCGAATCTCTGCGCTTCCGCCATCTGCAATCCTGAAGGCCCCGATTACGGGGCCTTCAGCGTTTCTGCGGTACGGAAAACGAGCGCGGATGTTGCCAGGATCGGCGAATGTCAGGCTGCAGTTCATTGCGTAGGCTGCCCGCGCGACTTCCTGCAACATCCGTAGGGCAAGTTTTGCTCAAACAGTGTCGACGCACGTTGTGCTGCAGTTGGCACTTGCCAGCCAGAGCGATGCGAAAGCCACTGCTAGAATCCGCCGCCTGACAAATGGAGTTGTCATCATGAAGCGATTCAGGCAACCGGAGGCATTTGCCCTGG
>Ga0209347_1001428_pt1 | contig 39042 bp, 33 predicted proteins | sample AutmiccommuBRH23_FD_187382 | JGI IMG/M metagenome (GOLD analysis project Ga0209347, IMG submission 187382) | Deep subsurface microbial communities from Mt. Terri, Switzerland - Autotrophic microbial communities BRH/23 (SPAdes) (version 2) | ecosystem: Environmental > Aquatic > Deep subsurface >... | reverse complement strand
TGCGGACTTGCCCCATATAAGGGCATACCTGAACTTTCTCCTGAAATCGCGGTGCAGGTGGTCACAGATATCTCCAATGGTCACGCCGTTGCGGACTATGAGCGGCTCCTCCATATCTGCGGGGCCTCCCTGGGGCTTCAGGTATATCCTGATAAAGTCCAGGGCGTCGTAGACGACATCCTTTACCTCCTGCAGGTTCTTTCCCTTATCCGCGGATATATACGTTGCATCAGGGAACTCCTCTTTGCATTTGAGCAGTACGTCCTCATCCGCCGTATCCACTTTATTGACCACAATGACAGCCGGTACATACACCCTGTTTCCCATGATGACGTCAATGAGCTGATCCACATCGATGTTCTCCCTTACCAGCACGTGGGCGTTATGGATCTTGTATTCGCCAAGAATGGTCTTGATGAGCTCATCAGGCATCTCCAGCTCAACAGTGCTGCTGATAGTGACACCCCCGCGGTCCTGCCTTTTGATAACGACATCAGGATGCTTCTGGTTGGTGCGTATGCCCGCATCGTAAAGCTCCTGGTTCAGCACCTGTAAGTGCTGAGGCTGGAACACGTCCAGCAGGAACAGCACAAGATCGCAGTTCCTTACCACCGCGATAACTTCCTTGCCGCGCCCGCGTCCGCTTGCAGCACCTTTCACAAGTCCGGGTACGTCCAGTATCTGGATCGTCGCGTTCTTGTACTCAAGCACTCCGGGAATGACATCAAGGGTTGTGAACTCATAGGCTCCCACCTGGGAATTTGCGCCGGTGAGCTTGTTCAGCAGGGTGGATTTACCTACTGAAGGGAAACCTACCAGGGTAACGGTGGCATCGCCCGATTTCTTGACAGAGTATCCGTCTCCGCCTGATTTGGTGGAGGCCTTTTTGGTGACCTCGTCACGCAGCCGGGCAAGTTTAGCCTTCAGCCTGCCGATATGAAAGGAAGTAGCCTTGTTATATGGCGTTTTTCTAATTTCTTCCTCTACTGAGGTTATTTCTTCATTTATGCTCATTTGCACCTACAATACCGTACTAAACTAAAAAAGATTTCCCGATAAACATTAATCGTCCCATCCATTCATCCCATCTCAAACGACGATATCATCTCGCCGGTTCTCTCATAGGTACGCAATCCTGCAGGGAGCCTCTCTGAGAATGCTTTTGAGTTCAATGTCGAGAGGAACAATATGACCTCTTCTGCATCCAGCACGTCTTTCCGTATCACAAAATCGAATTCATCCTCTGTCACAGGAAGGAATGCAAGTCCTGCCTCTTCAGCCGCAGCCCGCAGTCCGAATCCTGCGTCCGCTCTGCCGTCCTTTACCGCATCACAGACCGAGCGATGTGTCTTTGATCCTGAGTTATAGCCTTCAATGGACTTTGCAAGCTCAGCTCTGGAAATTCCCTTCTGTGCCGCCAGCCTGCCGATCTCCATATCCAGTATCGTCCTTGTACCTGATCCCCTGTTCCTGTTGATCAGGCGCATGCCAATGAGATCCTCAAAACACGTCACCTTCGCTGAGGGGCGGAATATAAGCCCGAGCTCACGCCTGTAACCTTTGACAAGCACAACATCGGTGAGCCCCATTTTCCTGATGACTGGAAGGTTATACTCTCCCTGTGCATCGGGCATATTGACGCCTGCAATATCGGTAGTGCCTCCTGCGATCGCAGTGAACCCCGCACTGGAGCCCATATTGAGTGTCCTTATCATCTTTCCTGTCAGATCTTCCAGCAGGTCGACACCAGGGCACTGCCCGCCAACGAACATAAGGTCCGGGCTCCTGGCATTACCGAACATAGTGACCTCTACAGGACTGCCTGCTTCGATGTACTCGGTCTGAGCCCTTATCTCAATGATACCGTCGGCATCCGCAAGGGTTGTAATGGCCCCGGAGGTCTTATCTGCCGGATACGCCCTGCCACGTACAACTCCGACAGGGAACAGTTCCTCGCGCCCTCCTGAGCGGATAGCTGTTCCCATGACAGCCGAGACCCTTGTCTTGAAAGCCGGCGCGACCCCCAGTGAATTATATATGATAGGCGCCACGAACTCATTGAATATACTGAGCGCTGACGTAGGGTTCCCGGGCAGTCCGATCGTAGGAACGCCGTTTATCATCCCTATGACGACAGGCTTGCCCGGTTTGATGGCAATGCCGTGAGCAAGTGTTTCTCCCTTTTCCTCAATGATCTTGTACATGATGTCTCCGATACCGGCCGAAGTACTGCCTGAGGTGAGTACGATGTTGCACTCGGCAATTGCCCTGTCAAGTGCTGCCTCCATCAGCTTCTCCTCATCAGGGACAATACCGTACATTCTGGGCACCGCACCGCATTCTTCCACATTTGCGGCGATGGCATAGGAGTTCGCGTCAAATATCTTTCCGGGCTGCAGTTCCGTTCCGGGCTCGATAAGCTCGTCGCCTGTCGAGATAATGCCCACGAGAAGCTTCTTTACAGGAACTTCCATTTTACCTATAGACGCCAGCACTCCTATCTCCCTTGAACCGAGGCGGGTATTCTTCCGGAGCACACGCTCTCCCTTCATTATATCCGAACCTGCGCGCATGATGTTCTCGGCGATATGCACCGGCTGATAGATCTGAACAATATCTTCTGCCTGCTTCGTCTGCTCGACCATGATGACTGCGTCAGATCCTTCCGGAATAGGTGCGCCTGTCGAGATCTCTATGGCCTCTCCATCGTTAACAAAGAAACTGTCAGCACAGCCCGCTGGAATGGATCCTGTCAGCCTGAGAGAGGCTGGCTCCGGCTCTGTCGCCATGTAGGTATCCCTGGCGCGCACGGCGTAACCATCCTTTACGGACCGGTTAAATGCAGGTACGTCAACTGTCGAGAGCACATCTTCAGCCAGGATACGCCCGGTGGCATTGCCCACATGCACAAATTCGGTCCCGGAAAGTACTTTTATTTGGTTTACAATCCTTCTTGCGTCTTCCGAAGTGATGAGTTCTCTGAATTCTTTGCGTTCCATGTGCCCTTATTTTTCTTCAAGATACTCTATAAGTGTTTTGTTAAGTTTGAATATCCTTGAGGTAACATACCATAGTCCCAGAAGGTACACTCCCCACGTGGGAATGGAAAGTAGTTTCAGGGTAGAGTTATCATCAAGGGCTTCAAAGACAATCAAAAGGGTCACAGGCATAAGCAGCAGTATGGCCATTACCGAATCGTTCAGGTATTTCAGGTTCTCCATCACTACTTTGCCTTTTTCTCCTGTTATGTTCATTTTTATTCCTCGGTCAGGTCTTATGATAAAACATACCAATATTAATGCGTTATCTGTTGCGAAAGCACTGGATAATGCAACCGGATATTATTTTACCATTTGTATATAATTGTTCTAGTATATAATTAGGTAATGCCTGACAGAGTTGTCAAAATAGAATGTGGAAGGTAGGAACCTTCCATAAGTTTCTCATTTGAAAATAGGAGTGCCTGTGTTCTGGGTGATGTATTTGAAAGCTTCAACCATCTTCTTTGTAATGGGTCCTGGCTTTCCAGTTCCTATCGCGCGTCCGTCGACCTTGACAAGAGGAGCGGCTTCCGCAGCTGTACCGGTAACGAATATCTCATCGGCCGTATAAAGGTCGAACATGCCCAGATTCTCAACATGGACCGTGGTACCCATTTCCTCAAGCAGCTCGATGGCTGTTGCCCTTGTAATGCCTCTCAGGTTGTTGACGGTCGGAGGTGTATAGACCTTCCCGTTCTTTATAATGAATATGTTATCGCCCGAACCCTCGGAAAGATAGCCGTTGCTGTCAAAGAAAATTGCCTCGTCGCCGCCCTTTTCGTTAGCCTCGATCTTGGCAAGGATATTGTTAAGATAATTCAGTGATTTGATGTTTGGCGAAAGAGCATCTGCAGCGTTCCTTCTGACCGCGACAGTAACTCCTGTGAGCCCGGTCTCATAGAGGTCTCCGTACATTGCTCCCCATTCCTGGCTGATGATGAATATATTGGGCTTTGCGCATTTCCTGGGATCGAGCCCAAGGTCGCCGTTGCCTCTTGAAACGATAGGCCTTATGTAAGCATCCCTTAGATTGTTCCTCCTGAGAGTTTCCAGGACCGCCTCTCCCATCTCTTCCTTGCTCAGGGGGATCTTCAGGGCTATGGCTATTGCAGAGTCATAGAGCCTGTCAATATGCTCGCGTAATTTGAAAACACGTCCGTTGTATGCTCTTATGCCTTCAAAGACCCCGTCGCCATAGAGGAAGCCATGGTCATAGACCGATGTCGTAGCCTTCGATTTCGGGACATACTCGCCGTTATAATAGATCAGTAGTTCGCTCATTATAAAGCCTCATTAAGTTAATGGTAGACTTGATGCTAAACTATTATATATTTCTATTCGCGAACCCGATTTCCCATCAAAAATACATGTAATTTCCCTGTCCGGTACAAAAGACTTTTATGTATAAACGCCTATTTCGTACCTCTGAGCATCTAAAGTGGTCCCGTGGCTTAGCCAGGATATAGCATCGGGCTTCTAACCCGAGGGTCGAGGGTTCAAATCCCTTCGGGATCGCTTTATATTTTTCTCAATACATCTCAAAACAAAAGAAGGAAAGCATTCATTGATTTCACAATACTGAATGCTTTATTGATCTATTTCTATGTCCTGCGGTAAGTCTAATTGACATTACACTTTTTGCATTTTCCTGAACCACTTGTCGAGCTCTTCCCAGTCGACTATATTCCAGAACGCGTCTATGAACTTACCTCTCTCGTTCTTATAGTCCAGATAGTAGGCATGCTCCCATACGTCAAGGGCCATAATTATCGGGTAGTCAGGTATCAGATTGACATTGTGCTTTTCTATCTGCATTATTCCAAGTCTTTTGGTGTCTTTGCAGAAGGTCAATGCCGCCCAGCCGGAACCTTCCACGCCTGATGCGACCTGGCTGAATTCCTTTTTAAACCTTTCAAAACCCCCAAAGTTTTCTTTTATCGCGTCGGACAGTTCACCTGTTGGTTCTTTGCCTGCTTTCTCCGCAGGCATCATCTCCCACCAGAAATAATCATGCAATACGTGGCCGCCCAGATTAAAAGAAAAAGCTTTGGCAGTTGCCTTATAGTCGAAATCCGTTCCTTCTTCCCTTGCCTTATCCATCATCTGCAAAAGCGAATTTGCATTATTCACATAGGATTGATGGTGTTTGTCATGGTGTATCCGCAGCTGTTCCTCGGATATGTATGGTTCCAGGTCTGCATAACCGTATTTCAAAGCCGGTAATTTATATAATTCTTTAGCCATATTCTCCCCACTCTTTACAGTTGATCTTACAATTCGTTTTATATCTTAATGGCAGACTTTTTGTCAAGATCGTTCCTGCAATCTTAAACGCATCTTTGCATAAAGAATATGAATGGACACAAAATATAAACATATTGGAATTGGGTTCTGTAGAATACTTGTTCTTATCGTCATTTTCACTAACTGTCTTTGTTCTCCTAACGGACGGTATCTGGCGATATCCAGGCCGATATGAACCTGCGCCTTCCAGTCAGTCGCTCAGGAGAACATACCGGCCTATCTTTTCATCTGTCTTTCTGTCTCGACGATCTTCGGAACTATCTGCATCACGGAATCGGGATTAAGGGATATGGAATCAATACCCTCCCTTACAAGGAACTCCGCAAACTCCGGGAAATCGCTGGGCGCCTGGCCGCATAGTCCACTATGCTTACCGTTGCGCTTTGCTCCCTGTATGGACATGGACACTATCTTTTTGACCGCATCATCCCTTTCGTCAAAGGATTCTGCAAGTATGTCCGAATCTCTGTCCACCCCCAGGGTAAGCTGGGTGAGGTCGTTAGAACCTATTGAAAAGCCATCGAAGTATTTGCTGAATTCGTCTATCAGGAGCACATTGCTCGGTATCTCGCACATCACGTACACCTGCAGGCCGTTCTTTCCTCTTTCCAGGCCGTGCTTCTTCATCTCCGCAAGCACTTTCCCGGCCTCGTCAACGCGCCGGCAGAAAGGTATCATAAGGATGACATTTGTAAGTCCCAGTTCGTCCCTTACTCTTTTCATCGCCATGCACTCAAGTGCGAACCCTTCCCTGTAGCGTTCATCGTAATAACGCGAAGCTCCACGGAAACCCAGCATCGGGTTACTTTCCTCTATCTCAAAGTACCTGCCTCCCAGCAGGCTTGCATATTCGTTGGATTTAAAATCGCTCATGCGCACGACCACAGGCTTGGGATAGAATGCGGCTGCAATGGTGCCGACCCCAAAAGATAGCTTTTCGACAAAGTATTCCTCTTTGCTGCCGTAGCCTTTTGTGAGCCTCTCTATTTCCTCAGCATCGCTTGCATTTTTCACTTTTTCAGGATGCACCAGTGCCATAGGATGGATCTGGATATAGCTTGAGATAATGAACTCAAGCCTTGCAAGACCAATGCCGCTATTGGGGATCATTGAAAGGGAGAAGGCCTCTTCAGGGTTCCCGAGATTCATCATTATCTCTGTCCGGGTTTTCTCCAGATCCTTCAGGTCAACGCTCTCCGTATGAAAATCAAGTATGCCCTCGTAGACCTTCCCGACATCACCCTCAGCGCAACTGACTGTGACCTCAATGCCCGTTTTTAACTTTTCAGTGGCATTTGCAGCGCCCACTACGGCCGGTATGCCCAGCTCGCGGCTGACGATAGCTGCATGGCAGGTCCTTCCTCCCTTATTTGTGATGATCGCAGCAGCTTTCTTCATTATCGGCTCCCAGTCCGGTGTCGTGGTATCTGCCACCAGCACCTCCCCGGGTTTAAATGAAGGGAGCCTGGAAACATCAGGGATGACATGCACCCTGCCCGCTGCTATCTTGCGGCCGATGCTCCTGCCTGTCACGATAACTGAAGATTTCTTATCCAGATAGTATGTTTCAAGGACATCCTTCTTTTTCTGTGACTGCACGGTCTCCGGTCTTGCCTGTACTATAAAGAGTTCCCCGGTTTCGCCGTCCTTTGCCCATTCGATATCCATCGGGATTTTTTTCCCGTTCTTTCCCGAGTAATGGTCCTCAATGGTTACTGCGTACTGTGCAAGAAGAAGTATCTCTTCATCGTTGATGCAGAAGCTTTTTCTATCCGCCTCCGGAACTTCCACATTGCGGGTGAGTATACGGGAATCACCGCGCCCGTAGATCATCTTGATTGCCTTTTCACCCAGCTTCTTATCTATGATGGACCTATAGCCCTCTTTCAATGTGGGCTTGAACACATAGAACTCATCGGGGTTGACAAGCCCCTGCACAATGTTCTCTCCCAGTCCGTAGGCAGCAGTTATGAATACAACGTCCTCAAATCCGCTATCCGTATCGATGGTGAACATGACCCCGCTGGATGCAAGGTCCGAGCGCACCATCTTCATTACTCCGATGGACAGCCCTACCTTGAAATGGTCGAAGTTATTGTTGACACGATAGGAAATGGCCCTGTCGGTGAAAAGCGAGGCAAAACACCTGATACACGCATCTTTCAGGGAGTGGTATCCGTGTATGTTCAGGTATGTTTCCTGCTGCCCCGCAAAAGAAGCATTGGGAAGGTCTTCCGCGGTGGCCGAGCTGCGTACTGCCACATCGGCATCAGGACCGTACTGTTCGCTCAGCTTGTCATAGGCTTCTTTGATCTCACTCCACAGATCATCAGGCATATCCGCATTAAGGATGATATTCCTTGCCTTCTTCCCTCGTATGGCAAGGTCGCGTACATCTTCGGTGTCCAGCCCCTCAAGTGTCTGCTTTAGTTCCTCAAGCACTCCGGCAGATATGAGGACGTGCCAGTAGGCGTCCGCAGTGATCGCAAAGCCGTTAGGTACTTTAATGCCCTTGCCTGTCAGTTCCCTGTACATTTCTCCTATAGAGGCGTTCTTGCCTCCGACCGAAGGAATATCGTCTATAGTTACCTCTTCGAACCATCGGATATATCTGCTATTTCTCATTGACTACCCCTCGTTAGATATATGTGGATCGTTGTATATGACCTCGACGTTCTTTCCAAAAACAGGCGCAATCCACAGGTATAATTCCGATCTTGATATCTCCAGCCGGTCTGTCAGGCTGTCCAGATTGGTTTTTTCCGCACCCAGTTCCTTTTCTGCCGACTCCGCCATGCCCGTATACCGTGCCCTGTCCTTTTCCAGTTTTTCCCTGTCACTGTAAACCTGTATATGTTTCAGTTCAGAGGCCAGCTCGTTCATCCTGAAAGCATGTGCTTCTTTCCTGAAACGGAGGTCTGACAGCGTGTCAGGGTCTTTCAGCCTGCTGATATGTCCGAGTATCTTGTCATACATCTGGTCCTTCAGTCCCAGATCTTTGTTCTTTACCCGCGCTGCCAGCTCATCGAGGAATGGGTCCAGCTCGCTTTGAGCAAGTGAATCCGGCTTATCTTTTATGACCGCAAGGACTTTCCTATTCTCCGGGGATAGAACGTGGATATCGTTCTTATCCTGCTTCTCCATCCTGGAGATAGCTTTTGAGAGAGGTGCGAACAGCCGCTCTATATCAGAATCGGCGGCTGATATCTTTACTTCAAGTGCGTGGATCTCGTCCTCGAGTATTTTTGCCCTTTCGAACTCAGCGCTCTTTTCAAGCTCATCCAGTGCTTCAACAGAGACAGAGAGCATTTTACCTGCATTCTTATACTTGGACTCAAGGCTGCGGATATTTTCCATGGTGTGCCGGATGTCCCTTTCAATCTGGCCAATATTCTCGATCTCGCCGGGAAGCCTCTCAAGGGCATCCATTTTTTCTTTCCCGGCATTTAAGATGCCATAAAGCTCACTTAGCCGATCTTCAAGTTCTGTAAGGCCCTGCTTTATCCTCTCGGATTCCTGGGGGTAGAGAGCTTTGATATACAACTGACTCCTGCGGGTATTGTCAACAACTGTTTTCATGACCGACCTGGACTCCGTGTAAAGGATAATCGCATCTCCGGGGTCGTTGCTCTGCGGAGGAGCGAGCTTTTCAATTATCAGGTCCAGGTTATGGGCAACATTGTCCCGGTTGGAATCCCCAACTTTTTCCATTTTCTTATTTGCATTCTCTATGGGTTCTGCTTGAAGGAGGCTCTCTTTGATATCCCTGAGCTCTCCCAGTGATATCTCTATCTCAGTATACTTTGCCCTGATAAGGGGCCCGATATCATCCAGTTCCTTTTTTAGATTCGCCCGGACCAATTCATGCAATCTTCCAAATTCCAGCCTGAGAGGTTCCTGCGTGACATCCTTTGTTTTTTTCCTGAAAAGATTCTCCAGAAATTTCATTATATATGAAAAACGAAATAATCTCTTAAAAGCCTGCTGGAAGGTGTCATTTGAATCCTATCTAAGGACCGTATTTAGTATCAAGGCCTGTAATGCCTAAAATACCGCGATCTTATGTTTATCAAGTTTTACCATGCAGACATCTCCTGTTTCAAGGCGCATCTCCTCAAAAGACTGATTTGATGTTTCAGCTATCAGAAGAGTGTGATGTTGCTCGATATCAAAGTAGATGAGCTTGCTTGCCCCCTTATTAACAATGCTCTTTACAGATGCCCTGAATACATTCTCTTCCTGTGTGCCTGTTCCGTCCTTAACGGATAATATATGGACGTTCTCAGGGCGGATGCCCCATGCTACCTTTGCGCCTGCCTTCAGTTTCTGCTGCATCACGCTTACATGCAGTGTATCCTTCAGCAGCAGGACAGTACCTGTGGCGGTATCTTCGTTCCCCACAATAGCATCCTCAAATATGTTGGTCATGCCTACCAGTTCAGCCACATGACTGTTCTGAGGATAGTAAAATACATCCTCCGGAGTGCCTGTTTGCTGCACGCGCCCTTCATGGAAAATTACCACCTTGTCTGCAATCGTGAAGGCTTCAACATGGTTGTGGGTGATGAAAAGCACCGGTATCCCGAGCTCTCTCTGTATCTGCTTGATCTTCTCGCGGAGTTTCATGCGGACTATCATATCCAGTGCTGAGAAAGGCTCGTCCAGCAGCAGGATATCGGGCTTGGGTGCCAGGGCCCGTGCCAGGGCAACCCTTTGCTTCTGTCCTCCTGACAGCTGTGACGGATAATTGTCTTCCAGGCCCTCAATATGGAGCAACTGCAGCATTTCCAGAACCCTTTTATCTCTATCTTCCTCGCTCCATCCTTTGAGTCCGTAGGCGATGTTCTTTTTTACATCCATATGCGGGAAAAGGGCATAGTTCTGGAACACGTATCCGAGGCTGCGCTGCTGTACAGGGAGGTTGATCATCTGATGGCAGTCAAAGTAAACCTTGTCATTGACTACTATCTTACCGCCATTGGGTTCCAGGAGCCCGGAGATGCACTGGAGGGTCGTGGTCTTACCTGAGCCGGAACGCCCGAAAAGTACTACCAGCTCATTACCGACCTCAAATTTGGCATCAAGCAGGAAAGCGGGTTCTATGCCTTTCTTCTTGTCGCTCTTTTTCCTGTAGTACCGTTTCCTGAAATCAACCTTTATACCCATAACTTATATCCTCCAGCGATCGACCAGCTTTGCAGTCACGGCCATGGAAAGGAAGGACATTGCCACGAGAATGATCACCAGCATATTGGCAAGCTCGTTGTTACCTGCCTGGAATGAGCTGTAAATGGATATGGCCATCGTGTTTGTTCGTCCGGGGATATTCCCTGCGATCATGAGCGTTGCACCGAATTCTCCCACGGCCCTTGCAAAGCTCAGGACTATGCCTGCAAGTATGCCTTTTTTGGCAAGCGGGAGCGTGATGAAAAGAGCAGTCTCAAGTTCTTTCCTTCCCAGGGTAAATGCCGCGTACTCAAAATCCCTGTCCACCGCCTCAATAGCTGCAGTAGTGGTCTTCACCATCAGAGGAATTGATACTATGAAAGCTGCAATTACTGCTGCCTGCCATGTGAAAAGAATGGTCCATCCCGTGATGTTGTACAATATGTTCCCCAGGAAACCGTTCTTTCCCAGGAGCACTACCAGTAGGTAACCTGTCACCGTGGGAGGGAGTACAAGAGGCAAAGTAACAAGGATCTCTGCAAGCCATTTTCCACGGAAATCACGTCTTGCAAGAATATATGATATGATCAAACCCAGAGTTGCAACTAGAATGGTGGATATTATCGATATTTTCAGAGTGATCACAAGGGGAAACCATATCTGGCTCTGCATCAGTTTTTAATCCTTTTACTGCCGGGAAATGAGATTTTGGCTTAGTGTTCTGTATTATCTCGAGTCATCTTGTCTGATAAGTATATTAGTTTAATCCGTGCATAAACAAGTCAGTCTGACTAATCCTTAAGGCATATTCCAAAGACCCTCCTCCTTTCCAGGAAGCAGGACATGCATGATCCCTTTACTGCCGGAGAAATTAAGACGGGTGTGACCAGTTGATCAACTGGCCACTTCCCCGTGAAAGCCCTAAGGCAAGGAGTGTAGTTCATACGTTCTGAGGAGTAGTGAATCCATACTTTTCCATAATGGAACTGCCAGTTTCCCCGGTAACGAAGTCTATGAACTGCTGCGCCTCTTCCCTGTGCTGGGTGGATGAGACAACCGCTATTGGGTAAGTTATCGGTGCTTCCACCTGGGCTGTAGTGACAACTTCTATGGTGTCCGGTTGTGCCGACGATGCATCCGTGCGGAACACAAATCCGGCATCAGCTTCTCCTCTTTCTACATAGACAAGCACCTGCTTCACGTTCTCCCCCAGGAGCATCTTCCCTGAAACACTGTCCCACAATCCGGCATTGGCCAGTGACTCCTTCGCATATTTCCCTGCGGGGACTGTCTCCGGGTTGCCTATGGCTATGTTCTTCACTTCAGGCTTCTTCAGATCCTCCATACTGGTAAGTCCGGGTTCATTGCCCTTTGGCACTATCATTACCATTGAGTTCTCTGCAAAATCCTCTCTGGTGTCATTATAGATGAATCCTCCGGACTGAAGTATGTCCATCTGGTCCTGAGCCGCTGAGGCAAATACATCTACAGGTGCTCCACCCTCGATCTGGGTCCGGAGTGCTCCTGAGGCTGCAAAGTTGAACACTACGTCGATGCCAGCATTGTCTTTCTCGAATTCTTTTTCCATTTCCGTGAAAGCTTCTGTGAGACTTGCTGCAGCAGACACTGTAATGGCTACAGGTTCTTCGGTGGCCGCAGATTCCCCGGTCTCGTTTTCCGATGCCGGGATATCCGAGCACCCGCTTACAAAAAATGCGATCGTCAGTATAAATGTAATAGCCAGGAAGAGTTTATTCTTATGTTCCATGTTACTATCCTTCAGTTATTGTCTACTGAGTTTGACAGTGAATGTGTTTTTCTTCGTTATGTTCATCAAAACATAACGCCCTATCTTTCTCTTTTGACATAAATAGTTTTTCAAGTCAGGCTGCTGTTAAATTAAGAAGCATAAAACTGCAGTTATGTAAAAAAAGTAAAGCTAATAGAGCAAATCCCAAAAAATAGACGTGGCAGTATCATAGGATACTGCAAAAACACTTATTCTTCAACGACAGTGACTTTCTTCATCACATCTTTTGGCTTAATCTTGTTCACGACATCCATGCCTTCGATTACCTGCCCGAAGACCGTGTGAATGCCGTCAAGATGTGGCTGTGGCGAGTGTGTGATAAAGAACTGGCTGCCGCCGGTATCCTTACCCGCGTGTGCCATTGAGAGCGCACCCTTGCCGTGCTTGCGCGGGTTTCCCTTGGTCTCGCACTTGATGCTGTACCCCGGTCCTCCTGTCCCGTTGCCTTTGGGGCATCCTCCCTGGATGACGAAGTTAGGCAGGACCCTGTGGAATGTGAGCCCGTCGTAGAAACCCTTGTTGATCAGTTTCTCAAAGTTCTCCACGGTCTTTGGGGCATCCTTCTCGAACAGTTCCAATACAATATTGCCTTTATCAGTTTCAATGATCGCTTTCTTCATGTGATTCACCTTTTGTAAGCGGTAAGGCAAGTGAGTGATTTAAGGGTTTCTGTGAAACCCTCTGTCTATCTGTTCAATCAAGGGTCACATTCAGTTCGTTGCTTGTGATGTGCAGGTAAGTGAGGACACCGCCTCCACCATCATAGATCAGTGTGTATGTGGAGTCCTCCTCATTGAGCTTCGGTTTATTGTCCTTTTTTTGTTTAGGCTTTTGCTTCCAGATACAATCTATAGTTCCATCCAGTGCCAGTAGTTTCATATAGTGCTGGGTAACGTTGTTCAATGACTGTACGTCCCCATTTGAAACAGTTAAGTCTGGTGTCATTGTTTTAGGGCTGACAGAACCCCAGGAGAATTCGTCATCAGCGCTATCGTATTCCATCAGACAAGAATCACTTACGAGATCAATTGTACAGTTTGCATTCTTGTGGTTGTCAGGATCTTCGTTAATATATAATGGGCTTGTGCTTTCCCATTTTTCTTCTTGATTGCCATCCAGATAAGCAGTGTCCGTGTATATTATCATTAGAGTTACATGTTCTTGCTGGCTGTTCATTGCATATTCAAGTCGTTTTGTTCCTGACGTAGCAATCACTGTTGGTATTACAGGGTTAAAATTGGATGCGTCCTTCTCATTAGCTTCATAATAGTAAGAGAAATTGCTAATAGGCTCGGGATTGGACTGGTTCAGTCTGCCAATCTTGAATGAATGCATCAGGGGAAATGTCCCCATAGGGGGCAGTGTATCCATTTCAATGATGGCTGTCTTGTTCTTGTGGTCCAGCATGGCAGTTGTGGTTGTCAGTGTTTCTGCATACTCCGCCCACCCGTCATAGAACTCACTGTTTATGTATATAAGGATCTTATCGCAGTTGAGGGGATTGGTGAAGTTTTCGCTGCCGGTAGTGGGGTCGGTATTAGGATAGAGAATAAGAGGTGTGTTGGAAGATCTTACATTGATATTTACATTCGAGCTTCCGCCACTGGAGTCATTCCCATTCACTTTCATAATAGGCAGGGTCAGGGTCTCACCGTTATAATGGAACTCCGGAGGCGATATCATTACTGTCCCTCCTTCTGGGTATCTTGACCAGACGCCTCCTCCCTCATAGGCTATGACCCTGTCATCGGAATAATACCTAACTTTTCCCATGGAAGCGTTGAATCCTGCAAAATCGTCCTCGATCTCATAGTCCTCCCACGCATTCCAAACCCCACGCTGTGGATAGAAACCACTGTACCAGTCTGAAGTGGAGGACAGGCTTATGATCATTATTCTACTCTCATTGTAGGAGTCATCATTCCCGCGCACTGCAACATTTTCTCCCATCAGGGTAAGCGCAGTTGTCTGAAGAGGGGACTCTCCAAGTGATGCTTTACTTGTCCTCGAGTCAAAAACAGTAAATGCCTGTTCTGTCTTCTGGGCTTTAGCCATTTCCTGCGTTTCACTTATCAAAGGTGCAGTATAAAGAAGCATCAGGCCAATCGATAACAGGCTAATTACAAGTATTATTGAGATTCCGATCACGGATGAAACCGCAGTTTCATTTTTCAACATGTTTTTCAAATTTCCCACTCCCTTTTAGTTGATTGTAACTGTCATGGGTGAACTGGCTATATACACATCAATATTAGTAAAATATTCCTTACTGGCGTTTATAGTTTTATTATCAGTGTCTATAACTATGGGCATTTGAAGACTTTCGTTCAGGTACCTTCCCCACGCTTCGAAGTAATCACTTGTTACTGTTATATTCACCTGGGATACATTCTCGTAGGTATCTACAGCCTTTCTCCCGCCGTCAGCAGTCACTCTGATAAGCCCGGAACCGGAGAGAGATGTGGTACCATCGATATTTGCAATGGGTATGACCAGGACATTATTCGCATATGTAAAACGTGGTTCGGAAACCATCACTGACTGCCCATTACCATATTTTGCCCACACGCCCGTGTTCTCATAAGAAATGGCAGTATCCTGAAATCTATCCTCAATGTTTTTAAGCGTGATGTCAACAGGATACTTCATTTCAAAATCATTTGCCGAAGAGTTCCACACTCTTAGATCAATGCCAATATAATTGTTGTTTCCCGCTACAGACAAAGACCCTCCATACATCTTCATTTCCACGGATTGGGATGGTGCATTTCCCTGTACCACTTTGTTCATATTGAGGGCAAGTACCTCGAAACCCTGCCTGATGTTCTCAGTATGCTGCATGATCTGTGTGTTTTCCAGCATCGGTGTACCGGCAACCACTATTATCCCGGTGGCAAGTAGCATTATGCTCAGGATGATGCTGAAGTCAACCATTTCGGAAACCGCATCCTCCGATCGTGTAAATATCTCTTTCATGGGACCCATTTCCTGTTCTAACGTATCTCCAGCATGTTCGAAGTTGCATTATAATGCAAGAAGAAATCATTTGAGCCACTGTACAATGTAGTGTTTGTGACATTGATAGCCTGGGTCTTATAGGACACTTTGACCCTGGTCTCATCCCTTCCTTCGGATTCAAATATTATCTCTTTGGGATGGTCTGAGAACTCTACAGAGTACTGTTTGTTTGCTATCGTGTCCGGGAGTGTCAGCTGATAGGTAATGCTTTCCACTCTTCCTCCGGCATTGTTGGTGATCTGGACCGCAGTGTCTATATTTGATATCTGTAGCGAGATGTCATTACCATGTATCTCGAACTCGTCGCGCATCACTGTCTGCTCCGCCCTGTCCATCATGGCATAGAAAGAACTGATCAGGATCATTGTTGTTATGACTGTTATAGTGAGGGTAAGCATGAACCCTACTGAAATGGATACTGCCCTCTCGTCACGGGCAAGCTTTTTGGTGGCAAAATTCCAGATCATAGTTGTCCCCGTGGCAATGTTACAGGTATCGTCACATTCATTTCCAGATGCCCGTTCTTGTTAAGGGACATGGTCGTATTGAGCACATGGTACCTTCTGATCTCAAAAGGCTCCCCATTGATGAGTTCTCCTGATAGTGTGAAAGTGCCGCTTGCATTGTCGCCGTTTATGAATCTTATCCGGTATTGTTTACCTGCTGTCAGGGTGTCAAAATGGAAATTTGTATTATTAGTTATATTCAGTGATGGATTACCGCTACCAATGTTCTGCGTCCTCAGTACATCTGTACTATTTGTAACATTGACATAATATGTACCGCTGGAATTAAAGACCCTGGCTGACCAGAACATGCTGCCGGATTGGTTGATTGCCTCCACTACAAAGCACTTTGATGCGTTTCCCAGTGAAGAGGTTTTTATCATTAACTCAAATGAATCTGTTCGGTCAATCCTGTCAACAACGACCCAGTCGGGATCTCCGGTGTGAAGTCCATTCTGTGTGAAATAGGGCTCCTGCAAGGAATCATTATGCAGGGTGAATATGAATCCCGCAATAGCATGGCTCATTGCCATTTTACTGGTATAGTTCGCGATGTATGAATTATTAATTGAACCGCTGTCATAGGCCTTTTCGTAAGCCTGAGTGGTCACTTTTACGGTATTGGAAAAATCGAACACATTAGTTTCGATATTGGCCTCTGATGCTGTATTGCTTGCATAGATTATGTTGTTCAGCATGACCGTCAGGACTACGATGCCTATCCCTATGGCAAAACCGGCAATCAATATCATCTGTGCGGAATCGTTCCTTTTTTTCATATCAAACACTTGCCATTTTTGTTTTACATGCGCCATAGGGTCAGTTTCACATCGATAAGGTTATAGAGATCCGTACTCTGATCAGCATCCCGGATACCGCTATTTTGTCTGAAGGAGGTTGGGTCAGTATCGGGGAAATCAGAATCTGACAGAAGTACTCTTTTGGTAATTATCACAGCGTTATCCGACGGCTCACCGTTGTATATATATCGCATACTCCGCATGGTGCCGTCTTCTTCTATCCATGCAAACTCCACATTATGTGCTATTCCTCTCCCGACTGCAACAGATCTAAGCACCTCTGCGGTTGAACTGTTCGTAAGGTTCTCTCCTGACGTTGATCCGTATTGCTGTGAGTTCCATGTATAGTACTTACCATTCCAGTTCAGTATGTCCTTTTTAAGAGGTGAATCCTGTCCGTACTCGCTATGGTCAAGCGAGTTCAGCATGTCCTGTCCGAGTATCTGCAGCTGGGCTTCAATATGGGCATTGGCAGTTGAGGAGGTGAGGGGGGTAAGTGAGGTTGCCTGGACCGTATAGATGATCACACCAATAACAAGTAATAATGCCATTAAGGCTTCAAGTGTGTGTAACTGGGCTGACAGGTTTGACTTTAACGGATCACGCCGTCCTTTTTGTGTTGCCATGCTCACCACACCCTCACGGCCAGGATTGCCTGGGATATGTTCCCGGTGTTCTCATCCCGAAGCAGCACAACTCTTATGGTCTGCCCTACGTTTCCCTGCTCAGGGAGCGCTCTGCCCGCTGATCTGACTGCTCCTGTATTTTCCTCCAGTGTGATGTTAAGGTCGTAGCGCAGGTAAGTTCCGTTCATCCCTGCAAGGTCAAGGGTGTCTTCATAGTTGTTACTGATGCAGGCGTAATTGAAAAAATCATTCACTTTTGTACCATTCAGGAGATTAGTTGCCCCGGGCCTGCCTTCGCTCATATTTTGCTCCACGATGTTTGTTGCGACCCGGTCGGCTATAAGCGTGACCTCGTCCGAATTTGACTGGAACGGGGTGAATAACCCGGATGTATAGGAGAATACAAAAATGATGCTGACAAGGAATATTGCTATCCCTATCAGGTAATCTATATGCATCTGGCCGCTGTTATCCATAATACTCCATATAAATATTCTCTTTATTATATAAAAAGGTACTTACTAAATAGTGCAGGGTGTCTCCTGCTATTTTTAACTGAGTGTAACTGCAAGGTCATTCCTGCTCACATGTAGATAAGTGATACTTCCCGGCATACCGTCATATAGTAGGGTGAGTGTTGATTCTGAATAATCTACAGGATCAGATTGCCCGGGCGAATGGATATTGAACATGACAGAGCCGTCCTTTGTCAAAAGCTTCATGTAATGCTGGGTCACGTTGTAGAGGGATGTTCTATATCCGTTATTGATAGTGATATTTGGAGGCATGCTTACAGGACTGGTCTCATCCCACGAAAAATCACTCGTTTCATCATATTCCATGGTGAAAGATGTATTCATCAGATCCACACTTGCAGATTGGTCTCCCTTTGAGCCAATTATTGGGAACACATCTGAACTGTCATATCCTTCCCAGCTCTCAGTGCCTCCGGTAGCCGCACTGTCTTCATAAAGAACTTTTAAAGTTAACTGGGAATTACCGGTTTTTTGTACATAGTATGTCAGGGTCTTTGTACCGGATGTAGCGGTGATCTGGTAATTGTTCGGATTCAACCCCTGACTTGATTTGGCTTCCAGGTTCAACTTGAAATCATACATTGGCGCAGGATTTGTGTCGTTGAGGGTACCAATCTTAAATGTCTGTTTAAGCTGATCCTTTCCCATTTCCGGCATCACTTCCAGTTCTACAATAGCAGTCTGGTTTGCATCGTCGGTCTCTGCGCTGGCGTAGGTGAGAGAATCTGCATACTCGGCCCACGCGGTGTAGAATTCACTCTTTATATAGATCAATACTTTATCTGAAGTTAGAGGATTTACTCTGCCTGTACTTTTAGGGTATAATACCAAAGGCATATTATCGGAGCTCACCGTCACCGCAACATCCGACCTTCCGCTGAATACCTCATTTCCTTCTATCTTCATTATAGGCAATGTCAGCGTTTCTCCGTTGTAATGGAATTCCGGCGGGGAGATCATAACAGCCTTGCCGGTAGGGTATTTTGACCACACGCCACCGCCCTCATAGCCTATGATACGCTCTCCCTGGTCATAGGTGATACTTCCCATGGATGCATTGAACACTGTTATATTTGGCCTGCCTTCATAACCTGCCCAGCTATTCCATATGTATCTGTTATTGCGGAAATCATTATGCCACTGGCTATTATCAAGCTGGGTGCATATTACGACCATCTGGCTGTTCTCGTAGGAACTGTTATCCCCGTTGACATTGACACTCCCATCCATTATAGAAAATGAAGTGGTCTGGCTTGGTGATTCTCCCAGGGCCACTTTGCTTGTCCTAGAGTCAAATACCGTAAATGCCTGCTCAGCCCTCTGGGCATTAGCCATATCCTGCATGTTCTTCATGGAAGGGGCTGAATACAGCAGGATAACACTTGTAGATGTGATGGTCAGTGCAAGGATTATCATAACACCTACCACCGCAGACACAGCTTTTTCAGACCGGAGTAAATTTTTAACCACTATAAAACCTTCTACTCGATAGTTACACTCATTGGGGATGATGTCACAAGCACATCTATGCCGGGATCATAATTCCGGCTTGCAGATATGGTATTGTTCTGGGGGTCAACGCCGCTGATCTCCATCCCCAGGGTCTCGTTAAAGTAGCTTCCCCAGCCTTCGTAGTAATCGCTGGTAAGAGTTATGTTGACAGCGGATACGTTTTCATACACCGACACAGATAGCTGTCCTCCCTGGGAGACTACACGGGTCAGCCCTGAGCCGGAAATGCTTCTGGAACCTGAAATGGTTACCATGGGGATCAGCAATACGTTATCATTGTATGCGAAATCCGGTTGGGAGATAGCAACAGACCTTCCCTGCGGATATCTGGCCCACGTGCCGGTGTTCTCATAGGCTATGCTATTCTGAGCATACTGATTCTCTATCGTTCTCATCTGTCTCCCAAGAGAGGGAGTGTCGTAACCTGAAATGGTGCTGTTCCATATCTGCATGCTCAGATTTATGCGGCTGGTACCTGTGACCGATACTGTGCTCCCGTACATCTTAAGCTCCACAGACTGTGATGGTGCCTTCCCGTATGCCACTTTGTTGATGTTGGGCTGCAGTACCGAGAAACTCTGCTCTATGTTCAGCAGATGACCTCTCTCCTGCATGTGCTCCAGCATCGGATATCCTGCAACACCAATTACGCCAAGCGCCAGGACCATCAGTCCAAGGGTAAGACTGAACCCGAGTACTTCCGAGAGAGCATCTTCAGATGTAACAATGCCTTTTCCTGCCTTTTTTCTGCTGTCCATGCGTAATCCTCAGGATATGTCAATTGTATTGTTGATAGGGTTGTAAACCATCAGGAACTCGCCTTTTGAGCTGTAGAGCACTGTGGGCGTAACTCTGGTGTCTTCAGTGGAGTAGGGTACCTTTACACGTGTTTCGGCTCTTTCCTCCGACATGATTATTATCTCGTTCGTTATGTTTGAGAATTCGATAGAGTATTCCTCGCCGGCGATCCTGTCCGGCAGAGACAGCCTGTAGCTGATCCTTTCAATACCGGAGCCTGCCTCCTTTGCTATGCCGACGGTCGTATCGATGGCTGTTATACGGGATGCAATGTCGCTTCCATGGATCTCGAACTCGTCCCGCATGACCGTCTGTTCGGCCTGTCCCATCATTGAATAGAACGATGTCAGGGTAACCACAAGCACAAGGATCGTTATGGAAAACGTGAGTGTGAACCCCAGAGGAATGGATACTGCACTCTCATCACGTGTTATTCCTCTCATGCTATCCCTCCCGGCAGGAGGATCGGTACTGTCCGGTTAATGCTCATCTGGCCGGAACTCATCCGCAGGGTCGGGTTCGCCACATAATGTCTCATAAGTGTGAATGGCTGGTCGGGTGTGAGATTCCCGGATATTGTGCACATGCCGGCGGTAGTGTTCCCGTTATAGATGTTTATCGAATAGTCTTGAGATGCGGATAACGGATAATTGAATGAAGGAACATTATTTCCGTTGATCTGGTTGCCTGTTACGTTAATCTCCATAGGTGTTACTGCTGTTACATTACGGTAACTGGGTGTTGATGAGCTGACTATGACAGTTATGTTTATAGTTCCGCTTGTATTGTACATCCTCATTAGCCACAGGCTACTTCCGCTATGACTGACTGCTTCAATAATAAGCGGATTGGATTCATTCCCCATGATGGATGTGTTTGGTGTAATGTAGAACATTTCAGTAGTGTTCACATTACTCACAAGGGTCCAGTTACCCTTTCCACCTGCAAGTCCGTTGCCGGTGAAGTAGGGTTGTGAATATTTATGGTTCTGCAGGTGGAATGTAAAGCCTGCGGTTGCGTAGTTCTGTGAGGCTTTCATTGAGTAGGAGCCAATGTAATCTTCATAATCGCCGTATGTGCCATTGGAATATATGTAGGCATCCTGGTATGCCTCTGTGGTGGTCTGGATCGCGTTGGCAATATCATAGCGGGAGGTATCAATGCTTGATTCCGATGCCATGTTGCTGGCATATATTACATTGCTCAGCATGACCGTAATTACAACTATGCCTACTCCTACGGCAAATCCTGCTATCAGCAGCAATTGAGCGGAATCATCGATCTTTTTCATGGGATAACTACATCCTCCAGAGCGCCATCTTTACATTGACGATGTTGTAAAAATCTGTGCTATTGTCTGCATCAGGGATGCCTGTACGCGTCTCGAAATCTGTTACGTTGCCGACATCGCCATTAGATAACTGCACTCTTTTTGATATTACGACGGCATTATTCGAAGGGTCTCCGTTGTAAATGTATCTTCGCGATGCAGTGACACCTTCTTCATCCATCCAGCTGAAGTACACATTGTGTGCGATACCTCTTTTGACTGCAATGAATTCTAGTGTCCGGGCAAGTGAACTGGACTGAAGTTCATAGATCGGTGACTTGATCGTACTGTAGGCTGTCCCGTTCCAGACATACTGCTTACCGTCCCAGTTCAGGATATCCGTCTTCAGGTCCGGATCATGGCCATATGCTGAATACGAAAGGGCATTCAGCATGTCCTGCCCCATGGTCTGGAGCTGGGCTTCAATATGGGCGTTGGCAGTCGAGGACGTGAGAGGGGTAAGTGAGGTTGCCTGCACCGTATATACGATAATGGCAACCATGATGAGCGAGGCCATAATGGCCTCAAGGGTGTGCATCTGGGCATGCGTTTCTTTCTCAATTTTCAGCAGCATGTGCTTTTCCAATTTACCACACCCTGAATGAGAGGATGATCATGTCGGTATCACCTGTATCATCGTCCCTGCATAGTATGATTCGTCTGGTCTGTCCTACGTTCACCCTGGGCGGGATCTGTTCTCCTGCAGCATAAATTATATCAGTGCTGTTCTCTGCAGTGACGTTCAGATCATATCGCAGATAGCTGCCGTTCATACCCAGGGAATCTATGGTCGGCTCGTAATTTGTATCAAGCTCTGTAAAAAAATCATTCATCTTCGTATCGTTTATAAGGTTCGGAAGGCCTTCGTCTCCGGCACTCATTCTTTTTTCCACAATGTTTGTGGAAACTCTGTCCGCTATCAGCGTTACTTCGTCTGAGTTGGACTGGAAAGGTGTGAAGATTCCGGAGGTATAACTGAATACGAAGACAACTGCAAGCAAAAACACTGTAATGCTTATCAGATAGTCTATAGTCATTTGGCCTTTACTATCCATAGATATTCCTGCTAGTATAATATAAAATAGTATAATATAACTATTATTTCTAGGTTCTCCTTGAACGACTGTATCTCATTCTGGCGGCAGAAAACATTGTTTTAACAGGCAATCTTAAAAGAGGGGAACGCGTATCATATCCCAAGATGGATGACATACGAATAATCCACACGGGGGATACTCATTTAGGTTACCGCCAGTACCACAGTGAAGTGCGCAGGCAGGATTTTCTCGACGCTTTTGCAAGGGTGATCGATGATGCCATTGCAATGAAAGCAGCTGCTGTAGTACACGCAGGCGATCTCTTTGATTCAAGGAACCCTACTTTAGATGACATCCTTGAAACAATGAAACTGTTCTCCCGGCTGAAGGAAGCCCTGATTCCTTTACTTGCGGTGGTTGGCAACCACGAGAGCAAGCAGAGCACACAGTGGCTTGATCTTTATGAGAGCATGGGACTTGTCATACGCCTTGGCGCCACACCTTACAGGCTGGGCAATGTGGCGATATACGGCATAGACCATGTACCCAGATCCCGGATCCCTCTGTTCGACTACTCCGTTTTCAATACTGAGGCAAATGATGCAGCATACAATCTGCTGGTAATGCATCAGATGATGAAACCCTTTGCTTTCGGAGACTGGGATGTGCAGCATGTCCTGGATTCCTTTCCCTTTGAGGTGCATGCCATACTCCTTGGTGATAACCACAAACATGAAATAATCAATGTGGAGGGGACCTGGGTTACCTATTGCGGCAGTACCGAGCGCAACGGCGCATCCGAGCTCGAGCCCCGGTCCTACAATATCGTGACTGCAGGCGACGACGGTATCGAGATAAGCAAGAGGGTCATACCTACAAGGGATTTTGTGTCGATAGCGGTAAAGCTCAGTAAAGGCTCGCAGGCTTACGAGGAAATCTTCTCTGCCATAAAAGAGCGTGATGTCGAGGACAAAGTAGTATTTGTGAATATCTCCGGAGATCCTGAGATAAAGATCAAGTTCAGTGAGATAGAGGAATTCCTCCTTTCTCGCAAAGCCCTTGTTCCGGGTATCAAGGACCTGAGGACCGGTGAGGTTTCACTGGCGGATGCTTCTATAACATTCTCTTTTGCAGACCCTGATGATGCAGTGAAAGAAGAGATAAGGAATATGTCCCTTACACAGGGCGGCATCATGATAGACGAGATCATCAGGAACCCCGTGATAGTAAAGAGCAGGGTCGATACTGAAGTAGAGGACAGGCTCGGTGAGTTGCTCGACAGGACGGATTTTACGGATCTCGTCACTTTAAGGACAGATGCAACACTGCCGGAGCATGAGTCTGAAGGATCGTCCATGAACGCTCCGGAAGGCGCCCCGTTTGAGGCAGCAGTAACAGCAGATGTAACTGCTGAGAATGTTGCACCAGATGAGGTTGACACGATAGCTTCGGAAGAAGAAGATGCCTGCAGTGTGAGTGAAGCAGAGGAAGGTCCTTCAGAACAGGAAACCGGTGCAGAGGAACAGCAACATGTTATCTCTGCATCCGGAGAGCTCCCGGAGAAGAAGGCTCGTAAAGAGCCTGCTCCGGAAAAAGCATGTGATGTATCCCCGGCGGATAAGGGTCATAAAGCTGCTTCCAAGCCGCGGCAGTATAATCTTGGTGACTACTTATGAGGATAAAACGGCTGAAAATAGAGAACATAAGGAGCTATAAAGAGCTTGATGTGTCTTTCCAGGATGGGGTCACCGTAGTCTCAGGGGTTAACGGGAGCGGGAAATCCAGCCTGCTCGAAGCGTGCTTCACCTGCCTGTTCGGAAGCAAAACACTGGATAAGGATTTCGTCATCTCAGATATCATCCGCAAAGGCGCTACAAAGGCATCCATCATGCTGGAGTTCGAACAGAACGGTCATGATTACTCTGTGGAGCAATTCTTCAGGAATGACCCCGAAAAGGGGCGTGCTTCCAACACCGGTGCAATTCTGAAGAGAGATTCGGAGATCCTCTTCGATCAGCCCACCCGCACTTATGATGCGATCCGCTCGTTGCTGAACATGGATGAAGATGCCTACAGGAACTGTGTCTACATCAGGCAGGGTGAGATCGACGTACTGATAAATTCCAAGCCCAGGGACCGGCAGAGGATGATAGATGACCTGCTGCAGCTTGGGAAACTGGAAGATTACCGGGAGCGGGCATCAAGTGCGCGTATAGGTGTTGGGCGTCATCAAAGGGATGCGGAGAGCCGCACAAGGGAAGTGATCGCCGCCATAAAGGCCATAGAGGACTCAACCCCTGTTGACCGGCTTGCAGAGTTGCTCACTCGCTCCGGACATCTCGAAAGAGAGATCTCTTCGCTCAATGAGAAGAAGGACCGTGCAATGTCATTGAGGGACGAGACCTCAAAAAGGATTGTCGAGTTCAGGGAGTTATCGGAAAAGAAAGTTTTTGTTCAGTCCCAGATAAAAGAGCTCGACGAGAAGAAGAACCGGGCCTATCTTCAGATAGGTTCCGCTGAGAAGAGTATCGCTTCTTTAAGAGCCGAACAGGAAGAGATCAGAAAGAATATCCAGGAGACCTGTTCTGCGCTGGGTTTTGATGATGCGGACATAGAAAGGACGATATCAGCGATAGATGCGAATGAACGTTCATTGAGGGACCGGCTAAGCAGTATCAGTAAAAACAAGGCAGTTCTCGAGAAAGAACAACTGAACCTTGCTGAAACTCTGGCAGAGAGTAAGAAACAGGCCGGTGAGCTGGAAAGGTCAGCTTCACAGGGTAGAGAAAAAATTGCCGCCATACAGTCCGATATAGAGACTTCACGCGCCAGGATAATGCAGCTTGATGAAAAGAGGTCTTCTATTATATCTGATCTTGAACCTCTTGGGATGACACTGGAAAAGCTGGAGAACATTGAAGAGATCTTCGACCTTGTGACCGACCAGCAAAAAAGCCTGCACGGGAAGGAGAAAGAGCTCTCAGCAAGGCTTACAGAGGCCCGGGAGCGAATAAAACGGTCCGGGGAACTTCTAAGTAAAGGGAAATGCCCAACCTGCATGCAGGATCTCAAAGGCTCATGCATCGAAGAGTCTACTGTCTCTGATTCTCAAATGGCGACTGAAATCCAGGCAGAATTGGTTGTGTTGAAGAAGAAACAGGAAACTCTGGACTCAAAGCTTGGGCGCGTCAGGGAAGCCAGGGCCTACAGGAGTGAAATAGAAACAAGCGGCAGGGAAATAAAGTCCTCGGAAGAGAATATCCGCAATCTTGAGAAGCTGGCTGCAGAATTCCGAGCCATGATGCTTGACCATGATAAGAAGAAAGAGGAGATCTCCTCCCGTATGTCTCTTACCGATGAGTCCTTCAAGAGGTCACAGGATAAGGCCAGCCAGCTGCAACAGGAGCTTGGAGCGGCTGAAAAAGAACACTCTGACTGCCTGAAGCTTCTTGAGGCCGCCCGGAAGGTGCGCACGGACCTTGTCGGGATGGACAGGATAAAAGCAGATATAGCGCAGACTGAGGATAAGATCGTAAACTTCAGGGAAATGATCATTATCTTTGACGCTCAGATTGCTGAAAAGAAGGGATCCCTTGTAGAGATAAGCACGAAGATGGGGGGTTTTGATATCAATGAACTCGAATCCCGGCTCAAGGACTTCGAAAACGCATTCGCTGTTATAAAATCCGAGATAGAAAGGCTGCATCTGGAGCGGGAAGGGATAACAAAGCAGACCGGCATGCTTGAAAGCGAGCTCAGGCGGCTTGAAGAACTCCGGACAGCCTTTGTTCAGTTCAACAATAGAACCGATTATCTCAATGCTATCTATGCGGACGCCGAAGAGCTCGAGGCAATGTATATGCGTATCCGGTCGCAGCTGCGCTCCAATAATATCGGTGCTCTGGACACTTTCATTAATGAGATCTTCTCTTTCATGTACACCAACAACGCTTACTCTCATGTGCGGCTTGATGCGGATTATAACCTTGCGGTATTCGAGAAGGACGGAACTTCACTTGAACCCCGGTTGCTGAGCGGGGGGGAAAGGGCTTTGTTCAACCTGGTGCTGCGATGTGCCATATATCGTCTGCTCTCGCTTAGTGCAGCCGGAAAAGGGTCCGGGCTTCCTCCGCTCATTATGGACGAGCCCACTGTTTTCCTTGACCGGGGGCATATACATCAGCTGATCAAGCTGATAGACATGATGCGCGACATAGGTGTGGGGCAGATCCTTGTAGTCTCACATGATGAGTCGCTGATAGATTCTGCCGACCATGTGTTCATTGTAGAGAAAGACCCCGTGACTAACAGCTCGATGATCATTGCAAAATAAATCCTGTCAAGAAAAGGCTTATTTACTATTATATATGAAAAAGCAACCATAAGTTATATTATACTTTTGTCCATATAATAAATCAAGATTTTTGAAACACATGAGGGACCGAATGGATCTGCGAGGCTTTGCATGAATGAGAACAGAGACTTTATCATTGAACGGCTTGAACGCCAGCTGAAGGAAAAAGAAGCGGAACTGGATGATATTAAAAATACGCTGCGTGATTCTATCCTCCGGGAGATACGCAGTGACCTGAAGAGCGATTTTGATGTCAATAACCGTATTGTCAATCTGGAGCATAAGCTTCAGGCACTGACCAGTAACCTGAACGGCATAATGGACGAACTGCTCGACCAGAAATCCATGATCCGGTCCCTGAGCGAGATATCAGTTTCCAGGCAAAGGAAAGAGGAACCAAAGCCACCTGTGCCACTCGAAAAGGCGGTTGAGAAAATGGCCGAGAGAGTGGAACCCCGGTTATACAGGCCCGAACCTGAACCGGAGATTCCCCAGTCCCGGGCGACTCCCTCCACTCCTATCATTACCGCCCCTGTAAGGCAGTTTGTTCCACCGCAGCCCTCCATCCCGGCAAACAGGGCCAATGTTTCCGTCAGGTCCACGGCCGAAGCTCAGAACGCTTCCCGCAGTGTTGACGGGAGATCTGCAAATGTGCGCCTTAATATAAGGGAAACAGCTCCGCAGGTTGAAACAAAGCCTCCTCAGAGGACGCAATCCCGTTCAGAGTACATTGTCGCAGAAACCGATGATGAAAGGAAATTGCGTAAAACCCTCCCAGAGCCACGCACTTCCTGTGATTATATTGTTGCAGAGGATGTAAATCAAGCCAAGCGCAAGAAAGCCGAACCAGAGTACGAGATGGTCGAATCCCGCGATAATGAAGATGCAGTGGTAACTGTTACCCGCAGGAAATAATCCTTTTTAATGAAAGGGGAATCACGTGCATATCAAGGAAATTGAGTTTATAAACTTCAAGTCCTTCGGTAAAAAGGTCAGGATCCCTTTCTACGAAGGTTTTACCACCATCTCCGGGCCCAATGGCAGTGGTAAGTCCAACATAATAGATGGTATCCTTTTTGTGCTGGGCCTGTCAAGCTCGCGGACAATGAGAGCTGAGAAGCTCACGGACCTTATCTATAACGGTGAAAGCGCAAAAAGGCCGGACTTTGCCCAGGTTACTATCAAGTTCGACAATTCGGACCACAAGATGCATGTTGCGGCTGACGAGGTATCTATCACAAGGAAGATACGTGAAACGGATACGGGCTACTACAGCTATTTCTATTTCAATGGCAAGGCAGTGAGTCTTACTGACATACACACCCAGCTGGCAAAGGCCGGAGTCACCCCGGAAGGCTATAATGTGGTGATGCAGGGTGATGTCACCCGCATTATCAACATGACACCTGTTGAACGGCGCAAGATCATCGATGAGATCGCAGGAGTGGCGGAATTTGACAGCAAGAAAGAGAGATCCCTGAGCGAGCTTGAGATAGTGCGCGAAAGGGTCGAACGTGTCGATATCATTATCGGGGAAGTTGGTCAGCAGCTTGAGAAACTCAAAGGAGAGCGTGACCAGGCGCTCAAGTACCAATCCCTTAAAGCCGAGAAGATGAAGTTCGAGGGCTTCGTGCTGCTTGCCAAGCTCAAAGATGCAAGGACGGAACTCGGTTCTGTAACTGCTGATATTGAAGCCAAGGAAGACGTGCTTGAAAAGATGGCAACTGCACTTGCAGAGAGGCAAAGCAAGGTAGATGAGCTTGAAAAAGTCCTGGAAGAGTTAACATCCTCTATCCAGAAGACCGGAGAGGACGAGCAGATCCGGATAAAAAAGGATATTGAAGGTATAAGGGGCGAAATGTCTCGCTGCAGAGACACTATCGAGCTTGCTGATAACGAGGTAGAGGATATCGAAGCTCGGCGGAGGAAAGCCTTTGTAGAGATAGATGAGATCAAAGGCAAGCTTGAAGTGCTTGATTCAAGGGTATCGGAAGAATCCGCACGTAAGGAAGGCATTCAGGCAGAGATGGCTGAGCGCAGGGCGCAGCGGCTGATACTGCAGAGCAAGATAGCGGATGTGGATACCCGGTTCGCGCAGACCAGGGATGAGATAGCAGGACTCAGGGCTCTTCTGGAAACTGCAAAGAATGAGAAGAACGAGCTGATGCGCCACGAGGATCGCCTGCTGGATGCTCTTCGAAGGAAATCCGCAGAAGTGCGCGACATTGAGGTTGAGATAGAGGATGCTAAGTCCAAATCGAAGTCTTCTGACAGTGATACTCTTTCGGTCAAATATGATATTGAAAAACTGAACGAGAAGATAAACTCGCTCACAAAGGACATCGACGATCTTGAACGTAACCGTTCCCAGATGCAGTCCGTAATAAAGGATCTTGAGGCTGAGCTGCGCAATTATGAGAAGGACTACGCCCGCATAGAGGTGCGTGTCAGGGGCGCCGAGGACCATAGTAATTATTCCAAGGCTGTCGAGATGGTGATGAACGAGAAGAAACACCATGGCCTTCCCGGGATATATGGTACTATCGCAGAGCTTGGTAGTGTGGATCATAAGTATTCCGCTGCCCTTGAGATCGCAGCAGGCGGTAAGATGCAGGCTGTGGTCGTGGAGGATGACGAGGATGCTGCAAGGGCCATTGATTACCTCAAGCAGAGACAGGGCGGCAGGGCAACATTCCTGCCTCTGAACAAGATGGAGCCGCGCAGGCCGTATAAGGACCTGTCCGACAGGCAGGGGGTCGTCGGGTATGCCATAGACCTCATTGATTTTGACGCCAGGTTCGAATCGGCTTTCTGGTATGTGTTCAGGGATACTCTTATCGTTGATACTCTGACCAACGCCCGCCGTCTTATGGGCGGCCTGAGAATGGTGACCCTCGAAGGCGATATGGTCGAGAAGAGCGGTGCGATGGTGGGTGGCTCAAAACAGCAGCGTTCGGGCCTGTCCTTTGCAGCTTCCGAAAAGGATAAGCTGGTCAAGCTCGCAGAAAAGATAACAGAGTTCGATTCAAGGCGCAGTACTGCTATCAAGAAGCTCGACCAGATAGAAGGGCATATAGCCCAGGTCAACCGCGAGATCCACGAGCATGACAAAGAGATATCCCGAAAGGAAATGCACCTTGAAGAGATATCCGGAAGAGGCGAGCGCCTTGCTCAGCTTATCGAGTCAAAGAACACCGAGCTTGCAGATATTGAAGAATCCCGCAGGCAACTCAGGGAAGAGATGGAAAGCGTTGTCTGCGGCAAGGAAGAGAAAAGCACGCTTGTGTCATCTCTGGAAAAGGATATTTTGGTGCTTGAAGAAAAACTCGCAGGCTCCCCGGTTCCCGAGCTCAACCGGCAGGCCGATCAACTGGATGAGGAGATCCGGCGTCTTGATAACAGGGTAAGGGACATTGAATCGGATATAAATGCCCTGAAACTTGACAGGGACTATTCGAACTCAAAGATGGACGAGAACAGAGAGCTCATCAGGTCCATGGAGGAAAAGAGATCCTCTCATAAGCAGCGTGTCAAAGAGCTCAAAGAGCAGATCGAAGAGCTTGACAGATCCCTCGCTGAGAAAAAACTGCGTGAGGAAGAGCTTGCTGAAAAACTGAAAGAGATGCAGCAGCAGCGCACAGCTCTTCATGAAGAGCATATTGCTGCCAGAAAGCAGCTGGATACAACCCGGTCGAAGCACGATGAATCTCAGCGTCATAAGATGGCGCTGGATGCTACGAAAGTGGCCCTGGAAGAGCAGGTCAGTGAACTGGGTGAAGAGCTCCTCAGGCGTGGCATCGAGGACAGTGCTGAAGTTCCCAATTATGAGACAGTGCGCACAAGGATAGCCTCGATCGAAAAAGCTATGGAGAAGCTTGAGCCGGTCAACATGCGGGCTATTGATGAATACGACGAGGTCGAGCTGAGGCTTAATGAGCTTGTCACCAGGCGGGACACCCTTTCAAGGGAAAGGGAGCAGATACTGGAAAGGATCCAGCAGTATGAGGAGCTTAAAAAAGAAACTTTCATGGCCACTTTCCATGGGATAAACGATCCTTTCAGAGAGATATTCAATGAACTCTCAGATGGGATAGGAGAGCTAGTGCTCGATAACCAGGACGAGCCGTTTACAGGCGGGCTCACACTTCGGGCACAGCCAAAGGAAAAAACACTGCAGCGCCTGGAAGCGATGTCCGGGGGGGAGAAAAGCCTTACAGCCCTTGCGTTTATATTTGCTATTCAGCAGTATCGTCCTGCTCCTTTCTATGCCTTCGACGAAATAGATATGTTCCTGGATGGGTCCAATGCCGGAAGAGTTGCGCAGCGTGTGAAAACGGCTGTAAAGAACGCACAGTTCATTGTGGTCTCCCTGAGAAAACCGATGATAGAAGCTGCTGAAAGGACTGTTGGAGTAGCCATGCAGGAAAATAATATCACCAGCATTACAGGGGTGAAGTTGCGTTGAGCGAGCTGATTGAAGATATGGATATCGGCCTGCCAATCGATACGATCCGTCCGGCTGAGTTTCTCCTGCCGGGCTTTATCGACCCGCAGTTCATGGAGACGCTCAGGGAGTTGGGTGTTGACAGTTCCAGGATAGAGTTCTCTGAGGATGTGCTCAGCGAGCCTGTAGAGATACTGGTGAACCTTGCAAAGAACGGGGACATCAATCCATGGGACATTGACATTGTAAATGTCACCGATGTCTTCCTTGAGCGTATAGAGCAGATGCAGATGACGGACCTGCGTATATCCGGCAGGACACTGCTGTATGCTTCCATCCTCCTGCGAATGAAGTCAACAGGCATCGTTCAGGAAGAGCCGGAAGACGATATGTTCGATCCTTTTGAGGATGGCCTGGATTTCTATGATGTGGAAGAGTATCCTATGCCAAAGCTCCCCATACGCCGCCAGGCCACGCGGCCTGTCACCCTGCAGGAACTCATTCTTGAGCTGCAGAAGGCTGAGAAAGTGGAGACGCGCAGGAAGGATCGCAATGTCCGCCGCAGGCTGGAGGAGAGGTCTGCTGTTACTACTGATGAAGTGCTGGGCATTGCTCACGAGGAGGATATCCTGGGGCGTGTCAGGATCCTCGGGGAGAGGCTGAGGCAGGATTTTCAAATGCAGGAGTTCGTAAAGCTATCAGACCTCCTGGGCGAGGACAGGTCTGAGAACATAATGACCTATGTATGCCTGCTCTTTCTTGCAACTGATAAAGAGATATGGCTTGATCAGGAAGAACTTTTTGGTGAACTGTACGTGTATCCGTTCAATGGTGTTATTGGGGCTGTGTGAAGAGGTGCACGACAATAAATGAGTGATAAAGGAGCAATCGAAGCGGCTCTTTTTGCCGCGGGTTCGGCAATTGATGCACTGACACTGGCAAGGCTGGTCAATAAGCCCAAGAAGCAGGTGATCCTCCTGGTCAGGGAGCTCATTGCAGACTATGCGGCACGTGAGGGCGGCATTGAGATACTTGATATCGGAGAACGTTATGTGATGCAGGTCAAGTCCTGTTATACGGATGTTGTACGCCCGTTCGCTCCCAAGGAGCTGAGCGCTCCTATGCTGCGCACTCTCTCAATGATAGCATATCACCAGCCTCTGGTCCAGTCTGACCTGATAGACCAGAGAGGTAATTCAGCTTACGACCATATACGCGAGCTCAAGGAAAGAGGGCTTATAGAAGCTGTTCCTCACGGCAGGACCAAGCTGCTCCGCACGACTCCTCTTTTTGCGGATTACTTCGGGCTTGTATCCAATGACCCTGATGCCATTAAACAGAAGATAGTCGAACTGTCCCGGCTGCAGAGCGGGCAGAGCGGTCTTAACAAATGGCTTGGCCGCAGGTTAGTTGGAGTGACGCCAATGTATGAGTCCCTGATGGGGATGTGTGGCATCCGTGACTACAGGGTGATCAATGCCTATGACCCGACGGAAGAAGAACTTGATGAGCTTGCCGATATCTACAAGCTTGTCATCTCCAGGGGATACAGGGAGCGTGTCAGTAAGTACTATGATGGAGAGATCATCGAGGTCGGCTCGACAACCTTTACTGATCTTGCCGAGGCCGTAAAGGCGCTGGAGAATATCTCTGATCCCGAGAAGGTCAAAGAGACCATCGGCCTTATAGAAGACCTGGAAGAGCGATATGTTTCGAAGGCACTTGTTTTCAGCAAAAAGGTCAAGCCTGCAACCGATATGGTTGCAAGTATCGTGAAAGACCTGCGGCTGGGCGTATCCGCAGAGGGTTTTGTAATAGCTCCTGACTATGGTCTTTCAGGCAGGGGAGTTAATGTGAGTGAAGGGGCTGACATACTCGTCCCGACTCATGGAAACCTTAATGGGAGCCTTATAGAAAGGGTTTGCAGCAAATATGATGCAGTTCTCGCCGGCCTGAAAAAGCTTGAAAGGTAACTGGTTTATATAGGATGTTACCCTGCTTCTACACATGGGTGGACTTGTATATCTACTAAGTGAATTTGCTTAAAAAGATATATAAACAAGAGGGTATAAGTTTATATATTGAATTGCTGAATATTACTCCGCTTTATATAAGAGGATATACCATGTCAGAGTATAACATCAAGATTGAGAATGTAGTAGCGTCTACAAAGCTTGCAGAAGAGTTCGATCTCACTAAAATAGAGGCTGAGTTCGAAGGTGCAGAGTACAATAAACAAAAGTTCCCGGGCCTCGTTTACAGGGTTTCTGACCCAAAGGCTGCATTCTTGGTATTCACTTCTGGAAAAGTGGTATGCACCGGCGCAAAGAATGTCAATGACGTCCACACGGTCATAGGCAACATGGCCAAGAAGCTTAATGGCATAGGCATCAAAACGCTTGAGAAACCTGAGATAACTGTGCAGAACATTGTTGCTTCCGCAGATCTCAAGGCTGTCCTTAACCTTAACGCGATAGCTATAGGGCTTGGTCTTGAGAACATCGAGTATGAACCCGAGCAGTTCCCGGGACTTGTCTACCGCATTGAGAAACCTAAGGTAGTAGTGCTAATCTTCAGCTCCGGCAAGCTGGTTGTCACCGGCGGCAAAACACCTGAGAACTGTGAGCAGGGCGTTGAGGTTGTAAGGCAGCAGCTTGACAGTATGGGTCTCTTATAATCCGGACAAGTGTGAGTTCCTTGTCAAATGAAGACGTTTGTGTCCTGATCCCCACACTCAACGAGGAAGCCACCATCGGGTTGCTGATAAAGGATTTCAGGTCCGAGGGCTTCAACAATATCCTTGTAATTGATGGTAACAGCACTGATGCTACGCGCAGGGTAGCAGAATTCGAGGGTGCGCGCGTCATCATCCAGAGCGGCAGGGGCAAGGGACAGGCCATTCAGGAAGCATTTGCGCTCATCGACAGCAAATACGTTGTAATGATAGATGGCGACGGTACATATCTTGCAAGCGACGTGCATGTAATTATGAAGCCTCTCCTGGACGGCAGTGCTGACCATGTCATGGGCAATAGATTTGCGGACTACGAGGCGGGAGCTTTTACAAAGCTGAATCACTTTGGCAACCAGATGCTTAACAAGCTGTTCGGCTTTGCATACGGTGAATGGCTTGATGATATTCTGACGGGTTACCGGGGCTATACCCGCAAGGCTGTGAAATCCTTTGAATTGAGAGAGATGGGTTTTGAGATCGAATCGGAGATGACCATTGACAGCATCAAAAAGGATCACAGAATAAAAGTAGTCCCTATCTCCTATCTGAAAAGACACTATAAGGCTGATACCAAGCTCAATCCCCTGAAGGATGGTGCACGGATCGCCAGAACGATATACAAGATGGCAAAGCTGCATAATCCGATGTTCTATTTCGGGCTTATAGGCGTGACATTCCTGCTGGCTGGCTTCATATCCGGCACTTTTGTGGTTCTCCAGTGGGTGCAGGGCGTTACCCGCATACCTCTTACAATACTTACCGCCATTCTCCTTTTAGCAGGTTTCCAGATGTTCTTTTTCGGGATGCTTAGCGACCTGACTGTTTCCCTTCACCGGGAGAACATGCGCATGCTCCGTAAAATGTCCGACGATCTAAGATCCGGGAAAGATGAACAGGAGTAGGGATCAATCCGTCCTTTTGTTCTCTTTTGGCCCCGTTTTTCAATCACTTGCTCTTTGTTGCCTGCTAACCTGTTACGTGCTGAATCCTGTATTATTTCCTTTCCTGTCTGACCGCCATTACTCTCAAGTAAAGACAACTTAACTTGCTGTCTCTTCAAGTGAAGTTTCACTCTACTTTTAATTGGAAAAGACTAGTGTCTACAAATAGCTTTTTAGTGGTTTAATCTTACTATATTCTTATCCTATATTTTTAATATGCCATTTAGATAAAGTTAACTTGATTTTAGTTAAAGTAAATTTTTTAAAAAGTGTTATATACGATATGATTCTTGTAGGGAACATCAAATACCGAGGAACAGATCATGACAATAGTAACAGATGCAAAGAATGGTAAGATCACAGAAGAGATGAAGGTCGTAGCCAAGAACGAAGGCAGGGATCCTGAATTTATCAGACGTGGGATAGCTGCAGGCAGGATCGTCATCCCTATGACTCCCTACAGGGACATCAAGCTCTGCGGTATCGGTGAAGGACTGAGGACAAAGGTCAATGCATCCATCGGTGTTTCCTCTGACATCGTGGATCCCGAAGCAGAAGTTGCAAAAGCAAAGGCCGCAGAGGCAGCAGGAGCAGACACACTTATGGAGCTTGGTACCGGTGGAGACTTCCTTGGTATCAGGAAAAAGGTATGTGACTCTATTTCACTTTCAGTGGGTTCTGTGCCACTCTATCAGGCATTCATTACAGCAGCAAAAAGGGACGGTTCAATTGTCCACATGACAGAGGACGATCTCTGGTATGCAACCGAGGAACAGGCAAAGCTCGGTACAAACTTCATGGCCATCCACACAGGGATCAACAACATTGTTCTTGACAGGCTGAAGGCACACGGCAGATACGGTGGTCTCTGCTCCCGTGGTGGTGGATTCATGAGCACTTGGATGTACCACAACGAGAAGGAAAACCCTCTCTATGCAGACTTCGATTATCTTTGTGAGATCCTCAAGGAGCACGAAGTCACTCTGTCCACAGGTAACGGAATGCGTGCAGGTGCGATCCATGATGCAACCGACAGGGCACAGATCCAGGAACTCATCATCAACTGTGAATGCGCACAGAAGGCACACGACAAATATGACCTGCAGGTAATTGTCGAAGGTCCGGGCCACGTACCACTGGACGAAGTAGAGATGAACGTAAAGCTCATGAAGTCAATGAGTGGCGGCAAACCATTTTACATGCTCGGTCCACTGGTAACTGACATCGGTGCAGGTCGCGACCACATCGTAACAGCAATAGGTGCAGCAAATTCAGCAGCAGCAGGCTGTGACTTCCTCTGCTATGTAACACCTGCAGAGCACCTTGCACTTCCAAACCTTCAGGATGTAATCGAGGGTGTCAAGACATCAAGAATTGCAGCACACGTAGGTGACATGGTCAAGCTCAAGGAAACGCGTGACTGGGACCTTGCAATGGGCAGGGCACGCAGGGACCTTGACTGGGAAAAGATGTACAGTCTTGCTCTGGACCCGCAGCTTGCAAGAGAGGTCAGGAGCAGCAGGGCACCTGAGGACACAGATGCATGCACAATGTGCGGCAACTTCTGCCCACTCAAGATCGTTAACAAGACCTTTAACCTTGCAAAGTGATGCCTTCTGGCATTACTTTGTTTTCTTAACCTCTCTTTTTATCCGTGCCTTATACCTCTCTTTTCCAGCTTCTTACATCTATCCTTATCTGGATATCGCTTTTATAATAGCATGCAAATCCCTGTATTATGGTAACGGTGACCCTTACAACTGACTTCGGGACCCTCTATCCCGCTTCTCTCAAGGCTGTGATACTTGGTATCTGCCCCGGTACGGATATTGTGGATATCACTCACTCTGTCCCGCATGCCGATATACGCGCAGGTGCCTTTGCTCTCTACAGTCTTGTCGGGTATTTCCATGCCGGGACGGTCCATATAGCCGTTGTTGACCCCGGAGTGGGCACTTCCCGTAAAGCGCTGGCGATCCTTTCCGGAGGGCAGTATTTTGTGGGGCCTGATAACGGTCTCATGATTCCTGCGGCACGAAAGCTGGGTGACCCTCAGGTTTATGAGATTACCAATAAGGGCCTTCTGGGCGCTGTCTCGTCAACCTTTCATGGCAGGGATATCTTTGCGCACATAGGAGCTCTTATCTCAAATGGTATGCACGTCAGAGAGGTTGGCGAAAGGACAGACGATTACGTTGGTCTTGATCTGCTGGATGCGGTTATGCAGGATGACCGTATTGCGGCAAAAGTTATCTATATTGATGATTTTGGGAATGTGATAACTAATGTCCCTTATAGTCTTATATCCCGAAAGATCCCCTTCAAAGCGGTCCTGCAGATAGCAGGCCATAGTATCCCATTCCTCCAAACATACGGGCAGGTCCCGGTGGGTGGCATGCTCTCTGTTATAGGAAGCCATGGGTTCTTGGAGATCGCAGTGAACCAGGGCAGTGCTGCAGAAATGCTGGGTATGCACAATGGGGATATAATCACTATTGAAATCACAGGTCACATCCAGTCATAATGCCGCATGACCTCCGGGTTGAGATCATAGAGCAGGCTGTTTTCCACATATCCGAAGAAGAGGCACTTTTCACAATTTGCTGAGGTCTCCTTTCTTTCTTTCCGTGTTCTCTCCCATACATTTGCAATGCCGTCCCTTATATTACCTACCGGCTCCCTGTGCACCCTGCAGTTCTCTATGCTCCCGTCTGATGCGACACACAATATCAGGTCGTTTGCATGGCATGTATAATCTGTTCTCAGGTCCCTTACCATTGCCAGGTATGTCAGAGAGTTTATGACCGGATATCCCTGCTTTTTCATTCCGATGATCCTGTCTACAGTGGTGCGGTATTTTTCCACATCCCTTATACCAAGCTCTTTCCATGTCTCTGATGCGATGCTGCCAAATTCGTATATGGGCTCAAAGGATATCTTCAGATCGAGGTCCTTTGCAAGGTGAATGAGCCCCTCGATATCATCAAGGTTCTTCCCGCTGATAACGCAGTTTAACAGCACAGGCCTGCCCATTACTTCACGTGCCTTGATAATGCCGGGCAGTATCCTCTCAAGATCTACTCCCCTAATCTCTTTATAGCTGGATGTACCGTCTACTGATACCGAGAGGTAGTCAAGGTGAACAAGTTCCCTGGCCCTCTTTTCCAGGAGAAGGCCGTTAGTTATCATGGATGTCGTCATTCCAAGGCCCTTGGCGTGCTCAAATATAAGGGGAAGGTCAGTTCTCAGCAGCGGCTCAACGGTCCATGCGTTGTAGACCTGTATGCCAAACTCCCTTGCCTCGTTCAGTAACCTGAACACCTCTTCCAGTTCCATCTGGGGGCCTTCTTCCTTCCAGTACTCACAGAACCTGCACCGCATATTGCAGGAGGAGTTCACTGCATGGGATAGTACGAAAGGTCTCTTTCTGATCCGCATCTGCCAGAGGGCTTTTGCGGCAGTCACCGGTGAAAAGTTTGCCATTGTGAATCTCTTTGTCTTGCCGAAGTTATAGCTTCCTACATGATAAATGTGTTAGTTACTGTGCATTCCTGCTGTATTCAGTCAGATACGGATCACTTTTTAGTATTACGAATATATAAAATTGTATTCCAAAAGAACTATATAGGATTATACCTGTATGCACGAGTGTTACAATATTTAATAATTTTCACATTATTGGTTGGAATTAATTGATTAAAGAGGAAGTACAGATGCACATACCGGACTCATTTTTACCCTTAAGCCACGCCCTGATCTACTGGATCCTTGCTCTTCCCTTCATTTACCTGTCATTCAGGTGGGCAAGGAAAGAAATGGATGATATGAAAGTGCCAATCCTGGCTGCGCTTGCAGCTGGAATTTTCGCTATACAGGCACTTAACATTCCTATAGGTATGGGTACCAGTGGCCATATGGTTGGTGCAACCCTCGTAGCTATCATCTTCGGCAGCCCGATGGCCGGGGTGCTTGTACTGACACTCGTGCTGCTAGTCCAGGGTTTTGTCTTTGGCGATGGCGGCATCACCTCAATGGGCGCCAATATACTTAACATGGGCGTCATCTCCGGATTTGCAGGAGATCGG
>Ga0209347_1001427_pt1 | contig 39069 bp, 32 predicted proteins | sample AutmiccommuBRH23_FD_187382 | JGI IMG/M metagenome (GOLD analysis project Ga0209347, IMG submission 187382) | Deep subsurface microbial communities from Mt. Terri, Switzerland - Autotrophic microbial communities BRH/23 (SPAdes) (version 2) | ecosystem: Environmental > Aquatic > Deep subsurface >... | reverse complement strand
CCCCCGCCACTGATGGCTGATGCGCTGGCCAGCGGCGCCATCGACGGCTATTGCGTCGGCGAGCCGTGGAGCACCGCCGCGGCAATCGCGGGCGTCGGGCACATTGCCACCGTCAAAGCCGAAATCTGGCGCTCGAGCCCGGAAAAGGTTCTGGGCGTCGCGGCCGCGTGGGCCGAGCGCGAGCCGGATGCGTTGGCCGCGCTCCTGCGTGCGCTCTGCCGCGCGGCGCAATGGTGCGGTGCGCGCGACAATCATCGCGAGCTCGCCGAGCTGCTGGCACAGCCCGGCTACGTCGACCGCCCCGCCGATTGGATGTTGCACGGTCTCTCGGGCCTACTTGACGTTGGCGGCGGATCGACATGGCGCGAGGACGATTTCTTCGTGCCGTTCGCCAAGGCGGCGATGTTTCCATGGAAGAGCCACGCGTTGTGGTTCTATTCGCAGATGGTCCGCTGGGGCCAAGTCGCGCATACGCCCGAGAACGCCAACATTGCGCGCGAAACGTATCGCCCGGATCTCTATCGCGCGGCGTTGCAGCCGCTCGGCATCGCCTTGCCGGCCGCCAACGCTAAAGTCGAAGGCGCGCTCAAGGAGCCGACGCCGGTCGGTTCGGCAGGGGCCAGTTTGACGCTTGGACCGGACGGCTTTTTCGACGGTGCGCTGTTCGATCCCGACAGGCTCGACGACTACGTCGCAACGCAGAAACGGTAGCTGCAAGCGATATTGCGCTGCATAAAATTTAGCCCAGCACCGCATCGAAATGACTAATATTTGGCCTTGCCAACAGCCGTCGCTGTCAGGCATCAATCCGCCAAGTCGTTGACTCAGTGCAGAAATGCAGCCGGCATGAGGCTGGCATGCTTTCTGCTACTTAAAGCGAACCGCGCCCAACGACGGGCGCTCATAGGCAAAGCTGCCGTTCAAACTCTCGCGCACTGCGTGCGGGGGTTTGGCCGGCAGCTTTTTTTGTTTTCGGCACGGGAGATCGATTGATGCAAACGGACGGACATTCGGGCCCCACCGCATCCGGCGCACACGACCGCGCCCTTTGGATGTCGACGCTGGCATTCACGGCGTGCTTTGCGGTCTGGACGATCTTTTCCATCATCGGCGTCCGCATCAAAAACGAGCTCGGTCTCAACGAAACCGAATTCGGCTTGCTGGTGGGAACGCCGATCCTGACAGGATCGCTTTCGCGCATCTTCCTCGGTATCTGGACGGATCGCTACGGCGGTCGACTTGTCCTCACGTTGACGATGCTGGCAACGAGCGTGGCGACAGTGCTTCTCGTCTTCGCCCACACGTACACGCAAATGCTCCTCGCAGCCCTCGGCGTGGGCCTGGCAGGCGGCTCGTTCGCCGTCGGCGTCGCCTACGTGTCGCGGTTCTTTCCCCCCACACGCCAGGGGACGGTGCTCGGCATCTTCGGCGTAGGCAACGTGGGCGCCGCGGTGACCAAGATGGTGGCACCCTTCGTGCTGGTTGCCTGGGGATGGCAGGCGGTCGCGCTCGTTTGGGCCGCAGTGCTCGCGCTCATGGCGCTGATCTTTTGGCTGACGACGTACGATGATCCTGTGCTCGTCGAGCGCAAGCGGACCGGGACACCGCCGCCCCCGTACCTCATGGAGTTGTCGGCACTGCGCGACATGCAGGTCTGGCGCTTCGCCGCCTACTACTTCTTCGTGTTCGGGGCCTTCGTCGCGCTCGCGCTATGGCTCCCGCGCTATCTGATCGGCGTCTACGGCCTGGACATCGAGACCGCCGGTCTGATCGGCGCGGCCTACTCGATACCGGCAAGCATCTTTCGCGCCTACGGCGGCGTGCTGTCGGATCGCGTTGGCGCGCGTGCGGTCATGTACTGGAGCCTCGGCGTGTCCGCCGCGGCAACGCTCTTTCTCTCGCTGCCGCCGACAAACTCCGTGATGCGGGGCATCAACGGCGACATTGCCTTCCATTTCGAGGTCGGCGTTACCGCGTTCGTTGCCGCGATCTTCGTGCTCGGCTTCTTCATGAGCCTTGGAAAGGCGGCAGTCTACAAACACGTCGCGACGCACTATCCCGCCAATGTAGGCGCCGTGGGCGGCCTGGTCGGCATGATCGGAGGCCTGGGCGGTTTCGTCCTTCCGATCACCTTCGGGTTTCTCGATGACCTCACCGGGCTCTGGTCGAGCTGCTTCATGCTGCTGTTCGTCATGGTGGTCGGCCTGATGATCTGGATGGACGTCGCCGTGCGGCGCACGCAGCACGAGGGGCGCAAAGCCTCGGCGGGTGCCTCGGGCGAACCCCTCTACGCAGGCGAGTGAAGCGGAGGATCGGACATGACGGAAAAACTCGTCATCATCGGCAACGGCATGGCGCCGGGCCGTATGCTCGAGCACCTCTTCGAGTGTGCCCCGGGTCGTTACGAGATTACAATCTTCAATGCCGAGCCGCGCGTGAACTATGACCGCATCATGCTGTCGCCGGTGCTTTCGGGTGAGAAGGACTACGGCCAGATCATCATTCACGGCGACGGCTGGTACATCAAGAACGGGATCACTCTCTACAAGGGGCACAAGGTCACCGGGATCGACCGGGCCGCCAAGACCGTGACGTCTGATCAGGGCGTCACCGCTTCCTATGACAAGCTCGTCATTGCGACCGGATCGGTTCCGCTGATCTTGCCGGTGCCGGGCAACAATCTGGCCGGCGTGCTCTCATACCGCGATCTCGACGACGTCAACGCCATGCTGCTGGCCGCGCAGTCGCGTGCCCAAGCGGTCGTTATCGGTGGCGGGCTACTCGGGCTCGAAGCCGCGGCCGGGCTGCAGTCGCGTGACATGGACGTGATCGTCGTGCACCTGATGCCGACGTTGATGGAGCGTCAGCTCGATCCGGCCGCGGGGTATATGCTGCAGCGTGAGCTGGAGCATCGCGGAATCAAGGTGCTGACCAAGGCCGCGACCAAATCCATTCGAGGCACTCAACGTGTAGAGGGCGTTGAGCTCGATGACGGGCGGATCCTTCCCGCGACCCTCGTCGTGATGGCGGCCGGTATCAGGCCCAGTGCCGGGCTGGCCAAGCAGGCGGGGCTCGCCACCAACCGCGGCATCCTGGTCGACGATGCGATGCGCACCTCAGACCCCGACATCTTCGCTCTGGGCGAATGCGCCGAGGTCGGAGGCCGGGTGTACGGTCTCGTTGCACCGCTCTACGAGATGGCGCGCGTCGCGGCGGCCCGTCTTGCCGACGATCCGGCTCCGCGGTTCGTGCACAACGACACGCCGACGAAGCTGAAGGTGACTGGCATCGACCTCTTCTCGCTCGGCGATTTCGCAGACGGGGAGGACCGCCAGGAGATCGTGCTGCGCGATGCAGCGGCGGGTGTCTACAAGCGGCTCGTCCTGCAGGACAACCGCATCATCGGCACGGTGCTCTATGGCGAGACCGCCGACGGTGCCTGGTTCAACGACCTGAAGAAGCGCCAAGTCGACATCTCCGACATGCGCGAGACCTTGATCTTCGGCCAGGCCTATCAGGGGGGATCGCCGCTGGACCCTATGGCGGCCGTTGCAGCGTTGCCCGATGACGCAGAGATCTGCGGCTGCAATGGCGTGTGCAAGGGAAAGATCGCGGGCACCATCAAGGAAAAGGGGCTGACCACGCTCGACCAGGTGCGTGCCCACACGAAGGCGTCGGCCTCGTGCGGATCATGCACGGGGCTCGTCGAGCAGGTAATGAAGCTGACGCTCGGGGATGCCTACAACCCGGCGGCGGTCGAGCCGATGTGTGGCTGTACGACGCTCGGCCACGACGAGGCGCGACGGCTCATCAAGGCCAAGAGGCTGAAGACGGTCTACGCCGTCATGCAGGAGCTCGAGTGGAAGACGTCGTGTGGATGCGCGAAATGTCGTCCCGCGCTCAACTACTATCTCGTCTGCGACTGGCCTGGCGAGTACGCCGACGACTACCAGTCGCGCTTCATCAACGAGCGCGCCCACGCCAACATCCAGAAGGATGGAACCTACTCGGTCGTGCCGCGGATGTGGGGCGGTGTGACGAGCGCCAAGGAGTTGCGGGCCATCGCCGATGTCGTCGACGCGTTCGCGATCCCGACGGTGAAGGTCACGGGCGGCCAGCGTATCGACATGCTCGGCATCAAGAAAGAGGACCTGCCCGCGGTCTGGGCCGAGCTCGGCAAGGCCGGCTTCGTGTCGGGACACGCCTACGCCAAGGGGCTGCGCACCGTGAAGACCTGCGTTGGCAGCGACTGGTGTCGCTTTGGCACCCAGGATTCGACCGGGCTTGGCATCCGCATCGAGAAGTTCATGTGGGGATCGTGGACGCCGGCGAAAGTGAAGATGGCCGTCTCCGGCTGCCCACGCAATTGCGCGGAGGCGACCTGCAAGGACGTGGGCATCGTGTGCGTCGACAGCGGCTACGAGATCCACTTCGGCGGCGCCGCCGGCCTCGATATCAAAGGCACCGAGGTGCTGGGTCTCGTCAAGACGGAGGACGAGGTCCTTCAGGTCGTCGCCGCGCTCGTGCAGATGTATCGCGAGCAGGCGCGCTATCTGGAGCGCATCTACAAATGGACGCGGCGGATCGGCGTCGACGAGATCCGGCGTCAGGTGCTCGATGACCCGAGCCGGCGCAAGGCCTACTTCGACCGCTTCGTTTTCTCGCAGAAGTTCGCGCAGGTCGACCCGTGGTCTGAGCGCGTATCCGGCAAGGACAAGCACGAGTTCCGGCCGATGGCGACGCTTGGCATGGAGGCGGCGCAATGACGGTGATCGACAAAACGTGGATCGAGATCGGACGGCTCGACGACATTCCCGTTCGCGGCGCGCGTGTGGTGAAGACTCCCGCGGGCTGCCTAGCGGTCTTTCGGGCCGACGACGACAGCGTCTACGCGCTGGAGGATCGCTGCCCGCATCGGGGCGGGCCTTTGTCGAACGGCATCGTGCACCACAAGTCGGTGACGTGCCCCTTGCACAACTGGGTCATCTCGCTCGAGACGGGCGAGGCGCAGGGCGCGGATGCGGGAAGGGTTGAGACCTACCGTTTGCGGGTCGAGGATCGGCGCATCTTCGTCGATGCGACGATGCTCGCCCATCGGCGCGAGGCATGAGCGCGCTATGAACGCGTGGACCCGGACCAGAACGACCTGCCCCTACTGTGGCGTCGGCTGCGGTGTGCTGGCCGATGTCGAGGCCGCAGGGTGCGGCACTCCGGCGGTTCATATCAAGGGCGATCCCGAGCATCCCGCCAACTTCGGGCGTCTTTGCTCGAAGGGGTCGGCGCTTGCCGAGACGCTGTCGCTCGACGACAGGCTGCTGCATCCCTCGGTCGACGGTCAGATGACGTCCTGGGATCGGGCAATCGAAACCGTCGCCGTGCGGTTTCGCGAGACGATAGCCGCGCACGGGCCCGGCGCGGTTGCGATGTACGTGTCAGGTCAGATGCTGACCGAGGACTACTACGTTGCCAACAAATTCATGAAGGGGTTCATCGGCACGGCCAACATCGACACCAATTCGCGGCTGTGCATGTCGTCTTCGGTTGCCGGCCACAAGCGCGCGTTCGGTACCGATACGGTGCCCGGCGTCTACGAGGACCTGGAGCTTGCCGACCTCGTGGTACTGGTCGGCTCCAATCTCGCCTGGTGCCATCCCGTTCTCTATCAGCGCCTCGCCGCAGCGCGCGAGGAACGCGGCACGAAAGTCGTCGTCATCGATCCGCGCGCGACGGCGACGTGCGACATCGCGGATCTGCATCTGGCGCTCGAACCGGGCTCAGACATCGCGCTGTTCAATGGCTTGCTGGCCCATCTTCAGGCCACCGGGCGCATCGACCAAGAGTACGTAGCGCGTGCGACGAACGGCTGGGAGAACACGATCGACGCCGCGACAGCGCTGACCTTCGACGACGTCGTCGCACAAACCGGTCTCGGCAGTGACGCTTTGGCGTGCTTCTTCGAGTTATTTGCCACCACCCAACGCGTCTTGACGGTCTATAGCCAGGGCGTGAACCAATCGTCTGCGGGAACCGACAAGGTCAACGCGATCATTAACTGCCACCTTGCCACCGGGCGGATCGGACGCCCGGGGATGGGGCCGTTCTCCGTGACCGGGCAGCCGAACGCCATGGGCGGGCGCGAGGTTGGCGGTCTCGCAAACATGCTTGCGGCGCACATGGAGCTGGAGGATTCCGCGCACCGTCGGATTGTTTCGAAATTCTGGGGCGTCTCCTCTGTTCCCGATCGTTCCGGCCTCAAGGCCGTCGACCTCTTCAATGCGATTGCAGAGGGCCGCATCAAGGCGGTATGGATTATGGCGACCAATCCGGTCGACAGTTTGCCGGATGCGGATGCGGTGCGCGCAGCGCTCGCGCAATGTCCCTTTGTCGTAGTCTCCGACATCACGGCACGCACCGATACCGCTGAGCTTGCCGACGTGCTCTTGCCCTCGACGGCATGGGGAGAGAAGGACGGCACGGTCACCAACTCCGAGCGCCGGATCTCGCGGCAACGGTCGTTCCTCTATCCGCCCGGGCAAAGCCGTCCCGACTGGTGGCAGATCTGCAGGGTTGCCGATCGGATGGGCTTCGTTGACGCCTTTCGCTATGCCGGCCCACACGAGATCTTCGCCGAGCATGCCGCTCTCACCGGAGCGGGAAACGACGGGACGCGCGACCTCGACATCTCCGCTCACGCGAGCATTTCGCGCCAGGACTACAACGCGCTGGAGCCGTTCCAATGGGGGCCGCGGGCAACCGACGCAGAAACGAACGGGCGCTTCTTCGCAGACGGCAAGTTCTTCACGTCCGACAAGCGCGCAAACCTTGTTCCGGTTCGCTATCGGCCGCCCGCCTCTGCAGTCGATCGCGAGTTCCCGCTGGTTCTCAATACCGGGCGCATTCGCGATCAGTGGCACACGATGACGCGCACCGCGAAGACGCCGAAATTGCTGACGCATGTCGCCGAGCCGTTCGTCGAGGTGCATCCGCTGGACGCCGCTGAGTATGGGCTGGAGCCAGCCGGTCTGGGCCGCGTCCGCAGCCGGTTCGGAAGCATGATCGCGCGCGTGTCCGTTTCTGAGCGCCAGCGCCGTGGCTCTATTTTCGTCCCCATGCACTGGACCGACCAGCACGCCACCGCTGCGCGGGTGGGTGCTGTCGTCGCTCCCAACACCGACCCCATATCGGGGCAACCTGAATCGAAATACGGCGCCGTCTCGATCGAGGCGTTCAATGCCGCGTGGTATGGCTTCGCCGTTACCTGCGTCGCGCCGCCGCTCGCGACGTATGAGTACGCGGCGCGAGCGCGCGCCGGCATCGGCTATCGGCTCGAATTCGCAGGTCGCGCGCCGGTCATCGCATGGCCGGACATTGCGGCCGATCTGCTGACGAGACCCGGCGCCGCGAGCGAGCGGCAGATTCTTTCCTATTGCGACGAGGCCCGCGGTCAGCACCGGTTTGCCGCCTTCGCCGGTGGCGAATGCATCGGTCTTCTGTACGTCGCGCGCGAGCCTGTGCCGGTGTCGCGCAGTTGGGCAATCGACCAGCTCGGCGCAGTCGTCGCGCCCCGGGAGCGTCGGCGTCTGTTGGCCGGTCGCCCTTCCAAGGATGTCCCCGATCAAGGTGCGATCGTCTGTGCCTGCTTCAGCGTGGGCGCCAACGAGATTGTTCGCGCCGTTGTCGAGGGCGGATGCCGTACGACGGCCGAGGTCGGCCAATGTTTAGGGGCCGGCACCAACTGCGGTTCATGCCGCTCGGAGATTGGAAGGCTTGTCAATGAGCATCGCTTCGAAACAGCCGTCTGACACGGCACCGCCGCGGCTGCAGCCGCTCGCAAAATTGCCGCTCTTCTTCGACCTGTCGGGCCAGCGCGGCGTCGTCGCCGGGGGCACTGCCGCCGCCGCTTGGAAGGCTGAGCTTCTGGCTGCGGCGGGCGCAGATGTCGACGTTTATGCACCCGGCATCGATGGCGAGATGGCGGCGCTCATTGCACGTGGCAGCGAGGCTGGTCGCATCCGCCACCAGGCACGAAACTGGGACGGTGAAATCCTCCGCGATGCGCAAATCGCTGTGGCCGATTGCGCCAGCGAAGCGGAGGCAGAACGGTTTTTCAATGCGGCGGTCGCGGCTGGCGTTCCGGTCAACGTGATCGACAAGCCGGCGTTCTGCCAGTTCCAGTTTGGATCCATCGTGAACCGGTCGCCGGTCGTTGTCGCAATATCGACGGACGGCGCGGCTCCAATTCTCGGTCAGGCGATCCGCCGGCGGATCGAAACGCTATTGCCCCGAACGCTCGGGGCATGGGTGGCGCTCGCCAAGGATATCCGCGCGGTCGTCGCCGAACGGCTTGCCCCGGGTCCTCAACGCCGCGCCTTCTGGGAGCGCTTTGCCGACAAGGCGCTGAACGGTCTGCGGGCGCACCCCCGAGCCGAGCTGGAGACGGCGATCGACGCCGTCGCCAACGACATCGGTGCAACGACCGGTCAGGTCACATTGGTCGGCGCCGGCCCGGGCGATCCCGAGCTGCTCACGCTGAAGGCCGTGCGGGCGATGCAGTCGGCCGACGTCATCTTGTTCGATGATCTCGTGTCCCGCGACGTACTGGAGCTGGCGCGGCGGGAAGCCAAGCGGATGCTCGTGGGTAAGCGTGGAGGGCGGGAGAGCTGCCGCCAGGACGAGATCAACGATCTGATGGTTAAGCTCGCCCGGCAAGGCAAGCACGTCGTCCGGCTCAAGTCCGGCGATCCGATGATCTTCGGACGCGCCGGTGAAGAAATCGAGTTGTTGCGCAAAGAAGGCATCGCCGTCTCGGTCGTTCCGGGAATTACCGCTGCCTCGGCCATGGCTTCCGCGCTCGGCGCATCGCTGACGCATCGCGATCACGCCCATTCGGTGCGCTTCGTCACCGGACATTCGCGGCGCGGAACGCTGCCCGAGGATCTCGATTGGCGCGGACTTGCCGACCCCGCGACGACGCTGGTCGTTTATATGGGCGGGCGTACTGCAAGCGCCTTCGCACAGAGGCTGATCACCGAAGAACTCGACGGCGAAACGCCGGTCGTCATTCAACAAGGCATAGCGCGGCCCGAAGCACGTTCAATGCGATTGACGCTGCGTGAGCTGGCGGACGGTCATTGCCCTGCCTTCACAGGCGCCCCCACGCTGATCGGAATTGGCAGGGCCTTCGCGGCTGCAAGTCTTCGTGCAACCGCGGCACCGGCACCGCACCTCGACGGCTTTGTCGAGCGGCGCGGCGCGGCTTTCGTACGACGGTAACGGGGGGCTCGCGTTCTCAGGATCTCGTGGCCCGGCGCGGCGTGCGCGGCAATCGGGTTGTAAATGCGTCGCAGGTGAAGGGGTTTTGTATGCGTGTTGGGTCGGTCCGTACGGTTGTAGCCTTGTCGGTGATTGCCGGTCATGCGTTCGTCGGGGCCATCGCCGCGGAAGCCGGCGATCTCGGAGAGGGAATCCGCGCAGCCATAAAAGACGGGAAGCTCTGGCTGACCTCGCGTTACCGCTATGAGTACGTCGATCAGGACGGGCTGCCGGAAAACGCTCGCGCTTCGACGCTGAGCACAGAGGTCGGCGTCGAAACAGGTCTCATCCACGGCTTCCGCGCCGGCATCGAGGGAGAGTTCGTGATCGAGCTCGGTCCCGACGACTTCAACAATACGATCAACGGCAACACCCAGTACCCGATTGTCGCCGACGTGCAGTCGGCGGAGATCGATCAGGCCTACATCGAATCGCACCACATCCCCGGTGCGGTGCTCAAAGGCGGCCGATACCTCAAGAACCTCGACAACATGCGCTATGTGGGCTCCGTCGCCTGGCGGCAGAACGATCAGACCTTCGACGGCGCGACGGCGACGATCACCGCCGTGGCGGGCGTGACGGGATTTTACGGCTACATCGGCAACGTGAACCGGATCGTCAGCGACAGATCGCCGGAAGGAAACTGGCAATCGAACGTCCATCTGTTTCACGCCGAGACAAGTCCGCTGCCGATCGGGACGCTAACAGCCTACACCTACCTGATGGACATCGCGGATGCTCCGGCGTTGTCCAACGCCAGCTATGGCGGCTTCCTGGCCGGTAAGCAGGGCCTCGGCGGCGGCCTTACGTTCAACTATCGCTTTGAATATGCCCGGCAGACCGACTATGGCGATCAGCCCGTCGACTATGCCGTTAATTACGTGCACGCGACACCAGGTCTGTCATGGGCAGGCCTTTCGGCCTCGCTCGGCTACGAGCTGCTGGGCAGCGACCATGGAGCAGCAGCGTTCGAGACACCGCTGGCGACCGGGCATGTGTTCAACGGCTTCGCGGACGTCTTCCTCACCACGCCGGCAACCGGGTTGCAGGATTACTACATCGACATCCGCTATAAGGTGGCCAACTTGGCGGGACCGCTAAGCGGTCTCAACGGCTTGTTGCTGATCGGCCAGTATCACGAATTTGAATCCGCCGTCGGCGATCTCGACTACGGTTCTGAATTCGATTTCTACGCAAACCTGCCGCTGCGCGATGGCTTTTATGCCGAGTTCAAGTACGCAAACTATCAGGCGAAGAGCTACGCGACCGACCGTGAGAAGGTCATCTTCGGCTTGGGCTATGCGTATTGAGCACATCAGGCGGTGTCGCAATCTCGACGCGCCGCTCACCGATCGGCCACGGCGTGTCTTGACGGGAGGCCAGGAACTTAGGACTACAACTCGGTGTATTCGCGAAGACTGGTCACCAGACGTTGCCGCGTTCGACCGCTTCGCGCCCAACCCACAGTGAGGTTTGAGCTATGCTCCAGGCCTGGATGTCTTTTGGTTACCTCGTCCTGATCGCAATTCTTCTCCTTGCCTTTGTCCTATGGCGCAGGGAGAGCCTCGTGCTCGCCATCGCCGCGCTCATCGTGGGCATCCCTCTCTGGTTTGGATGGGAATACGCACGTCCGACGTGGACGACCGGCATCATCACGGGAACGGAAGTGCGTCGCAGCGATCCCGACACGCGCGGCCGAACGACCGACATCGAATACATCTACATGCGCAACCGGTCCGACCGGGGCTTGGAACTGATCAACGAGGATTCCTGGTGGTGGTTGAAGCGCAACAGCGAGCGCGTCTTCAACGACGCCAAGACCGCACAATCGCGCAACACCGAAACGACGCTGATGTGGAACCGGTGGCGCTCCACGCTTTTCTCCAAGTACCCGAACGTGATCGCCATCCGTCCGGCCGGCTCTTGGCGCGTGTGGTCGGTGCGAGCCATCGTCTTCTACAGCCTCTCCATCGTGCTCTGGCTCGGATACTTCTACGTCTTCATCAGGTGGAGCCGATCGAGCGATGCGTGACAGGCGGCAGACGCCTAGCTTCGCGGCTTTCGTGGTGCCTTGAAACGGCTGCGCTGGAACGGAACGTTTCGCTTGGCAGCAAAAGCCGTACCGCAACGCGAGCGTGGTGAGTTAGCGCGAGGTTACAAAAGGGGAACGACGCACGAAGGGTTGGCTCGCCATCCTTGCAAGCCCTGTTGCGGTGCTCGCATTGGGTGGTGCTCAGGCCGCCGCCCGCAGCCACAGCGGAAATGGATCGTCGAGCCGCGTCCAGGCCTTCGTATCGATCTTGCCATCATCGGGCACGTCTAACAGACACGCATCGAGCGCGGCTTTGATCGCGTCCTTGTCCATCTCCTTGGTGCCGATGAACACGAGCTCCTGGCGGCGATCGCCCCACAACGTGTGCCAGCCCTTGTTGATACGTGTGACGAGGCTTTCATCCTCCGGCCAGTTCGTCTTCGGAACGGCCGCCCACCAGTAGCCCATCGCCCCCGTGCGAACGAGGGGACCCGCCTGCGACAGCTCACCCACGAAGGCAGGGCGGGTGGCGAGCCAGAAGAAGCCCTTGGCGCGCACGACGCCGGGCCATGACTTGGCAAAGAAGGCGTGCAGCTTGGCGGGCTCGAATGGCCCGCGCGCGCGATAGACGAAGCTGGAGATTCCGTACTCCTCCGTCTCCGGCTGGTGATCCTTGAAGCCGTTGAGCTCCCGGAACCAGGTGGGATGCTGATGCGCGGCATCGAAGGAGAAAAGACCCGTATCCAGAATGTCGCCGAGCTGAACCTTGCCGTGATCGGCCTCGAGGATGTGCGCATCGGCGTTGAGCGCGCGGATGATGGATTTCGCGAGCTCGACATCCCCTGGCTTGGCTACGTCGACTTTGTTGAGCACGACCACATCGGCAAACTCGATTTGCTCGACCAGTAGCCCGACGAGGGAACGCTCGTCCTCCTTTCCGGCAACCTCTCCGCGGTCCTTGAGGAAATCCTGGGAGGAATAGTCCTTGAGCAGGTTTGCGGCATCGACGACCGTGACCATGGTGTCGAGGCGCGCGACGTCGGAGAGGCTCCTGCCGTCCCCATCGCGAAACTCGAACGTCGCGGCGACGGGCAGCGGCTCGGCGATCCCGGTCGATTCAATCAGCAGGTAATCGTAGCGCCCGTCCTTTGCGAGCCGCTCGACCTCCTTCAGCAGGTCGTCGCGCAGCGTGCAGCAGATGCAGCCGTTCGACATCTCAACCAGCGTCTCCTCGGTGCGCGAAAGATTGGCGCCGCCGTTGCTGACGAGGTCGGCGTCGATGTTGACCTCGCTCATGTCGTTGACGATCACCGCCACCTTTCGCCCTTCGCGGTTGTTGAGAACGTGGTTGAGCAGCGTCGTCTTGCCGGCTCCCAGAAAGCCGGAGAGCACGGTCACGGGCAGACGCGTGTCGGGCTTTTGAGATGCGCTCGCGAGATGCTTCGAGAGATCAGCGTCCATAGGGGGCCTCCTTGACCTTGCTGTCAAAATAAGGGATGTTATAACATCCGTCAAGTGAGCGCCGGATGCGTGGCGGCGGCCTCGGTCAAACGGCTAAACCGCCGAAACGGCGGCCGGCGCGCTGATGTGATCTTCGAGCTATGAAAGCAGCGGAAGCCGAAGCCTCCGCCGCCGAACATCCAGCTCCCCGCGTGTCTTCAGGAGGGTAGCGAGGGATTGACGACCCGCTCGAACAACCCGAACGGATTAGGTGGCTGCGAGAAGTCGACGCCAGCACGCCCGGCGATCTTGTCATCCCGCAAGATGATTTGGCAGTAAGTGGAGGCCGTGCTTTATCAGGTCCGCGCACAATTGCCGGCCGTCATGAGCGGAGCTCCATCAATGTCAAACAACTTGAAGTTCTATATCGACGGCGCCTGGGTGGAGCCGGCCGCGCCACGCACGCTGGACGTGATCAATCCGGCAAGCGAGGAGGCGTTCGCCACGATCGCGCTGGGATCGGCGGCGGATGTCGATCGCGCGGTCGACGCTGCGCGCACGGCGTTCGCGACGTTCTGTCAGACGAGCAAAGAGGAGCGCATCGCGCTGCTGAAGCGTGTCATTCGCGCCTACGTCGCGCGGATCGATGACATCGCCAAGGCGATCTCCATGGAGATGGGCGCGCCCATCACCATGGCCCGCAACAGCCAGGCCGCGGCGGGCCTCGCTCAGCTCCAATCCACCTTGAAGGGGCTGGAGAGCTACGAGTTCGAGGAGCAGCGCGGTGCAATGCGCATCGTCTACGAAGGCATCGGCGTTGCCGGTTTGATCACGCCATGGAACTGGCCGCTCAATCAGATCACCTGCAAGGTCGGCCCGGCGCTGGCGGCCGGCTGCACGATGGTGCTCAAGCCGAGCGAGATCGCGCCGATATCGGCGATCGTCTTCTCGGAGGTTATGCACGCCGCGGGCGTTCCCGCAGGCGTCTACAACATGGTCCACGGCGATGGACCAACGGTCGGCGAAGCGATGTCGAAGCATCCTGGCATCGACATGATGTCGTTCACCGGCTCGACGCGCGCGGGCGTCCTGGTCGCCAAGGCGGCCGCCGATACCGTAAAGCGCGTGACGCAGGAGCTCGGCGGCAAGTCCCCCAACATCATCCTCGACGACGCGGACCTTGCTTCGGCCGTGACGAAGGGCGCGCAGAGCTGTTTCAACAACTCGGGGCAGTCGTGCAATGCACCGACACGCATGCTGGTGCCGCGCAAGCTGCACGACGAGGCCATGGCGATTGCGAAGGCGACGGCCGAACGCCAGATCGTCGGCGATCCCAGTGTCGAGGCGACAATGATCGGGCCCGTCGTCAGCGACATTCAGTTCGAAAAGATCCAGAAGCTTATCGAGAGCGGCATCCGTGAAGGCGCGACGCTGGCGGCGGGCGGATTGGGCCGCCCGGAAGGCATGAACCGCGGCTACTTCGTGCGCCCGACCGTGTTCGGCGACGTGACGCCCGACATGACGATCGCGCGCGAGGAGATCTTCGGGCCGGTTCTCTCGATCATGCCCTACGACAGCGACGACCAGGCCATCGGGATCGCGAACGACACGGTCTACGGTCTCGCCGCCTATATCTCGTCGAGCGACTTGGAGCGGGCGCGCAGGATTGCGCGTCAGGTTCGCGCCGGTCAGGTGCGGTTGAACTACGCGCCGTCCGACGCGTTCGCTCCCTTCGGCGGCTACAAGCAATCTGGCAACGGCCGCGAATGCGCCGAGTGGGGCATCCACGACTTCCTGGAGGTGAAGGCCATCATGGGCTACGGCGCCGACTGAACTCGTCGGGCTGTCTTCGTCTCCGTAACGTCGAAGCCCGTCGCTCTTGAGCGGCGGGCCTCTTCATGTTCGTAGGCGCTCAGCGAGCTGCCAAAAGGACTAGCTGGCTCGGGCGAGAGCCACGGCATCGGGACCTGCGGGATAGTTGAGCCGCTTGGACTCGTCGTTTGCCGCGTACCAGACCTCGGCTGCCACGTCCGCTGCGGTCGTCACCGCCATCGGACGTCCGAATGCCGCCAGGACCGACTGCGCGTAGGGCGCATACGTTTCCGGGATCGTCTCCTCGATTGGCACCTGCACGTTCTGCGTGAACTGCGTCGATGGCCCGTAGCCCGGCTCGACCAGCTTCACGCGAATGCCGAATCCTTCGAGTTCGTGCGCAAGCGACCCGGTGAAGCCTTCGATGGCGGTTTTGCTCGCCGTGTAAGCCGCCACCAGCGGCATCGGCGCCAGCGTCGCGCTGGACGTGACATTGACGATTGCGCCGAAGCGGCGGGCCCGCATCTGCGGCAGCACCGCTTGCGTCATCGCCATCACGCCGAAGGTGTTGGTCTCGAACAGGCTGCGCACGACCGACATGTGCGTCGCCTCGAAGGCACCGAACATGCCGATGCCGGCGTTGTTGACCAGGACATCGATAGGACCACTGGCCTCCAGCGCGGCGGCGATGCTTTCGGGGTTCGTCACGTCGAGCGCCAGAACGCGCATGCGCTCCGATGCGGGCAAGATGCCCTCGCGCGGCGTTCGCATCGTCGCAATGACATCCCAGCCCTGGGCATGAAAGTGGCGGGCCGTCTCCAGCCCATATCCGGACGAGCATCCTGTGATCAGCACGGTCTTCATCGTCGCTACCTCCTGTTTGGCGTGACGAGACCCTAACCAATCGAATCCGGACGATCTGCCATTGATGGTCCGGATTTTGTTTGCTAGCGTCCGGAAATGGTCGATCCCCTCTCGGAAGTCATCACGCTGCTGCGGCCGCGCACCGTCTCCTCGAAGGTCATCAGCGGCGCCGGCCGCTGGGCCGTGCGCTATGCCGACTTTGGTCATCCCAGCTTCTGCACCGTTCTCGACGGGAGCTGTCGGCTCGCCGTCGACGGTCAAGAGCCGCTGAGCCTGGAAGCGGGTGATTTCCTGCTGTTGCCGCGCACGCCCGGCTTCACCATGTCGGGCTTCGAGCCGGCCTCGCCCAAGCGCGTCGATCCCAAGGTGGCGCCGACAACAACCAACGAGGTGCGCCACGGCACGCCCGACGGCGAGCCCGACGTGCGTCTGCTCGGCGGCTATTTCGTCTTTGAGGCGAAAGATGCCGATCTGTTGGTGTCGCTGCTGCCGGGCCAGGTGCACGTGCGCGGAGTCGAGCGGTTGTCGACCTTCGTGCGCATGGTTCGCGACGAGGCGATTGCGGACAGACCGGGCCGTGAGCTTGTCTTGACGCGCCTGATCGAGGTGATGCTGGTCGAGACGCTGCGCACGATCGAGGGTGAGGCGGCTCCCGCCGGACTGTTGCGGGGCTTGGCCGACGCGCGGCTTTCGATTGCCATTCGCGAGATGCACGCCGATCCCGCCCGCGCCTGGACCGTTGCCGAGCTCGCCCAGAAGGCGGCGCTCTCGCGCTCGGTGTTCTTCGACCGCTTCACGCGCGCCGTCGGCGTGCCGCCCAGTGAGTATCTGTTGGGATGGCGAATGGCAATTGCCAAGGATCTCCTGCGCCAGCAGGTGGTCAGTCTCGCCGAGGTCGCCGAGCGCGTCGGCTACAGCTCGGCGAGCACGTTCAGCACCGCTTTCAGCCGGCACGTAGGACAACCCCCGAGCCAATTCTCCCGGGCGAGCGCCGCCTCCGGCTGACCTAGGTGTCACGACGACGCCTCATCTTTGCACGAGGGCGCGCAGGCTTGAGCCTTGCGACCAGTGCGCCGCAGACCACCCCGCCTGACGGGCGGCATCGACGTTGGCCGTGGTATCGTCCACCAGCAGCGTATCGTTCGGCGCCGCTCCGGCATGCTTGATCGCAGCATCGAAAAACGCGCGCTCGGGCTTTCGCGCCGCGACTTGCGCCGAGTAGATCATGCCGTCCACATGCCTGTGCAGGCCCATGTGGTCCATCAGATAGCGAGCCCGCATGTGCTCCTGGTTGGTCGCCAGGAAAATGCGCACGCCGCGCCGGCGCAGCTCGTCGCAATCCGCAAGAACCGCTTCGTTGAGGGCGGAATCCTGCTCGAACCAGTAGTCAATGAACTCCTGCGGGCTGAGCGTTCGCGAAAGCTCAGGCATGCACGCCGTAAGCACGTCCATGAGCTCTTTTCGTCCCGTGACGATGTCGCTCCAGTGCGCGGCGAAGAAGACGGCATGCAACGTGTCGGGGGCAATGCCCAGATCGCGCTCGATGTCGGTTGCCCACGATTGCCCGTCCTGCGGGCGTCCGTTGACGACGACTCCGTCGACGTCGAGCATCAGACACGGTTTCATAGCGGGCAGGTCTCGCGGTTAGGCTTGCAGTCGTCTCGAATACGCAGCCAGAAACGTGCGCACGGCGATGCCGACGACATGGTGGATGCGCTCTTCGCTCGGAGGCCCGCCGGCGTTGAACATCACCGGCTTGAACATCGTCGACTGGCAGGAATCGAGAAACTGCGCCGCCGCCACCTCGACGTCGTCAATCTCCAACAGGCCGGCCTCCACCTGCGCTTGGAGATACTCGGCGACGCGGGCAATGCCACACTGGGGACCGAACTCGTAGAACTTGCGGCCGATGTTGGGCATACGATCGGCGATGGCGATCACGGTGCGGATTGCCGAGACGGCGCCTGGACGCGCGAGATAGTGCACGAAAGCCTCGCCCAGTCGGGTCAGCACGGCGCGAACGTCATGATCCGCGCTGTCGAGCGAGAAGACCTGCTCGGCCTGGGCGCGTCGCTCATCCTCGACGATGGCCTCGAACAAGTGTTCCTTGCTGTCGAAGTAGACGTAGAGCGTGCCCTTCGAGACGCCCGCACCCCGCGCGATCTCGCCCATGCTGGCGGCATCGAAGCCTTGGGCCAGGAACAGGGCCCGCGCGCCTTCGATGATCTGGCGCCGCTTGGCGCTTTCCTCGACGGCCGGCGCCTCAATGACCTTGGTGGACATCCCGATCGGGCTCCCTAGGGTGTTGTGACCGAACGGTTCGGTTCGTCTTGACATAATGCGATCTTAACGCTACGTCAATCTCCGACTGAACCGTTCGGTCAATAGTGTTTGGGGGCGCGTCGCGCATGTTAAGACATAGGAAAAACAGGGTTTTAAGACCCGTCGACAGCGATCCGGCACCGCCGGCTGAGCAGGCGGATACCCGTTCGCAGGCGCAGTCGCGCGCTCCCCAAATCGTTCCTGATGTCGTCCCAGGTGGCGTTCCTGGTCCCGGGATAGCTCCCGGGACGATCCAGGGCCGGCAGGCCGAGGCGACGCCCGCCGAACCGGCGACCCAGGGTACGGATGCGGCCGCTCCACCCAAGCCGCGCTCGCGCCGTCGCCTGGTGCTCTCGATGATCGCGATCTTGGCGTTGGGCCTGGGAGCCTGGTACGGCCACTACTGGTGGACGGTCGGGCGCTTCATGGTCTCCACCGACGATGCCTACGTCGGGGCCCACACCGCGACCCTGTCGGCAAAGGTGTCGGGCTATGTCGCCTCCGTCGACGCGCGCGACAATGCCGAGGTGCACGCTGGCGACGTCATCGCCCGCATCGATGACGGCGACTACAAGCTCGCCGTCGAAGCCGCGCGCGGCAGAATCGCGACGCAGGAAGCAACGATTGAGCGCATCGGCAAGCAGATCGCGGCACAGGAGGCCGCGGTCGATGCCGCCGACGCGCAGCTCGCTTCCGCCAAGGCGGTCTTGACCCGCACCGAGCTCGAGCTGACGCGCCAGCAGCAGTTGGCCGGACGCCAGTTTGCGAGCCAGCAGGCGCTCGAGCAGGCGCAGTCGGCGCGCGACCAGGCGGTCGCCTCGGTGAAGGGCGCGCAGGCCAACGTCGCCGCCGCGCAAACGAACGTCGGCGTCTTGAAGGCGCAGAAGGAGGAGGCGGCGCGCACACTGAAACAGTTGCAGACGTCACTGTCGCAGGCCGAGCGCGATCTGTCGTTCACCGTCATCCGTGCGCCCTTTGACGGCGTCATCGGCAATCGCGCTGTCCAGGTCGGCGACTACGTACAGCCCTCGCAGCGGCTCGCCAGCCTGGTGCCGCTCGGCGCCGTCTATGTCGATGCCAATTTTAAGGAGACGCAGCTAGCGGATCTACGCCCGGGTCAGCCCGTGACGATCGCGGTGGATGCGCTGCCCCAGCATGACATCGAAGGCCGTGTGGTCAGCGTGGCTCCGGCGTCGGGCTCGGTGTTCTCACTGCTGCCACCCGATAATGCGACCGGCAACTTCACCAAGATCGTGCAGCGCATTCCGGTCCGCATCGGTGTGCCCGCGGCGGTTGTCGGGCAGGAGCTTTTGCGTCCCGGCATGTCGGTCGTCGTGAGCGTCAACACCAGGCCGGATGCTACGGCAAACGCGACCGTCGCTGCGACGGGCAGCATTCACTGACGCCGGCCCGCGAGGGAGCTCGCTATGGCTGACACCACCGGAGCAACGAGCGCAGCGGACGCGGATCGGATCGATCCGCGCCGTCTCATTGCGTTCCTCGCCATGGTGTTCGGCATGTTCATGGCGATCCTGGACATCCAGATCGTTTCCGCCTCCTTGAGCGAGATCCAGGCGGGTCTTGCCGCGAGTTCCAACGAGATCACCTGGGTGCAGACCGCCTACCTCATCGCCGAGGTGGTGATGATCCCGCTGTCGGGGCTGCTCTCGCGTGCCTTGGGCACGCGCATCCTGTTCGCCGGCTCGGCGGCGGGCTTTGCCGCGGCCAGCCTGATGTGCGGGCTCTCCAACTCGATCGACGAGATGATCGTCTGGCGCGCGATCCAGGGCTTTATCGGCGGCGGCATGATCCCGACGGTGTTCGCCTCCGCCTACACGATCTTTCCCGCCTCGCGCAGAAGCATGATCACGCCGATGATCGGCCTGGTGGCGACGTTGGCGCCGACGATCGGTCCGACGGTGGGCGGCTATCTGACCAATGCCCTGTCGTGGCATTGGCTGTTCTTCATCAACATCATTCCGGGCATCGCCGTGACGATCGCCGCGTTGGCGCTGATCGATTTCGACGAGCCCGACTGGAGCTTGTTCGACAGCTTCGACTGGCTGGGGCTGTTGTTCATGGCGGGCTTTCTCGGCGGCCTTGAGTACGTTCTGGAGGAGGGTCCGCGCAACGACTGGTTCGGCGACGACACCGTGCTCTTACTCGTCTGGGTGTCGGGGCTGTCCGCCGTCGCGTTCTTCGTGCGTGTCTTCACCGCGCGCACGCCCATCGTCGACCTGTCATCCTTCGACAACCGCAACTTCGCGATGGGATCGCTGTTCTCGTTCGTTCTCGGCATCGGCCTTTACGGCCTCACCTATCTCTACCCCGTCTATCTCGCCCAGATCCGCGGCTACGATGCGCTGATGATCGGCGAGACCATGTTCGTCTCGGGGCTAGCGATGTTTCTCACCGCTCCCATCGCTGGACGCCTGGGAGCCATCGTCGACAAGCGCCTGATGCTGATGACGGGCTTTCTGTCGTTTGCGGTCGGCACCTGGTGGATGACGTTCCTGACCAGCGACTGGGATTTCTACGAACTGCTGTGGCCGCAGATGTTCCGCGGCGTCGGGCTGATGCTGTCGATCATCCCGATCAACGACATCGCCCTGGGCACCTTGCCGCCGGAGCGGATGAAGAATGCCTCGGGCCTGTTCAACCTGATGCGCAATCTCGGCGGCGCGGTCGGGCTTGCTGGCCTCACCACGGTTCTCAACGACCGCACTGATCTGCATCTGGCGCGACTGCACGAGGCTGTCACGTGGTCGCGGCCGGCCGCGATGGAGACGCTCACCGCGCTCACCCAGCGGTTTCAGTCGTTTGGAAGCGATGCGCACGACATGGCGCTGAAGCAGTTGATGCTGATCGCGCACCGTCAGGGCGTGATCATGGCCTTCTCGGATGTGTTCTTAATTCTGACGGCGCTGTTCGTCGCGCTCGCGCTGGTGTCGCTGCTCGTGCAGAAACCCAAAGCGGCCGCCGGCGGCGGCGCCCACTAAGAGCGCCGCTCGTCTTGGCTGGATCAAGCCTGCTTTTCGACCTGGCTCACGTCGCGCACGGCGCCGCGCGCCGCGTTGGTGGTGAGCGCAGCGTAGGCGCGAAGCGCCGGCGAGACGTTGCGCTTGCGATTGGCCGGCTTCCAGGCGTCTTTGCCCTTCGCGTTCATCGCAGCCCGGCGCTCGGCCAGGGTGGCGTCGTCGATCTCGAGGTGGATGACGCGGTTGGGGATGTCGATCAGGATCGGATCGCCGGTCTCGATCAGACCGATCACGCCGCCCTCGGCGGCTTCGGGCGACACGTGTCCGATCGAAAGTCCTGAGGTGCCGCCGGAGAAGCGTCCGTCGGTCACCAGCGCGCACGCCTTGCCGAGGCCCTTGGATTTCAGATAGCTCGTCGGATAGAGCATCTCCTGCATGCCAGGTCCGCCCTTGGGGCCCTCGTAGCGGATGATCACGACGTCGCCTTCCTTGACCTGATTGCCGAGGATCCCGGTCACGGCCGCTTCCTGGCTCTCGTAGACGCGTGCGGTGCCCTCGAACACCAGAATCGATTCATCGACGCCCGCCGTCTTCACGATGCAGCCTTCCGGCGCGATGTTGCCGTACAGGACCGCAAGCCCGCCGTCCTTCGAGAACGGATGCTCGGCGGAGCGGATCACGCCTTTCTCTCGATCGGTGTCGAGCTCGCTCCAGCGTGCCGACTGGCTGAACGCCACCTGCGAGGGAACGCCGCCGGGAGCGGCGCTGAAGAGGGTCTGGGCTTCCTCGTTGTTGGTGCGGCCGATGTCCCAGCGGGCGAGCGCCTCGCCCATCGAGGCGGCATGAACGGTCGGCAGGCTGGTGTCGATCAGGCCTGCGCGCTCCAGCTCTCCTAAGATCGCCATGATGCCGCCGGCGCGGTGCACGTCCTCCATGTGGACGTCGCTTTTCGACGGCGCGACCTTGCACAGGCACGGCACGCGCCGCGACAGCCGATCGATGTCGGCCATGGTGAAGTCCACGCCGCCTTCCTGCGCCGCGGCGAGCAGATGCAGCACGGTGTTGGTCGAGCCGCCCATCGCGATGTCGAGGCTCATCGCATTCTCGAAGGCGCCGAAGCTGGCGATGCTGCGCGGCAGCGCGCTGGCGTCGTCCTCCTCGTACCAGCGCCGCGCGAGTGACACGATCAGACGTCCCGCCTCGCGGAACAGCTTCTCACGGTCGGAGTGCGTGGCGAGCGTCGAGCCGTTGCCGGGTAGCGCAAGGCCGAGCGCCTCGGTGAGGCAGTTCATGGAGTTTGCGGTGAACATGCCCGAGCACGATCCACACGTCGGGCAAGCGGAACGCTCGACCGCTTTGACCTCTTCGTCGCTGTAGTGGTCGTCTGCCGCCATCACCATCGCGTCGACGAGGTCGAGCGCGCGCGTGGCGCCCTTCACCACCACCTTGCCGGCTTCCATCGGGCCGCCGGAGACGAACACCGTCGGGATGTTGAGCCGCAGGCTCGCCATCAGCATGCCTGGCGTAATCTTGTCGCAATTGGAGATGCAGACCAGCGCGTCGGCGCAATGAGCGTTGACCATGTACTCGACGCTGTCGGCGATCAGCTCGCGGCTCGGCAGCGAATAGAGCATTCCGTCATGTCCCATCGCAATACCGTCATCCACCGCGATGGTGTCGAACTCCTTGGCGACGCCGCCGGCCGCTGCGATCTCGCCGGCCACGAGCTGGCCCAGGTCCTTGAGGTGGACGTGGCCGGGCACGAACTGCGTGAAACTATTGGCGATGGCTATGATTGGCTTGCCGAAATCGCCGTCCTTCATGCCGGTGGCACGCCACAAGCTCCTGGCGCCGGCCATGTTGCGGCCGTGAGTGCTTGTTCTAGAACGATAATTCGGCATCGGACACTCCCGGTGATGTAGCGAAGCGGGGCTAATTTAGCCCACTCATAGCCCACTTTAGAAAGGATATGAAATATATTATTCTGCAAAGACAAGGTCGCAGGAGATATGAGTGGACATCCGGCAGCTCAGGCATTTCGTGGCGGTCGCCGACACGCTCCATTTCGGCAGGGCGGCGGATCGGCTCGGCATGACGCAGCCGCCGCTCAGCCAGTCCATCTTGGCGCTGGAGCAGGAGCTCGGTCAGCGGCTGTTTGCGCGCACGAAGCGTCGCGTCAACTTGACGCCGTTCGGAGAGCTGTGGCTGCCGTACGTGCGCAGAGCACTCGACAGCGTCGCGGCGTTGCCTGACGTCGCGCAGCGCCTGCGCGAGGGCGAGATCGGGCGTCTCGAGCTCTCGTTCGTCAGCACCGCCGACTACAACATCCTGCCGGTGCTGGTTCGTCGTTACGGCGCGCTTTTTCCGCAAGTTGAGATAGCGCTCACCGAGGCGACGAGCGACGTGCAGATCGCCTCGTTGCTGGAGGGCAAGGGGCATGTCGGCATCATCATCCCGCCCACGCACGGCGCGCTGCCGGACGCGCTCGCGTATCGAAAGCTTGTCTCCGAGGCGTTGATTGCAGCCGTTCCCGAGAGCTGGATCGTGAATGGTCGCTTCAAGCTCCGCAAAGGCAAGATGCCGGCGGCCGCCGTCGTCGATGCGCCGCTCATCGTCTTTCCCCGGCGGGTGGCGCCGGTCTTCTACGATCTCGTCATGGACTACTACGTCTCCCGCGGTGCCCAACCGCGCGTGGCCCAACAGGCCATTCAGATGCAGACCATCATCAGCCTCGTCTCAGCCGGGATGGGGATCGCGCTTGTTCCCCAGTCGCTCCGCAACCTGGCGCGGACGGGCGTGCGTTATGTCGATCTGCAGGAAAAGGCGCCGCAGCTCGATACCGGCATGGTCTGGCGCCGCAGCGACACGACGCCCGCGCTGGAGACGTTCCTCAAGGTCTCCGCCGCGGCTGTCGCGGCTCCCGAAGGGCGCCAATGATCTCAATCGCTTGTCTGGTCTTGGCTTAAGGGCGGGGCCGCACCACCGTTGCGTCGATTGACTCGGGACAGGTCTGTCTAAATAATCGCCCTGCTGGTTCTGGCGGCTCCTCATAAGGGCCGCCGATAATAGGGAACACGGAGTAGGCCCCGGTTGGGCCTGGAGCTGTGGCTGCCCCCGCAACTGTGAGCGGCGAGCCGTCTCTGAATATGCCACTGAGGGCCTCAAGCGAGGCCGTTGGGAAGGTCAGAGAGGGCGTCTGAGCCGTAAGCCAGGAGACCTGCCAGCGCTGTCGCCCATCCTCTGCGCGGGGCGCGTGGTGGAGCGGATACCCGCAGCGGCGACTGATGTGCAACCGTTTGGGGAGCTCGTCGGGCGTGTCTTGTAGCGGTGTCGTTTTCTAACACACGCGAATTGAGATTGGCCGCAGCGCTGAAGCTGTGGCGGGTTCTTGCGTGCCTGCAGGGGATTTGCAGGCACACGTAGAGCCGTCCGTGCGAGCCACCCGGACTAGTGTCGCGTACCGGGGGGTCGTCATGTCGAGTGGGTGTGTGCGTTCGTGTGGGTTGGTCATTGCAGATGGTTTGAAGCTTCTTTCGATGGCGTTGATCTCGTCTCCATTGTTGGCAGGTTCCGTTCGCGCGCAAGACGTCGCCGAGAACGAGACAGTCGAGTTGCCTCCCGTGGTGGTGGATTCGACGGCTGAGGCGAAAGCGAAGGGGAAGAGGTCAGGCAGTGGAACCGATACACGCCTGTCGGGTGTGAGCGGGACGTCGAGCGCTGACAGCGCAGCCTTCGATACGGGTGGACCGGTGAAAGGCGGTGGCGGCATCACGGGCACCTCGACCACCGTCATCTCTCGCGAGCAGATTGCGCGGGCACCGCAGGCGACGCTTGCCGACATCATCGCGCGCGAGGCCGGTGTGCAGACGTCGAGCCTTTACGGCGGAGTGAACGGCGTCGGCACCACGGTCGACCTGCGCGGCTTCGGCGTCACCGGTCCGTCGAACACACTGGTGCTGATCAACGGGCGCCGGCTGAACGACTGGGATCTTCCCGGCTTCGATCTGTCCACCATTGCGAAGGAGTCGGTGGAGCGCATCGAGATCTCGCGCGGCAATTCCGGTGCGGTTCTCTACGGCGACGGCGCCGTCGGCGGCGTCATCAATATCGTCACGCGCTCCGGAGCCAAGTTGCCGAACCAAGCGCGTATCGAAGGCGGGCTCGGCTCATTTTCTTCGAGGGAAGCCAACCTCTCTGCCAACGTCTCCGAGGGCGTGTTCTCCGCCTTCGTCAACGCCAACTCATTTAGTTCCGACGGCTATCGCGACAACAACGATCTGGAGCAGAAGTCCATCGTTGCCGACTTCCGTTGGACGTTTGCGCGCGCCAGCGTCTATGCAAACATTGCCGCCGACGACCAGGAGCTCGGTTTGCCGGGCACTCGCAACATCGCTCCCGTCTTGGGAGTGGACGAGCTCCACGACGACCGGCGCGGGACGAGCACGCCGCTGGATTATGCCGACAAGCAGGGTGTGCGCGCCACTGTTGGTATGACGTACATGATCGAGCGCGACGTCGAGCTGATCATCGACGGCGGCATCCGCCGCAAGGAGCAGCAGGCCGCGTTCATCAGCTCCGGCGCATATCTCGACACCGATCTCACGACCCGCTCGCTGACGCCGCGCGTCAACGTCACCCAGCCGTTCTACGGCATGCCCTCACGCATCATTGCGGGCATTGATCTCTACAACACCGACTACGACTCCCGCCGCAGCATGGCTAAAGGTCTGGCCCCGATCCACGTCTACACGGGCGAACAGGATGCGTTCGCGGGCTACTATCAACAGACTCTGAGCGTCCTGCCCACGACCGACATTTCCGCAGGTGGGCGCGTTCAGAGGAATGAGACGACGGCTCGCGACGTCTACGATCCGACGGCGCCGCAGGCCTTCGCCAATCCGCAAGGGCTTCCGCTCGACGAGAGCGAGACCAATTACGCCTGGCATCTCGGCGCCGAGCATGAGGTCTTCTCCGGCGTGACGCTGCTTGCACGCGCGGCGCAGAGTTTCCGCGTTCCCAACATCGACGAGCGCATCGGTGCCTCGCCGGTGTTCGCGGTGACGGATTTCGATCTGCGCACGCAGAAGTCGCGCGATTGGGAAGCCGGCCTGCGGCTCAACTACGGGCCGGTCGAGATCCAATCGAGCTATTATGAAATGCGTCTCATCGACGAGATCCACTTCGATCCGATCAATTTCTACAACACCAACCTGGATCCGACGCGCCGCAGAGGCGTCGAAACGATCGCGAGCTGGCAGGTCAATCGGGACGTGCGGGTGCGCGGGAACCTCACCTACACCGACGCGGTCTTCCGGTCGGGACCGCTGGCCGGCAACGAGGTGCCGATGGTGTCGCCCTGGACGGGCAGCGCGAACGTGTCGTGGAGCGTCCTGGGGCCGCAGCTCTGGGTCGATGTCGGCGTTCGCTATTTCAGCCAGCGCTATCTCGACGGCAACGAGATCAATGCCAACGCGGTCTATTTCGTACCGACGACGACGCTGTTCGATCTGAAGGTCGGTGGCGAGAGCGACGGATTCTTCTGGTCGGCGGCGGTGCAAAACCTGTTCGACCGGGAGTACTACGATTACGGGGCGGATACGGGCTCGCCATTCTTCCCCTTCTACTCGTTCTATCCGCAGCCCGGGCGTACCTTCATGGTCAAGGCAGGAATGAGCTGGTGATGAAGGGCACATGTCCGTTGCCGGGCCCGATCGCCGACCGCGGGGTAGGAGCGCGGCGCGGGTTGGCGCTGCGCACGGTCGCTCTCGGCTTAATGCTGCTTGCGGGCGGAACCACAGCGTCAGCGCAGTCTGATGTGCATCACGTCGCGCCAGCACCGCAGCGCATCGTGTCGCTGACAGTGTGCACGGATCAGCTCCTGCTCGAGCTGGTCCCGCGCGAGCGCATCGCGGCGCTGAGCTATCTCGCCACCGATCCGACCCTCTCCTCCAAGGTCGAGGAGGCGCGCGGCTTCAAGTCCATCCATGCCAGCGCCGAGGAAGTGGTGCAACTCGCACCCGACCTCGTGATCGCGCAACAGTATTCGATGACGCCGACGGTCGATCTCTTGCGCCGTCTCGGCTACCGTGTGGTCCTGGTTCCGCTCGGCAGCGACTTCGACGGGTTGCGCAATGCGATCCGCACGATCGCCGAGGCCGTCGGTGAGAAGCCGCGCGGCGAGGAGCTGATTGCCTCTTTCGATGAGCGCGTCGCCGCCGCTGCACCGAAGGGTCCAGAGCGGCCGACCGCGCTCGCCTACGAGGTCAACAGCCTGGTGTCGGGACCGGGCACGCTGGTCGATGCAGCGCTTGCCGCTTCGGGCTTTCGCAACGCGGCTCGAGATATGAGGCTCGGTCCGGGTGGACGCCTGCCGCTGGAGGAGGTCGTTGCCGATCCGCCCGATCTCATCGTGCTCGCCAACGCGCCCGACGAGTTTCGCTCCGTCGTGGGCGACAACCTTCGCCATCCGGCCTTTACGGAGCTGGTGAAGCGCCAGGCCAGCATGCGTCTCGCCATGCCGCTGTGGCTTTGCCCAACGCCGGAGCTGGCTGAAGCTGTCGAGCGGCTGGGGCGCATGCGCGAGACGCTCATCTCAAAAGGGGCGAGCCATGACTGACAACGTGCTTGCCGCGCCCAGAGCTGAGATCCGCCGCGGACGCCTCCCGGTCGTCGCACTGCTCGCGGGCGCGACGGGATTGATGTTTCTCATCTCGCTGATGCTGGGGCCTGGCGGCCTCGGCCTTCCCGGCAACGGAAGCGCGCCGACCATCCTGTTCGAGATCAGGCTACCGCGCGCGTTGCTCGGCGCGCTCATCGGGGCGGCGCTGGGTCTGTCCGGCGCGGTGCTGCAGGGCTACTTGCGCAATCCGCTGGCGGAGCCGGGCTTGCTCGGGGTCTCCGGCGGCGCCTCGCTCGGCGCGGTGATTGCGATCCATTCAGGGCTCGCCGGCAGCTTTGCGCTGGCGCTGCCGGCGGGCGGACTTGCCGGTGCGGCCGTTGCCGCACTTGCCGTGTTGATGCTGGCGGGCGAGCGCAGCGGATCACTGACGCTGATCCTCGCCGGCGTGGCGATCTCGGCTCTGGCCGCTGCGTTGACGACCTTCACGCTCACGCTGTCATCCAATCCGTTCGCCGCGGTGGAGATGCTGTTCTGGCTGATGGGCTCGCTGGGTGATCGCAGCATGCTGCACGTGTGGCTTGCCGCGCCACTCATCCTGGTCGGAACCTTGGTGCTGTTGAGCACCGGCCGCGATCTCGACGCCTTGACGCTGGGGGAGGACGCCGCACAAAACCTCGGCGTCGATCTGAGGTTCCTGCGCACGCGCATTATCGTGGGGACGGTGCTGGCGGTCGGTGCGGCAACGGCGGTGGCCGGGACGATCGCTTTCGTCGGGCTCATCGTTCCGCACCTGTTGCGACCCTTCGTCGGCTACGAGCCGCGCCGACTTTTGCCGGCGAGCGCCTTCGGTGGCGCGGCGATGCTGCTGGCGGCCGATGTCATCCTCAGGCTCGCTGCACCATTGAGCGACGTACGTCTGGGCGTTGCGACGGCCATGATCGGTGCGCCGTTCTTTCTATGGCTTGTGATCAAGTCTCGCCGGGAGCTGGGCCCATGAACGACATGAGCGGCGCGAAGTCGATCAATGAGGCGCTGGAGGCTCACGCCCTCGACCTCTCGTATCGGGAGCGCAGTGTTCTGCGCGGGGTCAGCGTGTCGGTGCGGCCGGGCGAGATCGTTGCCGTGATCGGCGCGAATGGTGCCGGCAAGTCGACGTTGCTCAAGACGATGGCCGGGCTCGTTGTGCCGACCTCGGGCCGTGTCACGTTGCGCGGGCGTGCGATCGGCGACATCGATCGCGGCGAGTTCTGCCGTGAGGTGGCCTACCTTCCGCAGGAACGCGCGGTGCATTGGCCAATGACGGTGCGGCAGCTGGTGGCGCTGGGGAGATTGCCGCATCGGGCGCGACTGGCGCCGCTGGCTCGCGAGGATATGCGCGCGGTCGATCGGGCCATGGAGGCGATGGACGTTTCATTTCTCGCCGAGCGTCCGGCCAACGAGCTGTCGGGCGGCGAGCTCTCGCGTGTGCTGCTGGCGCGTGCGCTCGCGCAGGAGGCAAGCTTTCTCATTGCCGATGAGCCTTCGACCGGGCTCGATCCCGCGCATAGCCTCACGCTCTTCACGCAGCTCGTGCGACTTGCAGGCCAGAAGCGCGGGGTGATCGTGGCCCTGCATGATCTGTCCATTGCCGCACGTTTCTGCGATACGGTCCTGATGCTTCAATGCGGTGGCACGCTGGCGCGCGGGGCGCCGGAAGAGGTTCTGACGCCCGAGCATCTGGCGCAAGGCTTCGGCGTGAAAGCCGTGGTCGGTAAGCTCGGCGGTCACCCCGTGGTGATGGCGGCGGAGCCGCTCAACCCGTCAGATGCCGGCGCTGCGACACGCGGGCCGGTCAAATCTCTGGTGTGAGGGATCAGCGGGCAAACAAGCTGCGAGTAAGCCGCTTGAAGAGAGCTTACTCGCAGATGCGTCAGGCGATCAGCGGAACAAAAGACGTGCGAGCCGGCCGCGCACGAGCGTGATCTTGGTGGCGACGCCGTCGTTGTCGGTGAACTCGACCTTCGTGCCTGCGCGAACGCTGCGGCCGCCGACGATTCCGGCGGAGAAGAAGGTATAAGTAGCGCCGTCCTCGCCTTTGATCTTGCCCATGCCTGCGCGCGGATCGAACGTGTGCACGATGCCGCGCGTCGGGCGACCGGGGCCGGGTGCGGGAGAGGACGAGTTCGCAAGCCCGCCGACGCTGCTTGTGGACGTGTTCGCCGCCGCTGCCATGACCGCAATCTTGGTCGCAACGCCGTCGTTGTCGGTGAAGCTGACATTCTGACCAGGCTGCAGCGTCACGCCGCCGAGCACGCCCGGCGTGAAGAAGCTGTAGGTGGCGCCGTCCTCGCCTTTGATCTTACCCATGCCGGTGCGCGCGTCGTATCCGCGTACGACGCCGCGCATGGGGCGGCCGAGACCCGGAGCCGGCGAGCTGCTGTTGGAAAGTCCTCCGACAGCCGAGCGGCCGTCTGAGCTTGAAGTCTTGTTTGAGACAGAGCCTTGCATCGCTCTCACTCCCTAGATGAGCCAACGAGACAGGATAGTATCATGTGCGCGTGCGCCAGGAAACGCTTTCATTTCTGGTATTTCTTGCTGCAGCGCACTTCGCAAGCCACGCGTGGAGCGGAGCCCTCAGCTTCGTCGGCGCGCGACGGAGAGCGTCCGCTGGGCAGGGTGTCGGTTCAGAACCACTGCTGCGGCCAGCGCAATCCTATGGAGCGGAAGTAGCAGAAGCTGAGCAGGACGATCAGCAGGGCGCCGATCAGCACCGGGCTCAACACGAACCCCCACGATACGGGCTGCGTTGCGGTGATGGCCGCGGTCAGCCCCGCAGGCGGATGCAGGCTGCGCGTTGCCTGCATGGCGAACATGGCAAGGCCGATTGCGATGGGCAGCGTCCACCAGCTCGGGGTCACGAGCACCGCTGCGGCGTAGCCGCTGAGCGCTGCAAGCAGATGGCCGGCGACGAGATTGCGCGGCTGTGCGGTGTCGCTCGCTGGCGCGGCAATGATGAGGATGACGGAGCAGGCGAACGGTATGCCCGTCATGGGCAGGCCTGCGAAGTCGGCGAGGATCTGCATCAGCGCCAGGCCGGCAAAGCCGGCAAGCGCGTCCCGCAGCATACATAACCAACGATGACTGGGCATGGTGATCGTGTCAGACGCGAGCTCTTGAGCGAGCTTTCTTGATGGGGAAGCGCACCACTTTCGCGCCAGTGGTTGGAGCGAAGTGGTGCGCTCTTGGAGACACGCTGAGAAAGTGACGCGTTAGGGTCTTGCGAACAAATCGCCGATATTGAAGCGATATCCGACGCCGACACTGATTAGCCAAGGGTCGAGTTCGGCCGTATCGACGTAAGTTCCGTTGTTGTAGATCTTGGTATCGAGATCGAGGATCTTCTTGGCGTCGACGGAGAGCTGCCAGCCTCCGCCAAGCGCAACATCGAGACCGCCGCCGAGCGCGAAGCCCCAGTCGTTCTTCAGATCGATGTGGGTGCCCTGGTAGCTCGTCTCGCCAAAGAAGGCGAAGTAGCTGACGCCGACGCCGACATACGGCTTAAACGCGCCCATCTGATGATGGTATTGCAGGCTCAGTGTCGGCGGAAAGATCCAGGTGTCCGCGATCTTGGCGCCGGTGTTACCCAACAACCCATGATCGTCGATGCTGTGCGCGGTGAAGCAGCAGATCGTTTCGAGCGCGAGGCTGTTGGTAAGGAAGTAGGCGATCGACAGCGTCGGAATTTCGGCGTTGGTCACGTGAATGCCGCTGCCGTTGTTCTTCAGATCGCTGCTGGGCACGACGAAGGTGCCGAGAACCTTGATGAGGGTATTACCTTGATTGTCACCGGCCTGAACCGACGAAACCGTGCCTTGCATTGCGAAGGCTGCAATGAAGGCGATGAGCACTGCGGCAATTCGAGAAACACGCCGGGTCTTATTCTGGTTCACGACTCCCTCCTTGGAATCAATCCCGTTGCATGCCATGGCGGACCATGAGACAAGACGGTTCTGTATCGATTCAAGGAGAAATGCTGTACCATGCCGGCAACACAGCGGCCCAAAAGCGCCGCGGCCAAACGGCCGGATAGGCTGCTCAGCGAACCTCAGGGCACTGATTTAGAAGCCAAAATCCACTTGTGGCGGCTCTCGCGGCGCGAATTGCGCGAACTAAAAAATCATCTCAGCGAGACCGGATCGCTTCACTCCTCGGAGCTGCTGTTACGGCACAGTATCGCGTTCGGTCACGGCCGGCTGTTGGTGCGGCGCTACTTGTTGACGTGCGCGCTCGGGCTTACGAAGACGGACCTGTACGAGCCACATTTCCTGAAGGCGAGCATGGCTCTGCCGCCTGACGAGCTGGCAAGGGCGCGCGTCGAGATCGCGAAGGTGGCGGCGCGTCTGCTGGGAATTCGCGCCGCCCAAGCAGTGGGCTCACAAGGCGCCAGCGCCCGTGAGCCCGATAGCAGTCGCGTTTAGTCTAGCTCGCAGCCGCGGTCGCGCGTTGACGCGGCCAGCTTGCCAGCAACAGGCGCGCGGTCGCCTTAGCCTCTTGCGCGGCGTCGAGCTGGCCCTCGTGGCGGGCCACTATGGCGCCCTTCATCAAGACGTGCCAGGCGCGCGCAAAACGCTCCACATCCATGAGCCCCGCCTCGCGTGCAAAGCGCTCGATCAAGTGGCGGATATTGGCGAGATGCTGCGCAGCCGCGCTGCGGATTGTCTCGGTTTCGCGGCCTTCGAGCAGCGAGTTGATGAAGGAGCAGCCATCGAAGTCGGCGCGGCGGAACCACTCGTCGTAAGCATCGAAGATGCCGAGGAGGCGGTCTTCGGCGGAGCGGTCTCCCTCGAGCAGTGTCTTCTCCAGCCAGCCCTTGGTCCACAGCTCCTCGCGCCGCTCCAGGAAGGCGCGAACGAGGGCCTCTTTGGACTTGAAATGCCGGTAAAGGGTCATCTTGCCCGAGCCCGAGCGCGCAACGATCGTGTCGACGCCCACCGCGTTCAGACCCTCTCGCGAGAACAGCTCGTAGGCCGCATCGAGGATGCGCTCACGCGCGACAGATCGTTCTTTCTCACCCAAGCTCATAGTGCTCCAGCCCCATTCCTTCAGCGCGTCACCGCTTTCGTATGAGCCCCGCTCAGCCGTTCGGCCGACGTGTGCGAATGCGCCGTCTCGCATCAGTATCTGCGGCATAAACCCCGCAAATACAAGCTCATGACCCCGACATGACCCCTACATAACCCAAAAGATACAGATCTGTATCTTTCTTATTGACGCAGGCAAAATGCGACGATACAGATATGTATCACAAAAGAAATAACAAGGGTGGAAACGAATGAACGCAAACGTCGGGATAGTGGACCGCGTCGTCCGCGCAGCTTTCGGCATCGCTCTCATCAGCTTCGTTTTCTGGGGACCGCAGACCCAATGGGCACCGCTTGCCCAGTGGGGATGGATCGGGATCGTCCCGCTGCTGAGCGCTCTCATCGGGTTCTGCCCTGTCTACGGGCTCCTCGGGGTCCGTACTTGCCGTGCGGCGGCGCGACGCTAGCCGCACCCAAAACCAGCGACAGACCGGTCAGGGAGCAAAGCGTGTCGAAACCCTTCACCACCAAATTCCACGAAATCAAAATCGGCGACGTCACCATCGGTGGTCCGCTCGGCTCGCATACGGGCATGGCTGTCGGCAGCATCTTCTACGACAAGCACTCGCTCGTCAGTGATGCGTTTGCCGGCACGTTCGATGCGGAGCGCGCCGAGAAGCTGATCAATCGCGTCAACGGTCTGTCCGAGCGCTACGGCGTGCAGATGGCTTTCGACGTCATCGCGGCCTCGCCGGAAGCGATGGAAAAGTTCATCGAGTTCGTCGCCCCGCGCACGAAGCTCCCCTTCATGATCAACGCCTCGGAAGCCGACGTGCACATTGCGGGCCTGCAGTGCGCTGACAAGCTGGGCCTGCTCAATCGCGTCATCTTCGCCTCTCTCAACGAGGACACCGAAGGCGAGGTCCTCGAGGCGCTCGGCCGTCACAAACCCGCGTGCGTGATGATCCTTGCCAACGACGTCGGCAACCCGACGCCGGAAGGCAGTTGCGAGATGATCGAGAACATGTTCCGCCCGATGCTGAACCAGATCGGCGTCGAGGCCCCGCTCGTCGACCTCGGCGCCATGGATCCGCCTTCGGTCGGCATTTCCATGCGCGGCATCGAGATGGTCCGCGAGCGTTTCGGCTATCCGGCCGGCTGCGCGTTCTCCAATTGCTTCCCGCAATGGACGGGACTGCGCGAGCTCGGCCGCGAGTGGGTCAATCTCTCGCTGGCCACCGCTCTCGTCGTGTGTCGCGCGGCGGGAGGCGACTTCCTCCACTACGGCATCATCGAGAAGGCGCCGATGGCGGCCCACGTGCTCGGCTCCGCCGAGGTGTTCTACGGCTTTGCCGCCCAAGAGCTCGATGGTCACCAGCTTCCCGAAGGGCATGCGCTCCTCAAGATGTTCAAGCTGGGAGAGCAGGCACAATGACCCGCGCGGGGTTCCGATCTCTCCTGAGCGATCCGATCGGCTGTGATCGGCCGATACTGGTCGATGTCGGAACCTCTTCGCTCACGGCGGTTCGTGCCGTGGCGCGCCCCGACTTGCGTCGGGACCTGCTGGCCCAGCCGGTGATGGAGACTTTGCCGCTTTCGGTTGCCGACTGCGCGCGGCTCGGCTCTGATTGCGTGCGTGCCGGCTTCCTGTTTGCCGGTGCCGATCCGGACGAGGAGACCTTCACCGATGCGTACGGCGTCGAGTGGCTTCGGGTCGACGGGGTGGCGACGCCGGTTCGCCATCCACTCGAGGACGCCACGCTTGCCCAGATCGTAAAGCACCCGCGCCCGGAATGGCCAAAGCTCATTCAGGTGCCCGAGGAGGCCGCTCGCGACCGCATCATCGTGGCCGACGCGCCTTGCCCGGGCATGCTGGACATGAGCTTCGCCCTGCGCAACGCGTGGGGGTGCCTGGAAGACATGACGGGCAACTGGCAGAGCATCTCCGCGCTGCTCGACTGGTCGCTCGAGACGATCGTCGACGCCTACGAGCGCATGCTCGGGGGGCTTCCGGTTTCGCCCGACATCATCGTCTACGGCGATGACCTCGGCTTTCAGCAGAGCATGTTCATCTCGGAGGTCGATTTTCGTACCTTCGTGCGTCCGCGCATGCGCACCCTGTTCTCGCGCCTGCGCCGGCTGACGGATGCCTCGCTGTGCTTCCACTCCTGCGGCGCCATCCGGCCCATCGTGTCGGATCTTTGCGATCTCGGGATCGACATCTTCAACTTCGACGGCGATGCCCGCGGCATGATCTGCACCGAGGTGCGCCGCGAGGTGCCGCGCAAGCTGATCTTCCACGGCTGCAGCAATCTCACCGCGCTTGGGCGGGCGGTGCGCGAAGGCAATCTTGCCTCGGTGGCCGTGCTCACGACCGAGATCGTCGAGAGCATGCCGGTCATCGCAGCGCCGATGGACAACATCTATAGCGGTCGCGACGTCAATGATGCCCGCATGGGAGCCTGCTTCCTGCGCCAGCTCTCGCCCGACGACCTTGCCGCCATCTCACGGCTCGGTCCGGTGCGCGCCATCGTCGAGAACGGTGTGAGCAGAGCGCAGGCGACCGAATTTTCCGACCTGACCGGCGAGGCGCCCGCGTGTATCGCGACAGCGCCGCTGGCGAATGTCGAACACTTTTCTTCTGCTGATGCAACCCGATCGGCGTCGGGGACGCAGACGTTTCAATAGCCCAACAAGCAAATAAAGAGAGTGGAGGAAGACAAATGGCGCAAGTACCGAAGATGAGCAGCCGCGAAAGGATGTTTGCGGCGGTGACGATGCAGACGCTTCCCGATCAGGTGCCGTGCGTTCCGCTGCTCATGGCGCGCGGAATCCGCGAGGGCGGCATCACGGTCGACCAGGCGCTTCGCGACGGAGAGGTCTCCGCCCACGCCAAGGCCAAGGCTCTGAAGAAGTTCGGCGGCGATGTCATCATCGCGGGCACCGATCTCTTCACGCCGGTCGAATGCGTCGACGGTTGCGAGCTCGACTACCTGCCCTATGCCCAGCCCTCTCTGGTCAAGCACCCGACGCCGACCAAGGAAGACTTCTACCGCTTCAAGGAGAAGTACGAGCGCGAGGGCTTCCAGCCGTCGCCGCGCGTTCTGGAGATCCAGAAAGAAGCGCGCACCATGGTGCAGCTCGGCTACAAGGACACCCACGTCATCCCGACGCCCGTCGGCGGCCCGATCACGACGGCGCAGCTCATGACGGGGTCGAGCGAGTTCCTCACCTATCTCAGCGAGGATCCCGACTACGCCAAAGAGGTGACCGAGCTCGCCCTCGATATCGTGAAGAACGTCTGCCGCATGATGTTCGAGGCGGGCATCGATGTGTGCAACATCCTCGATCCCTTCAACTCCACCGATATTCTGCCGCCCGACACCTATCGCGAGTTCGGCTTGCCGTATCAGAAGCGTCTGTTCGCCTACATCACGGAGATCGGCGGCATCGGCTTCACGCATACGTGCACCTTCACTCAGCCGATCTGGCGCGACATTGCCGAGAACGGCTGTTTGAACTTCAACGGCGACATGTATCCGGGCATGGATCACGCCAAGCGCGCGATCGGCGGCCAGATCTCGCTGATGGGCACGCTGTCGCCGTTCTCGACGCTGATGCACGGCACGCCCACTGACGTCGCCAACGAGACGAAGAAGCTCGCGGCCGAGGTCGGCTACAACGGCGGCTTCGTTTGTATGCCGGGCTGCGACATCGACTGGACGATTCCCGATGAGAACCTGAAGGCGATGATCGATACCTGCGCCGCCATCAAGTACCCGATGGACATCCAGGCGCTGGGCGATCTCTCCAAGGTCTATCTGCCGGGCCATCCCAACCACGTGGGCAAGCGCGCGCCTTCGACCGCTGGCGACGTTGACGTCGCCGAGGCGAAGACGAGCCACAAGCCGCGCACGCCACAGGAGGAGGTGAACGAGAAGCTCGTCGAAGCGATCATGGCGTACGACGGCGACAAGGCGATCGAGTGGGTCAACAAGGGTCTCGAGCGCGGCATGTCGGCCCAGGAGATCGTGTTCGATGGTCTCTCTCTCGGCATGAAGGTCGTGGGCGACATGTACGAGCGCAACGAGCGCTTCGTCACCGACATGCTCAAGGCCGCCAAGACCATGGACAAGGCGATGCCCATTCTGACGCCGCTTCTGGAGTCTTCCGGCGGCAACGGCGGTCCGACGGGCACGGTGATCGTCGGCCTCGTCCGCGGCAACACCCAGGATATCGGCAAGAACCTCGTGTGTCTGATGCTGAAGGCGAACGGCTTCAAGGTCATTGACCTGGGCAAAAACGTGAAGCCCGAGCAGTTCATCGACGCAGCCGAGAAGGAAGGCGCCGTCGCCATCGGCATGTCGGTGATGACCAACTCGTCGGCCGTCTACGTCGAGAAGGTCAAGGAGATGCTCGAGAACAGCGGCAGGTCGAGCAAGTACCTGCTGATGTGCGGCGGCGCCGCCGCCAACAAGGGCATGGCCGAGAAGATGGGTGTCCGCTACGGCCTCGACGCCAATGCGGCCGTGGCCATGGTGCGCGAGCACGTGAAGGCCGCTGCTTAAACACCACGCGCAACGCGTCTCTACGGAGCTCAGCCGATGCCGCTTTACGAATTTGGCTGCAAGCAGTGCGGGGCCCGTAGAGACGTGCTTGTGCCCTATGCCGCGGCGCAGGACCTGGAGCTGGTCTGCACCCAATGCGGCGGCGTTCAGACGTTAAATCCCGTGCTCTCGGTGAATGTCCTCCTTTCACACGCAGACACGGGAGACCTGGCCTCACGCTCCCACGAGGCCGCTGGTCCGGCGCAGCGGCAGGGAAAGCCCTGCGGGCACGCACGTCACTGCCGCTGCGCCGTCCATCTGACGAAGCCGAACCCCTTCCGCAAGGAGATCAGGAAGGCGAACGGCATCGTCGACGAAGACCAATGAACACTCGAGGAATTTAATGTCGACATACTCAATGCGCGTTGCCGCCAAGCGGCAGGAGACGGTCGACGCCGTAAGTCTGTGGCTGGAGGTGCCGACGGACCTGCGTCAGGCCTTCGACTATCGCCCCGGTCAGTTCATCGCCATCAGCGCCGACATCGGCGGCGAGGAGATTACGCGTCAGTACTCACTAAGCTCCTTGCCCGGCGAGGACGACAAGCTGCGCATCACGGTCAAGAAGGTGCCGGGCGGGCGCATGTCTACCTGGCTGGTGGATCAGGTCAAGCAAGGCGACGTGATCGAGGTCGCGCCGCCGCGGGGGCGGTTCTTCAAGCCGCTGGAGGGTGCGCATAGGGTGGTGCTGCTCGCCGCCGGTAGCGGGATCGCCCCCATTCTGCCGATCGCGCGCAAGCTTGCGGCGGAGGATCCCGGTCACGAGCTGATCCTCGCTTACGGCAGCCGGACTCTCGACGAGATCCTGCTGCGCGAGGAGGTCGATGCGCTGCCGGAGCGCTTCACGATGTGCCGGTTGGAGCACGTGCTCTCGCGCGCAAACGGTGACTGGCAGGGTGCGCGCGGGCGCATCGATCGCGGCTTCCTGTCGGCGCGCGAAGGCGCGTGGCAGGGGGGGGGCGACGGGGATCTGCCGCTGATCGTCTACCTGTGCGGTCCCGAAGCGTTCATGGACGCAGCGGAATCCTATTTCCTTTCGCGCGGGCTCGATCAATCGGCCATTCGCCGTGAGAGCTTCGATCTCGTGCTCGATGACGACGAGGACGAGGAGCCGCTGATCGTCGCTGGCGCGGAGAGTGCCGGCGAGACGAGCGAGGTCTGCGAGGAGATCGTTGCCAACGTCGGCGGCGAGGAGGCGCGCGTCATGCCGGAGCCCGGCGAATCCATTCTCGCCGCGCTAATCCGCGCCGACGCGCCCGTGCCCTACTCGTGTCAGGAGGGTACTTGCTCCTCCTGCATTGCCAAGATGAAGCAGGGGACCGCCAGCGTGCGCCCCGGCGTGTTGAAGTCCCTGCGACAGGACGATCTCGATGACGGGCTCGTTCTGGCGTGTCTGGCAAAGCCGGCCAGCAAAAGCATCCTGATCGATTTCGACGACATCTGACGGCGCGGCCCCGTTGAACGGGCCCGCCGGCGGACGTCGCTCGGGAGGGAACACAATGATCGATGAGATCCCGGCGAACGATCCCTACATCGTGCTCGATGCGACCTTTGCAACCATGCGCGAGTGCGAGCATGACGATGAGGGCTACGGCCTGATCTGGGATGGGGCCGCCATCGTCGATCAGGGCAGGATCGCATGGATGGGTCGCAGGGATGCGATCCCGCCGGAGGTGTGGAACCTGCCGACGTGGTCGGCCGGCCACCGCCTGATCACGCCGGGGCTGGTGGAGTGTCATAGCCATCTCATCTTCGCCGGCGATCGGCGCGAGTGTTTTGCGCAGCGCGCGGCGGGGCGCGGCTACAGCGACGTCGTCTGGGAGGGGAAGGGGTTCTCCGCCACCGTTGCGGCGACGCGGGCGGCGAGCGAGGACGAGCTTTTTGTCGAGGCACGTCGGCGGCTGGAATGGTTCGTCGCGTCGGGGGTCACGACGATCGAGGTGAAGTCGGGCTACGGGCTCGACGTCGAGAACGAATTGAAGATGCTGCAGGTCGGCAGGCGCCTCGGCGCGATCGGCGTGGCGCG
>Ga0209347_1001426_pt1 | contig 39096 bp, 34 predicted proteins | sample AutmiccommuBRH23_FD_187382 | JGI IMG/M metagenome (GOLD analysis project Ga0209347, IMG submission 187382) | Deep subsurface microbial communities from Mt. Terri, Switzerland - Autotrophic microbial communities BRH/23 (SPAdes) (version 2) | ecosystem: Environmental > Aquatic > Deep subsurface >... | reverse complement strand
GCTCGGTCGTTAAGAGACAGTAGCAGCCTCCGGTACATTCCGCACGGACTTAAATCACTCCCCCTCACTGCATGTCGCTGTGGGGTCGCTTGAGGGTCGCTTTTAAGGCAGGCTGTCACCATTCTGGATTCTGGCTCCTGGCTCCTGGATTCCGCCGTCTGCAAGACGGCAACGCCCGTCAGGGCGTTTTTTTAATGTTCTGTTCCTAGGGCGTCAACTTCAAGCTTGGCCAGACTTTCGGCGGCGCCGCAGACAATGAGAAGATCTCCTGGGTTGAAGGTTTCATCAGGCATGGGATTGAGTATAATTTCCTCATTTCTTTTAATGGCCAGAAGGAGTATATTGTATTTTTGTCTGAGTCCTGAATTCTTCAAATCTGTTCCTGTAAGAGAGGATCCGCTCCCCAGCAATATTTCTTCCAGCTCTATATTTACATCCCTGGAGTCCACCAGTGTTTGAACATAAGAAACACTGGCTGGCTTAAGCACCGACAGGGCCATCCTGGCCCCGGCTATGGCTGAGGGGCAGATGACCTGATCGGCTCCTGCCTTTCGCATTTTATTGACGTTTTCCGGCCTGTTGGCCCGAGTTATTATTTTAATGTGGGGGTTTACTGTTCTGGTTGACATGGTTATAAACAGGTTGCTGCTGTCATCAGGCAGGGTGGTAATAAGTCCTGCAGCGGTTTCCAGGTGGACGGCATTCATTACTTTGTCCTCGGTGGCATCACCAGCGATGTATTGGATACCCATTTCCCGCAGTTCATTTAGCTTTTCCGGGTCTTTTTCAACCGCCACGAAATCAACCTTTTCCCTCAGCAGTTCGGCGGCCACCTCCTTACCTACCCTCCCGGCTCCGCAAAGTATGATATGATTATCCAGTTTGGCAATCTTCTTCACCATTTTTCGCCTCCACCACAATTCAAGTAACTGGCCTTCCAGGAGTCCTGAGAAAATTGTGCTCAGGAGATAGGCAAAAAGGCCCACGCCACCTATAATCATCACCATGGCCGCCAGCCGGCCGGCTGTGGTATGCGGCACAATATCCCCGTAACCTACGGCGGCCATGGTGATAACGGTGAGCCAGATAGCATCCATAGCCGAAAAGCCTTCCAGTTCCATGAAAGCCATGGTGCCTACGGCTGTCATAGTCAACAGGCCCAGTAGGATCTTCAAAAAAGTATTCATAGAAGACAAAACTTAACACCTCAGATCCTATTATATATTGGAAAACAGAAAATCCAACAGCACTTTGATGAAAAAAAGAAAAAGGGCTGTTTTTCTGCAACCCCGATTAAACCATTTTGAACACCAATTTTTTGCTATGGGTTCCATATTCAATAGGAATTTAAAGGGAAAAAATCCCATTAAGTAGAATATATGAATGTAAAAGGGGGTGCCGGGTCTGAAAGAAACATTGATGCAGATACTTGAACGCATGGACCGTATAGAAGAGCGGCTTATTCACCAGAGTGATTTAATTTGCGCTCTGCAGCACAGCTCCGAGGTGGCCAGGGCGGAAAGGGAGGCAATGATGCTTGCCCTGGCCCGTTCAGGAGGACAGATAGCGGAAATAAACAGGTTGTCTGAAGATATTTCAAGAAAAATTTATGTACTGGCCTCGGGGCAGGATTCCATAAAGGAAAACCTGAAGGATCAGGCACTGGACATAACACTTTTGAAAAAAATAATATCTCTGTAGAGATTTATGGAACATGTTGAAAATATAGTGGTTTCCTTACCTGGGGCAGGAATAAGTGTATAGATGTTGAAAAGAAATTCATACCCTGCAGATGGTGACAAGCCGGTAGATCCATTGAGGCCATGCGGAGGCGCAGTGAGCCCGGATTGTTCCGGCGGAACGGAAAAAGCATAGATTAAGGGGGATATTAAATGAGCGACTTTGATCGGTTTTATGAGGAGAGGGCCGGGAGGGTAGTGTCGGCGCTGAAAAAGAATCTCTTCGAAGCCCTGTACACTCCCACCCCGGAACAGGCGGTGGAGGAAATAATGAAAAGGATACCCGAAGGGTCAACCGTGGGCGTAGGCGGGTCAGTAACCGTAAGGGAACTGGGTCTGGTGGAACTCCTCAAAACCAAGGGCCACACAGTGTTTGACCACTGGCAGCCGGGACTGGACTCCGGAGAGGCGGACAATATCCGCCGCCGGCAGCTGACATCGGATATTTTCCTCTCCAGCTCCAATGCGGTAACGGCCGAGGGACACCTGGTAAACATCGACGGATCGGGAAACAGGGTGGCCTCCATGACCTTCGGCCCCCGGAAGGTAATAGTGGTGGTGGGTATTAATAAAATTACCAGAGATTATCAGTCCGCCATGAACCGCATAAAAAATGAGGCGGCGCCTCTGAATTTCCGCCGTCTGAATCTTCCCACGCCCTGCGCCAAAACAACCTTTTGCGCAGACTGTCCGCCCCCTGTCAGGTTCTGCAGGGTTACAGCCGTAACAGAGGTCAGGCCATCGGGTATTCCTGAATTTGTCGTGATCATTGTGGGGAAAAACATAGGGTTATAATAAATTAAGGGCCGGATCCGATAGAAGCCCCCATTCATAAGAATGGGGGCTTCTATGTCATGAGTCGAAAATACGGCTGATTGCCTATGATACCGCCAGGGGTATGAATCGTTGGGTGTATGTCATAATCCTTGGGGTGAATGGTTGTTGACGATGAGTTTTGCCTGTGCTACTATTTAAACATACCCCATGGGGTACCATAATTGAAGTGCGGTAACACAGTAAAATTGTCTAATTGACCGGTGCAGTTGACTAAATATCTGCAACTGCTACAACCCCCTGGGGGTAATAAATTTATGGAGGAGGTTATTATGTCCGGCTTGACAAGAAGGCAGTTTCTTAAAAGAACTCTGGCCTCGGGGGTTGCCGGGGGCCTGGTGTTGAGCGGAGGTGTAAGGATTGCCCATGCGGCCTCCGCCACAGATGTCATGGGGACCTTGTATGATTTGACCAGATGTGACGGCTGTATAGGTCAAAAGGTTCCCCTCTGCGTGACAGTCTGCAGAGAGGAAAACAAATCCAGGTTTCCCGACCCGGTGCCGGCTGAACAGATCCAGTATTACTGGCCCAACAAGAAAAAAGAAGATTGGCAGGGCAAGAAGCATCTGACCAACCGCCTGACCCCCTACAACTGGACCTTTGTTCAAAAGGCTCAGGTGGAACATAACGGAAAACCTTTGGAGGTGTTTATACCCAGAAGGTGCATGCATTGCGATAACCCCCCATGCGCCAACCTGTGTCCCTTCGGGGCTCAGTACAAAAGCCCCGAAGGCCCGGTGCTGATCAATAAGGACCTTTGTCTGGGAGGCGCCAAGTGCCGGGATGTATGCCCCTGGGGAATTCCCGCCAGGCAGGCGGGGGTTGGGCTGTATATGAAAATTGCCCCCAAGTTTCTGGGGGCCGGGGTAATGTACAAATGTGACCTCTGTTATGACAGGGTGAAAAAGGGTCTGGAGCCGGCCTGTGTGGTGTCCTGCCCCCGGAAAGCCATTATGTTCGGCTCTAAAAAAACCTTGAGGGAAGTGGCCTATAAAAGAGCAGAAGAAATAGGCGGATTTGTGTACGGTGACAAAGAAAACGGTGGCACTTCAACTTTTTATGTATCATCAGTGCCCTTTGAAAAAATAAATGCCGCACTTAAGGAGCAAAAGTCCCGTCAGCAGGATCCGGCGGCTACAGGCTTTCCCTTGATGCAGGCCGGGGTGGCCAATTTTCTGGACTCGGCCAATGGAATGGTGGCCGGCATGCTGGCGGCGCCCGTGGCAGGAGCCCTGGCGGCCGGGTACGCTGCCTATAAAACCATGAAGGAGGGTTAAGGTTGGGCGAGAAAATACTGCCTGAAATAAACAAGGTTCAAAGACATGGCCTTTCGGTGCTTTTTGTTCACTGGACCATGGCGCTTTCAACAATGGTGCTGATCTTCAGCGGTTTTGGCCAGATGCCCATGTATAGGCGCTACGGGCTAACTGCTCTCCCCGGCCTGGGGTGGTCAGCCGATTATTCCGTCACCCTTATTATCCATTACATTGCGGCCATGCTATTTCTGTTGGCTGTGTTCTATCATATAGTTTATCACCTGATCAGGAAGGATTTTGATATACTGCCCCGCCGGGGAGATATGAAGGAATCCCTGGCCATTATGAAGTCAATCATATTTGGGGGAAAAGAGCCTCCCTGCGACAAATATCTGGCCGAGCAGAGACTGGCATACGCCTTCATAGCGTTTCTGGTGTTTGCAATCTCCGTCACCGGCGTGATCAAGGTTATGAAAAATCTTCCTTCTTTCAATTTCTCCGGCAACTTACTGATTTGGGTAAACGATGTTCACACCCTTGCCTCCATGCTATTGGTCTTTGGCATACTGGCCCACCTGGCGGCCTTTGTATTCAGGGTGAACCGCCCTCTGATAGCCGGAATGTTCACCGGCAAAGTGGATCTGGATTACTGCAAACACCGGCATTGCAAATGGTACGACAGGCTGTTGCTGAAGGAATCCTGCAAAGATCGGGAGTAACAGGCGGCATGACGGGTTTGATGGAAGGAGGTTAAACTGTGAACGACGGTGAGTTAATGCCCTTGCAGGGCCACCTGAAGGAACTAAGAAAAGTGTTGATCGTGTCAGGCATTTCTGTGCTGGCCGGCGCCTTTGTAATATTTCTTGCCTGGGGTGACTGGCTGTTCCAATTTTTGACGTCGCCCTTAAGGGAATTAAATGTTCCCGTTATATCGATAAGGGTCGCAGAAATATTCATGACAAAGATGAAAATAAGTCTTCTGGCCAGTATTGCGCTATCCTTTCCGGTTATACTCATTCAAATCTGGGGGTTCTTGTCCCCGGCGCTGACAAAGAGGGAAAGAAAGCTGGCGGCGTTGCTTATCCCCCTTTCGGTCACCCTTTTCGCAGTCGGGATGTCCTTTGCGTACTTTACGGTGTACCCGGTGGCGGTAAAATTTTTATTATTGATGGCCACCGACGGCATGACTCCTATGATCACAGTGTGTGAGTACCTGACCTTTACTGTGGCGTTTTTCATCCCCTTCGGAATAGCCTTCCAGATGCCCCTGGCCATTTTTGTGCTGGGTAAATTGGGTATTGTAAGCCCGTCAGCCCTTTCCAGGAATAGAAAATATGTTCTTCTGGCAGTATTAATAGCCTCGGCAGTACTGACACCCGGTCCCGATGTTATTTCACAGCTTATGATGGCCGGCCCGGTTTACCTGCTGTATGAGATCAGCATATTAATATCGTATCTTCTGTGGAGGAAAGGAAAAAAGAAATCGGTCACAGGTGTTCAGATTTAGCCTGTCCCTGTTGAAGCGGTAATCTATCTTAGTATTTAGGAGGAGATATTATGTTTGGTATTGGTCCTTGGGAACTTATTCTGATACTGGTAATAGCCCTTGTGATTTTTGGTCCGGGAAAGCTTCCCGACGTGGGCAAAGCCCTGGGTAACGGGCTGAAAGAATTCAGGAAGGCCTCCGAAGGTATTAAGTCCGAATCACAAAAAGAAGTATCCTGAATCAAATATAATTTTATGAACACATAGATAGTGGTTTTTTGCGTGGTTGTATATTTGCAACTTATTGGTTCGACAGAGCAAAAATACAGAAGTGCTATGATAGTGGAAAAGACTTGGAGGTGATGAAAACATGGCCAGGGTAAATTGTGAATGTAGTGACTGCCAGAATAAATTCAGTGTTAATTATGTATTATTTAAGCCGGACAAATTAAAATGCCCTGCTTGCGGAAGTTACCAGGTAAAAGAGGAATCTGCCCAGGGTGGAGCTTGTGGTTGCAGCAAAGCTGCAGATAGGCCTGTGAGGTTTACCTGAGGTTAATATTATCAGAGAGAAGCATTTCGTTTCTCATTGTGCTTTGAATAAAATAACCACAAAATAGACCCGTAAAACGGGTTTATTTTTTTACTTTCAAAGGGACAGTGAGATTGAAAAATAGGTGGATTTTTATCTTATTTTTTGCAATAATAAAATAAGTGTATATTTTGTATTTGACAGACTTCTAAAAAAAGAAGGTACTGGCTATGTTAGGTCTTGTGAAGATTGATGTTTCCAGAGATAAAATGACGGCTACCATTAAGGCCAGCGGTGTTGATAATATCACCAGGGAGGATATTATCGGCGCTCTTAAAAATAATGGGGTAGTCTATGGTATATTTGATGATGTGGTGGACATTTCTACCTCTGTAAGATCCGGCGGTATTATGGTTATTGCTAAGGGAGAACCTCCTGTTCAGGGGGTTAACGGCTGGGTAGAGATATTGTGGGAAGACAGTTCAGAACAGGATAACAATGAGAACTCCAAGGCAGTGGATTTTAGGGAAACCAGCAAACTTGTTTCGGTAGACGAGGGGTTTTTGCTGGCCCGGCGACACCCTCCCCGTGAAGGGACACCTGGAAAAGGTGTCACCGGTGAGGACATTATGCCAATCCAGCCAAAGGACGCCAGGATAGTTGCCGGCAGGGGGGCTAAACTGGACGAAACAGGTGACAGGGCCTATTCCACTATCCAGGGAAGGCCGGTGGCAAAAATTGCCGGAACCACTGTAAGTATTTTGGTGGAGCCCTCTTATACAGTAACCGGCGATGTTAGTCTGAAAACGGGTAACATTAGATTTAAGGGCGATGTCACTGTTGCTGGAAATGTAACTGAAACCATGTCTTTAGAGGCATCCGGCAGCGTCAGGGTTAACGGGATTGTGACCGGGGCCAGTGTGCACTGTGGGGAAAGCCTGGTGGTGCTCAAAAATGTTATAAGCAGTAACATTTTAGCAGGTCTGGGTTATCTTGAATGCGGTAAGGTGAAGTATCTTTTACAGGATTTGTACTCGGATTTGGTAAAAATGCTGCAGATTATGGAGCAATTAAAGGGACAGTCACCAAACCTTGAAAAAATTCCATTTTTTCAAGTGGTCAACGGATTTATAGAAACCAGGTTTAAAAATATAAAGGTAAATGCCAGGCAGGCAATAACCCTGAAAAGCTTCAACCTTCCCTTCGAAGTGTCCGAGGCCCTGGAGGCCATAAAAATAGCCGTGGGAATAAGCTTTACCCAGGAAGATTTTAAAGATATGATGAACAAGCTATCCCAGGCACTGGCAATAATGAACGCCCAGGAAAACAAGGGCGCCAGGGTAGAGGTGGGGGCTGTTTCGGCTTCCACCATAAAGTGTTCAGGTGATGTGATGGTTTCCAAGGGATGTGTCAACACCACCATCTATGCCGGAGGAGATGTGAAAATTATCGGGCACTTCAAGGGTGGGGAAATATACTGCGAGGGCAACGTGGAAATGGAAGAACTGGGCAGCAACCTTGGCGCCCCTCCTCTGGTGAGGGTTAAGTCAAAGCATATGGTTAAAATCCATAAACCACTGCCGGGTTCAATAATACAGATAGGATCAAGCCGCATAAATATATCAAGGGAATTGGGCCGCAGTGTCTTCAAGCTGAATACCGACAATGAGATTGAAATTATCCCTGTATAGAGGGCTCATGGCTTCCGCCGGCAAGGCGTTTTTTTATCGTTTAGGAAAGTATATGCCATATTAAAGTATTAAAGCGCTGAAGCCTTATCGGCACTAGTTCCTCCGGGGGTCGCTCCGGGGTCGCTTGAGGGTCGCTATTAAAGCAGGCTGTTACCATTCTGGATTCTGGCTCCTGGCTCCTGGATTCCGCCGTCTGCAAGACGGCAACGCCCGTCAGGGCGTTTTTTCAATGTGTGCCAAAGTAAAACCAGACATATTTGTACTGCTCTCTGGCGCAGTTCCACTCCATCTCCGGGAAGCAGCAGCACTTCTTTGCAAAGAGTCCTGCCGGCCAGGGAGGTGGCAATGGTTACCGCCTGATCCGCCGGGAACAGACCGCCGCTAATTCCTGAAATGGCTATGCCAATGTCTGCTTTGGCTTTTTCCCTTATTATTTCGGCCAGTTCCGCAACCGGGTTGTTCCGGGCTGAAATTTTCATTCCCAATAGATTTTCCAGGCCGTCAACATCCGCCACTGCGGAAAGCTTGAAAAAATCCGCACACCGGGGAAACGAGGTCAACAGGTGGGAAAGGTACCCGCCGGAAAAAGTTTCTGCCACGGCTAGAGTGATCTTCATATCCCCCAGCATTTTCCCCACCACTTGCTGAAGCGTTTCGTTGTCCTTACCGTATACATAGCTTCCCAGCAGACCCATAACCTTTTGCTCCATGGCATCGTTCATGTTTTCCGCCTCTTTGCTTCCGGAGGCCTTGGAGGTTATGCGCAGGTGTATTTCTGAGAATTTGGCCGTTGGCGCCAGAGTGGGATTCCGGCTTTGAAATAACTGCCCAGCCATTTCATCAACCTTGCTTTCAGCAATTCCGCAAAGCTTTAGAACCCTTGATCTGATAACGGCCGCCGCCTCCATCCTTTTTGGCAGCATAGGCGCCACCTGGTGGTCTATCATGTTTTTGAATTCATTGGGCGGCCCCGGAACAAGGACATACAGCTTTCTGTTATAATCAAGGGCCAGCCCCGGAGCGGTGCCCAGCGGGTTATCCAGTATAACGGCGCCCTGGGGGGCAAGGGCTTGCTTCAGGTTGTTGGAGGACATTTCTATTCCCCTGGACTTGAAAAAACGCTCTGTGATAATGCGGGCATCCGGGTGTTCCGCCAGGGGAATGCCCAGGGCCTCAGAAAGGGCTTCCCTGGTCAGATCATCCTCGGTGGGCCCCAGGCCGCCGCAGATTATCACCAGATCGGATCTGGAGGAGGCCTGAAGTATGGCCTCTTTAATCCTTTTTTTATTGTCTCCCACTGTCACCTGGAAAAATAGGTCTATGCCCATGGAGGCAAGGGTCTGCTGCAGGTGTTGAGCGTTTGTATTCAAAATCTGTCCCAGCAGAAGTTCAGTACCTGTAAAAATCACTTCGGATTTCAAGCAATCACTCCCTTTTGTAAAGTTACCATTATTATACTACAGTAGGAAGCATGCCAGGAATTGTTTAAAATTCAGTGCCAGTTAATTGTTAAAAAAAAAGTTGTGGTCATAGGTTGCTTATTGTATAATATATCACAAGCAGATAAAATGTAGTGACCAATCCGGTGAATTTAATGGAAACATTATAAATGTTTTGGGGAGAGTGTTAAATATGTTTATTGAAAGCTCACCGGTAACAACATGGCGGGGGGAAATAAAGAGGCCCCAGGTGCACCCAACGGCTTATATACATCACACTGCAGTACTGATAGGTGACGTTCGTATAGGAAAAAACGTTACCATTTGCCCGGGAGTGGTAATCAGAGCTGACGAGGGATCTCCCATTATTATAAACGACGGATCAAACATCCAGGACAGAGTTGTCATGCACTGCCTGCAGAACAGTTCTATTGAAATAGGAGTTAACTGCAGTATTGCCCACGGGTCGGTTATCCACGGCCCTTGCGTTATAGGAAGGGAAACCTTTGTAGGGTTTAATGCAGTGATTCACCACGCCTGGGTGGGCAATAGCTGTTACATATCCCACTGTGCTCTGGTGACAAACGTCAGTTTGGCGGATAACACCATGGTGCCTTCAGGAAAGATGCTTGAGTCCCAGGACGAGGTTATTAACCTTCCAGCGGTAACTGAAGACCAGAAGGAATTTAACAGCAGGGTTGCAAGCGCGAACGAAGAACTGCGCCGTGGTTACAAAAATATACACCATCTGGAAATTCATTGCCACGATACCCACCATGAGCACAAAGCCAGATCGAAAAGAATGTGGGAAGGTTCCGATGAAAAAGAAATTGTAACTGCGGGCTGATTTTGTCACTAACAAAAATTTTCGGGGTTTTCCCGGTTTTGCTTGAAGGCGGTTTGCTGACGCCCTACGACTGACGACTATTTCAGCATCCGCACGGACTAAAACCCCTCCCCCTCACTGCATGTCGCTGTGGGGTCACTTGAGGGTCGCTTTTAAGGCAGGCTGTCACCATTCAGAATTCTGAATTCTGAATTCCGCCGTCTGCAAGACGGCACCGCCGGCAAGGCGGTTATTTTATTTCCTTACCACCAGCATGGCGTCAGCCGCCTTCACCCCTTTGGGGTAAACAATGAGGGGGTTGATATCCAGTTCCTCTATTAGCTCCCTGTAGTCGGTAACCAGGTCTGAAACCCTGAGGATAACGTCCGCAATAGCATCGACATCCACCGGAGGTTTCCCTCTGACACCCTTCAGTAAGGCCGCTCCCTTTATTTCGTCGATCATATCCCGGGCGTCACCGGGGCTGACCGGGGCTATCCTGAAGGAAACATCTTTCAGCGCCTCTACAAAAATTCCTCCCAGACCGAACATTATGGCGGGGCCAAACACCGGGTCCCTGGTAACTCCGATTATTACCTCGACTCCTTCGGGAAGCATTTCCTGTACTGAAACCCCGTTTATACGGGCGTCAGGCGCGTATAGCTTTACATTCCGGATGATTTCTTCAAAGGAACTGCTAACCTGGTCATCGTTTTCAAGATTCAGCTTCAGGCCCCCGGCCTCGGTTTTGTGGGGTATATCTGGGGAATCTATCTTTAGCGCCACAGGATACCCTATATCCCGGGCCCGGGCTACGGCCTCCTCCGGAGTGGCTGCCAGGGCCTGGCGGGTAACAGGAATGCCGTATTTCTCCAGAATTTCCTTGGCGTGGATTTCACCAAGGGTTTGGCCTGGTTTCAGAAGGTAATCCAGGTCGGGTTTTGACTGGCTCCGGCGGGTCGCGCGGTATTTTTCCAGTGTTCTCTTCTCCAGTTTTTCTTTGTATGTAACCAGGTTTGATAGGGCTTTTATGGCATCCATGGTTTCGAAGATTACAGGTATGCCCGCCCGCTTGAATTCTGCCAGGGGCGGATCCGCAGGGGCGCCGGGGAACCTGAAAGGAGAGAATAACACTAACTTGTCGGTATTACTGCAAATATCAATGATTTCACCCACCACAGGATGATCCGCAGGCAGGGGAAAGTCAAGGCTTCCTATGATTATGTCTATATCGGGGTCTTCGCACAGAGCCCTTAAGACAACTGGAGTGATTGCCGGCTCCTTCAGGAAAGCCGCCGTCAGGTCAACAGGGTTGCGGGAGGATGCGAAGAAAGGGAGAGCAGTGTCCATCTTTTTCCTGGTTTGATCACCCAGGGTAACAACATTCAGCCCAACGGATTCACACAGGTCTGCGAGGAACACCCCTGCTCCTCCTGAGGTGGAGATTATGGCGGTATTCCTGCCTCTGGGCAGTTTACCGGTCTGGAATAAAGGGGTGAAGGCGATTAGATCGGTAAAATTATCTATCCTGATAACACCTGTCTGTTTGAAAAAGGCATCGTAAATGATGTCGGAACCGGCCAGAGAACCGGTGTGGGAGGCCGCTGCGCGGCTTCCTGCCGAGCTGCGCCCCACTTTCATGATCAAGACAGGCTTTTCCTTTTTCAGAGCATCTTCGGCCACTCTCCTGAGTTTGCCGGCATTTTTGGATCCTTCAAGATATCCGCCTGCCAGCCTGGTGTTGGGGTCGTGAATCATGTACTCAAGAAAATCGGTAAACTCCAGGTCCGCCTCATTGCCTACACTTATAAAATAGTTAAAGCCCACTCCTTTTTCCAGCGAGGCGGCGTAGATCGCTGAACCGAAGGCCCCGCTCTGAGATGCAAAGCCCAATAACCTGGGCTCCACCGGCGGAAGGTCCACTATAGGGGCGAAGGAGGCCATAACGCCGTTCATGGTATTGACCAGTCCCAGACAGTTGGGCCCCAGTATACGAAGGCCTGTTTTTCTGGACAGTTCCGTTATCCTCTGCTGCTCGGCAAGGCCTTCGGGACCTGTTTCGGCAAATCCGGAACTAAAAATAACCGCCGCTTTTACCCCCTTGGACACGCATTCCTCCAGGGCAGAGTATACCTTGTCAGCCACTATGCTGATTATGGCGAGATCAACGGGTTCCGGGATATCCAGCAGTGAAGGGTAACATTTTATTCCGTTTATATTTGTGCGGGCAGGGTTCACCGGATATATTTTTCCGCTATAACCCTTGCTCAGAAGGGCGCCAACGGGTCTTCCCCCGGGTTTGTCGGGATTATTGGAAGCTCCGATTACGGCAATGGACTGTGGATTGAAAAAAGGTTCCAGGGAACTGATGGGGTTTGGGTCATCGTTCAGGCTCACTGTGTTCCACCTCTTAATAGTTATTTTTTTGCCGGCTTTGGACTGTGCCTCCCGGTTGTCTTTAATTTTGTCGAGTTCACACAGATCCAGAAGGATTTTGGCAGGAAAATGCCAAGTGTTATTATATTAATGCTATCTAATTTTCCGTAGAATGTAAATAATATTTTCATATATAAAATATTTAACATCTTTATTTTTATACTCTTTTACAATTTATAGTGTTTTTATTTTTGAAAATAATTCAGAGTGAGGTTTTGCCGATTGATCAGGGTAAACGATATTAAACTACCCATTGACGCAGGTGAAAGGGAGGCCATCAGGAAGGAACTGGTCAGGAGACTAAAGGTTTTGGAGCGGGAAATTATTGACTTTAAAATATTCAGGCGGTCGGTGGACGCCAGGAATAAGACCAATAAGGAAGATGTTATTTATTTTGTTTATACCGTGGATGTATTGCTTGCCGATGAGGCACGGGTACTGGCAAGGTCCAAAGACGGGAGAATGAGCGTCACCCCCGACCTAGTCTACCATTACGTGACGCCCGGACAATTGAAAATGGAAGGCAGGCCGGTGGTGGTGGGGTCTGGACCGGCAGGGCTTTTTGCCGCGCTGATACTGGCCGAGATGGGATACAGCCCCCTGGTGCTGGAAAGGGGAGGGGACGTAAACAGCCGGACGGAAGCTGTGGATCGCTTCTGGAAAACCGGTGTGCTTGACACTGAATGCAATGTTCAGTTCGGTGAGGGTGGGGCCGGGACTTTTTCTGACGGTAAGCTTACCACATTGATCAGGGACAGGAGATGCAGAAAGGTACTTGAAGAACTGGTCCTGTCCGGAGCTCCGGAAGAGATCCTGTATATTAACAAGCCCCATGTGGGGACAGACATACTTAAGGGTGTGGTAAAGAATATCAGGGGGAAAATAATAAAACTTGGCGGTGAGTTCAGGTTTAACTGCCTGGTAACTGATATTCCAATCAGAAGCGGGCGGGTCGAAGGTGTGGTGGTAAATGACTCCGCTGTGATGATAGCCGCAGGGGCTGTTATTCTGGCAATCGGGCATAGTGCCAGAGATACCTTTGGAATGCTGTATGAAAGAGGAGTAACTATGACACCCAAGGCTTTTTCCATGGGTGTAAGGGTGGAACATCCCCAGGGTTTGATTGATAAAGCCCAGTATAAGCGGTTAGCCGGCCACGAAAAACTGGGTGCGGCTGACTATAAACTGGTTTATCATGACAAATCAGGCCGGTCATGCTATACATTCTGTATGTGCCCCGGGGGAGTGGTGGTGGCCGCCGCATCTGAAAGCGGCGGTGTGGTCACTAATGGTATGAGTCTTTATGCCAGGGACGGGAAAAACGCAAACAGCGCTCTTCTGGTTGGCATTACACCAGATGACTTTGCAAGCCGTCATCCTCTGGCCGGTATTGAACTGCAGAGAAAGTGGGAAAGAAAAGCCTTTATGCTGGGGGGTGGTAACTATATGGCCCCGGCGCAATTGGTGGGGGATTTTCTGAAAGGAAGGCCGACTTCAGCTTTGGGATCGGTAACTCCGTCATATACCCGGGGGGTAATACCGGCGGATTTAAGTCTATGCCTTCCCAGTCATGTCGTCGCTACCATAAAGAAAGCTATTACTGATTTTGACAGTAAACTGAAAGGTTTTGCCTATCCGGAAGCCGTTCTTACCGGGGTGGAAACCAGGAGCTCATCTCCCGTAAGGATAAATAGAAACGAGGAATACCAGTCTTCAGTAGGGGGATTATACCCTGCCGGCGAGGGGGCGGGATATGCCGGCGGAATTATATCCTCTGCGGCGGACGGCATCAGGGTTGCTGAGGCAATAGTTGCGAAATACAGGCCATTAAAGTAAAAAGGCTGCTTAAAATTATTTCTTTCACAACAACATAACATTGATTATAATTACGCTGCAATCCTACTGATCTTGATTTGTTCCGACAAATGGAGGATACTATATATAGACAGACCGGACGATTATCTGAAACTCGTCCGGTCAATACAAATGTTTTGCGTATATATAATTTTAGGGTGAATGGAGATTATTATGGATAGGATGCAAAAGGTTCATCAAAAAATGGAGGGCATTTTCCCCAAATATTACCAATACGTCAACAATCCCACCTGTTACGGGCTAACCCCGGTCGAAATGTACCTTATGGAAATACTCCGCAAAAAGGGAGGCAGATCGGTGACTTCCTTGGCTCCCTTGTTGGGGGTAACCCCCGGGACCGTGACCAATCTCACAGACCGGCTCAATGGTAAAGGTTACGTAATAAGGGAAAGGGGAGAGGAAGACAGAAGGGTGGTCCATATAATACCCACCGAAGCAGGATTGAAACTGGTGGACAGGATTAACTCCGACAGGATAGAAATACTGAAGAGGGTTTTCGATAAACTGGACGGGCAATCTATTGATGCATTGGTAAATATGTTGGAAAATGTAGATAGGTGCTTTGATTTATATATACAAGAAGTGAAGTTTACCCGCCAGGCCGGGGTATAAAATTTATAAAAAACTTACGACAATGGTCTGTATTAATTAAGCCCCCTATATTGAAGGGGGCTCAATTATTGGGCAAGACCTTCTATGTCTTTTTCTGTTCTTTGCCTCTTGCAAAAAAAACTGTCAAACAAATGTTAAGGTAAAGCTGAGTAATCGTTAGATTATCTCAGTATCCTTATACGCGGTTTACCGATGGTGGTGGTGTTAAATTTGTGCTGGGCCATAACCATGAATATAATAAGGGTAGTATAAGGGGAAATTTAAATGAAAAGTATAATGATTTTTTCACTGATCACTCTTTTTACGGGGAATCCCTTTTTAGCCCTGGGTGTAATTCTGGTCATATATTTTTTTATAGATCGAAAATTTATTGGAATACTGCCGGATTTTTTTGCCTCCTGGAGGAGGCGGAGGCGCATCGGCGAGCTGGAAAGGATTGTAAGGGTAAATCCTCACAATGGCGATGCCCTTCTTGAACTGGGGGTGCATTATTTTGAAAGAGGCGGATTCAGAAGCTCAGTGGATGTTCTGGAACAGTCATACGCAAAAATGAAGGACTGGCCGGATGTTCATTTTTATCTGGGGGCCGCGCTTTATGAAACCGGGCATAAAGAAAGGGGGCTTACGGAAATAAAGGAATCAGTAAATATGAATCCCAAAATATCAAGGGGCCTACCATATATATATCTGATTAGGTCAGTACTGGAACATAAGGAGTCAGGCGGGAGCACCGACATCTGGGAAGCCAATCTCTTAAAATACGGATCAGTTCAGTCTTTTTTCCAGGCCGGGAAACTCTTCAGAAGATACGGGGAAAAATCCGGGGCGGCCAGATTCTTTCATGAGGTGTTGGAAAACTACAGAATATCGTCTCCCACCTTTCGCCGAACCTATAGGAGAATGGCTATTTTGTCAAAAGTTTTCCTGAGAGGATAGTATAATGAATATAAGTAAATTCGTCTCACCGGAGATTATTTTCGGTGTTAACGCTCTCAGCCAGGTTGGAGAGAGCGCCCTGCGGCTGGGGGCAAATAAAGTTTTTGTGGTAAGCGACCCGGGGGTCATCCAGTGCGGCTGGGTGGAACAGGCCGTCTCCTACCTGCAGGAAGCGGGGCTGGAATATGAGGTTTGGAGTAATTTGACCAGTAATCCCAAGGACCGGGAAGTGCCAGAGGGGTTGGAAAAATATCTGGAAACCGGTTGCGACGCCCTTCTGGCCGTTGGCGGAGGCAGCCCCATCGACATGACCAAGGCTATTGCCTTCCTGGCCACCAACGGAGGTTTAGTTCAGGATTACGAGGGTGTGAATAGAATAACCCGGCCCCTCCCACCCATGGTTATTGTGCCCACCACGGCCGGTTCGGGATCTGAGGTTTCGCAGTTTGCCATTATTGTGGACAAGGTACGCAAGGTTAAAATGACAATTATATCCAAATCCCTTGTGCCGGATATTGCCATAATCGACCCGGTGCTTCTGCAGAGTAAAGGCTCCCGGTTGACAGCGGCCACGGGGCTGGACGCATTGAGCCACGCCATTGAATCCTTTGTTTCCCTAGCCGCCACGCCCCTTACCGATGTTCACGCCGTAAACGCAATCAGGCTAATTGCTGATAATCTCCGGGAATCGGTTTCCTGCCGCACCAATCTTACCGCCAAATCAGCCATGTTCATGGCCAGCCTGCAGGCGGGCCTGGCCTTTTCCAACGCTATTCTGGGGGCTACTCACGCCATGACCCACCAGATTGACGGGCTTTTAGACCTGCATCACGGTGAAACAAACGCTATTCTGCTGCCTCATGTAATGGAGTATAACATGATTGCCTGTGCGGACAAGTACAGCCAGGTGGCCCAAGCCTTCGGTGAAGGCGTTACGGGGATCAGCAAGTGGGCGGCCGCTGAAAAGGCTGTTTGCGCGGTACGGCGTCTGGTTCGGGATATAGGTTTGCCTCAAACACTGTCGGTGATAGGGCTGAGTGGTGACATAATTCCAGGGCTAAGTGCCAGTGCGCTGAAAGATGCCTGTATTGTAACCAATCCCAGGGATGCCGGTATTGAGGATATTGCGGACATCTACCGTAAGGCTCTTTAATGGGGGGTGGGCTGGTTGAACATGGATAAAAACAAGCTGATTGAAAACCTGACCGGAGTAAATTCCTCCAAGTTGAATTATTACCTGGAGTTAAAGCAACGCAACCAGGAGATTATCAAGCAGAATAACCGCCTGGAAATTATTCACCAGATTGTCAGGGACATCAATATTGATATGTCAATAAAAGACATTATAGAAAGGGTATTCAGGAAACTGCCCACAGTAATTCCCTGCGATTTTCTGGGGATGGCTCTTTTTAACGGAAAGAATCTTGTCTATACTGCCATGGAGCCCCCATGCCGCTGTATTGGTCAGAATGTGCCCAGAAAATCTCTGCTATGGGAAACCGTCAGGCTGCGGGAGAGCAGGATTTACCACCTGGACCAGGCGGCAGACAACTACTACACGGGCTTGAGGTCGGATATGATGCCGGGGCTGGCTTCACTGGCTGTGGACCCGTTGTTTGTCAAAGGTGAGGTAATTGGTGTCTTAATCATTGGTAGCGCAAAAACCGCTGCATACAGCCAGGAACTGAAATTCACCCAGCAGATGGCCGACCAGCTGGCCATCTGCATTGAAAATGCCAGGCTGTTTGAGAAAGTGGTGCAGGGGCGGCGGGAATGGGAAGAAACATTTCGTGCCCTCACTGATCCTATTTTTCTAATAGATCTCAACTATAAAATAGTGAAGAGCAATGACCGCAAAAAAGAATTGGAGAACGAATCAGTTAAAGGGGCCGGTGGCAGAAAATGCCATGAGTTGCTGTGGGGCAGGAAGAAAAAGTGCGAGTCTTGCCTGCTGGACGAGGTGTATAAAACCCAAAAATCAGCCTACCGACGCATTCAGCGGCCATCGGGAAAGGTTCTGGATGTTTTTTACTACCCGGTTTTTAACGAAGAAAATAAAATTTACGCTATCATCCATCATATCAAAGACATGACCGAGCAGGTAAAAATTGAGGCCCAGCTGGTACAGTCCGCCAAGTTGGCGGCCATTGGCGAGATGGCTGCCGGGGTGGCCCATGAATTGAACAGCCCAATGACGGTTATTATTGGTAATGCTCAGATTCTACTGCGTGAAATGGACAAAAACAGCCCTCATTCGGAACTGTTGAATGATATTGCCAACTGCGGACTGAGATGTAAAAAAATTATCCAGAATCTGCTTACATTTTCCCGGCAGGATCAACAGCCCTTTGCTCCTACCGATCTGAATAAAGTTGTGGAAAGGGTTCTAAGCCTCATCCATTACCAGATTAACAGGAACAATATTGATATAAAACTGGAACTTGATCCATGGTTACCGTTGGTAACGGCAAACGATCATCAGTTGGACCAGGTGCTGTTAAATTTTGTCCTTAACGCCCGGGACGCTCTGGAGGGCCTTGACAGTGAAAAGCAAATAAGTATATCAACATCGGTCAGGGAAGGTTTCAATGGGCGCAGATATGTTATGGCAACGGTGAGAGATAACGGCATAGGAATGCCGTCGGAAAATCTAAGTAAAATATTTAACCCTTTTTTTACCAGCAAGGAGGCAGCCAGGGGTACGGGGTTGGGACTGAGCGTAAGCCTCGGGATAGCTGAGGGACACGGAGGCAATATCGAAGTGGAAAGCATTATGGGGGAGGGTAGCACCTTTTCGCTGGTGCTGCCGATGGAAGCCGGCATGGAGGAGGTGTAGCCACTTGACAGAAAACCTGGAAACTCCCTCGGTATTTATCATCGATGATGAAATAGAGGTGGGGAATTTTTTCAGTCACCTTTTTGAGAGAAAAGGATACAGGGTGAATGTGGCCAACTGTGGTGGCGATGCCATTAAGCTAATGGATACCCACAGGTTTCATGTGGCCATGGTTGACTTGAAGCTGCCGGATTCCGACGGCTTAACCCTGCTACAGGAGATAAAGGCCCGGCTGCCCGGCTGCGAAGTAATCATAATGACCGGTTACAGCACCACCCGTACTGCTGTCAAAGCCATTCAACTGGGAGCATTTGACTATGTAGAAAAGCCCTTTGAAGACATAGGTGAAATAGAAGTCCTGGTTCAGAGGGCGGTGGATTATAGCCTGGGCGCCCGGAGTACGGGGGATGCGCATCCGGAATGGGCTGACGTTGCGGAAATGGTGGGTTTTCAGGTGGGGTCCACCCTACAGATGAGCAGGCTAGTGTCCATTGCGTATAAAATTGCCAGGAAAAGTATAAATGTGCTGATACAGGGTGAAACGGGAACCGGCAAGGAGGTGCTGGCCCGTTTCATCCATGCCGCCAGCAGCAGGGCGGAAAAAATGTTTATACCTATAAACTGCGGGGCACTGCCGGAAAACCTGCTTGACAGCGAGCTGTTCGGGCATGAAAAGGGGGCTTTTACCGGGGCGGCAGGTCAGAGAAAGGGTATTTTTGAACTGGCCAACCAAGGGACTCTTTTTCTTGATGAGATCGGCGAGGCCAGTATGCCCATTCAAGTAAAGCTTTTAAGGGTTCTGGAGACCGGTGAGTTTTTACGTGTGGGCGGAGAAAAATCAATCAGAACTGACGTCCGCATAATTGCGGCCACCAACGTGGATCTGGAACAGGCCGTAAAGAACAGGGAGTTCAGAGAGGATCTGTTTTACCGGCTGGACGTGGTGAGACTGGGGATCCCTCCTTTGCGTAACCGCAAAGTGGACATACCCCTCCTGATAAAACACTTTATCAGGAGGTCGGCCAGTGGTGTCCGCCGGTATCCGGAAATGTCCCCGGAGGCCATGGAGCTTTTAATTAATTATGGCTGGCCCGGCAATATAAGGGAACTGGCCAATACAGTGGAACAGGCTGTGGCTCTTTGTGACGGACCGGTTATCATGCCGGTTCACATTCCGGATAAAATAGCCTTCCGAACCTCTGTGGAAAGTAACTTAAAGGAAAACGTGACGCCTGAGTCACTGCCGGAATTGCTGGAAAAGGCGGTTGTAAACAGCGATAGACTAAATTTGCTCTCCCCTGAGCACCTTTACCGGGTACACCGGCTGCTAAAGGCGCTGGACCGGCAGGTGGGCGAGGCCATGCTGGCCAAAGGTCTACCCCTTCAACCTCCGCCGCCCCTGGAGGAGGTTGAGGTCAGGGTCATGACCGAAGCTCTGGCTTACCATAACGGAAATGTCACCTTGGCCGCCAAAGCATTGGGTATAGGGAGAAACACCCTTTACAGAAAAATAAAAGAGTACAATATCGAAATAAGGGGGTAGTTGCCCATGCCGTCGGCGGCGCCACGGAGGATGAGAACCTGATCCGGCCACAGAGGGCACAGAGAACACAGAGAAGTTTATAGTTGAAAGCAATCTGAATGGGCTTTTAGTTATAGGGCTTTTTTATAATTTTAAAATGTTCAAGGTTAGACTCAAACAATAAAGGATTTTTTTGTTTTTTATAGAATATTTCTTGACAATATAATTTAAAAAATACTTCTCCGAGTCAAGATACCTTTCTGGCGGATGCCATGGTATTAGACCGATAGGGTATACCGGGAAACCGGTGTGCCTCCCGTTGCGGAAAGGAGAGGCAGCAGGGCGTTTATAAGCCCTTCATTGTCTTGTCCGGATGCAATGAAGGGCTTATATTTTTTTATTAATAACCGAGTCTCCGAGTCTACCTGCCTAAAGCTCTTGTCATGGCAGACTGACCGACAGGGTATGCCGGGAAACTGGTATGCCTCCCATAGCGGAAAGGAGAGATGTGTTTTGAAAAAACCGTTTTATTGACCGGGTCATACTGTTCATTTACTGGCTTGGTTATACTTGATTAAGACAAAAGGAGTGTTTTTACAAGATGTTAAAAAGAAATTTGGTTTTAGCAGCGGTAGTATTGTTTGGACTGTTCCTTGCCGGGTGCCAGTCTAAAACTGAAAAAGCTCCCCGGGAGGCGGTAAAACCACCTGCAGTAAAAGACGTGATTCTGGCTACCACAACCAGCACCCAGGACAGCGGGTTACTGGAGGTTCTTATCCCCGACTTTGAAAAGAAAACCGGATACAAAGTAAAGCCCATCGCTGTTGGAACCGGCCAGGCGCTTAAAATGGGAGAGAAAGGAGAGGCCGACGTGCTGCTGACCCACGCCATGAGTGCGGAAAAGCCCCTGGTTGACTCAGGTGTTGCGGTAAATTATAAACTTATTATGCACAATGATTTTGTTGTGATTGGCCCGGAAAACGACCCGGCGGGAGTTAAGCAGGCCAAAGACAGCGCCGAGGCTTCCAAAAAGATTGCCGAAAAGGGATCGGTATATATCTCCAGGGGAGACGACTCCGGCACTCATAAGCAAGAGCTGTCCATCTGGAAAGTCGCCGGTATTAATCCGAAGGGAATGAAATGGTATCAGGAAACCGGCAGCGGCATGGGGCAGACACTGAATGTCGCCAATGAGAAGCAAGGCTACACCCTCACTGACCGCGCCACATACCTTGCCCAGAAGAAGAATCTGAAACTGGTCATAGTTGCCCAGGGAGATAAGGCATTGCTGAATATATACCACGTAATGCAGGTAAACCCCGAAAAATTCCCCAAAGTAAACGGAGCGGGGGCAAAGGCTTTTGTGGAGTATTTGGTCAGCCCCGAAACACAGAAAATTATCAGCCAATTCGGCAGGGACAAATACGGCGAGTCTTTATTTTATCCTGATGCCGGAAAGAAAGCTGAAGAATTGGGTAAAAAGTAATGAAGTGCATACTGGAAGCCATAGACATAATACTTAAAAAAGGGAACAGAGAGATTCTTAATATTGGGCAGTTTGCCCTGCAAGAAGGTGAAATACTGGCTGTTGTCGGCCCCAACGGGGCCGGCAAGAGCACTCTCCTGCAGGTATTGGCGCTGCTCCAGCAGCCAACAAAGGGGGTAGTTTTGTTTCGCCAGAACATTGTTAACAAAAAAAACGCCCTTGGTTTCAGGCGCAGGATGGCTGTTGTTTTTCAGGAATCATTGCTGCTAAATACCACCGTTTTCAACAATGTTGCCCAGGGGCTGAGGTTGAGGGGTTTTTGCAGAAACGAGATCCCTTCAAGGGTAAATTTATGGCTGGACAGGCTGGGGGTGTCCCACCTGGCGCACCGCATGCCAAGGTTTTTGTCGGGGGGTGAAGCTCAAAGGGTAAATATTGCCAGGGCTATGGCGCTCAACCCCGAGGTGTTATTCCTCGATGAGCCTTTCACCGCCCTTGATTATCCCACCAGGGTTTCAATTTTGAAAGAGATGGGGGTTATTTTAAAAGAATCCGGGACAACCACTTTTTTTGTAACTCACGATTACACAGAAATTCCTTATCTGACCGATAATGCCATTGTCATGGGAGAGGGTCAAATAAGTCAACGGGGTAAGGCGTCGAAGCTTTTCAGAGATGGGTTCGAAAATATTTTTTGCTCATCAAAAAAGATTAAAGTAGGTATGGTATGATATGGAATTAGTCTGGGACGGCATGGTGAAGGCATTTGAGCTGTTGCTGCGGGGAGACAGGGAGGTATTGGGAATAACTTTTCTGACTCTTCAGGTTTCCGGTCTGGCTACCCTTATAAGCGTGATAATAGGTGTTCCGCTAGGGGTATTCCTTGCTCTGGCTGTCTTTCCGGGGCGCAATGTGGTTGTCAGCATAGTGAATTTCGGCATGGGGCTGCCTCCGGTGGTGGTAGGTCTATGGGTCTCTATTTTCCTTTGGCGTTCCGGCCCGCTTGGCTTTCTAAACATGATGTATACGCCCGGGGCTATTATTGTGGCCCAGGCCATAATAGCGTCACCGATAGTCACGGGATTTACCATAGCAGCCATAGGTCAGTTGAACCACAAAATAAAGTTGCAAATACTGGCTCTTGGAGCATCCCGCTTGCAGTTGCTCTGGCTGCTTATACGGGAAGCGCGGATGGGTCTGATAGCCGCTGTAATTGCCGGTTTTGGCGGGGTAATATCAGAAGTGGGAGCATCCATGATGGTGGGGGGAAACATCAGCGGCTACACCAGGGTGCTTACAACAGCAACGGTAATGGAAGTTTCAAAGGGTAATTTCGATATCGCCATTGCCATAAGTGTCATATTGATGTTATTGGCCTATACCATCACCTTTGCCTTAACCATGTTACAGCAAAAGGACAGGCACTCTTAATCTGTAGCATACTAAACGGTTTTATAGTAAGGTCACCGGTTAGCGCCGGTGACCTTTTTTTACCCGCATGTTCTTTTTAGGAATTTCTGTTCCGGGATGGTATCAGACTGCGCTATTTTGGAACAGAAAAAGCCCCGGTCTCCCCGTACTCTCGATACTGATTTGTTATAAATATTCCCCCCGACAGAGTAAAAAACACAATGAAAATACGGCCTGACCGTACTGGCAATAATTATTACACCTAAATGCCTTTTACAGGCATACCACTTGCTAATATGAATTGTCACAATAAACAAAAAAGGGGGAACATTTTAACTCTACTGGTACAGCTTTTAGTTTTCTCCAGCGACATTCAAGCGGAACCATGACAGGCCTCAGTTATTCAGTCAAACAAGTTTGTGATTCATTAAAAAACAAATGGGAATAGGGAGGTATTTTTTTATGGCATTGGGAGAGCAAGTATACGGTTATTTTATACCCACGGTTAATCTCATGGGAGTTGGGGCGTCCAAGGAAGTGGGCAACCAGGTGAAGGTGCTGGGAGGGACCAAGGCCCTCATAGTTACCGACGGGTTTTTGGCCAAGTCCGGAATGGCCGACCAGATCAAGTCCCAGGTTGAGGCAGTGGGGACAGAGGCGGTAATTTTCGGCGGCGCTGAGCCAAACCCCACCGACATCAACGTTCACAATGGATTAAAGGCATACCAGGAAAACAACTGCGACATGATCATTTCCCTGGGCGGAGGCAGTTCCCATGACTGCGCCAAGGGTATTGGAATAGTGGCCTCCAACGGGGGCAATATCCGGGACTATGAGGGCATTGACAAGTCAACCAAGCCCATGCCTTCATTTATCGCCATCAACACTACCGCTGGGACGGCCTCGGAAATGACCCGTTTCTGCATCATAACCGACACCGACCGTTCGGTGAAGATGGCCATAGTTGACTGGAGGGTAACTCCCAACGTAGCCATAAACGACCCTGTTCTTATGTCGGGGATGCCTCCGGCTCTTACTGCGGCCACCGGCATGGATGCCCTGACCCACGCCGTGGAGGCCTATGTATCCACCATCGCCACCCCGGTGACTGATTCCGCAGCCCTTATGGCCATAAAGCTTGTTTCTGAAAATCTGCGCAATGCCGTGGCCAACGGCCAGAACATGGTGGCTCGGGACAAGATGGCTTACGCCGAGTTCCTTGCCGGCATGGCCTTCAATAACGCCAGTTTGGGTTATGTGCACGCCATGGCCCACCAGTTGGGCGGTTTTTACAACTTGCCTCACGGTGTGTGCAACGCCATTTTGCTGCCCCACGTGTGCAAATTCAACCTGATAGCCTGCCCCGAGAGGTTTGCCGAGATTGCGGCAGCCATGGGAGAGAACATCACCGGCCTTTCGGTGCGGGATGCCGCAGACGTGGCAATCGCCGCCATCCAGAAGCTTTCGGCCGATGTGGGCATTCCTTCGGGACTTAAGGACCTGAGCGTGAAGGACGAGGACCTCAATGTAATGGCCGGGAATGCCATGAAGGACGCCTGCAGCTTCACCAACCCCAGAACAGCCACCATGGCCGATGTCATCGAAATATACCGCTGCGCCATGTGAAACCTGTAAAAAAGGTGGAGGAGATTAAAATGGCCAAGATATTAAGGGTTAACATGTTTCAAAAGGAACTGAAGTGGGAGGATGTTCCCGGAAAATATGCCGCTCTTGGAGGCAGGGCGCTGACTTCACAGATAATACTGGACGAGGTTCCGGCTACCTGCGACGCCCTTGGAGAATTAAACAAGCTGGTTATCGCACCCGGCCTTCTTTCGGGCACCAACGCCCCATCATCCGGGCGCCTGTCAATAGGTGGCAAAAGCCCCCTGACCGGTGGAATAAAAGAAGCCAATGCGGGGGGAATAACCTCTCAAAAACTGGCCAGCCTTGGCCTAAAGGCAATAATTCTGGAAGGCAGGCCGGAAGGAAGCGGCTGGTACGGAATAAAAATATCCGCCGACGGCGCTGAAATGTTCAATGCCAATGATCTGGCCGGTAAAGGCACGTATGAGGTGACCTCAATATGCAGGGAGCAGTACGGGTCCAAGGTTGCCGTTGTTACCATCGGGACGGCGGGAGAAATGCAGCTTCTATCTGCAGGGGTTGCCAATAATGACACTGAAGGAAACAGCAGCCGCTATGCCGGCAGGGGCGGGCTGGGGGCAGTAATGGGATCGAAGCGTGTGAAGGTTATCGTGGTGGACAGCCCCGGAACCTTTGACGCCCCCGTTAAAGATTCTGAAAGATTCAAGGCCGCGGCTAAAAAATTCTCCAGAATATTGTTGGACCACCCGGTTACGGGCAAGGGACTACCGGCATATGGCACCAACGTTTTGATGAATATTATTAATGAGGCCGGCACTCTGCCCACCCGTAACTTCCGTTACGGAAGGTATGACAAGGCCTGCGAGGTATCCGGAGAGAAACTGGCCGAGGTGGCCGTGGCCCGGGGAGGTAAAGCCACACACGCCTGCCATCCCGGTTGCGTAATGCGCTGTTCCAATGTCTACCCGATGCCGGACGGCAAGGTTTGCGCTCCCATCGAATACGAAACCGCCTGGGGTTTCGGACCTAACCTGGAGATTGGAGACCTGGACGTGGTGGCAAAGCTGAACTATATATGTAACGATGTGGGATTGGATACTATCGAGATCGGGTGTGCCCTGGGCGTGCTGATGGAGGCGGGAGTGATCCCCTTTGGTGACGGGAACGCCGCCGTATCAGCCCTGGAAGAGGTAGGCAGGGGTACCGCCCTGGGCCGCATAATAGGCAGCGGAGCCGCTGTGGCCGGCAAGGCTTATGGTGTGACCAGGGTACCGGTGGTGAAGGGGCAGGGCATTCCAGCATACGACCCCAGGTCCTGCAAAGGCAACGGAGTGACTTACGCAACATCAACCATGGGTGCCGATCATACAGCAGGATACGCCGTAACCGCCAACATCCTAAGCGTAGGGGGTACTGTTAACCCGCTGTTTGCCGAGGGGCAGGTAGACTTGTCCAGGAATCTGCAGATTGCTACAGCAGCAGTTGATTCCACCGGTCTGTGCCTGTTTGTTGCCTTCGCCGTGCTGGACAACCCCGAAGGGCTTCCCGCAATTGTTGAAATGATCAACGCCCAGTATGGCGTGAACCTTACTGTGGATGATGTGGTAGCCCTGGGTCAGAATGTGTTAAAGGTGGAGCGGGAATTCAACAGCAGGGCCGGATTTACCAAGGCTGACGACAGGCTGCCCGAATTCTTCGTTAATGAGGAGCTGGAGCCCCATAAAACAAAGTTTGACATCAAAGATGAGGAACTGGACGGAGTTTTTAACTTCTAGCAGTGTAACTCTTACTGGCCGGTGCGACCGGAAATAGTCCGGCCTGTGGTGGTGCAACAGGGGCAGTAAGCGATAAAGGGGCATTTGCATTTGGCAGATGTCCCTTTATTATTAAGAAACAATAGATTGGCCTTTTGTTCGATTTTATGGTATAAAAGATATATAACGTACTAAACGATGGAGGTGCTTCGTTGGACCAGTTGCTGGATCAATCCAGGGAAGTCCTGATTCAGGCCCTTGGCCGGCAGAGCTCATTCTGGGGACTGGGAAAGTCTGTGGGTGAGATATACGCAGCGCTGTATGCCAGCCCGGAGCCTCTTTCCCTGGAGGAGGTGGCAAAAAGGCTGCAGGTGACAAAGGGTAATGTCAGTATCTCAATTCGTCAGCTGGAGCAATTGGGCATGGTGCGCCGGTCCTGGCAAAGGGGGGACCGGAGGGTGTTCTTTGAGGCTGAAACTGATTTTTGGAAAATTACTCACATGGTGTTGGGGCTCCGTCATAAACAGGAATTTGATCAGTCGTTTACACTGGTTGAAGAGAGCGCCCGGTTGGCTGGGGAGGCCAATCCCTCCGGTGAGAAGGACTGTTTGCTGGAACGCCTTAAATCCCTGCAGGAGTTTTACCGGGTACTGGACGGCGCGGTGGAGGCAGCCCTGGCCATGGGTCCCGAAAGGCTAAGGGCGGCAGTGGATGTATTAAGGTCTTTGAGCCGGGGGAATAAATGAAAGCAGTGGGCAGGTTATCGGCCAACTGGAGTTAATAAAGGGGGGATACCCGTGGTTAGCTCAGAAATGAATATTGTTACCGGGTCATTCGGCTACACCGGAAGGCACATAACACAGCGCCTTATTTCGGCGGGAAAAAAAGTTCTGACCCTCACAGGTCATTCTGACAACGGCAGCCTCTTTGGAGGCCGGGTCAGTGCCGCTCCCTTCAATTTTGACAACCCGTCTGAATTGGTGAAGAGCATGCGGGGGGCTGATATATTTTTCAATACATACTGGATCCGCTTTCCTTATGGGCAGGAAACTTATGAAAAGGCTGTGGAGAACACCAGGATACTTATCAATGCGGCTGTGGAGGCCGGTGTCCGCAGGATTGTCCATATAAGCATCACCAACGCCTCATCGGATTCAAAGTTTCCTTATTTCAAAGGGAAGGGGCTTATTGAAGAAGCCATCATCCATTCAAAAATGTCATACGCCATCATTAGGCCAACTGTCATTTTCGGGCCCGGGGACATCCTTATAAACAATATAGCATGGTTGTTAAGGCGCTATCCGGTGTTTGCAATCCCAGGGTCCGGGGACTACTGCCTTCAGCCGGTGTTTGTGGAGGATGTGGCTGATATGGCCGTGAATTGCGCATGCCAGGAAAAAAACCTGATTATTGACGCTGTTGGTCCTGATGTATTCACTTTTAATCAACTGGTGAGTCTCATTGCTGAAAAGGTTGGCAGCAGGGCCTGCATTATGCATTTAAGGCCTGGCCTGGCGTTATTTCTTTCCAAACTGCTGGGTTATCTGGTTAGGGACAGGGTACTTACAAATGATGAAGTTGGGGGGCTGATGGATAACCTGCTGGTTTCCCCGGGCCCGGTAACAGGTAAAATGAGTCTGGCCCACTGGCTTACTGAGAATAAAAATATTGTGGGATCCGGATATGCCTCAGAGCTGCAAAGACACTACACATACTGAAATAACGGAAACAGCGGCATAATAAGACAGCCTTAATAATTTGCGAATCAATGAATCCCGGTAAAGCTATTTAAATATGGCGATACATTTTGGATTTCTTCCAAAAACAGGGTGGGAATCTGTAAAAAATAAAAGGAGGATGATAAAATTGATGAGCGGCGCAGAAATCAAACAAGAAGCCCAGTCATTGGAATTCCAGGCAGAAGTAAAGCAGTTGCTGGATATAGTTATCCACTCAATTTACACCGAAAAGGAAATTTTCGTACGTGAACTTATATCCAATTCCTCGGATGCCCTGGAAAAATTTCGTCTGGTTTCTCTTATGGAGACCGACCATGTCGACAAAGACATAGCCCTGGAAATATCTGTGACAACAGACGAAAAGGACCATATCCTTACCATTGAGGATACAGGTATCGGCATGACCAGGCAAGAGCTGATTGAAAATCTGGGGACCATAGCGCATTCAGGCTCCAGGGAGTTTTTAAAACGCCTGGCCCATGGTGATAATAAGGATACGCAGCTCATTGGGCAATTTGGCGTGGGTTTTTATTCCGCCTTCATGGTGGCTTCAAGGGTTCAGGTGCTGACCCGGTCGTACAAATCCGGGGAGAGCGGTTTTGAATGGTCCTCGGATGGTTCCGGCAGTTATACCATTTCCCCGGTGGAGGGGTTAAGGCGGGGGACCAGAATAATAATCCACCTTAAAGAGGAGGATTATGAGTTTGCCCGGGAAGATAATATTAAAAAAATAATTAAACAGTATTCCAACTTTGTTCCCTTTGATATAAAGGTCAATGGCCAGCAGACCAACACCATCCGGGCCATCTGGACCCAGAATAAGAACGAGATTACCGATCAGGAGTACAATGAGTTTTACAGGTTTTTGACCAACTCCTTCTCCGACCCGGTATACCGTCTGCACCTTTCTTCAGATGCCCCAATACAACTGAACGCTCTTTTGTTCGTTGCCGGTGAAAACATGGAGCGCTTTGGACTGGGCCGTCTTGAACCGGGTGTTAACCTGTACAGCCGAAAGGTCTTGATTCAGCCAAAGGCCAGGGAAATACTGCCCGAATACATGCGCTTTATCAAAGGAGTTGTGGATTCCGAGGATCTCCCCCTGAACATTTCCAGGGAAACCGCCCAGAACAGCCGCCTGATTAAAAAAATAAGTAAGTTCCTGACCAGGCGCATAATATCCTTTCTTGAGGAAGAGGCCTCCAGGGATAAAGAGAAATATCAGAATTTCTGGGATCTTTTTTCAGTATTCATCAAGGAAGGCTGCGTCAGCGATCCGGATAACCGGGATCAACTGGCCAAGCTTCTGCGCTTTCAGTCCAGCGGGAGCCAGGAAAACAACATGGTTTCACTTTCTGAATACATCGCCCGGATGAAGGACGGGCAAGAATCGGTATATTACATCAACGGGCCCTCCCGCCAGATCATTGAAGCAGGCCCGTACATGGAAGCCTTCCGGGAAAGGGATATTGAGGTCCTATACCTGATGGAGCCGGTGGATGACTTTGTGATGACCGCCATTGTTGAATTCCAGGGTAAAAAACTCATTTCCGCCGATCAGTCCGATCTGGATCTGCCCCCGGTAAACCAAAAGGAGGACGGGGCGGAGTCTCCCGATATTGACGACCAGTCCCTTTCACCCGAAGAGGTTAAGGCATTTACCGGCTGGATGAAGGAAGTGCTGGGAGACATGGTAAGTGAGGTGCAGATATCCCGCAGGCTGGTGGACAGTCCGGCTGTGGCCGTAAATCCCGACCGCATGATGACCACCAGTATGCAGCGTGTACTTCAGGCAACCAACAGGGATTTTTCCGGAATAGGGTCCAAGGTTTTGGAAATAAACCCCAAAAACAAGGTCATTATACGTCTGGCAAGGTTGAGGGATGCAGGCGCCGATGAGGAATTTCTCAGGTCCTGCGCCCTGCAGATAGCGGACAACGCCTTCCTGGCAGCCGGCCTCCCCGGTGATCGGCTCAAGATGATTGACCGTATTTACAACATAATGGGGAAGGCCCTGGAATAAATAGTCGTCGGACGTCAGGCGTCAGACGTCGGGATATCCTGATGTCTGACGTCCGACGACTTAACCGGGCATACAGCCACGCACATTCCGCATCTTTTTCCGGCGTTGGCGACAAACATGTAGTGGGCGCATCTTTCCTTATCGATAACCCACCCGGTTTGGGGGGAATAGTTTCCTTCCCAGCCGCTGAGGGCGCCCGACGGGCAACTGGATACGCATTCCCCGCAAGCTATGCAGTTGCTTTCCGTAACTGCATCATTGTAATAGAGAGAGGCCGTGGTGATTACCGAGGACAGCCTCACCCGGGGGCCGGCCTTTTCCGTCAGCAGTATATTGTTTATTCCAAAGGCGCCCAGTCCGCATATTACGGCGGAGTGCTTGTGGGAAAAATCGCCCTTGAGCCTGGCATAGTCGCCTATGTCAGCCTCGGGCCCGATGCCGATGGACTTATAACCCCTGTCTTCAAAGAACCGGGCCATTTTATGGGCTGCCTGTACAAGTATTTGGTTTGCCGCCGTGAATTCAAGCATATACTGGTTTCTGGTTCCGGGAAGGTTTTCAACAGCCCCGTTGTTTAATCTGTAGGTAAAGGTGACCACGCTTTTGGCTCCCGGCAGTATATCCCCCGGCCGGTGTCCCACAGGGGCTTTACTATATGCCGAAACCGGGGCGCAGCCGAATTTGTGCAGTCCCAGGCTCATGGCCAGGTAACTCAGCTCACTGTTGATATCCACAGATATCCCTCCTGACTAATCTGGTTGTCTAATTATAACATGCTATAAAGAGGTATTTTGTGCTGTTGCTATAAATAGTAATTTGGGGTATCCTGTCATATTGTTCAACGGCGGGCAGGGGATGTATATGCTGAGAAACATTAAAATTTTTCTTTTTTTCCTTATTATTGTGATCATACTGGAATTCACGGGTATATATATATATACCTTCTATGCAGTCAGTGAGCCGGTCGGTCTGCCAAAACTCGAAAGCAATACATTCATCTATGACCTTAACGGTAATAAGATGGGGGAATTGCAGGGGACAATAAGCAGAGTGCCGGTTCCGCTGGGACAAATACCGGAATATGTTCAGAACGCCTTTGTGTCCGTAGAGGATGAGAGGTTTTACCACCATTCCGGAATAGATCTGAAGGCCATAGCCCGGGCCTTTTACGGCAATATTCAGCAGGGGGTTATCGTCCAGGGGGGAAGCACAATTACCCAGCAGGTAATAAAGATTTATTATCTGTCCCCGGAAAAGACCTATGTCAGAAAAATCAGGGAGGCATTGCTGGCCCTTCAGTTTGAAAATACCCATGACAAGTCCGAAATACTTGAGCTTTATTTAAACGGTATATACCTTGGGGAGGGGGCATACGGGGTTCAGGCAGCCTCCAGGATATACTTCGACAAGGATGTAAAGGATCTGACCCTGTCCGAGGGCGTTATATTATCAGGGCTGGCCAGGGCTCCCGGGCACTATAACCCATACGTAAACCCAAAAGGACTGAAGGGTCGGCGCGGGGTGATACTGGAAAAGATGCTGGCCCAGGGCATGCTGGAATGGACCGCAGCCGAGGAGGCCCGCAATGCTCCCATGGAGTTTCGGAAAAGAGACCAGCCCGTGAAAAGATCCGGGCAGTCCTATTATATCGACCATGTCGTTGAAGAGGCCGTCAGACTGGTGGGGAAAGAGGCTGTGTACGGGGGCGGGCTGAAGATCGGGACTTCCTTTGAACCAACGGTGCAGTCTATGGTGGACATGGTTTTATCCGAAGAGTCCTTACAGGATGATAAAATACAGTATTCCCTGGTCCTCCTTGACAGTAGAAAAGGGGAAATAATATCCATGGTGGGGGGAAGAAATTACGAGGCAACCAGAGGCTTTAACCGGGCAACTCAAATGAAAAGGCAGCCCGGAAGCACTCTGAAGCCTGTAGCCGTATATGCCCCGGCCTTTGAACTGGGGTACCGGCCTGAATCGCTGGTGGAGGATACGTCCCGGTCCTGGTGGGGTTACACCCCGCGAAACTATGACGATGAAAGTTGGGGCAGCATCACGGTGGAAAGGGCGGTGCAGTGGTCCAGAAATATTGCCGCTGTCTGGCTATTGGACAGGATAGGGGTGGATCAGGGCTACTTCTTCACCCGCAAGCTGGGGATTAAGCTGGACGAGGGAGATAGGAACCTGGCCCTGGCCCTGGGAGGACTGACCAAGGGGGTATCTCCCCTGGAAATGGCCGGAGCCTACTCTTGCTTTGCCAATGGGGGCATCTACAACCCTCCTCACTCCATAACCTTGATAGAAGACGCCTCCGGAAAGGTTATATACCGGCCCCCTAACGCCACTCCCGTGATGAAAGAAGCCACGGCCTCACAGATGACCGAGGTTCTGAAGACGGCGGTGCGGGCTGGGATAGGTACCGAGGCCGGGGTCGCCGGATACGAGGTGGCTGGAAAGACAGGCACCACCGAACTTCCCGCAAACGGTCAGTTTAAGGGAATAAGGGGTAACAAGGACGCCTGGTTTGTGGGGTACGTGGACAGGTATACCTGTGCCGTGTGGGTGGGATACGATGAAAAGGATATGGATCAGCAGCACTACCTGAAGGCATGGGGGGGCACAAAATCAGCGGAAATCTTCGGCCGGGTTATGGGCAGGATAATGTTATCCTCAGAAGTAATACATATTCAGAAAGGGAATGGAGAATTCAATGTCTAGAATTGAGCTGATAGCTACCTCCACCTTCGGGCTGGAAGCGGTGGTGGCCCGGGAGGTCAGAGAACTGGGGTATGAGGAGGTTGCTGTTGAAAATGGCAAGGTAACCTTTACCGCCGATTTGATGGCCATATGCCGGTGCAACCTGTGGATCAGGTCCGCAGACCGGGTGCTGATAAAAATGGGAGAATTCAGGGCGCAGACTTTTGAAGAGCTTTTTCAGCAAACCAGGGCCCTTCCGTGGCCGGACTGGATACCGCTGGACGCTGCCTTTCCGGTGGATGGGAAGTCAATAAACTCAAAGCTGTTCAGCGTTCCGGATTGTCAGGCCATAGTGAAGAAGGCCATTGTTGAAAAGATGAAAGATACCTACAGGAGGAACTGGTTTGATGAAACCGGCCCCCGCTACAGGGTGGAGGTGGCCCTTCTCAAGGATGTGGCCATACTGACCATGGATACCAGCGGCGCCGGGCTGCACAAGAGAGGGTACAGAAAACTGGGAAGTGAGGCTCCCCTGAAAGAAACCCTGGCGGCCGCTATGATTATGCTCAGCCGGTGGCGCTCCGACCGGGTTTTGATTGATCCCTTTTGCGGGTCCGGCACAATTCCCATCGAGGCGGCCCTTATAGGTCTGAACATTGCTCCGGGGTTAAAGAGGGAATTTGACGCCGAAAGGTGGCCGGTGGTGCCGGGTTCAATGTGGCTCAGGGCCAGGGAAGAGGCCGGGGACGCTGAAATTGGTGATTGTAAGCTTGCGGTGCATGGATTTGACATTGACAAGGAGGTGTTGAGTCTGGCCCGCTATCACGCCCGCCAGGCCGGGCTGGGGGATCTCGTCACTTTCCAGGAAAAACCGGTTTCCGAACTTCGCACCAGGAACAAATACGGTTACATAGTTTGCAACCCTCCATATGGAATCAGGCTGGGAGAAGCCTCCGAGATTGAGAGGCTTTACAGGGAAATGGGATCGGTATTCAAAGAACTGGATACATGGTCATATTACATTCTGAGCGCCCATCCCGAATTTGAGCGTCTTTTCGGGAGCAGGCCGGACAAGAAAAGAAAGCTTTATAACGGCAGGATACAGTGTAATTTTTATCAATATTTCGGCCCAAGGCCGCCAAGGAGGGAAGCGGGCAGGGAACTGCAGGAGCCCGCTGCTAAAAATGTGTTATAATAATGGTCTATTTCATCTGTTGCAGGCGTATTTGCCATAAGGTATAATTACATGTACACTTATTATTTGGAATTACTGAAATTGAAATAAAATATATATCTCGGAGGTGTGGTTGTGAATACATTAAGAGTTTGGTTGTTGATGGGAGTTCTGACCATTCTGCTGGTTATGATGGGTAGCGCTATGGGCGGCAGATCAGGCGCCACCGTATTTTTCCTGATCGCAATGGCCATGAATTTCTTCGGGTACTACTTCAGTGATAAAATTGCCATTAAGATGACAAATTCATATCCGGTATCTCAGTCAGAGGCTCCCGAGCTGTATGAAATGGTTGGCAGGTTAAGCCAGCGGGCGGGAATGCCCATGCCCAGGCTTTATGTTACCCCTTCAGACCAGCCCAACGCCTTTGCCACCGGGCGTAACCCGGCCAATTCGGCCGTGGCCGTAACCGAAGGTATTATGCGGATGCTGAACCGATCGGAAATAGAAGGAGTTCTGGCTCATGAGCTGGCCCACATCAAAAACAGGGATGTGCTGATAGGCACCATAGCCGCCACCTTTGCCGGAGCCATATCGATGATCGGAAATATGCTGCAGTGGGGGGCTATTTTCGGCATGGGCCGTAGTGACGATGAAGAGGAAGGCGGATCCGGTATTGTGGGTGTGCTTATAATGGCCATTGTCTTTCCCATAGCTGCCATGATAGTCCAGATGGCCATATCCCGTTCCAGGGAGTTTGGCGCTGACGCCTCCGGGGCACAGATCGCCGGCTCTTCTTCGGGTCTGGCCAATGCGTTGCTAAAGCTGGAGTCGGCGGCACACCACATACCGATGCAGGTTAACCCGGCCGCTTCGCACATGTTTATTGTAAATCCCCTTTCAGGGGCTTCTCTTGCCAAGCTTTTCAGCACTCACCCCCCCATACAGGAGAGGGTGGAGAAACTGCGCAGCATGAGAGTTTGATAGAAAAACAAGCCGACGGCGGGTTAATCCCGCCACTCTCTTTCTTTCAAGGAGTATTTTTATGAACAGAATCAGAAGTTTGTTTTTTGTTATAGGATTAATATTTTTTACTTTAGGCATGACTGCGGCAGGTCTGATAAAAATATTTGACAATCAGCTGACCATTGGAATTATCTGTATAGTTTTAACAGTGATGATCATAGCAATATGTTCATTCCACCTGATTTCTGGTAAAAAAGAGAGCTAATGGAACCTGGTACAGGAAAAAGCTGTCTGCTTTAACAGGCGCTCGGGGTAATTTGTCTGTCAATATTCTGGATTCTGGATTCTGGATTCCAGCCGTCCGACAGGACGGCTATTTATTTTCCGTCCTCCTGTTCCGGCCTGTACGCCGGCTGAGGAACCAGCCTCTCTCTGAAGTAACCGTAGGTCAGTCCGGCAAGCATTAAAATACCGGCATACCCCACTGCAGAATACAGTACCCGGACCAGATTGGAAAAACCCAGCTGACCTGCAGCCAGGGATACAATCCCGGCGCCGATCACCAGCCATCGGAATCTTTTTCCCTCCGGATTGGATACCCTGGCCGAGAAGCCATACAGGCTGCCCACTGCGGTGGTATATACCTCGGCCAGCAGAATCAGGCTGTAGGCTGTCTGAACATAGGGCGAGAACCGGGCGGCAACCTGGATCATGGGGATTTCAAATCCTGATATGGTCGGACTGAATGTCATCAGGGAAAGATTTATGGCCAGTGCCCCCAGACCCAGTCCTATCCCGCCATAAAGCGCCCCTTTTTTCAGTGTGTTCGGGTTATTTCCGGCCAGCTTTCCCATGGGCCCCAGCACAGCCACTCCCAGCACCAGGTTGTACGAAACGTAAACGATGGCCGACAGGGGCCAGAGGGGTACCGGAGGTTTGGTTGCGGCGGCCCACTGGTTCATTGACGTAATGCTTGCAGGATTGGTCAAAAGGGACGCTATAGCCAAACCCAGTACTGAAATCAGCAGGAAAGGCACCACAAAGCTTATGGCGCTTAGTACCCCATGAATGCCCAGTAAAACAGTAAAAACCGTGACCAGCGCCATAAGCAGGCTGCCCAGAAAGTAGGGCAGACCAAACTGCTCGGCAAAAATGGCTCCGGACCCTGCTGTCATGGCGGTGAGGGCGCCAAAAAGGAAAAAGGTAATGACTGCGTCGATAATCTGCCCCAGATAGCGTCCCCCGGCATGCCGTATTATTTCCAGGTGGGACTTGGCCTTAAATCTGCGGCCCAGATCCAGTATGATATATCCGAAAAAAACAAACATGAAAGTGGATACAAGGAGAGCAAAGATGCCGCCGGCTCCGAAAAAGGTAAAAAACTGCATGACCTCCTGACCCGAGGCGAATCCTGCTCCCACGATGGTTCCAATGTAGGCGGCAGCCACTTTAAAAATTGAGATTTCCTTTTTTGTAGTATTCATGGTATTTATTATTTCTTGATAAGCCATCATTTAATCGGGTAAGAAAAAGGCAATATAAAGAAGCTGCCGACCAAAGTCGGCAGCTTGAACGAAGTACCTTTATTATTGCCTGACCATATGCTATGGTGGCTATTGCTGGGCCGGAGCTGGAGCCGGAGCCGGAGCCGGAGTTTGGTTGGAACCCCAACCCCCCATCATTCCACCGCCTCTGAAACCTTTTCCGGGACCCATTCCAATTCCCGGCCCTCTACCCTGTCCGGGGCCGCCCATGGGGCAAATAAAGCCGTTTTGCTCATGAAACTGGTACATTTCATCAAAATGCTTCTTCCAGATATCTCCTTGGGCTGGGGTAATCTTGCCGTCCTTTACGGCCTGGTCCACATAGGCCCGTTTTTCTGAAAAAATGTTGTCCAGCCAGGCCTTGTTGTCCGGAGTGGTGGCCGCCAGCGCCGGCACGGCTATGATTGCCGCCAGGGCTGCCAGTACTACCACCGCAATCCACTTTTTGTTCACCAGGGTATCCCTCCTTTTTGTTTCTTAAAAATAGTATAGACATTTAGTGTGTCAAACAAGATGCGGAAATGTTACATTTATGTTACAATCATATCTCTTGCCGGAGCGAAAAAAATGATTGCGACCGGAAGCCTGTACTTAATCTCCTTCATATATTGACTTCATATGTTTTCCGGTGATAAAATTCCTTTAACGATCCGATGTTCAAAACAAAACACCTTTTGTCAGGTCGCCTGACCGGGCCGGGAGGCAACGGGTAAGATTTAACCCCGTGGGACGTATAATGTGCCACGGGGTTGTATATTGGTTAATGGTTTTTTAAAGTCATCGTTTTACCAGGGGGTTGAGGATGGATAAAAAGGTTAAAGCTGCGCAGCTTTCAATTATGTCCAATACAGGCCTCACTGTTTTGAAGCTGGTTGTGGGAGTTTATATGGGTTCCATCAGCGTTATATCGGAGGCGTTGCATTCCGGTATAGATTTGGTGGCATCAATTATTGACTATCTTTCGGTGAAGCAGTCCAGTAAGCCGGCCGACAGGGATCACCCGTACGGCCATGGAAAGTTTGAAAATGTGGGGAGCATAATTGAGGCTGTGTTAATCATTGTGGCCGCAGCGGTTATAATTTTCCAGGCCATTCCAAGGTTTTACAGCCCGGCTGAAGTGCATTCCCTGGGTATAGGATCGGTCGTTATGGCAGTGTCTGTGATGGTAAATATACTGGTATCGGGCAAATTAATGAAGGTAGCCAGGGAAACCGGCTCCCCGGCTCTGGAGGGAGACGCATGGCATCTCAGGGCTGATGTTTATACCTCCCTGGGTATTTTTGCGGGGCTTGTGGCCATAAAGATAACCGGTCTGATGATATTGGATCCCATAATTGCCTTGGGGGTTTCCCTGTTTATACTGAAAGCGGGATTTGACCTGATCAGGAAGTCTTTCCGGGTTATTGTGGATGAAAGTATTTCGGAAGAGGAGATAGAGGCGCTGAATGAGGTTTTGGCGGAGAGTTCGGTGCACTTTCTGGATTACCATGAACTGAGAACCAGAAGGGCCGGGTCTCAGAGATTCATTGACCTGCATCTGGTATTTCCCCGGGACCTTCCCATAAAGGATATTTATGATAAATGCAGGGAGCTGGAGCATAAAATAGAGATTAGGCTTTGTGAAGTGGATGTTGTTATTAAGGTTGAACCATGCGGTCAGGAATGCCGCCAATGCAGCTTTGACTGTAAAGAGGAGTGAGACGGGTAGGGCGGTGTTACTGCTCCGGATGGGGCAAAACTCACCGGTATTAAGCTTCAAAGAACTGGTTATCATTCAAAAAAGGGGATGAGAAAATGGTTGACACTGAACAATTAATGAAGAATATCGAGTTTTCAGCAGCGTTAAATTTGAAGGAACTGGTGGGCTACCAGGAAGGTCGGGTAATCAGCAGAACGCTGGCACAGTTGCCCTGGGTAAACATCACGCTCTTTGCCTTGTACAAGGGGGAGGGAATCAGCACCCACACCACCTCCGGAGATGCCATGGTGCAGATTTTGGACGGAGAGGCCGAAATAACCATTGGTGACAAGGTGCTGACGGTAAAATCCGGGGAGACCGTCATGATGCCCTCGGATGTGCCCCACGCCCTGGAGGCCCGGGAAGGATTCAAAATGCTTCTGACAGTTGTGAAAAGCGGTAAGCGGTAAGCTTTTTCTCAAATTATAAATATAAAAAACACTGCAGCCCAAGCCATGTTAACGTGCTAAAAGGTTAAAAAATAGCACTAAAACCACTCCCCCTCAATATATGTCGCTTAAGGGTCACTTTTAAAGTATGCTGTCACCATTCTGGATTCTGAATTCTGAATTCCGCCGTCTAAGCATCGGGGACATTCCTCTGACCCCCAGAGGCAGTCACGTTAGAGAGGTGTGTCCCCTTTCCTTAGCCGACAACGCCCTTCAGGGCGTTTTTTTATCGTTAAGGAAAGTATATGTCATATTAAAGTGCTAAATCGTCAAAGCATTTTTATATAGCCCAGAGTTTTTCCGGGGTCGCTCCGGGGTCACTTGAGGGTCGCTGCATTGTCGCTAATGGGTAGGTGGAGGGGTTTGAGTCCGATCTACTTATCCTCCGGCTGAACTGGCTCTAAGCTCGTCGCCTAACGGACTGCCGACCGCCTCCAACGCCGCATCCTTGCGTCGATTCCGGCTACCGGCTGCGTCCTGCAGCCGGCT
>Ga0209347_1001425_pt1 | contig 39111 bp, 25 predicted proteins | sample AutmiccommuBRH23_FD_187382 | JGI IMG/M metagenome (GOLD analysis project Ga0209347, IMG submission 187382) | Deep subsurface microbial communities from Mt. Terri, Switzerland - Autotrophic microbial communities BRH/23 (SPAdes) (version 2) | ecosystem: Environmental > Aquatic > Deep subsurface >... | reverse complement strand
GGGCTGTCCAGCCCATCTTCATCGTCATCGCCAACCGGCGCCTCCATCTGCTGGATCATCTGCTCAATTTTCTGGCGGTCGCCAGCATCCTCGATCTCGCTCGGGTCGCTGTATTCCACCCCATCCACCACCACCGAGACCACTTCACCATCTTGCATATTAACTGAATACTGCTTGTCCATCGTGCACCTTCTCGCTCATTCTGTTTCTGGAAAATCGTCCTTCAATGCACTGATTAAACACCTTTCTGAACGCGCCCTGGTATCACTCTATGGTACAAATAGCGCCACAAAATCAACCCGCTCCAGACTCAGCCCATAAATCGACACAATCAAGATCAAAACTCATACAAATCATGTACAGTTTATCGCAATTCTTGACGCCTGGAAAATCCTTTGATATGATCATCGTCAGGCGTGTCATCGGGGACCATCCAATGCGCACGCTCAAGAAGTACGCGCAAGGAGCACGCCTATGTACGATCGCCTCTGCATCGCTCGCGAGCATGAGCTCAGCAAGCTGAATGCGTTTCTGGACCTGGCCCTCGCCGGTCAGGGACAGGTTTGTTTCATCACCGGCGAAGCCGGCTCTGGAAAATCGACCCTGGTGCAAGAATTCTCGCGCCGCGCCGAAATCGCCCACCCGGAATTGATCACCACCATCGGTATCTGCAACGCTCAATCCGGCCTGGGCGACCCTTACCTGCCCTTCCGCGAAGTTCTGGCGCTGCTCACCGGTGATGTGGACAAAAAACTGGCCGAGGGGGTCATCAGCGCCGAGAACGCCACCCGCCTGCGCAAATTCCTGATCCGCTCCGTGCAAACCGTCATCGATGTCGGTCCGGACCTGATCGATGTGCTCGTCCCGGGGGGCGGCCTGCTGGTCAAGTTTGGCACCGCGGTCGCCGACCGCGCCGGCTGGCTGGAAAAACTGGAGAAAGCCGCCAAGAAAAAGCACGGTCTGCCGGGTCTGGGCGAGCTGACCATGGATCAGAGCCATGTCTTCGAGCAGTTCGCCAAAGTGCTCACCAGCCTGGCGAAGGAGAAACCGCTCCTGCTGCTGCTCGACGACCTGCACTGGGCAGATGCCTCATCCATTAATCTACTTTTTCATCTGGGTCGCTCGATCGCCAACAGCCGCATCCTCATTGTCGGCAGTTATCGTCCGGAGGAAGTTGCACGCGGGCGCGCCGGAATGCGCCACCCCCTGGAAGACGTGGTCAACGAGCTGCGCCGTTATGCCGGCGAGATCCGCATCCCCCTGGACGAGCGCAGCGAGCCCGAGCGGCGCCAGTTCGTCGATGCCCTGCTGGACAGTCAGCCCAACAGCTTCGACGCTTCCTTTCGCCAGGTGCTCTTCCAGCATACCGGCGGGCAGCCCCTGTTCACGGTGGAGCTGCTGCGCGAGCTGGCGGCGCAGGGCGCCATTACGCGCAGCGCCGACGGCTGCTGGCAGGTCGCCGCCCACCTGGATTGGGAGACCCTGCCGGCGCGCGTGGAAGGCGTCATCGAACAGCGCATCGGCCGCCTGGAGGCCGAGCTTCAGGAGGTCCTCACCACTGCCAGCGTGGAAGGCGCCCGCTTTACCGCGGAAGTGATCGCCAGGGTGCAGTCGCAGGATGCCCGCCGTCTGGTGGGGCGCCTGAGCGGTGAGCTGGATAAGCGCGACCACCTGATCCAGGCTCAAGGTGTGCGCCGTCTGGGGCAGCAGCGCCTGTCTCTGTACCAGTTCATGCAAAACCTCTACCAGGTATATCTGTACGAAAGCCTGGATGAAGTCCAGCGCACTTACCTGCACGAAAATGTGGGCCTGACTCTGGAAGAATTGTACGGCGCGCAGGCTCCCGAGATCGCCGGGCAGCTCGCCCACCACTTCGAGCAGGCCGGCTGGACCCAAAAAGCGGTCCAGTACCGCCTGGAAGCCGCCAACCAGGCCATCTGGTCCTCAGCCTACAAGGAAGCCTCCGAGCATCTGCATGCCGGTCTGGCGTTACTCAACCAGCAGCCCGACCTGCCCGAAAGCCCGCAGTTTGAGCTGCAGCTCCAGGCAGCCCTGGCGCCTACCCTGGTGGCCCTGCAGGGCTGGGGCAAACCCGGCGCCCAGCAGGCCTACGACCGCGCCTGCCTGCTTTCCGAACGCCTGGGGGATCACGCCTATCTCTCCACTTTACTGCACGGCCTTGGTACGCTGCACGAATTCCGCGGCGAGTTTGACCGTTCCGAAGAATTAATGAAACAGCGCCTGGAAATGCTTGCCGCACCCGATCAGGACCCCCAATATAAGCTGGAAACTTACGAGCTTCTCTCCTGCTCCACCTTCCATCAGGGCAGTTTCCGTGAATCTCTGCAGCATGTCAATCAGGGCCTGCAGTTGTTTGACCTCAATGCACTGCCTGCCCCTGCCTCCCGGTTCCACGGGGAAGACCCCGCCATCTCCTGCCTCACCTGGCACGCATTAAATCTGTGGTTCCTGGGCCAGCCCGACCAGGCTTTGGTGCACATGCGCCAGGCTCTGGATATCATTCAGCAGCCGGTCACTATCTTTACCAAAGCCACCGTGCTGTGCCGGGGGGCGCTGCTGCACCTGCTGCGCGGCGAGCTGGAGCAAGTCCGCCAGCTTACCGGGCAGGCCAATGCCATCACCTCCGAGACGCGCTACCCCTATTTCCGGGCGTCCAGCCTGATCATCGGCGGTTACGCCTCGCTGGTGTCGCATGCGGATGCGGATGGCATCGCTGCCATGCGTCAGGGCCTCGCCATCCACGAGCGCGCCGGCGCCCATATGGACCGTCCCTTCTACCTGGCGCTGCTGGCGGACGCCCTGCGCCAGACAGGGCAGTACGAACAGGCAATGCAGACCCTGCAGCCCGCCATCCAACAGGTCCAGCAGGGCCGCACGTTCTTCTTCGAAGCCGAGCTGTACCGTCTGCAGGGGCGGATCTTGCAGGAACAGGATCCCGGCGCATCCGCAGCCGCCGAAGCCAGTTACCGGCAGGCTCTGCACACCGCCGAACGCCAGGGCTCACCTTCCCTGCAGTTACGCGCTTCCCTCAGCCTGGCGCGCCTGTGGATGGATCAGGACCAGGAAAACGAAGCCCGCGCCGCAGACGCCAATAAACGACTGGCGCAAACCTACGCCGCGTTCACCGAAGGCTTCACCACCGCCGACCTGCTCCAGGCCCAATCGCTGCTCCAACCAGCCGCGTAGGTCGGGTTTTCAACCCGACTCCCCATCTTAAGCGCGCGGAACGTAATCGCAGCGTCCCCTGCTTTGAAAACCGAGTTTCTGCTTTGGAAACTCGGTTTCTTACCCTCAATCCATGCACCTGTCTCTCAGGTGGTCTGAGCGCGCTGAGCGAAGTCGAAGCATCCAGGTCACAGTCGAAGCGTCGCAGGCAGACATATCCTGCCCGTACAATTCTCACCGGCCTCCGGTACCTCGAGAGTCCTGGCGCACAGCGCCAGAGTCAGGCTGACTCCTATCTATGCGTTCGGGACTACCGTGTTTTTTCGTACCTTTCGTGTCCCAATGGTTTTATCTGCGCATATCTGCGCAATCTGCGGTTGATCTATCGCCTGACCTGCATATGCGTTCGGGAGTTTCGTGTTATTTCGCAACTTTCGTGGTCCAATGGTTTTATCTGCGCATATCTGCGTAATCTGCGGTTGATCTATCGCCTGACCTGCATATGCGTTCGGGATTTTCGTGTTATTTCGTAACTTTCGTGGTCCAATGGTTTTATCTGCGCATGTGTGCGTAATCTGCGGTTGATCTATCGCCTGACCTGCATCTGCGTTCGGGATTTTCGTGTTATTTCGCAGCTTTCGTGGTCCAATGGTTTTATCTGCGCATATCTGCGCAATCTGCGGTTGACCTATCGCTTGACCTGCATATGCGTACGTGCATTCAGCGATTAAAGTAATTTGTTCCATGTTATTATTAAGATAGATTCTATCCATATTCAGGAGCCAATCCATGTCCGAACTCACCCCCTCCGAGCACATCACCAACCGCATCACCGAGCTGAGCGACTGGCGCGGCGAGCGCCTCGCCCAATTACGCCAGTTGATCCACCAGGCTGACCCGCAAATCACCGAAGAATGGAAATGGGAAACCCCCACCTATACCCACGGTGGGCTGGTGTGCGCCACAGGCAGCTTCAAGGAGCACGTCAAGATCAACTTCTTCAACGGCGCCGCCCTGGCTGACCCACATCAATTATTCAATAATGGCCTGGACTCCAAAAAGCACCGCTCGATTGACTTCTATCAGGGTGATTCCATCAACGAGCCAGCCCTGCTGGAACTCATCCGTGCCGCCGTTGCCCTCAATTTGCCCTGATCATCGCCCCTATCAGTATTTTGAGTCATGAGCTTCAACACCCCGCATTGATCTACCTGGTCGCCAGCCTGCCGGGGCGACCAACATTCTGCCTAACCAATCACATTTAACATCACCAAAAGCAGCCCAATCCCGCCAGCCGCCGCCAGCACCAGGCTCAGCTTGCGCACCGTGCCGTCGGCGCTGTCCGCATAGCCGTAAATCCCCCCGATCACCAATGCCAGCGGGATCGCATACCTGATCGACAGCAATTCGCTCGAAAACAACGCGTTGAACAACCCCGAAATTAATTCTTCCATGACAAATCACTTTGAATTACAGTCCAGGCTCAAAAATTTAGAAATAGTTTATCCCGGTTGCCATATTTGTAAAGGATTAATTTCGGGCATCCCTCAGGGTGAAGCAGGCTGCATTCTCGCATGCTGCGCTCATGCACCTGCTTCGCCCCTCATATTTGACAATCCCTGTGTGCTGTCCTAGCGCAGCGGCAATGGCGCCTCGTAATACGCGTCGATCTTGCCCAGCTCCCAGGGCGAGACAGAATTCTCCGGGTTTTTAAAATAATATGGGTGCAGCAGGTATGCCAGTTTGCGTATGGCGGTCACCTGGCGTGGCCCAGGACGTTTGAGCAGGCTTGAATCATAGTGATACACGCGGTCGTAAATGACGGCGTTGATATTCTGATAGCCTTCACGCATCACGATCTCAGAGATGGTGGTGACTTCATAAGAGGCGGCGTTGGGCCACAGCGGGGTCAGGATCACGTCCGGGTTGCGCGCCACAATCTCTTCGTTGGTGGCCGGGAAGGCGGAATAGGGTATATCGGCAAAGATGTTCTCGCCGCCGGCGATCTCCATGATCTGATCCATGGGCGAATTGGAACCCGTAGCCCACGGCCCATAATGGCTGATCTCGAGATACACTTTGAGCCTGGGCAGGTTGTTGGTGATAGCGCGGATCTCTTCGATCTCCTCGTAATAACCCCGCACCAGTTTTTGAGCCTTATTTGCCCTGCCAGTCGCCTCGCCGACTTCGATCATCGCCGCGAATACCTCATCCAGCGTGAGTGGATTCTGGTACAAAACGTTATAGCCGAGCGCGGCGAGCTCTTCCGCCATTCCACTCTGCAGCGACTCGGTGGCAATGATCAGCGTGGGGTTCAGCGCTTCAATCACCGGAAGGTTGAAGTCGACAAAGCCGCTCACCACAGCAACGTCCTTGCTGAGCTCGTCTTCCACGCTGATAAACTCGTATTCATTATATGGCACCCAGCCCTCTGAGTAGGTCACCTCGGGGGGATAGTCGGTGTACTGCGACCAGCCGACCAGGGAGCCCTCCAAACCCAGTGCATAGATGACCTCCACGCAGCTTGGCGCCAGACAGATAATGCGCTGCTTGAACGCCGCCCCGGCGCTGCTGAAAGCACCGCTGACCAGCACAACCAGCACCATAAAGACAATGGCGAACTTGATGGTTTTAGCTTTCATGCCGAAAATCTCCTTTTTCCTGCCAGAATAGTCTGCGAAAACAATCCAACGGTCTATGTTCGATCTGCGCCTCCTGTCTCAAGCACCCCACCCTACCGGGTCAGCTTTAGCATGTTGTCAGACGGCGCGGCCCTGGCGATCGACCGGCGTGCTGCCTCGCACTGCCCAGGCACGCGCCGTTAGATTGATTGGGGTGCCCGCCTCCTGAGTGAGCCGCTGCCTGAGTCGGAGCTTCAATTCTGCGCGCGCAGTCGTGGAGAGAGAGCTCACATATGCTGGCGCCGGTCCGGTGCCTCCAAGAAAAGGAGCCCAGTAACTGCCAAAGTCCGGGAAGGGCGTGTCGATTTCCAGGGCTGTCGCATCGACCGACTCGAGACCCTGGCGTTCAAGCAGGTCCACTAACGCATCCCGCTGGCAGAGCGGAAAGCGCTGCCCCTCGTCCAGCTTAGCCGCTCTGGAGTCCAGCTCCGCCGCGACATCCCAGAAGATGCGCAGGAATTGCATTCCTTCAGCGTAGTCCCACACATACGCGGCCAGGGTCCCTCCTGGGCGGAGTCGATTCCGCATGGAGCGAATCGCTTCGGCCGGGTCCGGGATGAAGTTCAGGACCAGGCCCGACACCACGGCGTCAAACCCGCCCTGCTGACGCGGCAGCTCGTCAGCGCCTGCCACAAGAAACGCAACTGCCGGATGGGAAAGGGAGCGGCGGGCGTAGGCCACAAACTCCGGGGAGGGATCGCATGCAGCGACTGCCGCGGGTTGGGCATTGGCGCAGATAGCTTGCGTCAACGCGCCGGTGCCGCAGCCAACTTCCAGCCAGTCCCAGTCCGCGGCAGGATTGAGCCAGCCAATAAATTCTTTGGCGATCCGCCGGCTCCACCTGCCCATGAAATGCTCGTATGCGTCGCCAGCGATCCAACTATCGGACGTTTCATCCAACGCGGCACCTCCACTTTATCGGACCTGGTGTGCCTGCCGCGGTTGCGGACCAGACCGTGAAAACTGATTTTTGACACGCATACCACCGAACAGCTGGTAGCTGCGAGGCATGCCTCGCAGCTGCGATTATTGCAGGCTCGCAGCTACGATGTTTGCAAAGACAATTTCCTTTCAGGATCCGCCAACTGGTAGAGCCGTCGTCCGACCAGGACATACCATATCACCAGGAACAGGGCATTTGGTAGGATCACGAGCAGCGCAATCATCGCAGATGAGGTCAGCGCCTGTCTGAGATAATCGGCTAATGACAGCCCATGTGCCAGAATTCCAACAAAAGCAGTGGTCCGGCTGAAGGAATTGCCCTGCAGCATGACCGAAGAAATCACCAGCCCCGCAGCAGATACCAGGAAGAGTCCCATGTTGAAACCACCCACAGCGCGCTGGTTCGTGTTGGATAACAACGCCTGACCAGACGCCAGGAGGATCGATCTTTCTGCGTCGGTCGTCGCGGCCGCGTGCTGGTTGCTGAGCGAAAGCATCGAGATAGGATTATTTGTGGCAAAGAAGACCCCAATCCCCAGCAGGGCCAGGGTCAGGGCGATTACCATCAGACTTGGATTGGTTTTTCTCAGCGCCAGGTAGAGGGCGAGAAACAGAAAAATGAACATCAGGTACATCGGAATTTCCAATACCCACAGGTCCAGAAGCCCAACAATTGGATTATTTTGGAACAGCACGAACCAGTCACTGATCGTGCTGGGCTGTGGGTAGATGGCGAGAACGACAACTTCGCCCAGGATTAAGAATGCGGCGATCAAGGCCGCTGCGCCGCCAGATTTGTAGAGCTGATGATAAGTAGAGTCGGGGGTTTCGGCATTGGCAACTTGATTCATCGTTTTCAGCCATCCTTTCTTTTTGTCCGATGAATGGGCAGTATGGCCGCCCAACCGGTGCTTATCACGCAACCCGGTTGCGGTTTCAAAAAGCGATCGGGGAGAGCGAGATGAGAACACGCGAAGCTTATGGGTAAACACATTATAGGGTTTTGAACCAGGCTGTGTCAAGTGACATTTATAGAATTTCAATTGCGAAATACCCTCCCTCCCCCCAGGCGGTCAGTTGGTAGGGGCGCACGGTGTGCGCCCTGTCCCCGTTCGCAGTCACAGACACCCTCCCTCCCAGGCGGCCTGAGCGCGCTGAGCGTAGTCGAAGCGTCTCCGGTCGCAGTCGAAGACCCAGCCCACATCTCCTCACGCGCTAAATTTCTATGATAATATTCAGCTATATTCTGTCCGATTTCACCCAGGAGTTTATCAATATGCAACCCAAACCAACCGAGCTCGCCACACTGGCCGGAGGCTGCTTCTGGTGCCTGGAAGCCGTCTACGAGCAGCTTAAGGGCGTCGAAAAATCCGTCTCCGGCTATGCCGGCGGCGCCAATCCCAATCCTACTTACGAAGAAGTCTGCTCTGGCAGCACCGGGCATGCCGAAGTCGTCCAGCTCACCTACGACCCGGCCCAGGTCAGCTACCAGGACCTGCTGAACGTCTTCTTCACCATCCACGACCCCACCACCCTCAACCGCCAGGGCGCCGACGTCGGCTCGCAGTACCGCTCCGCCATCTTCTACCACACCCCGGAGCAGAAAGCCGCTGCCGAAGCCGTGATCCTCGAGCTTGAAGCGCAGAAACTCTGGCCCAACCCCATCGTCACCGAAGTCGTCCCCCTCGATACCTTCTACCCCGCTGAAGACTATCACCAGGGCTACTTCCGCGCCCACCCCTACCAGGGCTACTGCCAGATCGTCATCGCCCCCAAAGTCGCCAAATTCCGCCAGCACTACCTGGACCGCCTCAAAGCATAAGTTGCCTGATACTCGCGTAGTGGCGCAGCGGTGAATCGAATACCATCCATCAGCCCAATTCCGCTGCGCCACTCCCAGCCATTCCAACGCTATGTGCGCGCGGCGTGCGCCTTACCCTCCCACACCGGTAGCTGCGAGGCATGCCTCGCAGCTACGTATTATCTTTGTGTAATCCACTATCCGCCCCTCCCATCTACTGAATCCTCCAGCTTCTCGAGAGCCTGGCGCAAGGCGCCAGAGTCGGACTGAAAGTCCGACCTACGTTCGCCCAATCGGTGTAATCCGTTCCACCTATATTCTTCACGGGCATAAGCTGACAGCCCGTACACAGCCCCGCCGTTATCATATCCAGTGCTCTCCTGGCTCGCTTGACCTATAAAAAACCTCTCCCCGCTGCGCAGTCAAAGACGCCCTCTTCCGAAAACCGAGTTTTTTCAAGCTCGCTTTTTGAGCTCAAAACTCGGTTCCTTAACCTCAATCCATGGGCCTGCCTCCCAGGTCTACCGGTGTTGGGGCGCGGTGTGCGCCTTACCCTCCCACACCGGTAGCTGCGAGGCATGCCTCGCAGCTACGTATTATCATTGTGTAATCCACTATTCGCCCCTCCCATCTACTGAATCCTCCAGCTTCTCGAGATCCTGGCGCAGGGCGCCAGAGTCAAGCTGTTAGCCAGTGCTCTCCTGGCTCGCTTGATCTACAAAAACCAGCCAGCTTCTCGAGAGCCTGGCGCGAGGCGCCAGAGTCGGACTGAAAGTCCGACCTACATTTGCCCAATCGGTGTAATCTGTTCCACCCGCGTTCTTCCGCTGTGCAGTCGAAGACGCCTTCCTCCCAGCCGGTCTGAGCGGAGACCCGCTGCACTCGCGGGTTGCAGTCGAAGACGCCTTCCTCCCAGGCGGTCTGAGCGGAGCAGCGGCGCTCTTCCGCTGTGCAGTCGAAGACCCCCCCAATCTAATTCGGATAAATCCAATCCAATATTTATCTCGTATATATTTCTGCGTACGCGCCATGAGCCTGGCAGACGAGCGAAACAACACACAGCTTATTGGTAAGGGAATAACAGGAGAATAACTGATGTTAACCAAACTTCGACCACTTACCGTCGCTGCCGCCGTAACCCTTCTCGCATTGACGGTTGTAATTTCGGGGTTCGCCCAATCCCACGTACCCCTGGAAGATCCGATCCCCCAGGGCATTGACCAGGGTCCCATCCAGATCAGCCTCGAGCCGGTCGCGGATGGCCTGACCGCCCCCAACTGGGGCACATTTGCCCCTGGCTGCGAGCCTTTGAGCAGCCGCTTATACCTCACCGATCAGACCGGGTTGCTGTGGAACGTGAACCTGGCTACCGGAGAGAAGAGCGTTTTCCTGGATGTCAGCGCGCGCCTGGTCCCCCTGGGCGCTTTTGGCCCCGGCACCTTCGACGAGCGGGGGTTCCTGGGAACAGCTTTCCATCCCGATTACGCCAATAACGGCCTGCTCTATACCTACACCTCCGAGCCGGCGGCGGGTATGGCTGATTTTTCCACCATCCCCGCCGGATCATTGCCCAACCACCAGGCTGTGATCCTGGAATGGAGCAATCCCGATCCGTGTAATCCAGCCTCACTCGTCGATCCTGCCAGCGCCCGTGAGCTGCTCCGCATCGACGAGCCCCAGTTCAACCATAATGGCGGCGCACTGAACTTCGGCCCGGATGGCATGCTCTATATTGCGCTCGGCGATGGCGGTGCTGCCGATGACCAGGGCACGGGGCACGTGGAAGGCGGGAACGGTCAAAACCCGAGCAACATCCTCGGCTCCATCCTGCGCATCGACCCCACCGGCTCCAATTCGGCCAATGGCAAATACGGCATCCCGGCGGATAACCCCTTCGTCGGCATGCCCGGCTTCCTGGAAGAGATTTTCGCCTACGGCTTCCGTAACCCCTTCCGCTTCTCCTTCGACTCGCTCAGTGGTGAGATGTATATCGGCGATGTGGGTCAGAATGACATCGAGGAAGTCAGTTTGGGCGTGGCGGGCGGCAACTATGGCTGGAATATCAAAGAAGGCTCATTCTGCTTCGACCCCAATGGCACCAGCCCCGGCTTCGTCTTCGACTGCGCTCCCGGTGATGCTCCAGAAGGCCTGATCGAGCCCATCGCCGAGTACGACCATGATGAAGGTATTTCAGTCATCGGCGGGTTCGTCTATCATGGCAGCCGCATCCCGCAGCTCAAGGGCCGCTATGTCTTCGGCGATTTCCGCGACCCACCTGGCGGGGGCCGGCTGTTCTACCTGCAGAAGAACAATCGCATGTTCGAATTTCAGATCGCCGGGCAGGATGGCCTCGGCCTGCGCTTGCTCGGCTTTGGGCAGGATGCAGCGGGTGAACTCTACGTGCTGGCGAATGCCGGCGGCGTGCCTTTTGGTGAGACCGGTGTGGTGTATCGCATCGCGCCAGTCTCCAAAGCCACGCCTAATTTCACGGCGCATCTGAGCGGCAGCGAGGAAGTCCCCCCGGTCGATACCCTCGCCCAGGGTCAGGCTGTGTTCATGTTCAATGCGGACCTCAGCTCGCTTGCTTTCAAGCTGGTAGTCGCCAATATTGAAAATGTCGTCGCCGCCCACATCCACTGTGCCCCCGCCGGCGTCAATGGCCCGGTGGGCGTCACCCTCTTCTCCGGCGGTCCCGTCTCCCCGGATGGCACACTCGCCCAGGGGACGGCTGCCGCACCGGATGCCGGCAATAACTGTTCCTGGACGACCCTGCAGGATGTGCTGACCGCCATCCAGACCGGGAACGCCTACGTCAACGTCCACACCCAGGCGAATCCGCGCGGTGAAATTCGCGGGCAGATCAGGTAAGCTTCCGGAACGTCGCTCCCCGGCGACGCTCGCCTGGCTTCGCTCGCTGCTTGCTCCACAAGCGCAAACGCCTTCATCCGGGGCTGTCTTTACCGGCAGCCCCGGATTTTCTATAGCCGAATCTCATTGCCACTCCCGCAGAAGCTTGCTAGAATAGACCAGACTGCCTCAGGAGAATAACCCATGACTACCTCTCCCACTGAAACCACCCCCGATATTCACTTCATGCGCATCACCGCCACCACCCTGAACCAGATCTGCGACCTGAGCGAAACCCTCTCCCCTGCCCAGCGCCGCATGGTGGCGGACAACGTGCGCTCGATCGCCGAAGCGCATTTCTCGCCCAGCGTCTGGATGCGCGCCATCTACGCCGACGAGACCCCCATCGGCTTTATCATGACCCACACCGGCTCGGATTACGAAGATGGCATCGACTGCCCGGGCGTTTTCTTGTGGCGTTTCATGATCGCCGGGCCGTACCAGGGTCAGGGCTATGGCAAGCGCGCCCTGGGAAAATTGATCCAGCATCTGAAAGCTATGGGCATCCCCCAACTGACTACTAGCTGCGGGCAGGGGGAGGGCAGCCCGGAAGGCTTCTATAAGAAGCTGGGCTTCACACCCACCGGCGATACCTACGACGACGAAATCGAGCTGCTGCTGAAACTGGACGACTGGACCTGATCACACCTCAAGCGCGCTGAGCGGCGTGAGCGCTCTTCGCGAACGAAGTCGAAGCGTTCTCGTCTACCAAGCGCGCTGAGCGTAGATCTGGTGTGCTGAGCGTAGTCGAAGCATCCAGGTCGCAGTCGAAGCGTTGGCTTCCTCCCCCTCCTGCCTGTTCTCCTTTGTGAGCGTGTTCTCGGGAGTCCTGGCGCTGCGTGCCAGTGTCAAACTTAATGCAAGTGCTCTACTGGCTCGCTTGACCTACAGATTCGTTTTCGCGTCTTTCGTGTATTTTCGTGTCCTTCGTGGTCCAATGGTTTCATCTGCGCACATCTGCGCAATCTGCGGTTAAATAAGAGACCGCTTCGCCACAACCACCAGATTCCCGCTGGTTGCCGGGTCGAATAGGCTGCCATCCAAACCTCCATACCACTGCGCACCTTCAAACCCCGCTACGGTCAGCGCCGGATCCAGCTCGTCCTGGATCAACGGGTGCAGCCGCGTCTGGGTCAGCGCCTGCTGCCAGGCGCCATCTCCCTCGCGCTTCAGGCGCAGGATGTTGAAATTAATCAAGCCGTCTGGAAGAAAATCATAAAAGCGCACGAACAGCCACTGCGTATCCCCCTCCCGCGCCGCCTCCGGCCCCATCCAGCGCCCAGAGGCGCCCTGCGCCAGCACCTGGTCAAAATTGCGGTTTTGCACGATCAATACCCCGCCCGGCCTGAGCACCGCCGCGAAATCCGCCAGCGCCCACTCCAGCGCATCCTCGTCCAGCAGGTGCGGCAGCGAATTCCCCAGGCACAGCAGCGCGTCGAAGGACTCTTCCCCAAATTCCGCCGCCAGCTCCCCAAAACCCGCCACTGCAAAGCGCAAGTTCAGGTCGCGCTCCAGCGCATTGGCGCGAGCGCGCTCGATCATCCCCGGGCTCAGGTCCGCCCCTGCCACCGGGTAACCCAGGCTGGCCAGCGCCAGGGCGTGCTGCCCCGTCCCGCAGGCCGCGTCCAGCACGCGCGGCAGCGCCTCATCTGCATGCGGCGCATACGCCAGTTGCGCCGTCAGGAACGGCAGCTCGAAGCGCAGCCGGTTGGGCCAGTTGACGAAGCGGTCGTAGTCGTCGGAAAATGAGTCGTAAGCGGAAGTTTCGTCCATCACAGCCATCCTTTACCCTGCTCACACAATGCTTGCCACCGAAATGAAATGCGCGCCTGCCCCCAGCAGCACAAAGATATGCCACACCTCGTGAAAGCCGAACTTTCCCGGGAAGAAATCCAGCTTGCGGGTGATGTAAATCAACGCCCCCAGGGTATACAGCACGCCGCCCACCGCCAGCCAGACCAGCGCCGGTACGGGCAGGCGCTGGGTGAACTCGCCAATGGCGCCCACGCCCATCCAGCCCATCAACAGGTACAGGCCCGCCGTCAGCCAGCGCGGCGTGTTGATGATGAAAATTTTGGCCACGATCCCCGCCAGCGCCAGCGTCCACACAATCGCCAGCAGGCCCCACTGCCAGAAGCCCGTCAGGGCCAGAGCGCAGAAAGGCGTGTACGTCCCGGCGATCAGCAGGTAGATCGCTGAATGGTCGATCTTGCGCAGCACGGCAGTCACTTTGGGGCCGGCTGCCACGCTGTGATACAGACCGCTGGCCAGGAACAAGCCCACCAGGCTCAGCCCATACACCAGCAAAGCGGCCACCTTCACCGGCCGGTCGCCGCCCCACACCAACAGGCCCACCAGCCCGAACAGAGCCAGCGCCGCGCCTGCCAGGTGCGAGAGCCCATTAAACGGTTCGCGAAGTTTCATACCAGCTCCTTGTATGTATATCTGGATTATACCGAATTCGAGGTGCTTTTTTTTGTATCTGATTTTGTATAACTTTATCGTACCCACAGGAGTCCAACCGGCTATATAACTACTCAAGCAAACTTCGTACTCCGGAGTTTACTCAACCACCCACGGCGATCCTCCCGGGCGCTCCGGGCACAGGAGTTAACCTCATGCTTGAAGCCCAAGTCTCTCCATCCGGATTTTCACTCACCCAATGGATCCGCCAGCACCCATTTCTGGCCCTGGTCCTGCTCGTATTTCTATTCGAGTGGATCGTCCTGGTCCCTGGCGCGGCCGGAGAAATCGGCTTGCTTCCCTTTCAATTACCCCAAATCCTGGGCTTTGTTGCCGGCTGGGGGCCAGGCCTGGCAGCCGCTATTGTGGTTGGCGTCCTCAAAGGTAAAGACGGTATCAAAAACCTGTTCCGGCGCTATCTGATCTGGCGCGTGAGCATCGGCTGGTATCTGATCGCCCTGTTCGGCACAGCTTTCTTCATCCTGGGCGGAATTGGCATTCACGTCCTGCTGGGCGGCGCAGCGCCGTCCCTGCCGGCCGCGGGAATCACCCCGCTGGATTTAGCCTTCACCTTCCTGATCTTTATCGTATTTGGTTTTATCGGCAATCTGGAAGATGTGGCCTGGCGCGGTGTGGCCCTGCCCTTGTTACAATCCCGTCACAGCGCCCTGCGCGCCAGCCTGATCATCGGCGTCCTGGAAGGCCTGACGCACCTGCCCTATTTCTTCGTGCCCGGTGATTTTCGCAACCAGGTGGGCATCTGGTTTATGGTTTTCACCATCGCCATTGTGATCCTGATGACCTGGATGTTCAACAATACCCGCGGCAGCCTGCTCATCGTCGTGCTCTACCATGCCGCCCAAAATGGCTGGGCGAACTTGCTAGACACCACCCCTCCCCCCGGACCGAATGATCTGCGCCCCTTTATCTTCGCAGCCCTGTTGATGTGCGCGGCCGCCATCGCCGTCGTCGGGATCTACGGTCCCGAGCGCCTGTCCCGCAAACCCGCCTCCGAGATGCCGCAGCTCTAGGTTCTCAGCGGACAGCTGCCTTTCCTGTTTTATCTGTGCCGATCTGCGTCATCTGCGGATAACTGGTTTCCCGGTTTTATCTGTGCCGATCTGTGTTGATCTGTGGTCAAATGCTTTCCCGGTCTTATCTGCGCTGATCTGCGTCATCTGCGGTTAACTTTCTTTCCCGGTTTTATCTGTGCCGATCTGTGTTGATCTGTGGTCAAATGTTTTTCCCGGTTTTATCTGCGCTGTTCTGCGTGCTCTGTGGTTAAATGCTCTTCCCGGTTTTATCTGTGCCGATCTGTATTGATCTGTGGTCAAATGCTTTTTCCTGTTATATCTGCGCCGATCTGCGTCATCTGCGGTTAAATGGCTCTTCCTGTTTTATCTGTGCCGATCTGTGTTGATCTGTGGTCGAATGGTTCTTCCGGTTTTATCTGCGTCCATCTGCGTAATCTGCGGATAAATGTTTCCCCGCTCATATCTACGCTCATTTTGTAAGCCGATTGTAAACTCCCTCACAAGCGCCGCGCGCTATACTACTCCCAGCCGTCTCATCCTGTTCATACATACAACCCTGGGAGGGAATTCACATGCGGCCCCTGTTCCTTAAAACCCTGACCTTCTTCATCTTCACCAGCATCCTGCTCAGCGGCGGATTGGCGGATTCCATCTTCCGCGCCGCCCACGACATCGATTACAGCACCCGCCGCGTCTGGGACATCACCCACATCGAAGATGTCCCCTCCCTTTTGGAGCAGATGAGCGACCACGCCGCAGTCTACGATTCCACCGGCAGCCTGCATGCAGCCTACGGCGGCGACCACCTGTATTATGCCCGCTGCGAAAGCTCGGTTTGCACCGTCGAAGTGGTGGATCCCGCCAATTACGTGGGCTCGCAGGCTTCACTGGCCCTTGACAGCGCCGGCTATCCGCATATCGCCTACTACAGCGTGGGCAAGGATGATTACTGCAACGACGAAAAAATCAAATACGCCTATTGGGATGGCGCCGCCTGGCATCTCCAGGATGTGATCGAAGACTGCGTCGGCGCCCAGACTTCCCTGGCCCTGGACGCACAGGATGTGCCCCATATAAGCTACTTCCATGAATCCAGCGACGATCTGCAGTTAGCAGACTGGGATGGTAGTGCCTGGCACACCTACACCCCCGCCTGGCTGCCTGCCTTCGATTACAGCGGCACGCTGTCCTCCCTCGTCTCCGACCCGCTCGGGCGCCTGCACCTGGCCTTCATCGCCGGGGATGCCGGATACGGCACCGTCTGGTATGCCATGCGCGACGGCGATACCTGGAGCCCGCTCGTGGAAGTGGACGATGCTCCTTCCGCCAGCGGTCTGTCCATGACCCTGGACAGCAGCGCCAATCCTCACCTGAGCTATTACAAGACCTATTACGATGCAGATCTCAGCCAGAATGTCTCGAAGCTGGCCTACACTCATTTCGATGGTTTCGCATGGCAGGCCGTGGCAGAAGTTGCCGACATGGATTACCTGGGCTGGACCTCCATTGTGGTGGGCACGGACAATTACCCCCGCCTGGCCTATAAAACCAATGGAAGCGTGTCGGTCGTGGCCAGGAATGGCAGCGGCTGGGGCGCGCCCGTAGAAGTGCCCGGCAGCGATGAACCCGAGCGCATGTACCTGGGCTGGCGCACGCCCTCCCGCCTGGGCATGGCCTTCCTGGCGGAAGGTGCTCTCTGGCAGGCCAATACCGATGCCACGCAGACCACCTGGTCCACCCCCACACAGGTTGATGCTTCGGGCTGGGTAGGCTCCCATATTGCCATGGTCTCGGATGCTGCCGGCAACCTGCACGTCACCTACACTGATCAGACCGAGACCGAGCTGCGCTACGCGCAGCGCCTGGTGGGCGGCCCCTGGCGCTACCAGACCGTGCTGACTGCACCGGAGAACTATCTCATCCGCGCCACGGATATCGACCTGGACGGGGAGAACAATCCACAGATCGTTTACCAGCTCTACGATGAGGTGGAGCAGCGCTCGGCTCTCAAGTACGTGGCCTGGGTCAACGCTTTCTGGGAGCCCATGCCCACCGGCGACCCCGACGATATCGAAGGCTGTGATCCGTCCCTGGAAGTCAATGCCAGTGGCGCCATCTACATCGCCTACAACCGCTGTGACTATGTCAATGAGAATTTGTGGCTGGCCATCTACAATGGCACCTGGAGCACCCAGCTCGTTGATCCGGACGGTGATTCCGGCTATCCTTCTCTGTTCGTGAACGAAGATGGGCATATGTACATCAGCTACAACCGCTACGGATACCCCGGCGGGGACCTGCGCTATGCCTTTAAAGAAGACACTGTCAATTGGAACATCCTGGATGTGGCCCCCACCCCCTATACCTACACCGGCACCAGCCTGGCAATGGACCGGTTCGGGCACCCCCACATCGCTTACGTGACCCAGGATGGCATCTACGGCGATTTCCTGCTTAACCTTGCTTCCTGGAATGGCTTTCAGTGGCTGGTGGAGCCTGTTAGCGTCACCGATACGGATTTCGTCTTCCCCCACCTGGCTATCGACGCCCAGGACAGACCCCACCTGGTCTTCCTCAGCGAGCGCCACCCCGCCTATGCCGTCAAAGACGGCGGCGAGTGGGCCTTTTCCATCCCTGTGGACCGGCCTCCGCTTGCGCCGGATTTCGATTTCCCCGCCACCAGCAATCTCAGCCTGGCCTTTGGTCCCACCGGCGACCCGGTCCTGGTCTATGATGGCGAGCAGGACCTGAAAGCCGCTCACATGCGCCTCGAATTCCTCACCTTCCTGCCCCTCACGGTGCGGTAAACGCCAGAGCGCAAGCGCCCGGAGGGCAGGCTTTCGTTGCCCTGCTCGAAGGATTGCCGCAGTCGAAGGATTGCCGCAGTTAATGCATAATTTCTGTAGGTGCGAGGCATGCCTCGCACCTACACTATTGAAGCATGCCTCGCACCTGCCTCCATGAAAACCGAGTTTTTTAAAGCTCGCACTTTGAGCTCAAAACTCGGTTTCTAATCCTCCCTCCTGAAAACCGGGGCTAGAAAAACTCGGTTTCTTATCCCAAACCCGTGATCCCATCCTCCCCCCAATCGCGCCACCTCTCACCAGATTCATTAGGAATATGAAATTAACCATTGTCAAAATCGGCAGTTACAGCGACAATACACGTGTTCAGGCTTACCCCACCTCCCAATAACCCAGATGAGATCATCGAGCTGATTGACGATGTCCAAACGCAAACTCAAGCGCCAGTTAAGCCTGGGGCAAACCGTTATGCTGGGGACTGCCGGCGCCATTGGCGCTCAGATCTTTGTCCTCACCGGGCATGCAGCCGGGATATCCGGTCCGGCGTTCATCCTCGCCCTGATCATTGCCGGTTTGTTGAGTTACAGCATCGCCTTGAATTATGGCGAGCTGGCCTCCGCCTTCCCCGTCACCGGCGGGGCTCTGACCTATGTACGCGAAGCCTGGGGTGACAATCTGCTCACCTACCTGGTCGGCTCGCTGGACTGCCTCTCCAGCACCTTTTACGCTGCCCTGTCGGCAGTGGGCTTTGCCTATTCGCTGCAGGTGATCATCCCCTCCATCCCAATCATCCCCACCGCCCTCGCCATCATCGTGGTATTCGTCATCTTGAATATTCTGGGGGTCGGCAATGTCGGCAACGCCCAGGTTGTGCTGGGCGGGATCTTGCTGTCCGTCCTGGTTGCTTATATCCTGCTGGGCCTGGTTCTGCCAGGTGGTTTTCAATGGCAGACCCTGATGCCTCAGGGCCAATTTTTTATCCACCCGGATGCCTGGTCGAATGTCGCCTCACTGTTAACCACCATCGCCCTGGCCTATGTGGCCTTTATCGGCTTTGAGGTGATCGCCGATGACGCCGAGGAGATCAAGAATCCGGATCGCAATATCCCTCTGGGCATCCTGATCAGCCTGACCGTGTGCCTGCTCCTGTACCCGCTCATCGCTTTCGTCACCCTGGGCACGATTCCCTGGTTTGAGCTGGCCGGCTCGGACGTTGCCCTGACCACCGCCAGCGCCAAATTCCTGCCCGGCATCGGCCCGCTGATCATGGCGTTCGCAGGCATCATCGCCACGCTCACCACGCTCAACGCCGCCATGCTGAGCGCTACCCGAGAAGCGTTTACCATGAGCCGCAACGGGATGTGGCCGCGCTTCCTCTCCCGCCTCAGCCGCTTCCGTACACCCCACATCGCCACCATGGTCATCGGAGCGATTATCTGCGCCGTGGCCGCCATCGGCCTGGTCGATTTTTTGAGCTATATATCCAGCTCGGGCTACCTGTTCGTCCTGTTCTGGTCAAATCTGGCCCTGCTCCGCTTGCGCCAACGCTACCCCGACCTGCGCCGGCCGTTCAAGACACCGCTCTTCCCGATACCCGTCTACCTGGCGATGGGCACCTGCTTCATCATTGTCGCCTTTACCGACCGGCGCGCTCTGATCTTTGGCGTGGGGCTGCTGCTGGTGCTGAGCATCGCCTATTATCTTACGCCCCTGATCAACCGCTTCTTACTCACCCGTCAAAAGACTCACCGTAATGCTAAAGACCGCATCCTGATTGCCTTCGCCAACCCTAAAACCGGCAGCCAGCTGGTCCACCTGGCGTCGCTGCTGGCCCAGGCCAGTGAAAATTCCAGTCTGTGTGTCTTCCATGTGAAAGCTCCCACCGGCTCAGCTGCTGCACCACCGCCCAAAACAAACGGGCAGCGACTGCCGCTTCCTTCAAAAATGCTGCCTGCCGCGCTGATCCGCGAGCTGCAGTACCGCAATGTGCCATTGAAAACAAAAATTTACCAGTCTGGCGATATTTCCAAAGGCATTCTGGAAGAGATTGAAACCTACAAGGATATCAAATTGATCCTGGCTGGTTGGCCTGGTCCGCTGGATACTCAGACGAAGATAGAAAATCCGGTCAAGGTGCTGCTTGAAAAAGCGCCCACCAATGTCCTGGTCTATTTAGATCACAACCTGGGGCGGATACGCAACATCCTGGTGCCCATTGGCGGCGGGCCGCACTCGCGCCTGGCGCTGCGGGTGGCTTACGAGCTCGCCGAGCAAGAAGCCGCCCGGATCACCGCACTACATATTTTCTCCAGGAACACACCTCAGGAAGAGATCGAAGATGAAATGGATTTCCTGCGCGAGGTGATCGAAGATGAGCTGGGCTACTTCCCGGCACGGGTGATCGCGCGCATCATGCTGGCCGAATCGGTGATTAAAGGCGTGCTCGAGGAGACCCACAGCCAGAATTATGATCTGCTGGTGATGGGCGCCTCGGAAGAATGGGGCTCAGGCACGCGCCTGTTCGGCTCGGTGGATGATTGGATCATCTCCCATGTGGAGAATTGCTCGGTATTGTTAGCCCGCCACTATGAGCCAGTGGGCATACACTGGCTGCGCCGGCGACTGAAGCGGTTCGATAAAGAAAACCACGCCGCGCAATAAGCACACCCCCAGTTACTTCGCCAGTCTCGTTTTGGCGCAGTTAGGCTGTGGCTCGCCTTCCTCAAGCACATCACTACCTCTGCCCTATTTGTTAGAGTAGATAAACCGAAACGTTATGTCAAAATATGAGTTGGAAGAAAAAATGAAAAATCAAAAAAAGTTCCCCTACCAGTATTTTATGGTCACATTTCTATGGTCATGGTTGATCTGGCTGCCACTGGTTTTTGCAGGTGCAGGTTTAAACCCGCTGGGAAAAGATCTTCTGAGTGTCCTGAGCTTTCCATTGGCCATGCTGGGTGCTTACGGACCGGCGGCAGGTGCCTTTTACTGCCTGAGAACTTTACAGGGGAAGCAAGCCGTTCGCGATTACCTGCGCGGTCTTTTGGACCTTCGTTTTGGCTGGAAGGCATGGCTGATTCCCATCCTTGTATTAGGTGGGAGCACATGGCTGGCGTGGATTCTGCCGGAACTATGGGGAGAACCACGCCTGAAAATGCTTTTACCCTCAGTATGGGTTTTTCCGCCGTATATTTTGATCATGATCCTATTTGGCGGAGGACAGGAAGAACTGGGCTGGCGCGGATATATTTTGGACCCGATGGAAGAGAAATTGGGTCCATGGTTGGGGAATCTGGTGTTGGGGGTGATCTGGGCTATCTGGCACCTGCCGTTATTCTTTATTCCTGGTACCAGCCAGACTTTTATGCCTTTTTCAGGGTTTATGCTGCTTACCGTCGGTTATTCATGGTTCTTCGCCTGGGTCCGACTGGTCTCTGGAAAACGCACCATGGCCGGTTTGTTTACCCACGGGTTAGCCAATGCGTTCATTCCCCTGTTCCCTACGATCGTGATGGTTCAGGGAGCAGAACAGCCACGTTTTTGGATCTGGGTGAGCCTTACTTTTGTAATTGGTCTTGTAACGATGGTTTTTCGTTCGCGCCGGTCTTTGTATAGCTGATCTCACGCTCCCTTAATTCAGCCTTCTCCCGCCACTCCTCCACCCTGCTTTACTCCTGTAACCATTAAATTGGCTATGCGCATTCGTTTCTTCCAGACATCGCCTGTTTCTCCATCTCCCAATTAACTCCCACCCAGCCCCGCCTGTGTCATTTTTTGTCCAGGATACTGTATCACTTATCGCACCAAATCCCTCCCCATTCAAGCTATATTACCAGCACGCGAAAGAACAGCTTTCTATCCACAGGGCAGTCCTCCCAGGGATTGGCCTGATGCACACCGCTGATTGGTTCGCCGATGGAGGTCGCCGTGCTCGTTGAGATCAAACAATCGCCGCTGACGGTTCAACGTCCGGTACGCTCCGCGCTCGCCCAGCCACGACCTGCCCGCCGCCCATCCGGCCCGGGTGCCGGTCCGCGCAGACCTGCCGAAGCCGACCTGATCCAGAAGGCCCTGGAGCGCGATCTGTCTGCGTTCAATGCCCTGGTGCTCATGTACCAGGATGGCCTGTACGGCTGGATGCTCTCGCTGGTTGGCGATGAAGCGCTGGCCGATGATCTGACCCAGGCTGCTTTCATCACAGCCTTCGAAAAGCTGCCTTCCTATCGAGGTGGCTCGTTTCGCTCCTGGCTGTTTGCCATCGCCCGCAACCGCGCCATCGACGCCATGCGCCGCCAGAAACGCTACCCCTCCTTGAGCCTGGATGCCACGGATGACGATGATCGCGACCTGTACGCCATCCTGCCCGACCGGGCGCCGCTCCCCGAAGAAGTCCTGGAAGCCACTGAAAAGGCAGAAACTATCGCCAATCTGATCCACAGCCTGCCGCAAGTCTTTCAGCAAGTGCTGCAGCTGATCGATATCGAAGAATTTGATTATCAGGAAGCCGCCGACACCCTTGGATTACCCCTGGGTACCGTCAAGAGCCGCCTCGCCCGCGCTCGCCTGCGCATGCGCACCCTGCTCTTGGAAACCAATTTTGCAGACAGGAGGAGCATACAATGAACACCAGAGTACATGCATTTGCACGCAAGGCCATCTGGGGGCTGCCCGTTTGGGCTGCCACGCTGATCCTCGGCACCCTCACCCACCAGCCCGATCCACAAACCGAGTTCGCCAACTTCGCAGCCTATGTAACGACCAACCAGTTTTTAATCTCTCATCTGGTGAACAGCATTCTCGGCGCAGCTATTGGATCGGTTGGCATCATCGGATTGATGCTCTACCTTCAGGAAAGCCGGACCGCCGGAAAGGCGATCACCGGTATGGTCGCCACCGTACTGTCGAACACACTTAATGCGGCTGCTTTTGGCACAGCTGCTTTCACCCAGCCCGCCCTCGGGAACGCCTTCCTCGCCGGTAATACCAGCGCCTTCGAGATCTACAACCTGGTTTACGCTGCGCCGATGTTTGGTACGGTTATCCTCGCCCTGGTGCTGCTGCTCGTCGGCGGCGTTTCCACCGGTATCGCAATTGCAGGCTCCGGATATTTCCCGCGCTGGGCAGGATGGCTCTATGCCGCCATGGTCGTCGCCCTGGGGCTCAGCGTTTTTGCCTTTCCAGGTGCTCAAACGGTCATCAACGGCTTACTCTTCTTTGCCACCCTGGTCGTCGCCTGGAGTGCCAGCCGCAAGAGTCTACCCCAGGCTGCCAGCCCGGTGATGGTTCCTGCCGACTGAGGGGTCGATAGGGATAGACCTTTCGGAAGGCGAGCAAAAACTCACACTCGCCGGAGCCCATATCTGCTCGAATCATCAGACCCCAGGGGTTTCTCCTGGGGTCTGATGTTGACAATGAATAATCAGATTTTTTCCAGTCTGTCCCATGCTCTCCATGGGCTTTGGTGTCCAATCTGCTGTGTCAGCCGGTGTCCGCTGCCGCCGATAAGCCTCTCACCTCTACCACCAGCAGCATGCTGAACAGCACCTCGAACCCGATCATCATCCCCGCCACCACATACGGCGGGAAGTTCACTCCCACGATCAGCGCCGCCAGCGAAATCACCACCGCCAGAACCATGTAGCTTTTGGACAGGTACAGCCAGCCAAACGGCAGCAGGTGCGCCCCGAAGATCATCGCCAGCACCATCACCAGCTTCTCCGGCACGGTGGGGTACACCCACATGGCGATCAGCAAGTATAGCATCTGGTTCAGCGAAAACAGGACGCCCAGATTGGTCAGGGGATTGCCTTTATGGGTGAAGTCCACCCCGATTGCCTTCGAGATCAGGTACGCCAGCGGCACCAGCGGGGCAGTAAAACAGAAGGTCAGTAGATTCTTGGTCAGGATCGGCAGTCCGCTCAGATGCACCACCAGCACGGCGCTCCAGATGATGACCGACGCCAGGATAAAATGCAGCCCCTTCTTCTGCTTGATGGCACTGTCCAGGCGCATGGCTTCCAGGCTCATCATTTTCCTCCTTATTCAAAGATCCAGGCGTCGTTCTCCCGGCTCCAGCTCACCAGCTCCTCCGGCTTGAACCACAGCGCCACTTCCCTTTCACCGGTTTCCACCTTATCCGAGGCATGCGTCAGGTTGCGCCCGATCTGCAGGGCGAAATCATGCCGCACCGTACCGGGCGCCGCCTCGGTCGGCCGGGTGCTGCCCATTGTCTGGCGCACGGCCTCCACTGCCAGCGGCCCTTCCCACACCATTGCCATCACCGGCGCCGATGTGATATAGTCGATCAGTCCATCATAAAATTTCTTGCCTTTGTGCTCGCCATAATGCGTCGCCGCCAGCTCCTGGCTGACTTGCATGAATTTCGCCCCCACCAGGCGCAGCCCGCGCCGCTCCAGCCGGCTGATCACCTCGCCGATCAGCCCGCGCTGCACGCCGTCCGGCTTTATCAGAACCAGAGTCTTTTCCATTGAACTGCCTCCAGAGCAAATGATTGATTTACGATCGTTTGAATAATTCGGTCTATTTTACCTCAGTTACCCGGTCAGTTCCCACCACCAGTCCAGGTCTGTGAAAAAAATTCGATGATTTTTTCGAAATTTTTCCTCATTTTGAGCGTATTTTTACAAAAATCTGCATATTTTTTCTAAGCAATCCGTCATTGCGAGCGCAGCGAAGCAATCTATTGCGCACTGACCCAATCGGCTTACACTCACAAGGGCAAAAGAAACTATCTCAAAGATAGATTTTGTATATGATATAATCCCGAAATATTCAGCCTAATTAGACCTGATAACTAGACGAATCAAAGCCAGTTATGAATACTCCATCACCCATAACACGGGCCGAACGGTACAATGCTCTCTTGCCAGCACGCCCATTTGTCGTTCCTCTCGCCTTGTTCCTGATCGTAATCCTCCTCCGCTCGCTCGATCTCTTCGTGCTAAGGCTTGATGCGCTACCCGACGAGATCATTGTTTCGCGGGTGCTTGGACTCATCTTCATCATCTTGTATCTCCAGGTACTCCGGAAACCGGTCAGTTCGATCGGTCTTCATACCAGGAACTTGGCTAAAGCCTTTCTAATTATAGGTTCTAGCCTGGTATTCGCATATACGCTCCTTTATGCTGTACAGTATTACCAGCTTATCACCGCCGGCGAAAGCCCACGACTGGTGTTTGGGGCGATCAACCCCGAAAGCGGAGTAATGGGTAGCAGTCTCTTTTCTTCGTTCTTCCTGTTTGGGCAGTTCGTCAACGCACTCATGGAGGAAGTCGTTTTTCGTGGGGTGATGCTCCCGCATTTCATGCGCCGGTTTACTTTTTGGAAAGCCAATGCACTGCAGTCAATTCTGTTCGGCGTCGCTCACCTTGTGTTTCCAATTAGCAGCTGGGCAAGGGGGGAGGTGACGTCTGGAGAGGCGCTTGCCCAGGCTGTGTCTCTGCTGCTCTTTACCACCATAGGCGGGCTAATTTTCGGCTACCTGTACTACCGAACGGATAACCTGTGGACAGCTGTTCTTGCCCATCTTACCGATAACATTGTAGGGCTATTCTTTCACATTCAGACTGTGAGCAGGGTAAACGCGGAAACAGATATCTTGCCATTAGCAAGTATTGGCTTGTTCGCATCGGTTTTAGTGGCATGGATCGTGGCGAAGCATCATCATCTCCCTGCACTTAGACCATGGGCTTCCAACTAGCGAAATCGTAGGTTAAGCTTAAAGCCAGTGCTCTTCTGGCTCGCCAGTGCTCTTCTGGCTCGCTTGACCACCTCCAATCGCGCTCAGATCCTATCCGTAGAATAGGTTCTTGCCTGACTGACATGGACAAGCTGAAGCTTATCCTACGCTTCATTTCCCCCTCCCACCTAGCTTCGATAGCGCAGTCGAATCTCACCGCCGCACCGCTCAGACCGCTCGATCGCAAGCGCGCCGGGCAGTGCAAGCGCGCTGAGCGGCGTGAGCGGTCTTTGCGAACGAAGTCGAAGCGTTGCCTGCAATCAATACCTCGCGACCGCCGCGCTGCCCTCTCCCTGGCCAGGGAGAGGGCCGGGGTGAGGGTCGCAGCGCAGCGCAGCTCACGAACCCGTACTTGCGAAAATAGTGAAGCCGTATGTCATTGCGAGCGCAGCGACGCAATCTACTTCATGCTTTCCCATTCACCATTCCACGCCAGTCCCAGATTGCTTCGGTCGTAGGGTCAGCAGAGCACTGCCCCAACTCTCTCGCAATGACATCCAGGCCAGATCACCTTGCGCACACAGCCGCTCTGGTGCCCTCTCCCTGGCCAGGGAGAGGGTTGGGGTAGGGGTCGCACCCACGCCCTCAGACTGCCAATATCTCCGCGATCCGCGCAGCCGCCCGCCCATCCCACAGCTCAGGAATTTTATATCCCGCCGGCGCGGCACTGTGCAGCACCCGGCGCGCCGCCTCCAGGATCGCATCCAGCTCGACACCCACCAGCTGGTTGGAGCCTTCCGTGATGGTGACCGGGCGCTCGGTATTCTCTCTCAATGTCAGACAGGGCACACCCAGCACGGTTGTCTCTTCTTGAATTCCGCCCGAGTCGGTCAGCACCACGCGCGCTTCCGCCATCAGGCTCAGGAATTCCAGGTAGCCCAGCGGCGGCGTGACCCGCAAATCTGGCATACCCTCCAGACGCTCCAGCAGGCCAGACTCATCCAATCGGGCGCGCGTGCGTGGGTGGATAGGGAAGATGACCGGGATTTCAGCCTGCAAAGCCGCCAGTAGATCGACCCATTTCTCCAGGGTTTTCTGCTGATCCACATTGGAAGGCCGGTGCAGGGTGAGCAGCGCGTAGCTGCCGGCAGGCAGGTCGAATGCTCGCCAGGCCTGCAGGAGTCTGGCCCGCTCCAGGTTGCTCAGCAGGGTATCCACCATCACATTGCCCACAAAATGGATCCGCTGCGCTTCAATCCCCTCCCGCATCAGATTCACTTGCGCCTCCCGGCAGGTGGTGAAGAGCAGGTCGGACAGGCTGTCTGTGATGCGGCGGTTAATTTCCTCCGGCATTTCCCGATCGTAAGAACGCAGCCCGGCTTCGACATGCGCCAGCGGGATCGACAGCTTGTTGGCTGCCAGCGCCGCCGCCAGCGTGGAGGTCACATCCCCCACCACCAGAATCAGGTCCGGGCGCTGCTGGCGGATCTCGACCTCCAGCCTCAGCAGAATTTGGGCAATTTGCTCCACGACGCTGCCCGCGCTCACGCCCAAATGCACATCCGGCGGGCATATGCGCAAATCGCGAAAGAAAGACTCGGACATATTGTCGTCAAAATGCTGCCCGGTATGCACGAACTGCATCTTAAAACGGGGATCGCCGTCCATCACCGCCAGCAAGGCCGCCGCTTTGACCAGGTTCGGCCGTGTGCCAACCACCAACAGGATCTGCTTCATTGTGTTCAACCCTCGCCTTTGTTTTTAGCCGCGACCATTTTACCCCTTATCCTGAAAATCCTGTCCATCCATGTCAATTGATAGGTACCCGCGCGCCAATTACCGTCATTGGAGGTCACAGCTCATCTGGCATTCTCACGGCGCAGTAGATTTTCCACCGTACAGGACAAATTGAATTCAGACTATAATCTGCTTGAAATCAATCCCTATAGATAAAATCTCGTTTCGGAGACCCCATGCGCAGCGAACATCAAATGCTCGACCTCATCCTCAGCGTCGCCGAGCGCGACGAGCGCATCCGTGTTGTGATCATGAACGGCTCCCGCGCCAACCCCAACGCCCCGCGCGATATCTTCCAGGACTTCGACATCATCTACCTGGCTACCGATCCCGCCCCCTTCATCCGCAACCTGCCCTGGATCGACCAGTTCGGCGAGCGCATGATCCTGCAGCTCCCTGACGAGATGTCCGACACACCACCCGACGCCGCCCAGGGCTCTGGCTATCTCATGCAGTTCGCCGACGGTAACCGCATCGACCTGGGGATCTATCCCCTGCACAGGCTCACCGAGTTCATCAGAGACAGCCAGACCATTCTGCTGCTCGACAAGGACGGCCGCGTCCCACCACTGCCTCCTGCCAGCGAACGTGACTACCTCCCCTCACCGCCCACCGCCAAAGCCTTCGCCGATTGCTGCAACGAATTCTGGTGGGTGGCTCCCTACGCGGCCAAGGGGCTGTGGCGCAGCGAGATCCTGTACGCCAAACACATACTGGATCACTACCAGCGCGACATGCTGATGCAGCTCCTGACATGGCACATCGGGCTTCAAACCGGCTTCACCGCCAACCCCGGCAAGCACGGCAAGTACTTCCAGTGCTATCTGGAGCCTGAGCTGTGGGATCTGCTGCTAAAGACTTATTCCAATGCTGACTACACGCAAACCTGGGAGGCTTTATTCACCATGTGCACCCTTTTCCGCCAGGTGGCTGTCCCTCTCGCCGAACATTACGGATTCGAATACCCATTCGACGACGACCGGCGCGTCTTTGCCCACCTCCAGCACGTGTGCAGCCTGCCCAAAGACGCAAACGAAATGTATTAACCGACCCTTATGAAATGTTTACAATCGACTTCGGTATACCTCACAAAACCCCAGGGGTCTCGGAGACCCCTGGGGTTTTCAGGCGCATTGAATTAGGATTACCGGTATAGGATGTAATGATCGATTAGGGTCTCGGTTATTGAGTGGACTGGCTGTCAGGATCCCCTATCCTGGCCAGCCATGTCAATTCCCGGTTTTATCTGCGTGCATCCGCGGCACCGGCGGTTAAATATTCTTCTCTACAATATCCTTAATTCTCTCCTGCAGGCGTGGGTGAGCCTGCCATGTTCACCGGCCGCGCCCTTTTTCCGAGAGATGTCCCATCTTTCCACAGAATGATCAACCCAATCAGGCCGATGCAAATCGTGAACAACAGTTGGAGGGTTAATTTCTCACTCCCCGAAAAGGATCGATGGATGATCCCGCCCGCCAGGACGTTGGAGGCATAGTGAAAAACCATAACCACCGGTACGCTGCCGGCGCTTCTGTTGTACAGCCAGGCGATGATGATTTGCATAATAAAACTGTATCCGAATACATCAAACCATGGGAGGGTTCCCCTCAGCATGAGAGGCAGATGCCAGATGGCCCGAAACAAGCCCAGGATGAGCGTCGCAAGGATCACCCCATTTTTATGCTGGCTAAACCTTTCCTGCAGCTTTGGCAAAGCATAGCCGGTCCAACCCGGCTCTTCCCACAGACCCCCGAGCAGCAGCAGCTCAAGCCAGACGGCTGGAATGGGTAACTTGGGGTAAGTAATGGACGCTGCCCCGAAGGCAAAGTAGAGACCGAATACGCCCAGTACGGCTGCGGCAATCAATGCAGGTCCGATCAGGTACCACCAGCCCCCTCGCCACTGGCTCAAACGTGCCCACCATTGGCTCAAGCCTCGCCGGCCCTGGACAATCGCCAGGACCAGGATCGCAGCCAGAGATGGGCCGTAGGGGAACAGCGCGCCATCCGTAACTGGAACCGTCCACCAGCTAAGCAGGTAGGTCAGGAGGAAGAACAGTACAAGCGGGTATTGGATGAACAGATTTCTCGTTTGCTTCATCTTGGACTCCTGGCAGAAATTGTTTTCATCTGAAGAAAAGCAGTACTGGCGTTGCTTATTTCACCCTTTGCCGGTACTCTTTGTGCAGTATCTTCTACGAAAATTCTATCATAACTGGTAAAAATCCAGGTCCCTTTATCGCACCAGGGTTGCCTGCCCGCATTTCAGCTTCAGTTTAGCTTTCAGCTCGCTCAGCCGCCGCGCTCCTGGAAGTGGGCTGGACAGCCATGACCAACCCAAATTAAAAAACCGCAGATTCCGCCGATTTCCGCAGATCAAAAAAATATCTGCGTTCATCTGCGTGATCTGCGGTTAAATCCTCTCTTCTTCGCGGCTAGCGCAGCAGTTCCTCCACTCGCGTATACGCCTCCAGTGCCGGCTGCACCTGGTCGTCGCGTAAATAGGCGTCGCCCAGCGCCTGCCAGAACTCCGGTTCATTGGGATTGGCTTCCACAGCCCCCTGCAAGTCGCGCAGGATATCCGGCAGGAAGCGCCGTTTGCGAATCAGCACCCCATACTGCTCCAGCGCCCCGGAGACATCCCCATTCATGAATGCCTGGCGCGCCGCCAGCAAATCCTCCGGCCCTTCCACGTGCAGGTGCGGCGTGGTGATGCGCGGCGCAGGCGGGGTAACCGTCACCAGCCCCTCGATCTCCTGCAGCATATCCGGCGTTATGCCCGGGATCTGCCCCAGATCCATCACGCTGCTGAACGGACCGGTCTCATCGCGCTGCGCCAGGATCTTCTGCGCCATGGTAAAGCCTATCCCCGGCAGGTGTTCCAGATCGACCAGCCCGGCCCGGTTCAGGTCCAGCGGCTCACGCGGCTGCGCTTCTGCAGGCGGCGTCCAATCTTCCGCTTCGCCGGCCTCCGCCCTGGTCTGCTCCACTTCCTGCAGCCAGGCAGGCAGCTCCGGCGCGGCTTCTACGTCTTTTTCGACCTCGTCCTCAAAGGGCACGAAATCTTCCACATCCTGCCAGGCAGCCGTCACGTCCAGTTCTTCAGCAGCCGCGGCGGGCGTTTCATCCAGCTCGAACGCACCCAACCCGGGCTCGTCCGGCAGCCCGGCTTCAGCAGTTACAGCACCCTCAAACGGAGCTTCTCCCAGTTCAAGTTCTTCCAGCCCGCTTTCAGAACGCAGCTCATCTTCGCTGGCGTCGTCCGACATAACCGCTGGCAGCACTTGCTCCAGGTCTTCGGGGTTGGCGGCTTCCGCGAGAGGCTCAATTTCCTCTGTGGCGGCGGCTTCCGCAAACGGCGTAATTTCTTCAACGCTGTCCGTCACCCATTCCGGTGGGGCTTCCGGGCGCTCCTCTGGCGCAGTAAACAGCGCCTCGTCCGCGCCCTGCTTGGCCGCCAGGCCTTCCAGCCAGGCAAACGCCGCTTCCATATCATCCCCAAAGTCGGGCATCTCGGCCACCGTCGCGTCTTCTGCGACAGCATCCAGCGCATCTGCTGCCACTGGCGCGGCTGCGCCAGTATCCATATCAGCCAGGGTCTCTTCGGCCTGCTGCTCTTCAATCTCCGGGATTTCTTGCGCTTCAGCTTCTCCAGCCATCCAATCCGGGGCTGGCGCGGTTTCTTCCACTGGCTCGGCGAACAATTCGGCAAACGCCTCATCTGGTTCGGGTTCTTCCAGCAGCTCTGCTTCCTGAGATGGAACTTCCGGCATCTCCCATGCGGAGGCAGGCTCAGCTTCTGTCGCTGGCTGCTCAACCAGGTCCGCCAGCTCTTCTTCAGGCTGCGCAGCTTCCACGCCAGGCTGTTCCGCAGGAGCTGCTTCCGGTTCATGCGCTATCGTGCGCAGCCAATCCGGCAGCGCCTTTTCAGGCGTCGGCTCGGCCTCTTCGACAGGCGGCTCAATTTCCAGGTTCGTCGCCAGCATGGTGCGCCCGGGTTTGGTATCACCCTCTTCTACCGGCGTCTCGAAGGTTGCCAACCAGTCCTGCGCCGCGTCGATGGCCATTTCAGGCTCGGATTGTTCGCTGGTTTCTGGCTCATCCGGCCAGAGTTGGCTGGCTTCTGCGATTCCTGCTTCCACAGCCTCACTCACAACAGATTCCTCCGCCTGACTTTCCTGCAGCCAGTCGGGAATCTCCTCAGCCGGCAGGGCTTCCATTTCGATCTCGCCGGCCTCCAACCATTCCTCCGCCGCGGCGATGGCCTTTTCAGCCTCGGATTGCTCGGTGGTTTCCGCCTCGTCCGGCCAGAGTTGGCTGCCTTCTAGAACTTCTTCTTCCAATCCCTCTCCCGCAGCAGTTTCTACCGTCTTGGCTTCCTGCAGCCAGTCGGGGATTTCTTCCGCCGGCAGCGCCTCTGTCTCGAGCTCACCGGCTGCTGCTTCCAGTTCCTCTTCTGCGCCTGCTTCCTCAGCCTGGACTTCACGCAGCCAGTCGGGGATTTCTTCCGCCGGCAACGCCTCTGTCTCGAACTCACCGGCTTCCGCTTCCAGTTCCTCTTCTGCGCCTGCTTCGACTGCCTGGACTTCCTGCAGCCAATCGGGGATTTCTTCCGCCGGCAGCGCCTCTGTTTCTAGCTCGTCAGCTGCTGCTTCCAGCTCCTCTTCCGCAGTCACTTCCACTGCCTGGGCTTCCTGCAGCCAGTCCGGGATTTCCTCTGCTGGCAACGCCTCTGTCTCGAACTCACCGGCTTCCGCTTCCAGTTCCTCTTCTGCGCCTGCTTCCTCAGCCTGGACTTCACGCAGCCAGTCCGGGATCTCTTCCGGTGGCAGCGCTTCTTCCACATCCTCGGGGGTGGCGCCTTCAGCTACAGGAGCGATTTCTTCAACACTGGCTGTGACCCAATCTGGCGGGGCCTCCGGGCGCTCCTCTGGGGCGCTGAACAGCGCTTCATCGGCGCCCTGTTTGGCCGCCAGGCCTTCCAGCCAGGCAAATGCTGCGTCCATATCCTCACCCGTGTCCGGCATCTCACTCGCCAGCCGGGTTTCTTCCTCAGCGAATGCGTCGCCTTCCACGTCCAGCGTCATTTCTGCCAGCTCAGTCTCATCAACACCTTCAACGACTGCCGGCGCTTCGAATTCCAGAGCCTCTGCCGTCGTCCAGGGTGGCGCGGATTCCACTTCCTGCGCCTCTTCCGCGAACAGGTCGCCCAGCTCTTCTTCGACCAGCTCTTCTTCCGCCAGTTCTCTTTGAGTGAGCGCTGCCTCTGCCAGGCTCTGTGCTGCCAGTGCCTCATCCGAGGGCGTCTCAGACGCGGGCGTCATTTCCACCAGCCAGTCCGGCAGCTCCTCCGCCGGCGTAAGCTCAGCTTCCTCACCCTGCTCGCCCTGGTCGCCAAGCGTCTCAAATTCAATGCTCGCCGCGCGCATACTCTGTCTGGGCCTGGTATCGCCTTCTTCGACAGGCGTTTCCAGGGCTGCCAGCCAGTCCTGCGCCGGGGTTTCTGCCGCTGTTTCCAGGCTCGGCTCGGGGAAGTGCTCGGCAGCCTCGTCCAAAGCCTCTTCCACAGCAGTCTCTTCTGCAGATACTTCTGCCGCAGATTCTTCTGCCGCCTGGGCTTCGCGCAGCCAATCAAGGATTTCCTCCGCCGGGAGCGCTTCTACGATTTCCAGCTCACCTTCTACGTCGCCTTCAACTGCCCTGGCTTCCTGCAGCCAGTCGGGGAGCTCTTCCACCGGGGTCTCTTCAACAGCAGGCAGTTCGTCCTCAGCCTGCCAATCGTCAGCCGCGGCCGCAGCGCCAACAACGCCGGCAGCAGCCATTCCTTTTAGCCAATCGGGGATCTCTTCAGCAGGTTCGGCCAGCTCTTCTGGCTCAACTTCTGCGCCCTTCTGCTCGCCTTCCGTAGGGACTTCAACTGCCTGAGCATCTTTCAGCCAGTCAGGGAGTTCCTCATCCGGGCTTTCTTCCAGGGCGGGCGTTTCGATCTCGCTTTCCACCGCCGGCTGCATGCTGCGGGCTTCCTGCAGCCAGGCAGGAAATTCTTCGGTGGGCAGCGGCTCAGCTTCCAGCTCTGCATCCGTGGCAGCATCTGCTTCGGGGAGTTCTGCCTCAGCCTGCGCTTCCACGCTCTCGAAAACTTCCACAATTTCCGCCCCCAGCGTAATCTCAGAAATCTCAGGCGTCTCAGCCTGCTCAAGTTCCTCTGCGGTCTCCCCGTCCTGCGCCAGCCAGGTAGATACCTCATCCGCGGCCGGCTCCACTTCCACATCCGCCTCCACCAGCCAATCGGGGATCTCATCCTCTTCCATACCGGCAGGGGCATCCCCCTCCGCCGGTCCTTCCGCCTGGGGCTCCAAATCCTTCAGCCAGTCCGGCAGCTCTTGCTCCGTCTCCGATGCTTCAGGCGTTTCAGCTTCATCTGCCGCCTGCGCCTGCGCTCGCGTGCTGCCCAGCAAGGCGGTTTGCGCCAGGTAAGATGGGACTTCCGCCTCATCCGCCAGCTCTTCCAGCCATTCAGGGGTCTCGGCCGGGGCTTCTACATCTCCCAGCAGCTCCGCCAGCTCCTCTGCTTCCACTTCAGGCGCCGCGCTCTCGATGACCCACTCGCTGGGGGGCGTTTCTTCAGGAGGCGCCATCTCGCGCACCCAATCCGGTAATTCAGCCTGCGGGGTGCCGGTCAGCCCCTCGCTGCCGGCCAGGAAGTCTTCTGCTTCTTCATCAAAGAACACCAGCTCGTCGCCTGGCTCGCCAGTTCCGGGTTCATCTTTACCTGGCTGCCAGCCTGCCTGGCGCATAAAATCCGGGATCTCACCTTCCGGCTCTGCCGCGGTCTCAGCCTCTGCGCTGAAAGGCTCGAAGCTGATGGGCGTCTTTCCATCCTCCTCCACCAGCGCCGGGCCGCTGGGCCTGGGCGGCTCGCCCCCCAGCCACTCGGGGAATTCATCCAGCCCGGGGTACTCCTCCGGCACGTGCACGCCCAGCGAAGCCGCCCATTCCGGCTGGTAATCGCCCGGCACCAGCGGCATACCAGGCTGGTAAGACAGGCGCTCCACAGTCACAGTCCCATCCGGCACGCGCCCTGCATTGGGAAGCAGCGGCGATACGTGCGCTTCATACGGATCAAGCGATGCCACCCGCCGCCGGTAGGCCAGCGCATCCTCGGCGCGCTCGCTTTTCGCCAGCACCTCCGCCATAATCTGGTTGGCTTCCAGGCAGTAAGGTAATTTACGCAGCAAGGTATTGCAGACGTCTACTGCTTCCACGCGCTGCCCCACACGCAGGTAGTTGCGCGCCAGCAGCAGCTTCAAATCCATGCGCTCGGGATGCTCCGCCAGGGCCGCACGCAGTTCCGCTAAAGCCTGGGGGTACAGCTCACCCTTGGAATACATGCGCGCCAGCGCCCCGCGGCTCAGGCGTACCTTGGGCGGCTCAAAGCCATCCCGGCGCCCGTACAGGCGGCGCAGCTCTTCCTGGATAGCCTTGTTGGCGGGCTGCACCTCGAAAGCGCGCTCCATGTGGTAGATGGCATCCTCCAGATTACCCTCATCCTCGCGGATCACACTCATGCCCACATGGGCGATGAAGTCATCCGGGATGGACGAAAGCACCCGCTGCAGGATATCGGCGGCATCGCCGTAGCGCTGGCTCTCTAAAAACGCCTTCCCCAGCAGCCGGTAAGTCTGGATATGCTTGGGGAAGGTTTTCAAGATATGCCGGCAGTGGGCAATCGCCTCGTCGATCTGCCGAGCTTCGATCAGGCTCTCGATCTCGTGGTTATATGCGCGTAAAGCAATTTTCGCCATAGTCTTTACTCCCATCCCAAGTATGCCTTATTCTAATCCAAGTTGCAAGACCTTTGCCAATCACAATATTGTTGGGAAGGGGGAGTTTTCCGCAGATGGCTCTTTTGTAGGGCGGACTTTCAGTCCGCCTACTGGCGCTCTTTGCCAGTACTCCCAAGCTACAATCCAATCGATAGACCATGCGGGAAGAGCGACGAGCTGTAAACGAATTCCTACCACGAATGCCCGTAAAGATCACCAGAACGAATTGGGTTATGTAGGTTAAGCTTTAGCTTGACCACTGGCGCGCAGCGCCAGGACTCCCGAGAATACTGCACACCTAGCTTTCCGGCAGGCACGGCGGCCAATTGGCTGGTTTATGTAGGTCAAACTGTTAGTTTGACTCTGGCGCGCAGCGCCAGACTCCCGAGAATCCTGCACACCCAGACTACCGGAAGGCAATACGGCCAACAGGCTGGTTTATGTAGGTCAAACTGTTAGTTTGACTCTGGCGTTCTTTGCCAGGACTCCCGAGAATACTGCACACCCAGACTACCGGCAGGCACGGCGGCCAATAGGCTGGTTTATGTAGGTCAAACTGTCAATTTGACTCTGGCGCACAGCGCCAGGACTCCCGAGATTCCCGTCCACCCAGGTTACCGGCAGGCACGGCGGCCAATAGGCTGGTTTATGTAGGTCAAACTGTTAGTTTGACTCTGGCGTTCTTTGCCAGGACTCCCGAGAATCCTGCACACCCAGCTTTCCGGCAGGCACGGCGGCCAATAGGCTGGTTTATGTAGGTCAAACTGTTAGTTTGACTCTGGCGCGCAGCGCCAGACTCCCGAGAAGGAAGAGAACTCAGGAAGACAGCTGGGCTGTCAATGGATTTCGAACAGATTACACGGATGGGTCTTGAAATCCAGGATAAGCTTCAGCTTGACCTTCATAGGAGCGCGCGCCGAAGTTTAGGCTTAAGCCTGACTATGAATAATTCGTGCAATTCATGGTAGAAATTCGTTATCCGCTTTCGTGTTCCAATTCCTCCTGCGCGCCTCGCCATAAATCCGAACCCCACGGCGATGGATTCCTGGATTCATGCTCAGAAACCGAGTTTTCAAGAAAAAACTCGGTTTTCACCCCCCAATTGGTTTCATCTCCGTTTATCTGCGTCCTGCGCTCTTCGCAGGAAATCTGCGGTTAAATCTCTTCTCTTAAAAACAAACGCCGGCCCTGCATTCGCAAGACCGGCGCTCAACTATCACATCATCAACCCGAGCTAATCCCCCGAAATATTCACCACCTCTGCCGCGATCGGCTTGGCCGGCCGCTTGCTGGTCGCGATCGCCCACCACACCAGGGCGAAGATGGCGATCACGATCACAATCATGCCCAGCGTCAGCGACGTATAGCGCACGATAATCGGCGCCGCCAGCAGCGCCACCATATTCACCACTTTGATCATCGGGTTCAGCGCCGGCCCGGCAGTATCCTTCAGCGGATCGCCCACCGTATCGCCCACCACGCCTGCTTTGTGGCGCTCGGAGCCTTTGCCCGTATTGGCTGCCAGGTCGCGCGGCTCGTCTTCGATCGACTTCTTGGCGTTATCCCAGGCCCCGCCCGCATTGGACATGAACACCGCCAGCATCTGCCCGGACAGGATGATACCCGCCAGGAAGCCGCCCAGGGCTTCGACTTGCAGGAGCAGCCCCACCCCCAGCGGCGTCATCACCGCGATCACCGTCAGCGGCACCAGCTCTTTTTGCGCCGCCGCCGTGGAGATGCTCACCACCTCGCCGTAATCCGGGGTGCGGGTGCCTTCCATCACGCCCGGGATGCGGAACTGCCGGCGCACTTCTTCCACGATCAGCCCGGCTGCCCGGCTGACGGCGCGTATGGACAGCGAGCTGAACAACCACGGCAGCGCCCCGCCCAGCAGGAAGCCGATGAACACTTTGGTATCATTGATGCGGATCGAATCCATCACCGGCATGCTGAGCTGAAGCTGCACCCGGCCCACATCCGTCACAAACGAGGCGAACAGGCTGACCGCTGCGATCACCGCCGAGGCAATCGCCACCCCCTTGGTGATGGCCTTGGTGGTATTGCCTACCGCGTCCAGGTCCGCCAGGATCTGGCGGGCGTCTTTACTGGCGGTGGCGCTCTCCTCTTGCCACGACATCTCGGCGATGCCGTTGGCGTTATCCGAGATCGGCCCGAAGGAGTCCATCGCCACGTTGTTGCCCGTATGCGAGAGCATCCCGATGCCGATCATCGCCACCGCATACAGCACGTACAGCGCCCCATCGCCAACGTACAGCATCAGCGCCATTGCGAAGCTGATTACGATTACCACCAGCGCCCATACCGAGGATTCCATGCCCACCGAAAGCCCGGACAGGATGGTGGTCGCCGGACCCGTGTTGGTGGATTCGACGATTTCCTTCACCGGCGGCTTCCTGGTCGAAGTGAAGTAGGAGGTCAGCGGATTGAAAGCCACTGCCAGCCCCACGCCGATGGTGGTGAGCATGCCCAGGCGCCAGTCGCCGGCGTAAGCTACCGCCACCACGAAGGCCCAGATGATGGTGTTCAGGCTGGAAACTTCGTAGGAGTGGAACATGGCCGATTCGGCGTCATGTGCCCGCAGGAACTTGATCGGGAAATTTTCCCAGATCGGCACCGTGAACGTACCGATGATCGAGCTGATCACGCCAATGGCGCGGATGATCAGCGGGAAGACGATCCATTTCAGGCTGTGCGTGGGATCGATCGCCATCACCGCCAGGCCCAGGATCAGCCCGGAGACGATGGTCACTTCGTACGACTCGAAGATATCCGCCGCCATACCGGCGCAGTCGCCCACGTTATCGCCCACCAGGTCGGCTACCACGGCTGCATTGCGCGGATCGTCCTCGGGGATATCCTTCTCCACCTTGCCCACCAGGTCGGCGCCCACATCCGCAGCCTTGGTGTAGATGCCGCCGCCCACACGCATGAACAGCGCCAGCAGCGTACCGCCGAAGCCGAAGCCCAGCAGCACATCCGGCGCAGCCTTACCAAATATAATGAAGAGGATCGTGCCGCCGAAGAGCCCCAACCCGTCGGTGAGCATGCCTGTGATCGTACCCGCATAGTAAGCGATTGACAGGGCTTCATTGGAGCCGCGCCGCGCCGCCGAGGCTGCCCGCACGCTGGCCTGGATCGCCATACGCATGCCAAGCTGGCCCACTGTCAGCGAGAACAAAGCTCCCATGATAAAACCAACCGTGCGCCCAATGGCGATGATGATTTTGGTGTTGTTGGGGAATTCCTCAGAGGCTTCCGCTGTGGGAGGCACCACGTAGATACTCAGGAACATCACGATGGTCAGGATAATAATAATCGGCAGAATGGTGCGTAACTGGCGGCTCAGGTAGCTGTCCGCCCCGACGCGGATGGCATTCCAAACTTCTTGCATCTTCTTCGTGCCCAGATCCTTGCTAAGCACATTGCCGCGCAGCATCCACGCATACCCCAGGCTGATGAACGAAGTGAGCAGCACAAACAATAATGCCACCTGCTCGAAATCATTCAGTCCGTGACTCGCCATTCCAAGTAGATCCATAGCTTACCCTCCGATAGACTTGTGATAGGTTGATTGGTCTCACGGCACGCAATGAGCCGCCGTACACCGGGAATGGGGATGTTATCTACTTTCTGGGTCCCGGCATACGGCGGACCATTTCACGTCAAATTACCGCGTTAAAGAAAAAACCCAGACGCACAGTGCGTTTGGGTCAATTGTTCAAGTCAGAGTATACCAGCAACGGGTGAGTCATGAACCATATGGCTCGCATGGTGGCATGATTTTATCCTAATAATGCGAGGATTGTCAACCGTATAGCGCAAAATGTCAACACAAAGTAGAAATGTCCCCTTATCTGCAAAGTAGAGATGTCCCCTTTGAAATAGGGGGACAGGCTGGCATGGTAGACTCCAGGCACTCGTGCGGAGGGTACGGCTCTGCTGGAGAGCAAC
>Ga0209347_1001423_pt1 | contig 39182 bp, 36 predicted proteins | sample AutmiccommuBRH23_FD_187382 | JGI IMG/M metagenome (GOLD analysis project Ga0209347, IMG submission 187382) | Deep subsurface microbial communities from Mt. Terri, Switzerland - Autotrophic microbial communities BRH/23 (SPAdes) (version 2) | ecosystem: Environmental > Aquatic > Deep subsurface >... | reverse complement strand
GAAATAGGCGGCCAGTCCGAACTGGGTGTCGTTGGCGAGCCGCACCGCCTCGGCTTCGTCATGGAAGCGGAATACCGGCGCGAGCGGACCGAAGGTCTCCTCCACGGCGACGTGCATCTGCGGCGTGGCATCGGCGAGCACCGTGGGCTCGAAGTAGGTGCCGCCGCGGGCGTGGCGCCCCCCGCCGGTGAGTACCCGGCCGCCTTTCGCCAGCGCATCGGCAATGTGCGCCTCGACCTTCTCGACCGCTGCCGCATCGATCAGCGGGCCCTGGGTGACGCCGGCCTCCAGGCCGCAGCCGACCTTCAGCCCGCCGACCGCTTCGGCCAGCCGTTGCACGAATGCGTCGTAGATGCCGTCCTGCACCAGGAAGCGATTGGCGCAGACGCAGGTCTGGCCGGCATTGCGGTACTTGGAGGTCATCGCGCCGTCGATCGCCGCGTCCAGGTCGGCGTCGTCGAATACGATAAACGGCGCATTGCCGCCGAGCTCCAGTGACAGCTTCTTTAAGGTGTCGCCGCATTGGGACATCAGCATCCGGCCGACTTCGGTCGAGCCGGTGAAGCTGAGCTTGCGCACCGTGGGATTCGACGTCAGTTCAGCGCCGATCTCGCGGGCAGAGCCGGTGACGATATTGAAGACCCCGGGCGGCACGCCGGCCTGCTCCGCCAAACGGCCAAGGGCCAGGGCCGAGTAGGGTGTCTGGCTGGCCGGCTTGAGCACCACCGTGCAGCCGGCGGCGAGCGCAGGGGCGACCTTGCGCGTCACCATGGCCGCGGGGAAGTTCCAGGGTGTGATGGCGGCGCACACGCCCACCGGTTCCTTCAATACAACGATGCGTCGATCCGCCTGGGGGGAGGGGATGACGTCGCCGTAGGCACGCCGGCCTTCGTCCGCGAACCATTCCAGATAGGCCGCGGCGTTGGCCAGCTCCGCACGCGCCTCGGCGAGGGGCTTGCCCTGCTCGCGGGTCATGATCATCGCCAGGTCGTCCTGGTTCTCCACAACCAGCGTGCACCAGCGCCGCAGGATGATGCCGCGTTCCTTTGCTGTGGCAGCGCGCCAGCGTGGCAGCGCCGCCGCCGCGGCGTCGATCGCGCGCCGCGTTTCGGCCGCACCCATGCGGGGCGCGGTGCCGAGCCGGGCGCCGTCGGCCGGGTCGGTCACGGTGGCGGTGGCGCCGTCGTCGGCACCTGTCCACGCGCCATCGATGAGGCATTGGCTGCGCAACAGGGAAGGGTCGGTCAGTTGCATATGTGTTACTCCGGCCTGTCGCATTGGCCCTGCAGACGGGGGTACCGCCAGCCGCGAAATGGCCCTGCGGACGTGTCTGCTGTCCAGGGGGATGTCAGCGTGACACTATGTAACCTCCAGAAGACCTGAAGCACGCGGTTTTTTTTGAAATAGTTCTTCAGTTCCCCTAATGTTAGCCTTTCCTGGTTGGCGCCCTGGCGCGACTGACGGTGGTATCACTGCGCACGCCAAGGAACTATCGCAATGTCCCTTCGCCATCTACGCACCTTGATTGCGGTCTTCGAGCACGGGTCGTTTGCCGCCGCGGCGGAGGCCGTTTCACTGACACAGTCCGCCGTGAGCCAGCAGATGAAGGCGCTGGAAGACGAATTGGGAGTGGAACTGTTCGACCGGCGCACGCGGCCGCCCCAGCCGAACGCTCACGGCAAGGCGCTCATCCAGCGGGTCCGCCAACTGGTCTATTTGTACGACGGGCTGTGCGAGGCGCCGGGTGCGCGGGCCGAGCTGGAAGGACTGCTGGAAGTCGGGGCCGTCCCAACCACCCTGACCGGCATCGTCCCGCGTGCGCTCGCCGCCCTGCGCGGTTCGCAGCCGTCGTTGCAAGTGCGCCTGGTCAGCGGCTTGTCCGCGGATCTGCTGGCACAGGTCGACCGCGGCGATCTGGATGCCGCGCTGGTCACCGAACCAAAGCCGGTCCCCGCCGGTATGAGGTGGCGCGCCGTGCTCGACGAGCCATTGATGGTGATCGCACCGGCGGGTAGCGACGGCGATGACTATCTGCAGCTGCTGACGTCCCTCCCGTTCATCCGCTTCAATCGCAGCGCCTGGGTCGGGCACACCATCCAGACCGCCCTGCAGGACATGGGGATCGTGGTCAACGAGGTCATGGAACTGGACTCGCTGGAGGCCATCCGGCAGATGGTCCGTCATGGGCTGGGGGTGTCGGTCGTGCCGGTGAGCAGCGCCGAGGCGGATGCCGCCGAGGGACTGCGCGCCGTACCCTTCGGCTCACCTCCGCGGGTGCGGACCCTGGGCTTGATCGAGCGCCAACAGCACGTCAAGACCGGCCTTACCACGGCGCTTTATCGGGAGCTGGTGGCATAAGGATGTCGGGTTCACCACAACGACTCCACAAACGCGGTCACCTTCGCGCGCAGCACCCTTGATCTCCTCTACAGTATGGTTCTGAACGATGCGGTGACGGAGCGTACCCGCCTCAGTACGGATGGTCTACCGGCGCTCGGGTAGCCGCAGGAATTTGCCATGGAAGGGAAGGCCCGCATGAGCCTCGAGGCAACCAGCGATCTGTGGTGGAAGAACGCGATCATATACTGCGTCGACACGCAGGCGTTTCTCGACACAAAAGGCGATGGCGTCGGCGATCTGGATGGACTGACGCAGCGAATCGACTATCTCGCCGGTATCGGTGTCACGTGTCTGTGGCTGATGCCGATCTATCCCTCGCCGGAGCGGGACTACGGATACGACGTTGCGGATTACTACGGCGTGGCCGAGAAATACGGAAGTCTCGGCGATCTCGTCGAGCTCGTTCGCGTGGCACGGGAGCGGGGGATCCGCGTCATTGCCGACCTGGTCATCAATCACACCTCCACCGACCACCCCTGGTTCCAGACTGCGCGCAAGGACCGCGATTCGATTTATCATGACTTCTATGTGTGGTCCGACGAAAAGCCCCCGAATGCCGACGAGGGTGTGATCTTCCCCGGCAAGCAGGAGAGTATCTGGTCATACGACCGTGCCGCGAAGCGTTGGTACATGCACCGCTTCATGCCCCACCAGCCCGACCTCAACATCAACAATCCCCTGGTCCGTGACGAGATTCACAAGGTCATCGGGTTCTGGCTCGAGCTCGGTCTGTCCGGCTTTCGGATCGATGCCGCGCCATTCGTGATCGAGCAGGTGGGTGGGGATCATCCCGCCGTCGCCGATCCCCACGACTACCTGCGCGACATTCGCGATTTCGCGCAGCGCCGACGGGGCGACTGCATGCTGTTGGCAGAGGCGAACGAGCCGCTGGACAAGATCGCCGCCTTTTTCGGTGAGCGCGGCAATCAGATGAACATGCTGTTCAACTTCGTGACCAACCAGGCACTGTACCTGTCGTTCGTACGCGGCAGCGCCAAGCCGGTGACCGACGCACTTCGGGCGCTGCCGGCCATCCCCCCCCAGGCGCAATGGGGGAACTTCATCAAGAACCACGACGAGGCGTCACTGGACAAGCTTTCCGACCAAGAGCGCGAGGAGGTCTTCGAGGCGTTCGCGCCGAAGCCGTCCATGCGCCTGTTCAACCGGGGGATCCGCCGCCGCTTCCCGAACATGGTCGATGGCGACCGACGGCGCCTGGAGCACGCATACAGCCTGCTCTTCAGCCTGCCGGGCACCCCGGTGCTGTTTTATGGTGAGGAGATCGGCCTCGGCGACAACCAGCGAATGGCGGAGCGGGAGGCGGTCCGGCCGCCGATGCACTGGTCCGGGGAGCGTGGTGCGGGCTTCAGCAGCGCCCCGGAGCCGCGCTGGCCGCGCAAGCCGGTCCGCGACGGCCCCTTCGGCTACCGGTCCCTGAATGTCGAGCAGCAGCAAGAGGACCCCGACTCCCTGCTGAACTGGATGGAACGGGCCATTCGGGTGCGCAAGGAGTGGCCGGAGTTCGGCTGGGGAGAGTGGAAGGTACTCGGTGCGGGCCACGCGTCGGTGCTCGCGCACATTGCCACCTGGGATGGCTCGAGCGCGCTGGCCGTGCACAATTTCGCCGACCGAGCCACGCGCACGACGGTGCGACTGCCGAAGGACGCAGGCCAGGGGCGGTGGCGACATGTATTCGGACCTCGGGACGGTGACGTGCCGGAGATCCGCGATGGCCGTTTGACGTTCGAGCTGCCTCCGTACGGCTACCACTGGTTCGGGCGCCGGGAACGGGCGTGACGGAACACGCTCGACAACATTGTGATGCCGGGCTGGCCCATCCGGCGCAGATTTCGGCCGCGGCCAGCCCCGAACGCCTCGCCGACGCCGTCCGCATCTCGGCCGATGTGGGTCGCCACATCCAGAGGATGCGACGCGAGATCGAGCGGCGCTTCGCGGCCATCCCTGTCCACGAGGTGGGGCCTGGCCAAGCGCTGCGTCGAGGTCTTCGGCCGCGAGGTGCCGTCCCGTCTGCGCTGAGTCCTGCCGGAGGGGCAGGACGACCCGAGCGGCCCGATTCGCCACTGGGGATGGGCTGGCGCGGCGCGACGCCCTCGGAGATAGTATGCAGGCGGCGCCGGCCAGGGGGGTCCGGCGCGCGATCATCGACGAAGGAGTCCGTCATGCGTTTACCCGCAACGATCGTCTTTCTCCTGCTGGGCGTGCTCGCGCTGAGCGGCTGCGGCTACAACACGCTGCAGTCCACCGACGAGCAGATCAAGGCCAGCTGGGCCGAGGTCCTGAACCAGTATCAGCGGCGGGCCGATCTGGTGCCGAATCTGGTGGAGGTCGTCAAAGGTTATGCGGCTCACGAGCGTGAGGTGTTGACGGAGGTGACGGAGGCGCGCGCCCGCGTCGGCGGCATCCAGGTCACCCAGGAGGTGCTTGATGATCCGGATGCATTCGCCAAATTCCAGGCGGCCCAGGGCGAACTCTCGTCGGCGCTGTCACGGCTGTTGGCGGTCGCCGAGAACTACCCGCAGTTGAAGGCGGACGGCCTGTTTCGCGATCTGCAGGCCCAGCTCGAAGGCACCGAGAACCGCATCGCCGTCGCCCGCAACCGCTATATTCAGGCGGTGCAGAAGTACAACGTCACGGTGCGCTCCTTTCCCTCCAATCTCACTGCGATGGTGTTCGGATACGATGTGAAGCCGACCTTCGAGGTGGAGGACGAACGGGCGATCTCCCGCCCGCCGCAGGTCGACTTCGATCGTGCCCCGGCGACTCAAGGCGCGCAGTAAGGCCGTGGGTCGAAACGCACCCGTGGAAGGCAGATGCCCGCTCGCCCATGACGCTGGAGCCCGTCGCGGGCGGGCGCCGCGGTACGGGTCCGCGCGCGTAGATGTGGGAGTGCCGGTTTCCCTGATCCTCAATCTTCTGGTGGCCGTCTGGCTGCTGACCTGCGCCAGCCCGTCGCGGGCGGAGGTGCCGGTGCCGCCCCTCCAGACCCGCGTAACCGACCTGACCGGCACGTTGACCCCGGAGCAGGCCGCCGCGTTGGAACAGCGCTTGGCGCGGTTCGAGGCGCGTAAGGGCAGTCAGATCGCGGTCCTCATCCTGCCGACCACCAGGCCCGAGGCCATCGAGCAATACGGAATCCGCGTTGCCGAGCAGTGGAAACTGGGGCGAGAAGGGGTGGACGACGGGGTTCTGCTGCTGGTGGCGAAGGACGACCGCGAGCTGCGTATCGAGGTCGGCTACGGCCTGGAGGGCGCGCTGCCCGATGCGATCGCCAAGCGCATCATTGCCGAGACCATCGTGCCGCTGTTCCAGGTGGGCGATTTCTACGGCGGCATCCTGGCAGGGGTGCAGCAGATCGAAAGTGTAATCGAAGGCGAACCGCTACCGCCGCCGTCGCAACGCAGCGCACCCACAGGCCGGGGACTGGATGACATTCTGCCGATGGTCCTGATCGGAACGGTGGTGATCGGTGGACTGCTACGCAGTCTGTTCGGACGCCTGCTCGGCGCTTCGGTGGTGGGCGGCCTGATCGGTCTGCTGGTCTGGATCATGCTGGCGTCCATTGTCGGTGCCCTTGCGGCCGGCGTACTGGCCTTCCTGTTCACCCTGTTCGGAGGCGGCGGCGTCGGCGGGCGCGGTGGCTATTATGGCGGAGGCGGCGGACGCGGTGGATTCGGAGGCGGCGGGTTCAGTGGCGGGGGTGGAAGCTTCGGCGGCGGAGGCGCATCCGGGCGATGGTGAAAATGCGTCGCATGCTCGCACACCTGCTGCCTCCGCCGTGGATGCTGTTGCGCCGCAGTTTCGATGCGGGCGCGCTGCAGGCGATCGAATCAGCGGTATCGGCGGCCGAACGGGATCACCGGGGCGAAATCCGTTTCGCCGTCGAGGCGGCGCTGGACGTACGCGCCCTGTGGCGCGGCGAGTCGGCGCGCGAGCGCGCCATCGAGGTGTTTTCGGAGCTGCGCGTGTGGGACACGGCGGAGAACAACGGTGTGTTGATCTATGTGTTGCTCGCCGACCATGACGTGGAGATCGTCGCCGATCGCGGTATCGCAGCCCAGGTGGACGCCCGGGAATGGGAATCGGTGTGCCACGAGATGGAGGCGCAGTTCCGTGAGGGGCACTATGCAGCGGGCGCCATCGCCGGTATCCAGCGGGTCGGTACTATCCTCGCGCGGCATTACCCGGGACGTGACCGCGCGGGTAACGAGCTATCGGACCGTCCCCACCTGATCTAGCCCGCCCTGTTCGCACAAGGAGCTGCGTATGACCGATCTGCGCTGGTGGCAAGGAGGCGTCCTCTATCAGGTGTATCCGCGGTCCTTCCAGGATGCAGACGGCGATGGGATCGGCGACTTGCCCGGGATTATCCGCCGCCTGGATTACCTGGTATGGCTGGGAGTCGATGCGCTGTGGCTGTCGCCGGTCTACCCGTCGCCCATGGCCGACTTCGGCTACGATGTCAGCGACTACTGCGCGATCGATCCCATCTTCGGCACCCTCGCAGACTTCGAGCGCCTGCTCGACGAGGCGCACCGGCGCAATCTCCGGGTCATCCTGGATTTTGTTCCGAACCACACGTCGGACCAGCATCCATGGTTCAAGGAGGCGCGTGCCTCGCGCGACAACCCCAAACGGGAGTGGTACATCTGGCACGATCCGGCCCCCGGTGGCGGGCCGCCCAACAACTGGCTGGCCAACTTCGGCGGCGGCGCCTGGGCGTGGGACGAGACATCGAAGCAGTACTATTATCACGCCTTCCTGCCCGAGCAGCCCGACCTGAACTGGCGCAACCCCGAGGTCCGCGCGGCCATGCACGATGTGCTGCGCTTCTGGCTGGACCGCGGGGTCGACGGGTTTCGGGTGGACGTCGTCTGGCACCTGATCAAGGATGACGAGTTCCGGGACAACCCGCCCAACCCCGGCTACACGGAAGAGCAGGCGCCGTACAACCGTTTTCTCCAGATCTACACCATCGACCGGCCCGAGGTACACGGGGTGATCGCCGGCATGCGCGAGGTGCTGGAGGAGTACCAGGACCGGTTGCTGATCGGCGAGATCTACCTGCCCATCGAACGGCTCGTGGCTTATTACGGAGCCGAGCTTTCCGGTGCACACCTGCCCTTCAATTTCCAGCTGATCGACGCGCCCTGGACGGCAGCGGAAGTCGCGCGGATCGTGGACGAATACGAGGAGGCACTACCGGCGGGCGGCTGGCCCAACTGGGTATTGGGAAACCACGACAAGCACCGCCTGGCCAGCCGCATCGGAGAGCAACAGCTGGGCGTTGCCGCCATGCTCCTGCTGACGCTGCGCGGGACACCGACCATCTACTACGGGGAGGAGATCGGCATGGTCGATGTGCCCATTCCGCACCATCGGGTGCAGGACCCGCTGGAGAAGAATCTGCCGGGGCTTGGCCTGGGCCGTGATCCGAGCCGAACGCCAATGCAGTGGGACGGCTCGCCGCAGGGCGGGTTCAGCGCGGGGAAACCGTGGCTGCCGCTTGCTGCGGACTATGCCGGCCGCAATGTCGAGGTGCAGCGCAGCAGTCGCACGTCCTTGCTCACGCTGTACCGCGAGCTGATCCGGCTGCGGCGCTCGGAGGATACATTGGTGTTGGGCGACTACCGGGCGGGCGGGGCGCACAACGATGTCCTGTTCTTTTACCGCACCTGTGCCGCTCGCCGGCTTCTGGTCTGTCTCAACTTCGGTGCCGAGCCGCGGGTCCTCGACCTCTCGGCACACCACGCGGCAGGCCGAATCCTTCTGTCGACCGGACTGGATCGGGACGGGGAGCGCGTGCAGGACCGACTCGGCCTGCGCGCGAACGAAGGGGTTGTGGTCGAGCTCGAGTAAACAGGAGGTACCGGTTCGATTTCCCAGGTCCTGTGTACGGCAGCCGAATTCGTGTCAGTACGCCCACTGGACCCTAGAAATAGGGCGCTTGTTCTTTTATTTCTCCGTCCCCGCACTACGCTTGAAACAGCAGCGCTCCAAACTCTTGCCCTAGGACCAGAGGCAGCTAAACGCATACTGATAATTGAAAAGAGGCCGTGTGGAACGAGCAGACGTTCGCGTGGAAAGCATGCGCCTCGTGCTCATGCAGGTCCCCATCGCACTGGCTGTCAACTTCGCCAACTCCACGCTGGTTGCGCTCGTGCTGCTTCGCGTGCATCCAGTCGGTCAGGTAGCCTGGTGGTGGCTGGCGATGGTCGCATTGGTCAGCGCGCGGCTCCTGTCGTGGTGGCGGTGGTCGAAAGAGAAGCCACCGACCGACGCAACCCTGAAATTGTGGGAGAGGCGGGCGCTTGTCGGGTCCGTGCTGTCGGGAGCGCTGTGGGGAGTCGGCGGCATCGTCCTGTTTCCGGAACAGGAGATCTATCAGATTTTCCTTGCGTTCGTGGTGGGCGGAATGGCCGCGGGTGCGGCCGTGGGATTATCGTATTCGCTCCCGACCTACTTCGGCTTCTTGTTGCCTAGCGTCATCCCGGTTGCCGCCCGCTTCTTCCTCGAAGGTGCCCCCGTTCACTTCGCCATGGGCAGCATGGTGATCGTCTTCGCCGTGGCTCTGTCGCTCTTTGCCCGCAATCAACACGCAATGTTGACCCGGGCGCTCAGCCTTCAGTTCGACCGGAGCCAACTGGCGGCCGAGTTGCAGCACCTGCTGCAAAGCGTCGAGTTGCGCGTGCAGGAGCGCACCGAGGAGCTGCGACACGCCAATCGGAAGCTCGCGAAGGAGATAGCAGAGCGACAACGCGCCGAGAAGGCAGAGCGGCTGGCCCGTGCCGAAGCTGAGCGGGCCAATGCGGCGAAGTCGGTGTTCCTTGCGGCGGCCAGCCACGACCTCCGCCAGCCGATCCAGGGCTTGCGGCTTTACCTGGACGCCCTTCGTGCAGGGTTGACCACCAGCAAGCAGCGAGATCTGGCCGCTCGAATGTCCACAATCCTGAACAGCACCCGCGAACTGCTCGACTCGATCATGGATTTGTCCGCGCTCGAGTCGGGAAGGATCAACCCGGCAATGCAGAGTTGCAGCCTTCAGGAGCTGATTGGGCATATCGCTGCCGAATCACGCATTCTGGCCGAGAAAAGAGGGCTGATTCTACGGCTGCGCAATTGCCCCGAGGCGACGACTGTAATGACCGACCCGGTGCTGCTCACCCGCATGCTCCGCAACCTGGTCACCAATGCGATCAGGCACACAGCGCGGGGCCAGATCCTGATCGCCTGCCGCTCCCGGCGGGATCACATCATCGTTCAAGTGTGGGACACAGGCCCCGGGATCGCTGCGGAACGGATGCAGGAGATATTCAAGGCGTTCTCTTCAAGCCGCTCGCTCGGCGAAGGCCTCGGGCTCGGTCTGTGGATCATCGCACGCACCGCGCGGATCCTACACCACGAGGTGAAAGTCGAGTCGACGCTTGGAAGAGGGTCGGTCTTCTCCATTAGAGTTGAGCGCGGCAGTGAGGCAGGGCATGCAGAGCGGCATCGACGCGCCCAGCACGGCACGAAATCCGAGGCGAAGTAGCGCCAACCCGCTTCGGATCGATTCTATTTGCGACCAGGCCTGAGGCCGGCGCTGCGGCGGGCAACCCGCTCAACAGCTGACGAGATCCGTGTGCCCAAAGCCTTTCGAGTAGTCGAGCACGGAGATGACCGTCGGCGTCACGCGGAAGATGCGCACGTCGTCGGGGGTGGGCATCGCCACTGGCAGGGAGTCCTGCTCCGGATACTTCAGCGGGAGCATGCGCAGGACCTCCTCCGCCTCGTCCCGATCGACCACCGATTGCGCGTGCGCCGCCATCGACAGGCCGGTAATCGCCATCAGATCCGGTGTGTCGTGATCGATGGTGAGTGAAACCCGATCATCTCGCGCCAGATTCGCCGCTTTCTGGCTGTCCAGGCCGCACAGGAAGTAGAGGGTGAGGCCTTCGTTCACGTAACCGACGGTCGTCGCCTGGGGCCAGCCATCGGGCCTCAGGGTGGCAATGGTCATGATCCGGTGTTCGTCCAAGAGCGTCAGGATCTTCGTTCTGATCTCTGCGTCCATGTGTCGCCTCCACAATCGCGAGCGGTTCAATGCTCCGCGTAGCGAGCGGAGCTCCAGCTTTAATGGCGCCATCGTCCGCTCAAGCATCGCGACGGCGTATCCTCGGTCCGGAGCATGAGACCCCCGATGTCGGGGCGCAATGGGGAAGTCACACCGCGCGCACGATGTTTGGGAAATCAGCCAGAAACCATGCAGAATAATCGAAAGCACCAGCCGCTGCAGCGTACGGTTGGCGCACCCGCTACGGAGGCAGTGAGGCAGCATGCACCCGAACGAGACCATGGCGACCTCCGGCACCTTCGACTACATCATCGTGGGTGCCGGGTCCGCGGGTTGTCTCCTGGCCAACCGCCTGTCCGCCGATCCGCACACCAGCGTTCTTCTGCTCGAGGCGGGCGGGAAGGACGACTACTTCTGGATCCACGTTCCCGTCGGCTATCTGTACACCATCAACAATCCGCGCACTGACTGGTGCTACAAGACCGATGCCGATCCCGGGCTCAACGGTCGCCGTCTGGATTACGCCCGCGGGCGCGTGCTCGGCGGGTGCTCCTCGATCAACGCCATGCTGTACGTGCGTGGCCAAAGGCAGGACTACGATCATTGGGAAGCCCTCGGAAACCGGGGCTGGTCGTGGCGGGACGTCCTGCCGTACTTCAAACGCTGCGAAGACTATGTGCATGGCGCCGATGCCGAGCACGGTGCGGGCGGCGAGCTGCGGGTGGAAGAGCCGCGGGTGCGCTGGGAAATCCTCGACGCCTGGCGTCAGGCGGCCGCGCAGTGCGGAATCCCGGCCATTGGTGACTTCAATCGGGGCGACAACCACGGCTGCGCCTATTTTCACGTGAATCAGCGCCGAGGCGTGCGCTGGAACACCACCAAGGCGTTTCTCAAGCCCATTCGCGGCCGCACCAACTTGACAGTGGTACCGAACGCCATGGTCCGCCGCGTCCGCGTCGAACAGCGCGGCGAACACAAGCGCGCCACGGGTGTCGAGGCGTGCATTGCCGGCGGTGGCCCCCAACTTTTCCTGGCGCGCGGGGAAGTGATCCTGTCGGCCGGCGCCATTGGTTCACCGCAGATCCTGCAGCTCTCGGGCATCGGTCCGGGGCACCTGCTGCAGCAGCATGGCATCGCGGTGCGGCATGAACTCGCCGGTGTGGGCGAGAACCTCCAGGACCATCTGCAGATCAGGATGGTGTTCAAGGTCCACGGCGCGCGGACGCTCAATCAGCGCGCCAGCAGCTGGTTCGGCCGTGCGGCGATGGCCCTCGAGTATGCGCTGCTGCGCACCGGACCGTTGACCATGCCGCCCAGCCAATTGGGGGCCTTCGGCCGCAGCGATCCCTGCTGCGAAACGCCCGATGTCGAGTGGCACGTCCAGCCTCTCAGCCTGGACAAATTCGGGGCACCGCTGCACCGATTCGCGGCCATTACGCCTTCGGTATGCAACCTCAGGCCGACCAGCCGCGGCCACGTGCGCATCAAGAGCCCGGATCCTGAGGCCCACCCCTGCATCCTCGCCAACTATCTTTCCACGCCGGAAGACCGAAAGGTCGCGGCCGACGCCATGCGCTGCACCCGCAGGATCATGGCGGCACCGGCGCTCGCACGGTTTCGACCTCAGGAGTTGAAGCCCGGCTCGGCGACGGAGTCGGACACCGACCTGGTGCGCGCGGCGGGCGAGCTTGGGACAACCATATTCCATCCCGCTGGGACATGCCGGATGGGGCAAGATACCGGCGCCGTGGTGGACGATCGCCTGCGTGTCCATGGCGTCGCCGGGCTGCGTGTGATCGACGCCTCGGTCATGCCGACCATCACGTCCGGCAATACCAACGCGCCGACAATCATGATCGCGGAGAAGGGCGCCGAGATGGTGTTGGACGATCGCTGGGCGGCATCGCCCGACTGAGCTACCCGAGGGGCCAGTATTGAAAATATTTCCAACCATCAGCCGGCGCACTGGGACCCCGCCGAAGTCGCCGCAACTTCTCACCACGCCTTTTGACTCCTCTGGGAAGCCGCCTACAGTGGCGCGTTATGAGTCCATTGAGGCGATCGGCATGGCGGCGAGCGTGAAACCTGACGGAACGGTGCGGCGGACGGCGGCCCCGCGGCACGCTGTAACCATCGACGGATTGAGTGCGGGGCTCGTCCCGCATCGCCAATGGCCGCTCAGGCAGTGGTTTCTGGCACGCAGCAGACGCTACTACCATGCTCGGACGCTGCACCGGCGGTTCACACCCGCACCTCGGTTCTACCAGGATGTGGATCCTGCGCTACGCAAGCTCTGTCGTCTGCTGCACGGCATCGGCATTCGCACCACCGCCTCCTGCGAGGGACACGACCATGGGCGAGAGTACTTCGAGGCGCGGTGGGAGGCGCTCTGCAGTGAGTCTCAGACGATCCGGCGCGAGGGGCTGATGGTGACGGAATCCGAAGGCGGGCACACGTTCCGTTTTCGTAATACTCACTACCGCCTCCCATGGCGGCGCTTCGGTCATTTTCTCCGGGACTCGCTGTCACACCAGGCCACCGGCTATCTCGGAGTCATCATTCCGGCGTCAGAGCCGGGTCTGAACCAACGCTGGCGCGATGCCGCCCGTCGCCTGCGCGATCTCAGGCCGGTGCCGGATCCCGCCCTGGGCCGGCGGTTCGGCGGACAGCTTTATCACCTCACGGTGCAATGTCCCCGCGCCGAAGAGCGATACGGCAACTGGCAACGGCTCACAGATTGGGTCCAGGAGGAGCTCGTGGACCGTTAGCGGTACGCGCCACGGCGGCCGGAGCCGCGGGCCGCACGCGCGGCGACCCGCGGTCGCGGTCCGGCGGTCACGCCGCTTCGTCGCTCGCGGCGTCGAACGGTGCAGACGCCCTACGCCCCATGCGCTTGCTCCATTCCGCGTAGAAGTGGCGCATCCCCAACTCGTCGTGGATGGTGGAGTTCTCCTCGCGTCCGTGGAGAATCCATTTAGCGCCGGAGCGATCATCGCTCATGGCCAACCCCTGGCCATGGACACCGAGAAGGTCTTCGTGCAGATTTCGCCCGAAGGGCCCCCAAATGGCATTGTGATCTCTTACACGTTGCGCCCGCTCCCGGGGCGTATCGGATTTCAGACCCAGGCCGCGGTATTCGATCATCACGTGGTTCGGACCGAGCGGAATGGCCGTGTCGACGCGCAGCACCGATGTGCGCAGGTTGTAGGTCATTCCGGGAAACAGGTCGACCAACAGCCATCCGCCCGGCGCCAGCCCCGGCCACCCGACCTGACGGTTCCCGCTTCCCTCGTAGGCGTCGTACTTGACCTCCATGGAGCCCACCGATGCGTGGCCGTTCGCGTTGCCGACGTATTTGCGATCGTAGTAGCCGGGCTGGAGCATCCCCGTGACGCGGTTAAAGTAGTGCATGAAATCGTGGTAGAACTCGCTGTTGGTGTCATGCCACAACTTGTAGTTGGTCCGGACGATTGCCTTGTGGTAGTGAAACACCTCCATCTCGTCGGCCAGTGATGCCTGCAGCAGGTCGAGTGCATCACCGATGTAGTCGCGCAACGGCATCGCCTGGTCGTCGACGTTGACCCAGACCATTCCGCCGAAACCGGTTTCGCAGCGCACCTCGCGAAGATGCACATCCTCCTTGCACAGACGTGCCTGGTATCCTTCGGTCTCACGCGGAATGTCGACGCAGTTTCCCTCGGAGTCGAAGGACCAAGAGTGAAAAATGCACGTCATGCGTTTGGCATTGCCGGAAGGGTTGTACAGGATCGTGTTTCCGCGGTGTGGACAGATGTTGTAGAACGCCCTTACGTTCCGGTCTTTTCCGCGCACGATGATCAGATTCTCACCGCTCGGGTGACGGAACGTCCGGTAATCATAGACATTCGGGACCTCGCTTTCATGGCATGCGATGATCCACGAGGAGCGGAATATCTTGTCCTGCTCCTCCTCGAAGAGGCGCTGGGACGTGTAAATGGACGCATCCACGAAATGCGTATCGGGAAAGGGCGGTTTGCGAAGCCACTGATCATTGGAAGCTGACATCGGGGACCTCCAGTCTATCTGGTGCCTGTACATAGCGGGCGCGCGGCGAAACGAACAATCACCGGGCGTCGGATCGTGCGTGTGATCGTACGGAGGCTGGGGCGCGCTACAGGACGCGCCCCCTAGACATGGTTTTCGAGGTCCCGCCCCGACAAGAGGCGCAGGTGTCTTTCGCAACCGAAGAGGGATCGCGCATGTGCTCGGCGCACCGAGCGCGATTGACGACTCAGACCCGCCACGCGGCGCCTAGGCTCGACCAGCCCGAGATGCGTACCACTTGCGGCCACCGGCCCGCTTCGGAATACCGGGGCGGACCCATCTATGGCAAGCGGATTGACTGGACTGGTGATCACGCGTGTGGCCTTCATGCAAACCTAACAAGGGACATTGGATCTAAGTAGAGGCTGCCAGAACCTGTCAGGGAAGGCAAGATGGAGGCGCAGCCCCTTGGCCGCACGCCGGCGGTGTTCCGGCAGCGCGGCGCCGAAGTCCGGCTGGTGTGGCATTTGCGCGCAGCTCCGGTATGCTATCCGGCAGTCGACGAGGCGCGCCCTGCGGCTGCGCCGTGGCATGGGGCGGCCCGTGGCCGCCGCGAGATTGATTGGGAGAGTGGAAGTGTCATCGACCGGAAGTCGTTTTCCTCGCCGCAGCGCGCAGGTACGCCAGGCCACGCCGATCTGAGCGGGCCGCGTCGCTGACGCGCGTCCCGCTCGTCCTCCTTCGTACTCACTATCCATACCGTCGGTGCGGTGCACCGGCGCCTGTGGTCGCGGCAAATCACCCGAGGAAAGCCCAGATGATCACCCCCGAATCCGCACTTGCGCGCCATGACGTTCAGCGTCTTATTGGTGTTCTCGACCAACACCGAGGTTACGAGCGAAGAGACGGCGGCTGGAGGTCCCTGGCCGACAAGCTGAGGCTCGCGCACGAGCTCCCTCCACACGAGGTTCCGCCAGACCTCGTGACCATGCACAGCAGCGTGGTTCTCCGCGAGACGGCAAACGGCCAATCGCTGGCGGTTACGCTCGTGTTTCCGCGCGGCGCGAACCCCTCCGCAGGCGAAATCTCGGTACTCGCCCCCCTCGGTACGGCGATATTCGGGGCTCGGGTCGGCGATATCGTCGAAGTCCAGCTTCCGGCCGGCATGAGGTGTTGGCGCATCGAAACCATGCTGTATCAACCCGAGGCGGCCGGGGATCATCATCTGTGACCCTCCGGCTTCGGCCGTACGAGGTTGCATTACCGGAAATAGCTGGTATGGTTCCAGGCGATCGCGGAGATCGCCGCCATCGGCATGTGGAGCTGGTGCAATGCCATATTTGGATGTCGATATGCTCGCAGTTCATCCCCTCTCACTCAGGGAGCGTTGTCGCCTCCTGACCCGCTAGTGTGCGGGCGACCCGGCGCACGGGTCGTCCGTCGATAACTCTCTCGTACCCAGCGAATTTATCTTCGCGTCCGTGTTTCCTCTTCCGGGGAGGGATGGGCATGTGCATGCCTTTGCTGAAACAGTTGGTGTGTGCCGAAACGAACCCTCAAGTCGCGTTCGCATGGGAGGCGGCGCAACTTCTTTGCAAGGATCGGGAGGTGCGTGCGCGTGCGACCAACCAGGGTCTGAGCTTGATCGCGGAGACGGAGATCGCCCTGGGGGCGGCTCTACGCCGGCTTCGTGCCCATTACGGCGACTCGATCAGCGCCGCGCCGCCGGCCGTCCGGTATGACGAATGTCCGCCACACACGGAACCCGTGATGCTCGTGAAGGTGAAATGTCCGGCACGATACCGCGGGATCATTCGCGCGAACCTGCTCTGGCGCGGTGCCTCCATAAGAGCGCTGCGGGGATACCCGGACAGCGTGTCCATCACCGCGGTGGCACCGCTTCGCGAACTGCTGGGGCTGCCTGACGAGCTGGCTGCGCTGTCCGCGAACAGCGCGACGTTGCACATGGAGTTCAGCCACTTCCGCGATCTGGTCCCGGACCCAGAGTCGCCGGGGGCCGCGTGAAGATGTCGAACACACGGGTCGATAAAGCGATGCGCGCCCAGAACTCTGGTGTGATCCTGAGCCGCGACGATGCCCAGTGGTTGGCATTCTGGGCACGAAATGTCGCGGCCGTGGCGAGGCACGACCAAGCGCAGGCGAATCGTATGGAAGCCGTTCTCGATCATGCGACGGTCCTGCCCATGGACGCGATTGATACGGATGTCGTCACCATCGGATCGATCGTGCAACTGCGAGATCGTCGGTACGACGAGGAACGTATCGTATGGATCGTGGCGCCCGGCTATGAGAGTGACCTCCTCGAGAAGGTGGCCGTGACCAGCAGTCTCGGACTCAGCCTGATCGGTCGCCGCGAAGGGGACGACGTGGTCATCGGGGAGGCGGACACGCCGCTGTGCATACGAAAGCTGCTTTACCAGCACCGACGCGCGAGGGTGGGCGAATCCGCATCGTGGCGGGGGCGATAGGCCGAGTGGGATACTATGCTCCCCATGTCTCGAATGGGATCTCATGTCGGGCCAACCTCTCGAGCGCGAGGCGTCGTTCACCAGTCATCGCATCGACGGGTGAGGTCGGCTTAAGGCGGTGTTGAGGCCATATTTCGCATGGTATTGTAGTCGGTTATGCATGCTTCCTCATGTAGATACTAACCGCGCCACAGCGTGGCCGGTGAAAGCCAGGTGTTTCAGTCGGTTAGGACGGCGACCTCAGCCTGCACATTAGAGAGGCCGCGTCGCCGGGTCACGGGCAGATTGGGATCAATGGATTGACCAAGGGGCGGGTGGACGGTGTGGCGTCGCCATCCGGACAGAGCGTTGCGCCAACGGGGGCTGAGTACCGCATTATTTCGCGCCGCCGCCCGGCTCCAGCCACCCACACCGCAAGAGAGGGCCGCCGATGAGCGATGGAATACCGCCGCAACACCTCATGCGCGAAGCTCTGGCACTGGCATTGGAGTCGGTGCGCGAAGGCGGCGGCCCGTTCGGTGCGGTGGTGGCACGCGACGGCGCCATCGTCGGTCGCGGCAGAAACCGCGTCACGCCGGACAACGATCCCACCGCGCACGCCGAGGTGCTGGCGATCCGCGCCGCCTGCCGCACGTTGGGCAGCTTCAGCCTGGAGGGCTGCGAGCTGTACGTCAACTGCGAGCCATGTCCCATGTGCCTCGCCGCCGCCTATTGGGCGCGGCTGGAGCGCATCTATTACGCCGCCGCCCGCGACGATGCCGCGGCCGTGGGTTTCGACGACGCGCTTATCCACCAGGAAGTCTGCCGGCCGCCGGGACAGCGCCGACTGCCACTGCTCCGCCTGCTTCCGGAGGAGGCGGGTCATGCGTTTTCAGCATGGGTTGCCAAACCGGACCGGGTGGATTACTGACCGTCCCCGCACGGTCGATATTCGGATCGTCACGACAGGTGCGGGACCGGGGGTTCTATGACTGCTTAGGGTCGCGAGCGAACCCAAATGAATGGCCTTGGCGCCGGTCGTTGGTGCCAGACGGGACCGGGCGACCACACATCGTCACCTCCCTGTGCCCGAGCGGCAACGAGAGACAGATTGCAGCTAGTTTTCGGTCCAGCACTCCTGGACCGTGGGTGCATCTGATTGGCCTCCCGACGGGTCGTCCTCTTCCCAAGCCAGGGGGCGGGGGCGTCGGCGGTTCACGGAGACTTTAATCAGGTCCATACGGTTGTAGTAGCCCGCCATATCATGGTGTTGGCGCAGCTCTACAAGAGGGGCTAGATCGACATCGGTGCTGATCAGCGTCTCTCCGTCAGACCAGGGCCCGGCCAAGGCTTCTCCGCTCGGCGCAACGATCATCGACGCGGAGCGGGGGCACGCTTCCAAGATCGCCCTGCGTTCCGGGTCACTCTCGCACAGCACCTCCATGGTTTCCTCATCGAGGTAGCCCGCGCTGACCACTACGTAAGTCTTGGCTTCGAACGCGTGCGCTGCCGAGCGCACGCGAATCGCCTCGGAGAGGTCGTAGCCCCCACTCCCGCGCGGGTCACGAAACGGCCACACCGGAGGGTAATTGGCGGTATGAATTTCCTCGGCCTGCGCCATTAGCATGTAACGCGACAACGGATTACCGTTTTCGCCGCAAATCAAGGACCCGATGCGACCGATCTCGGTATCAACCACGCGCAGACCGGCTGCATCGCCATGGTTCCAGGTGAGCTTCTCATAGAAAGTGGGAACGAGTTTACGATGGACGTTCAACAGTCGACCGTCAGCCCCTATAAGGGCGTTGCTGTTCCACAGGCATCCTGGACTGACATCAGAGACCTCGGTGAATCCGAGTGAAACGAAAACCCGGCATCGACGTGCCGTCTCGCGTAGAGCGTCGAACTGGGGTCCGTCCGTGCGCAGCGCATTATCTGCTAAGCGATGAAAGAAGCGATGACCGTCGATGGGACGGAGGAGTGCATTCCAAATCGGAAATCCCGGTACAAAGCTCTCCGGGAAGGCAACGAGACCCACGCCTTCGTCCGCAGCGCGCTCAATCCACGTACAAGCCTTTGCTATGCACCGCTCGCGGTCCAACATCGGTGAAGCGACGTGGGCGGCCGCAACGCGAACGGAGCGGTCAGTATGTCGGGTCGTCGTATTCATGGTGAATCCTTGATTGTCAATCAACCTGTTCGGTTCGCACTCTGCGGGCGGTGATGTCCACGGCCTCACGCTGTGGCTTACCAAGGATGAGCCAAGCCGCCAAAGCGAAAGGTCCAACGAGCGCCAGCCACCAACCCACGTCCCAGAGGTACAGCAGGAAAGATACTGGCCCGATGATAACTGCCCCGATGCGCTCCATCGCGCGAAGCCGGACTCCAAATGCACCATAGATCCCCGCCGACAGCATCGCCGTAGCAAAGAGGGCCATCGCAATTCCAAATACGCCCTCGAGCCCGAGCTCACGCGGCGCGAGCAGCTCGGGCATGGCTACGAACGCGAATGGCACCAGGAAGCATACGCCGCCAAGCGCAAAACACTCCTTCGTGGTACCCAGGAAGGTCCCGCCGGATATTCTCATGGCGGTGAGCACGCCGACGGCGATTGGTGGCGTGAGCGTGGAGAGAATGGCGAAATAAAAGCCATACATATGGGCCGTCAAGGGCGCGAGGCCGCTATCGATGAGCGCCGGTACGACCACGACCGCGATCAACGCGTAGGCTGCGGGCGTCGGTAGGCCCATTCCAATCAGCAGTGCAACTCCCATTCCGATCAACAATCCGAGTATGGGAGAGTCGCCCGTGAGCATCGACACCAGCCGCCCGAGCGAAAGGCCCGTACCGGTGGTGGAAAGCATCTGAACGACGAGGCCGATGACTGCCAGCATCAAGGCGAGGTAGATCGCCGTGGTGATGCCCTGATGGGCACCGTTGCGGAAGTCGGACAGCGTGGGTCGGTAGCGCGCAGCGCGAAGCCATGAGAGAGGCAGCAGTGCCACCAGCGCCCAGAATCCAGCCATGGCAGGGGAGTAACGCATGTAGAGGAGCCCGATGAGGGCAATGAACGATAAAAGAAAGGATGGTGCTACTGCCCACACCTTGCGCCAGTCGACTTCCATCTTCTCAAAGGGAATCTCCTTTGAAGATCCGATCATGGCGAAGACGCCCAGAATCACGGCCGCCATGAACAATAGCGCCGGGATCAGGGCAGCGGTGACGATGTCGAAGTAGGCAACGCCAAGGATCTCCGCCATCAGGAAGGCACCGAGTCCCATGATGGGCGGCAGAAGCTGGCTGCCGGTGGACGCCATTACCTCGATGGCCCCTGCTTGTTCGGCCGTAAAGCCGTTCCTGCGCATGGTCGGAATCGTCATGGTCCCAGATAGCGCGATATTGCTCACCGCCTGGCCCGTCACCATTCCGATCAGCGAGCTCGCGACCACGGCTGAGTAGGCGACGCCTCCCCGGAAAAGATTCCCGATCGCCCGACCGAGTTCCGTGAACATTTCGATAACTCGGCAGCCATACAGAAAGCCGCCGTAGACGAGGAGCAGGAAGATCATATCCGCGGAAAGCGGCATGAAGCTGAACACGCCCCGCGGCCCGCCAAATCCCGCGAGAAAGCTCACGACCACGTTCGGCTGTGTCTGAGACGTTCCGAAGGGAGGGGGCAGGTGATGGCCGTATGCGAAGTACGCCACGGCGGCCGCGCACAACAGCGCGAGTGGAAGCCCCCACAGGAGCCATGCCAGGATTAGCACGGCCGCCACAAGCAACATACCGATCATCAGGGCTTCGTCGCCCACGAACGGCTGCATGACCTCGAGGCTGGGGATATTCACATAGAGATACACTCCGGCGTAAACAGCCACGCCGCCGGCCACTAACGCCGCGAGCACCCGGAAATAGCCCATGCGGGAGGTTGCCCCCGACGAGGCCCCCGCGATTGCGATCAACGAGGCGATCACCAGCACTCCAGACATGTGAGTCACGTAGTGCTGCATGGACCCATGGACGCTGTACCAGACAGTGAGCATCTGGTATGCAACCAGAGCGAGGCCGGCGGGCACCAGAGCCCAGTCGGCCCACCGCGAGATCCGCTCGAGCGTCGGAGACATTGCAGGGCGCATTTCGGTTTTAGATCAGGACGAATAAGAAACGGGTGGTGCGGCCGGGCGCCAGATCATTTCACCAACCCGGCTTCTCGATATGCGCGCATCGCACCCGGATGGATCTTCTCCGGAGCCTGGCGTGCGAGCTCCGAAATTGAGCGCGGGTCCCAAATCCGGGCGATTGCGCTGTACTCGCCGAGCGACGGCCCCATTTCGATCCAGAGCTTCGCAAGCTCGTAGGCGAGGTCTTCGGGGAAATCCTTGTGGGCGCTCAAGGTCATGAAATTGCCGAACGTAACCAGATCTTCCTTCTGATTGGTGAGCGTCCCCGCGGGGATCTTGCGCACGAGAAAAGGAGCGCCTTCCTTCTGAATGTACTCTTTGAGCATATCCTCCGGGATGCTGACGTAATGCCAAGGGCGGCCGGCACTCTCAAGCGAACGAAACGGCTGTGGCTCGAGGTTGTGGGAAAAGTCTAACGCCGAGTGCACAACAAGTGCGCCGACGTCTGCGCGGCCGTCTAGCAGCGCGTTGATGTTTTCGTTCGAGCCGAGGGCGTTGAAGGAGTCAAGTTGTTCAGTGAGTCCCCAGGCATCGAGCAACATCCGGTGGTGCATGCCCCATTCGTTCTGCGTGAGCAAACCAGTGGCGACGCGCTTGCCGGCGAAATCGGCTGGACTGTCGATTGCTTCGTCGGTGGTGACGAAGAAGTTCGAGGTCTGACTCATGACACCGATCACGCGAAAGTCTTTAGCGACCTCAAGCGGTTCCGGGAAGAACGGTTTGACCCCGTTGGCCGCGGCCCACTCTACCACCTGACCGGAGCCGAAGACTGTCGTCTTCCATTTGTCGGGAGATTGTGCCATGAAGCGCGCGTTGTAGGTGAAGCCGGGGGTTTCGACGGCCACCGGAGCGATTTTGTCCGTATGCCGCGGTGCGTAGTTCTGAAGGGTTGCCCAGGCTAGATAGGGGCCGCTCCCCGACGGCGATACCAGTACGTCGATCTTCTTGGGGTCAGCGGCGCGGATCGGCTCAGACGGGATGCTCGTGAAGGCGAGAGCGAGTGCGACAGCGGACAAGAGCGCAGAGCGTGACATATGGGATCTCCGTGACTGCATTTGGAACTCACCAAAGGCGCTCTATGTGAGTCACCCAGGTGCTATGAAAGCGCTTGCAAGAGAAAAGCAGCCGGAGCTATCTTTGTCAACTGCATTAGAGCGTGATGAAATAGGCGGTGCATCCAAGTATTGGGTGGTTGTAGCGTTCCCACATCGGCCGATACCTTGGGCCCAGTTGAGGCATAGTTGAAAGCGTTCTCGGGCCAGTCAGGCGTAGACGAATACGCGTCCTCAACGGAGGGATTTTGGCAAAAGCGACCCTGAGCGATGTCGCCCGGCTCGCCGGGGTGTCCGCGGCCACTGTGTCGCGCGCGCTGGCGCATCCTGACCTCTTACGTCGGGAGACGTTGATGCGCGTCCACGAGGCCGTGGAGAAGCTCGGCTACGTGGCGGATGGAGCAGCGAGAGCACTGGCATCGCGTCGCAGCCATACCATCGGCGCCGTCATTCCGAGCCTCGAAAACGCAATCTTCGCGACAACCGTGTTCGCTATGCAGAAGGTCCTCGATGCCAATGGCTATTCACTGGTCGTGTCTTGCAACGAATACGACCTGGACACGGAAGTCCGATTAACGCGCAAATTGATCGAGCGCGGCGTCGATGCGTTGGTACTCGTAGGGACCCAGCACCGCCCCGAGCTCTTCGGAATGCTCGAGAGGTTTCGAGTACCGTATGTCTTCACGTGGGCTTACGATGAGTCGGAAACGTTTCCGTGTGTCGGTTTCAATCACCGCAAGGCCACAGCACGCGTCACGCGCCACCTCATCGATGAGGGACACCGCCACTTTGCAGTGATTTCCACGATCACTCGGGATAATGAGCGTGCGCGTGATCGACTCGCAGGGGTGCTGGACTTGCTCGATTCAGAGGGCTTGCGCCCGAGTGCCGACCGAGTCATTGAAAAGCCATTTTCGTTCCTGGAAGGTCAGAGTGCGCTTCAGCGGGTAATGCAGGGAGAGCCCAAGCCGAGCGCCGTCATCTGCCTCAACGATGTGCTAGCGATCGGGGCGATTTCTGCTGCGCGTGCCATGGGGCTCAACATCCCGGGCGACGTGTCGATCACTGGGTGCGAGGATTTGGAGGTGGCGGCGGTCGTTTCGCCCGGACTCACGACCGTGAGGTATCCAACGGTTGAGATGGGCCACTATGCGGGCGAATACGTCTTAGCCGCGCTCACAGGGCGGACCGTGCCGGTTCGGCAGGTATTTCCCACCAAACTCATCGTACGCGGCTCGACCTGCCCACCTGCCTCGCGGGAGCAGGATGGGTGACGCTTTCGCTCCGCCCTATGGCCTGATGCACGGCTTTGAAGCTCGACGCGGTGACTTACGTACGCCGATCGGCGGTGCTGTGCCAGCCGATCATTCAAGATCTGGTCATCCTTCCGCCAGAGACTTGATGTGCACGAAACCAGATGACCGAAAACACTTCATGCTGATTTGCTGCTCTCGTTCGAGGAGCCCTCCGCGGATCTTCGGCTTATAGTGGGAGTCCTACAGAACTACCGTTGCAAGGTAGCTCGTGGAGGCGAGAGCTGCGCATCCAGCATGGCGCCGCCGTACCGGCATGGGTCATGACGGCTGCGGCCAGTCGTTCGAACACGTCCTGTCCTGTAGTCACACCAATACAGGCACAGCGAAACCGCCGAAAGTGCGGCCGTTCGGATAGTCAGAGAGGGCTGGAACTCGCAAGCGTGATCATCAGGATCACGGCTGCGAAGAACGAAATAACGCCGCCGCCGCGATGATCGCAAGTGCTGACCGAGTCCAACCCCTGCGCGGCTACCCGCGACGATTCCAAGCCCCCAGCGCCACCAGCACCGGCCAGAACGGTCACGGTTGCCAACGAAGATACTCCTCAAGACGAGCGTCGGCGGAAACGGTGGCGCACCCAACGTCGCGGCACAAGCTGCAAGTAACCACATGTGGTAAGGAAAAGTTTCTTAGCAATCCCGTTTGACAGGGAAGGCGTCTAGGGCTAGGTTGAATCCTAATGAATGCAATTGCATCCAATCCGCTCGCCGCGGGGCCCGGCACGTCGCAGGAACGGGCATATCGGCACATCAAGGACGGCATCATCAGCTATCGCCTGAAACCAGGGGAGCGCCTAGCCGCCGCCACGTTGGCGGCCGATCTTTCCGTCAGCCGGACGCCCGTTCGTGAGGCACTCAGTCGGTTAGAGCAGGAACGGTTGGTGGTCAGGGAGTCTGGCTGGGGATACGTCGTGCGCGCGATGAGCTTCGCCGATATCGCCCATACATACCGGGTCCGTGAAGCCTTGGAGGTCGAGGCGGCCCGTGAAGCGCTTCCGCATTTAGATTCCAGCGCCCTGGCGTTCCTAGCTGAGTTGCTTCTACGTGCCGAGGGGTTCTTATCGACGGGATCAATTTCTGAGTTCCTGAGGGTTAGTCGACAGTTCCACAACACGATCGCCGAACACACGGGAAACTGGGTGTTGCAAGACATGCTCCGGATGATTACGGATCGAATACAGATTGTTGGCGCGCTGGTTATGGAGCGCCATCCCGAGTGTGGGGTCGATATACTGCGAGAGAACAGGCGAATCCTGGCCGCTTTCGACGAGGGCGACCTCAGCAAGGTTGAGCAACATGTCCGTGGACATGTCCACCGCGCCCGTGAGCGGGTGAGCATGTTTTTCAATGAAGACTCGAGGGACCTGTACGTAGGAGGCGGGTACTCCCATCCTGCCTCATAAGAAAACTTCGGAGACCAGCAGTTCACACGGACTGCGGTAACACAACCAAGAGCCTGAGTTGTTGAGTGGTTCGGCTCAACGATAAAGGAGGTGGCACTATGACCACCGCATCGCCTAAGCGGGGCTCGGAGCACTTCCGTACTGCCGCAAGCTCAATCTCACCCTCATCGATGCCGGTTCGCACGTTTAAGTCCGTAGCCGGGCCTCCTGATCGTCGCCCACCTATTTGAAAGGCCTAGGTGGTTCCTTGAACTGCTAACGCACGCGAGGGAAACCGATGCGGCCGTGCACATCGGCCACGCGCAGCGCTTCATTTGCGAGGAGGCGAGGATGCTAGCTAGTTGGTTAGATGCGAGGTCCAATGGATCGTCAGAGCGAGACATCCCGACGGGAGGCGCGCGGGCGACGCAGATAGAGGCTATCGGTATAACGAAGGTCTTTCGGGCGGTCGACAACAGTGACGTCATCGCGTGCGACGGACTGGACTTACAAGTCCGCCCTGGTGAATTCGTGTGTATCGTGGGGCCCTCCGGCTGCGGTAAATCGACATTCTTATCGATGATGGCCGGACTCGAAGTTCCGACCAGCGGGACCTTGACGATCAAAGAAACGCCTGTCACGGCACCCCACCCGGATGTCGCAATGGTGTTCCAGGAGCATTCGCTGTTTCCCTGGAAAACGGTACTTCAGAATGTCGCAATTGCGCAGAAGGCTCGAGGCATGGCCCGCACGGAACGTGAGGAGCGCGCCCGCGAAATCATTCGGATGTCGGGCCTCTGCGGATTCGAGCACAAGCATCCCTGCGAGTTGTCCGGCGGAATGCGCCAGCGGGTGGGTATCGCACGAGCGCTCGCCGCAGAGCCGGACGTGCTCCTGATGGACGAGCCGTTCGGCGCCCTCGACGCCCAGACCCGCACGCTCTTTCAAGAAGAGCTACTGAAGATATACGACCAGTTTAAGAAGACCATCGTATTCGTCACCCATAGCGTAGAAGAGGCTGTCTTTTTGGCGGACCGGGTAGTAGTGATGACGTTTAGGCCCGGGCGTATCAAGACGATCATAGACGTGCCCATCGACAGGCCGCGATCTCTCGATGTACTCGGTTATCCGGAGTTCCAGGAGCTACGCAATCATGTATGGGAAACATTGAAGCAGGAAGCCAGTCAGGCGTTCGAAGCGTTTGGGAACACAGGGGCCAAAGCATGAACAGCATCTTCTCTAAGGTAGGTAGGGATGCGACAGATCCGCGGCTCTCCGGCTTTACGTCCGCGATTGGCGGAAGAGCACGCGAGGTTATTTTGTTCATAGCACCAATCGCCGGCTTCGTCGTGGTCTGGGAAATCGCGACCCGCATTGCGGGGTGGCCACCCTACCTCTTGCCTCCACCGGCCGACGTAGCCAGCACATTTTGGACGCTGCTCGCATCTGGCGACCTTCTTCGTTATCTGCTGGACAGCGTGGGGCGTCTGCTCCTTGGCTGCGTTACGGCATTCTTCGTCGCGGTTCCGCTTGGCTATCTGATTGGCACATCCAATATCGCTAACCGGGTGTTCTCGCCCTTGGTTGCGATGACACAGCCGATTCCGGGCATCGCCTGGATTCCTTTGGCGATTCTCTGGTTCGGATTAGGACCGGCGGCGGTGGGATTCATCATTTTTCTGTCGGCGTTCTTCCCGATTCTGCTCAACACCGTAGCAGGAGTGCGGGCAGTAGGCAAAGACCTGCGACGCGTTGCTCAGGTGTTCCATTTTCCCCGCCGTATGCTCCTGTTCGACGTCATGCTGCCTGGCGCACTGCCATACATCGTGACGGGGACTCAGCTCGGCTTTGGATACGGCTGGCGAGCGCTGGTCGCAGGCGAAATGATCGCGGCCAGTAGCGGTCTTGGATTTATGATCTTCGACGCTCGAAACTACCTGAAGACCGACGAGGTGATTGTTGGGATGCTCACGATCGGCCTGTTCTGGGCCATGGTCGAGCGCTTGGCACTGCGCCCGATCGAACGCTGCACGGTTGAACGCTGGGGCATGGTCACGGCGGCGAAGTGAACGAAGTGAGCCGCGGGTACCGGGTCGATGTGCCAAAACAGAAGGTTGACGGAGGATCTATGAGGACAATCTCGGGTTTCAAACGGCTACTGATGTTAGCGATCGTGACGCTCGCTATGGCGGTTGGATCGACTTACGGAAGCGACGAACCGTTGCGATTCGCGACTCTTACGTCAATCAGCAAGGCGCCACCAGCTGTGGTCGCCGAGGAGAAAAAGTACTTCGATAAGGAAGGCGTGAAGGTTGAGACGAAGCTCTTCAACTCAGGAAAATCGGCAGTTCAAGCGCTCGCGTCGGGGCAGTTTGACATCGCCATGATCGGGGATATTCCTGCGCTCGCGCTCTTGGGACAAGGATACCCGGGAAAGATCATCGCGGCGGGGTTGGGAGGACCCAAACGGCAAGCCCTCCTGGTGAAGACCGACTCCTCTTATAGGTCAATCGAGGATCTCAAGGGTAAGCGCGTAGGCCTCACAAAGGGCTCCACCGACGATATCGCTTTAGAAGCAACTTTCAGTAAGAACGGAATGACGTGGTCTGACATTCAGGTCATCAATTTAAGGCCGCCAGCGAAAGCATCTGCATTGCAGACGGGCGAAGTGGATGCTGTTGAGGCGTGGGAGCCGGTTCCGTCTGTGATCGTTACGAAGGGCATCGGGCGCCGGCTACTCACCGCCGACGGCGACATCTCAGATATCGTCGGCGTGATTATCGCAAGCGATGACATACTGCGCGAGCGTCCTGAAGATATACAGAAGTTCCTCCGCGCGATCCACGAAGGCGCACGATACGCACAGGACAATGCGGATGAAATGGTGGAGCTCCTCTCGGAAAAACTGCGAGTGGAAAAGGACGTCTTGGTCGAGGCTATTCCGACGCAGTGGTGGTACATCGACGTATACAGCGACACTGTCGCGAACTGGAAGACGTCGGTAGACCTGCTCAAGCGCCTTGACCGGCTTTCGAAGGATTTCGACGTCGAAAGCGTCGTAGACGTTTCGTATCTATCAAAAGCCACGGGGCTTGAGTATCCGCTCGCGAAGAGCGCGCCCGAAGCAATGAGTTATCCGAAACTATCGGCGGCGCGCTGATTGCCAGCTAACGAGGGCCGCGGATCCAAGGCGGCTCCGTCGCCGCTTTACGAAGAGGTGAACCTGACATGCCTATCTCCAACGCATCGAAAGATGTCTCCAACGACCAAGTTACGGCGCGTGAGCGTACAGGTCGTTCGGCGACTGAATGGTCGGCGCGGCTTCCCGTTCCAGACACACATTTGGTTGACACCCGTATCTACACCGATCCGGACATCTTCCGTGAAGAAGTTGAAAAGATCTGGCACAAGACTTGGCTTCCAATCTGCCACGAGAGTGAGCTGCCCGAGCCGCTTGATTTTCGCACATCCGGATTAGCGGGCGATGTCCCGATCGTGATCGTACGCGGACGCGACGGCACGATTCGCACATTTCTGAACGTCTGTCCCCACCGCGGGAACATGATCGTTCGCAAGGCAAAGGGAAACCTCGGTACGGCCGAACCGTCTGGGAATGCGGACCACATGACGTGCATGTTCCACGGGTGGCAGTTTGACGCGACCGGTCGTTGCGTCGAGATCCCGAGAGAAAAAGCCGGCTACCAGGACAGGCTCTGCAAAGCGAATATGCGGCTGCGGGAAATTCGCACCGAAATTGCTTTCGGTGGGTTCGTTTGGGTGAATCTCGATGATCAGACTGAATCGATCACAGATTACATGGGCGGGATCTTTGACTACATGCAAGAAGAATTGAATACGGAAGCGCTGGACGTATTCCATTATCAGAAGGTTACCATCCCCACCAACTACAAATACTTCCACGAGACGGGACGGGAGTTCTACCACGACTTCCTCCACTACCACAATCGACAGACCGGCATGATGCAGAAGGGCTACTTCGACCGGAAGTACGTCCCATACAAGAACGGCCACTGCCTGATTGGTTTAACCGTCTCAGAGTACAAGGCCTACAAGGGTTATGCGGATCGCGGCTTGACGTTCCCAGGCATGCCTAAGAACGGCTGGAAGGGTGTCGGTCTCTTTCCCGGGATTACCTTCAATCTCCGCTCATCCTGCCTCCGGGTGAACTTCATGACGCCGATCAGCGAGAATAAAGTCATGATCGAGGTACGCGGACTTGGGCTAAAGAGCGACAGTGAGGAGATGCGGCAACGTCGCATTCGCGACTTCAACACGATTTGGGGTCCTTTCGGCCGGAATGCCCACGAAGACTTCCTCGCCATCCAGACTCAGGCGGCTGCGGTCCGACCAGGCTCAGGCGCCAAGTACTGTGTCATGGCGCGCGAGGAGAATGATACGACCCACGACGAAATCGGGTTGCGGTGCTACTACTCCGAATGGAGTCGGCGCATGGGGCGATTGGCGAGCGACCCAACCCGGCGAACTGCATGACGGCGTGTCGTCACCCGGGTGTGGCAGAGTCGAGGAGGACAAAAATGGCAGCGGTGATAAGCGTTTCGCAAGAGGTGAGAAACCAAGTCCAGGACCTGGTGTACGAGACTTGCCTGCTTCTGAATGAGGAGAAATGGACTGAGTTCCTGGAACTCTGTGACGAAAGTGATTTTCGGTACGTGGTGGGCAACTACAGTCCGGAAATTGGGAAAGACCAGTATTGGCTCGATCTCGACTTCGGAGGCATGAAGCATCTGGTCGAGATGCTTCCGGTCCACAACAGCGATCATGCCAAACTAACGCGCCACCCCACCATGCTCAAAGTGCTGAAGAGCCCAAACGACGCGTTCGCGACCGCGATCACGGGAATGACGATTTACCGAACGCATGAGGACGGCGGGTATGCGCATCTGGAGGGAGGTAGTACCAGTCTGTACCTCGTCGGTCGCTATATCGATCGGGTATCACTGACGAAAGGGCAGGCCAAACTGCTGGAACGCACCGTTTGGTTGGATACCCGTCAGTTGGACATTGGTTCCCATTACCCGTTTTGATGATGCGGCCTCGCGGGGCTCCCACGTACGAGAGGTGTCGCCATGAGCTGGAAGAAGGTTTGTGCAGTGGCCGATCTAGCGCTCGACACGCCAACGGTATTAGAGGTCGACGGAGTGCAAGTCCTTTTCCTCCGAACCGGCGAATCTGTTTCGGCGATGCCGCCGCTGTGCCCGCATATGAAGGAGCCGCTTTCTAATGGGATCTGCGACGGGCATACCCTGACCTGTCTGAAGCACCTGTGGCAGTGGGACATAGAGACGGGCGAGAGTACCGGCGAAGCCGAGAAAGATCTGTGTTTATATCCGTTGCGTGTGACGGACGGCATCGTGCAACTCGAACTGGCGAACGAACTCACCTACGAATATGACTGATAGGGAGCGCTACTGATGAGTACGATCCGCGTTGACACGTCCAGTGAGCAAATTGCCTCTGGAGACTACCGGAAGTCTCTATACATCAACGGCGAGTTCCGAGGTGGCATCGGGGGAGGCACAGCGGCTGTGCTGACCCCCGCTACGGGCGATGTGTACCAGGAAGTCGGGTATGGCGGACAGCAGGACGCGGACCTCGCCTTGGATGCGGCGGCCCAGGCCTTCGGCAACTGGGCTGCCGCGTCAGTTCGACAGCGTGCGGATTCTCTCAACAGGGTAGCGGGGCTCCTGAGGGAGAGGAGGGAGCAGATCGGGCGTGTCCTGTGTCATGAAAGCGGCAAGCGCCTTGCGGAGGCCATCGCGGAGGTCAACTTCTCTGCCGAGTATTTTCAGTGGTTTGCCGAGGAGATTCGCCGTCCGATGGGTTCGATCCTGAGCGGAGATGTTGCCTCCAGACGGCAATGGGAAATCTATGAACCGCGTGGTGTCGCAGGCGTGCTCACTCCGTGGAACTTCCCAGTCTCCATTCAAGCCCGAAAGTTGGCGGCAGCATTGGCAGCCGGCTGTACGGTAGTCTCTCGCCCGAGCGAGAAGACGCCTTGTTCCGTGGTCGAGTTATTCCGGTGTCTCCATGATGCCGGCCTGCCGGCAGGTGTGGCGAACCTCGTGCTAGGTCCGCCTGCGGAGATCACCGAACGCATATTCGCCCATCCCTCTGTGCGTGTGGTGAGCTTCACGGGTTCCACGGCGGTCGGTAAGATGCTAATGCGTCTAGCGGCCGACCGCGTAGTGAGACTCGCTCTTGAGCTCGGCGGAAATGCCCCGTTCATTGTTCATCATGATGCCGACCTTGACGCCGCAGTAAAGGGCGCAATGGTGGCCAAATTCCGGAACAATGGCCAATCGTGTATCGCCGCAAACCGGTTTTTGGTGCACGCGCGGCGGTATGAGGAGTTCGCCTCGAAGCTTGCACAGCGCGTTGGTGTGCTCCGAGCAGGCGATCCCATGCAAGAGAACGTCGACCTCGGCCCTCTGATCGATGAGCGCAGCAAGGAAAGGTTAGAGGCCGCCGTAGCCGAGGCCATGGAAAAAGGGGCCCGCCAGATCCATGATGACGTCAAGGTCCCGGCCGTTGGGGCATTCGTGGCGCCGCGGATCTTGTGCGATGTTTCTACGGATACGTTCGTTGGATGCGAGGAGATCTTCGGACCAGTCGCGAGCCTTGCCTCTTACGAGGATATCGACGAGGTGCTGTCACGGGCAAATTCGCCATCCGTTGGTTTGGCCGGATACGTATACACCAGCGATCTGAATATGGCGACGCGCATGGCGGAGAGTCTGCGCGTCGGGATCGTCGGGTTAAACAATTCGCTGCCCGCCGCTGCGTATTCTCCGATGGGAGGTGTCAAGGAGAGCGGTTTCGGGCGAGAGGGCGGCGAGCATGGCCTCCGAGACTTTCAGGATGTCAAATATGTCTCCATCGAACTCGGGTGACCGGGGCCGACACGCCTCCCTGAAACTACTCAGTAATCTTCGGAGCTGAGCAAGCGTGAGAGTGCTGGTATTCGGTGGAACCGGCCAAATCGGGGCTCGCGTGACGCAGGCGCTTTGCGCCCGCGGTGATCACGTGACGGTAGTAGGACGACGCCGCCCACAAGGGCCGCTAAGTCCGTACCTCGGCGACACTTTGCAGTGGATCGAAGGGGATGTCCGCGACGCAGACCACATCCTGCGAATCACCGATTCCGTACAGCCCGACCGCGTGCTGCATCTGGCTGCGCTGCTCCAGTTTGCGTGCAAGTCTGATCCGGAAAGGGCAACCGACGTCAATGTTCGCGGCACGGTGAATGTGCTCAACGCAGCGCAGAAGGTCCGGGTACCAAGGGTTATCTTTGGGAGCAGCATTACGGTCTACGGGGAGCGCGAGGACGTCCTCACGGAGGATGGCCCCATCGGCCCAGGCATAACGCTTTACGGCGCGACTAAGCTCATGGGTGAGCAGCTCGGTTGCCAGTACGCGGAAAACTCCGGCATGGCGTTTGTGGCGCTCAGGTACTGCGGAATTTTCGGAGCCGGTGATCCGCAGAGCCGCGGAATGGCCTGGGTTCGGCGGGAAATCGAAAGGACAGCGTCCGGCAATTCGGTAGCAATTGAGGATGCGTCTGGAGACGAGCGCGCGCAGTTGACGTACGTCCAGGACGCGGCCGACGCAACGGTCCTAGCGCTTGACCACCGCCGCCCGTCTCATCAGATCTATAACGTAGCAGCCCCACAATCGAACTACGTCAGCCTGCGAGAGTTCCACGAGGCGGTCAAACGCGTGGTGCCTAGTGCCGGATCCGTGCGCTTCGGAGGCAGGGGGTGCGGTATGGCTCCGGTAAGCGTAGAGCGTATCCAGAGGGACCTAGGATTTGTTGGGAGATATTCCGTTACCGACGGACTCCGGGCGGCCGTGCTTGAGGAGCAAGGTGCCCTCGGTGCAAACAGGTAACTTGTGCATCGCCCACGTTTCTAAGGAAGCATTTAATGGCCGGAACCGTCGTGAGGCACTGACACATGGATTCGCCCTGACGATTTAACATAATATACATTATGCGCAGTAGACGCACCGCCGAACCGGCGCCGTCTTTATGGATGCGACGCCCGTAAGCGTCGCGCCCGCTACTTTGGTCGCCTGGTCGGACACCCGGCTCTGGAAGCCCGAAGAAGCCCAAACCGATTTGTTTATGTCTTTTCCTGCCACGGCCAGCGGCCGGTCAGTTCGACTTCCAGAGTAAAGCTCAGGAAAGTACGAATGACGACCACGACGGCCAAAACGCCGACGGTGTAAAAGGTCAGCTCGACCGCCACGGTATGAATGATGTCCGCTGCAATCAGAAACTCCAGCCCAAGTAAAATACCGCTGCCTACCCGCTGACGCAGTTCCTGAAAGATCGGCTCCCGCTCCGTTTCTTTGATCAGCCGTCGCACTGCCTGAACCAGGGCATACAAAGCAAACAGCGTGATAATGCCGATCCCGAGCACCTCAATGATCGCCACGCTCCATTCGGCGATGAGTTTTATGACGTCGGACATCGTCCCTCCCATTCCGTATGAGCCAACCAAACCATGGCCCATTGCTGCAACCACAGCCGCCACCGTGGCTGCGCCGCCGGCGTCGCGGCCCAGGGCGGTCGCATCGAAGCTTCCGGCTCGGCAGTCGGGTGGGTGAAGATCTTCTCAATGCCACTAACGCGCGCGTGTGGGCAATCACCGAAGCATCGGATGCCGAGACGATGGCGCGAGAGGTACGCGGTGCCCGTGCCCGATGTGACAACGCGGGGTTAAAGTTCGGCTTCTCTTAAGATGTTTCTCCGCCGCTGGACTTCCACGCGTCGAGGCCGCCCTCGACGAAGCGCGCAGACAATCCCTGGCCCAGTAGGTGATCCAGAATCGAGTTGCTCACCGAGCGACCATGGGCGCAATAAATCACAATCTCCCGGTCGTGGGGCAGATCCGGCGCCCATGTCGCCACCTCTTCGGGATCGCGGCGCTGGGCGTCGGGAAGCATGCTGCGGTCGCTTTCGAAGTCGTCACGCCTGCGTACATCGAGGATCAGGGGTTTGTCCCCGGATTCGAGTAGTTGCTTTAGTTCCTGTGGTCGAATGGTTCGGCTCATTGCAATCTCCCAATAGGTTGCCCTTCCGCTCAAATCAGCCTTTGCTCGCGCTAGAAGCTCGTAGGCCAAATCCCGGCAGCGCGCAACGCCGAGCAGAGCTGATAGCGGTTCACATGGTCAGCTGGCGATAGATCTCCGGTAGCGCCCGCGGCAGGCGATGGACGCCGCCGACGATGGCGTAGGCCCCGCGCCCGAACACGTACGGGAAATACTCCTGCGCCTTGCGGTCGACGGTGATGCCGAACACCCGCAGCCCCATGCGGCGCGCCTCGCGGATGGCTTTGCGGGTGTCTTCGATGCCGTAACGGCCTTCGTAGTGATCGACGTCGTTTGGCTTGCCGTCGCTCAGAAGAAGCAACAACCGGTATCGGTTGGGGCGTTCGGCGAGTTGTGCGGCAGCGTGGCGGACCGCGGCGCCCATGCGGGTGTATTGTCCGGGACTCAGCGCCACCATGCGACGCACCGGAGCGCCCCGTAGCGGCTCGTCGAAACCCTTGACGGTGAGCACGTCCACCCGCCGGCGGGTCCGAGAACTGAAGGCGAATACGCCGTGGTCGTCACCGCAGGCGGCCAGGCCGTGACACAACGCGAGCACGCTTTCCTTCTCCACGTCCAGCACCCGTCGGTTGTTCACCCACGCGTCGGTGGACAGCGACACGTCCAGCAGAAGCGCGACGGCCAGATCGCGGGCGTTGTTGCGGGCCTGCACGTAGATGTGCTCCGAACCCGGGCCGCCGGCGCGCCGGTCGGCGGCGGCGCGCACCAGCGCGCCGAGGTCGAGCTCGTCACCGTCCTGCTGGCCATAGAAGACTTGCCGGCGCGGGCGCAGGGCCTCGAAGCGGCGGCGGACGTCGCGGATGCGCCGGCGCGCGGCGGCATCGGGACGCCAGTCTTCGCCCTCCTGGCCGGCCGGCGCGGCGAACACTCGGCAGTGCTGGGCATGGTAGCGGCCCCGCCGATAGTCCCATTCCGGATAGCTGAGCTCGGCACACAAGGGCTCGCTGTCGACCGCCGGCCCTGGAACATCGAGGTCAAACTTGAGACGACTGGCGGCGCGCCGCGAGTGCCTGGCCAGCGCGATCTCGTCCAGGTCGTCGGCCGCGCGGCGCGCGGATTCCGGATCGTCGTCCTCCACCTCGCGGTTGAGGTTGACCATCTGCACCAGGGCCAGCAGCGCCTCGAAGCGGTACAAAATCAAAGAGTCCTTGCGCTCGCTCTGCTCCGCCGCGGCACGGCGGGCATTGCGGCGCCGCTCGTCGGCATCCAGTGCGGCATTGCCGGGCGGGTTCGACTCATCGTCCGTGCGTGCGTCAGGGCCGTCGACGCTCGGGTGCCGCTCCCCCCAGAGCGGCACCGGAAGAAACGGCCGGTAGCCGCGCGGGGCCTGAAAGCGCTGCACGGCGTCGGACCTCTGCTCCAGGGCATCGAGAATTCGGCGTGCCAATGCGCCCGGTTCACCCCCGGCGCCCAGCAGCGTGCCGACAGCCTCCTCCACGGCCGCTTCCCAACCCCTCATGGTGCGTGCGGGCCGCGCAGCGCGTACGGCTGCGCACAGGGCCTGATGCGTCTCGCGCAGCCCCGGCCAGTGGTTCAGGACGCGTGCGCTGGCCGCCCGGGCGGCCGCCAGGCGGGCGATGTCCGCTTGCAAGGGATCATCGCTGTGCGGCACGACGTCCACGTGGACGAAGAAGGCGGTGAGCCAGTAATACAGCCGCTCGTTCAATGCCGCGTCGGGGAAGCAATCCAGACACGCCGGCAGCATCAACGCCTGGTCGTCCATTCGCGCACAGTCCATGCGCTCGGACTCGCCCAGACCGAGGCGCTGGCGCAGGGTGAGCCGGTGTCGGGAGTCGTTGGCGGCCCCTGCCGTGAGCCGGATAGCGCCAGCGCCGCCGAGGCCACGGAAGAAAACGGAGAGCCGCGGCAGGTGATCCTCCAGCCGCACCTGTGCCTGTGGATAGCTGGGGTAGCTGGCCGCCGCGCCGGCCCAGCGGTGCCACCAGCGCCCGACGGCCTCCTCCGGTTCCCAGAGTCCGACCATCAGCCGTACGCCGCGCGGGTTACTTCCAACAACGCGGCCTTTACGTCCGGATCGTCGCTCAGCGGCTCGATGATGGCGGTGCGCACCGCCAGGTCCGGCTTTACTCCGGACTCGATCAGGGTCGCGCAGTAGACCAGCAGCCGGGTGGATACGCCCTCTTCCAGGTCCTGGTCCTTGAGCCGGCGCAGGGCATTGGCCAGCCGTACCAACGCCTCGCAGCGATCGGCGGCCAGGCCGCTCTCGCGGGCAACGATACGCGTCTCGAGCTCCGGGGGTGGAAAGTCGAAATCCAGTGCCAGAAAACGCTGCCGTGTGCTGGGCTTGAGGCTCTTGAGCACGTGCTGGTAACCGGGATTGTAGGACACCACCAGCATGAACTCATCGGGGGCCTGCAACAGCTCGCCGGTACGCTCCAGAGGCAGCACGCGCCGGTCGTCGGTTAGCGGGTGCAGCACCACGGTCACGTCCCGGCGCGCCTCGACCACCTCGTCGAGATAGCAGATGGCGCCGTCGCGCACCGCGCGGGTCAGCGGCCCGTCCATCCACACGGTGTCGCCGCCCTGCAGCAGATAACGTCCCGTGAGGTCGGCCGCGGTCAGGTCGTCGTGGCACGCCACGGTGTAGCACGGGCGTCCCATGCGCGCCGCCATGTGCTCGACAAAGCGTGTCTTGCCGCAGCCGGTCGGCCCCTTGAGCAACAGCGGCAGACGTCTGCGGTAGGCATGCTCGAACACCAGGCACTCGTCGGCTTGTGGCGCATAGTACGGCACCTCGTGAGGGGCTGAGGTTTCGCGGGGGACGCCCTGGCCACTCATACTTGCTCACCCCCCGTGACTTCTGGCACGCGCTCGATGTGCGCCGGCTCTTCGCGTTTGGCCGGCCCGAGGGTGGCGTAGATGAACAAGAAGGCGCCGATCAGCACCACCAGGCCCGCACCCAGGCGCATCCAATAGAACAGATCAAGCTGCGACTGCACCTCCATGTAGTTCATGCCCATGACCCGCTGCAGGTGCACCTGGACGACGCCCGCGAACGTCAGAGTGAATGTCATGAAGAAGATCGCCGAGGTCATCAGCCAGAAGCTCCACATGTTGAGCACCTGGTTGTAAGGCATACTCTCGCGGCGCAGATGGGGCATGATGTAGGTGAACATGGCCAGGTTCAGCGCCACATAGGCGCCATAATAGGCATGATGGCCGTGGGCGGCGGTGATCTGGGTACCATGGGTGTAGAAGTTCACCCAGGACAACGTATGCATGAAACCCCAGACGCCGGCGCCGAAGAATGCTGCCACGGCACAGCCCATGGCCCACAGCAGCGCCGCCTTGTTAGGGTGCTCCCGCCCTCCCCGCCAGACCATCAGGAAGACGAAGAACACCATGGCGAACAGGGGCACGATTTCGAGAACGGAGAAGATGTTGCCCACCCACTGCCAGTAAGCCGGAGCGCCGATCCAGTAGTAGTGGTGGCCGGTTCCCAACAGGCCGCTGGCCAGTACGAGGGCGGCGATGAGATAGACCCATTTGTCGATCACTTCCCGATCCACGCCCGTAAGCTTGATCATCAGAAACGCGAGCAGGGCCGCCATGATCAGTTCCCAGACGTTCTCCACCCAGATGTGGATCACATCCCACCAGTAGAGCTTGTCGAGGGCGACATTGTCCGGGTTGTAGAACGCGAACAGAAAGAAGACCACTGTGCCCCAGAGCCCGAGCAGCAGCATGCTGGCGACCACGGTTTTGCGGCCTTTGAGTACGGTCATGCTGATGTTGTAGAGAAAGATCACGGCAGCGACGGCGATACCCAGCTTCACCCAGAGGGGCTGCTCGAGGAACTCTCGCCCGCCGTGTATGCCAAACAGATAGCCGACGATGGAGGCCACCCCGCCGATGGTCAGGATCGCCAGCTGGATGTAGGCGAGCAGCGGGCTTTCGATCTCCCGTTCGGCCTCTTCCGGGACCAGGTAATAGGCGGCGGCGAAGAATCCAAGCAGTGTCCAGAACACCAGCGCGTTCGTGTGCACCATGCGCAGCACGCTGAAGGGGATCAGATCGGAGAGAAAGTGCGGCAGCACATATACGGTGCCGGCCAGCGCGCCGAAGACCACCTGGATGCCGAACAACATCAGGGCGATGACGATGTAGGGATACGCGATGCGTTGACTGCTGTATTTCATGGCGAGCTCCTGTCAGCCGGCGTTGTTCGGGGGCCATCCCTGGGTGTCGATCTCGCTGGTCCACTTCAGGAAGTCGACCAGATCGTCCAGCTCCTGCTCACTCAGGCCGAAATTCGGCATCTGTCGCCGGCCGGGGGCGCCCGTGGGCTGCGCCTTCATCCAACCCTTGATGGCGGCACGCGCCCCGTCGGGATTCTCGCGTCCGCCCCAGCGCACCCAAACGTTGCCGAGCTCCGGGGCGAAATATGCACCTTCGCCCAGTAGCGTATGGCAGTTGATACAGGAGTGCTCCTCCCAGACTTCCTTGCCTCGGGCCACGCCCTCGGTCAGGCTCTCAGAGTCGGTCGAGGTCGTGACAATGTAGTAGTGGGTGTGTGCGGTCAGTGCAATGTAGATCAGCACGAACAGTACCGAGCCGCCGTAGAAGATGTTTCGTGCGGCAGACTTGGTGAGACGCTCGGCCATGGCTCGCCTCCTCACCCGCTTGGCAGCGGTATCCGGGATTGTATCGGGACGCGGTTCCCCTACGCAGTGAGTAGTAGTTTAAAGGACAGGAGCTCGCCATGGAATGGCGCCCGCGCGGCCCGGTTCATCGATGATCACCCGGAAACAATGGCTGGCGCGCATGCGCAGCTCTAGCAGGCACCGTCCCGATGACCGAGTCGATTGCGATCGCCACCAGACGGGGCTGACGAACTTCGGCATCGCCATGTCAGATCAGTTTCCGATCATTGCGCACAACCGCATACCGCGGGCGCTGCTGAACGGCAGCCGCGAGTATGATTCGCACGTATCCGGCGCTTGAGAAACACGAGCCCAGCGGAGCCTCAGGGCGCGCGTTGCGCGCCGGCCAGGTCGGCGAGGATCCGTTCCAGGGTCTCGCGGTTCACCGGCTTCAGTACATGGTCGTCGAACCCGGCCGCGCGTGCGCGCGCGCGATCCTCGCGACGGCCATAGCCGGTAATGGCCACCAGGCG